>Ga0315306_10001149_pt1 | contig 12751 bp, 9 predicted proteins | sample TDP1_MG_FD_203803 | JGI IMG/M metagenome (GOLD analysis project Ga0315306, IMG submission 203803) | Freshwater sediment microbial communities from Lake Towuti, South Sulawesi, Indonesia - TDP1 | ecosystem: Environmental > Aquatic > Freshwater > Lake > Sediment | place: Indonesia: South Sulawesi... | reverse complement strand
GACGCCTATGCTAACTATCGTTCAGCTTTGGAGCAAGAGGAACGGCATCGAACGATGATACGCTACCTGACACAAGTGGCGCTCATGGGCGCGGTTGCAGCGATCGCCATCCTAGTTTACTGGCAGAGGCGGAAGATCGTATGTTCAATGCGTCTCCCAAAGTCTTCATGAAGTACTCGCTCTCCTCCTCTCTTATCTCTTGCCAACGTATATTCCATACCGCTAGGTCTCTTCTCTCGACGTTTTCATTCTCTACTTTTTCGTTAGGAATGAAGCGAATTTTGAACTCTGAATCTATTTCATGAGGAAGTGTTTCTGATGTTCAATGGTTCTTCTAAGGCCTTCCTCCAATGAGACGATAGGCCTGTAACCCAGTTTGCTTTTGATCTTGTCTATTGAGGGGTAGCTTCTCATCGGCTGGGCTTCCTCCGATGTCCTAGGAGGCAAATCTCTCAATTTGGAATCGGAATTCGTAAGCTTCTTGATCAGCTCTGCGAGTTGTCTTATGGATACCTCGGTCTCTGCTCCTATGTTGAAGGCCTCGCCAACCGCCTCTTCTCTTTCGAGACATAGCTCGATTGCGTGGCAATAGTTCTCGATGTGGTATGGGGCGGTTGTATCTCTACCCGCATTGTATAATTGGATTTGCTCTCCCTTAAGACAAGCCGTGATGAATCTGCTAACCGCCGTGGTTGCGACATCGTGCTCTCCGAATATCTTCCAAGATCTCAATATCACGAACTGCAACCCCTTGTTCCGTCCGTAACTCTGGATCAGATTCTCACTCAGTACCTTCGAATAGTCATAGGGTGTTCTGGGAGCGAATGGCGTCGTCTCTTTAACCGGAATCTGTGTGGGGACACCGTACACGTTAGCACTCGAACTATAGATGAACCTGTGTACCTGTTTCCTAGCGGCAAGTTCCAACATATTCAAAGTGCCGAACGTGTTCACCTTATAACATGAGTGTGGGTCGTTGATGCAAGCCTTGACATCTGCTATAGCTGCCAGATGAACTATCGAATCGAAGCCCTGGTTTGCCAAGGTCCTAAGGATAAAATCCTCGTTAGCGATATCGCCTGCTAAATCGCCTGAACGCAGATCTGTTCTGATGACTGTGTGCCCCTTCTCCGTGAGATAGGAGGCCAAATTCCTGCCGATGAAACCACTCGCCCCGGTAACTAGGATCTTCATAGTTCATGGCCTGCGAATGATGAGCCAAAAAAAGAATCTCTTGAACACGATCTCTCTAGACTTCAGTGGACTTCTGCTGGGAGGCGCTCTGGTGAGATATAGTCGCCGAACCGTTGCTTGGCCTCAATCAGCCGTTTGCGTTGCTCGGTGAGGACTTCGAAAAGCACAGGTGGAGCGTCGGGTACTTCCTTGCGGTGGAACTTTTCAACACGGTCCACCTTAGCCAGGTTCTCGTTGATGCGAACTGTGAACTGCCTAACATAGTCCTCCCGGGTGTAATCGGTCTGGAGCACCTGCCTGAAGAGCCTCGCGAGATCCTCGTATTTCGGAATCCAGCCTGTTGGACTTCTGATCGCTCCAACATCGCCGTGAACCCGGAGTTCCATCCATTTCATCCACACGGCCTTGTCGCGCATCACGACTTTCTCTACGAACCGACCTTCCTTGTCGCGGAGGAAGTAGTTGACTCCGAAGATTAAGGGCGGCTTCTTCAGACTCTTGGCGAAGTTTAGGTTGTTCTGGATGTACTTACCCAAAGGGATAGCCACGAAGTCTTGAATGCTCATCAGGTTGATCTCGGGCACACCTTCCTTTCCGAGAATGGCGAAGGTAGTTTCAGTCTCAAGCGATGCGCCAAAGGCGATGATACCGTGTTCCCAGTTGAAGCTCTGTTGAACTGGAACGTAGCCGTAGGAGTCACGCCCGCCGTACATGATCCCGCCGATCGGTACGCCAAGAGGGTTCTCCAGTTCCGGATCAACATTCGCCAGTGCTTTTAGGCAGACAGTGTATCTCGCGTTCTTGTGTGCTGGCGGGATCTCATCTCCCTCCTCATCTTTCTTACCTTGCCACCAAGCACCAGAGAAGTTCACGCCGTCCTTGGGCAACTCGCGGCCCATGCCTAGCCAGTAGGGCCTACCGTCTTTGACTAGCACGTTCGAGAAGATCACCTCGCCCGGTTTAATGAGGACCTCATAGATCACTGGATCAGTTGCCGCCTTCACGTTTTGAATTATGCCAAAGATGCCGAATTCGGCATTGACAGCACGAGCCTCGCCTCCGATGTTGCGGAAATAGGCGATGTCGTCGCCGAGAATAGTTTCCCCAGGCAGCATGGCCGTGGAAGTCTTTCCGCATGCACTAGGGAATGCTCCAGCGAAGTAGGTCTTCCGTCCATTCGGGCCGCTGACACCCATCAGGAGCATATGCTCCGCCAGCCACCTCTCCCTATCCGCCTTGCGGATCGTCAGCCGCAGCGCCAACTTCTTCAGGCCCACAGTGTTGCCAGCGTACTGCGTGTTGACGCTGTAGATCGTCTCGCGGACATAGTCGATGTAGATCCGCTTCTTCTCCGGCTCAGCGCTGACCATGCTCTCGTTCAGCTTTCCTGCGGAATGAACGAACCGGAAGAAATCTCCCTTCTCGCCCAGCTGCTTTAACTGCTCATAACCCGTTCGATATAGCAGGTCCTCGCTGTGAGCAACGTAAAAAGAGTCCGTACATTGCACGCAAGGAATGCTGAAGACCGAATTGGTCGGACCAAGCGACAAGAAGCGGACAATCATCGTCCGCCTTTTCATGGATCCCTTCAGCAGGCCACGTATCTCCGCTAGGCCTTGCTCCCGCTCGACCTGATTAAGGGTCTTGCTAAGCGAGTCGGTCTTAGGGACGAGGTACTTGGTGACTTCCCTGTCGCGACCCTGATCCTGTATGCCGTCGAAATGGATCGTATGGCCCTCCGTCGCGAGCGGGTTTTCCTCGCCCTGCGCAATCGCCTGTTGGCGGATGTATTGGATGTCATCGGACGAGTCTGTGCAGATCAAGACCGATGTCGGATCACACAGCTCAATGACCTCAGCCACAAATTGGTGAAGCTCCGGGTTGGCCACGGCCATTAACTTCTCGTAGCTTCCCCCCTTCACTCTACCGCGAAGTCTTGTCTGGACAGCGTTGAGACTGGCTCGGTCCGCACCAATTGCCATTCCCCTTTTCCCCTTTATCGGAACCAAGGAACCGCGCAGAAACCTATTAAGTTAAGCACTTTCTGCATGGCAGATTGTTCCTAAGACAACTCTCTGCATTGTTTGCTCTCCACCGCCGACATTTTGATGATCAGAATACAGATTGTGGCCCAAGCCTCCAAAAGATTACTTCCAAGCTTAGAATGTCATACAGATTCCGAGAGAAGAGACGAGTGGAATGAAATCTTTGAGATTGTATTGAGGACAGATTGACCACACAGTTGAGGGCATGATTGATGTGGCTCGCTAACAACTGAAGCTGAGCTCCCGTCTTGTCACCTGAATAGATGCAGACAAATTGGTGACAGGCCATGCCCTCTGGTGCAGCCTTAACGCATCCTACATAGGAATCCCGTAGGTCCGCCCTCTCAATCCAGCGAATCGAAACTCCCAATTGTCGCCGTACAGAGGATTTCGTTGGTTCAAAACGTAAATCCGGATCTAACCTGCAAGCCGCCTTCGCAATTCCTGCCAACTGGTAGTATGTGCGCCACCCTCCCTTTTGGTGCCTGCTCCTTTTTCGTCGTAACAGTACAAATGTCGGTTCAGTAGCAAGGTTTACATTCAACGAAATCCTTCCTTCGGATATGGGACGAAAGGCATCAGCGGCGGGTAGGATTCAGGCGTTGTTGGGGGACGGGAACCCGCGGAGTTCCAGAGAGATTGCTCAGGAGCTGGGTTGGGGACTGGGAGCGGCATCTCAGGCATTGAGGAGAGCTTGGGAGAGCGGCGTTGTTCTCAGAACCGCCGACCCGATCTATTCGGCTGAGAAGCGACCGGACGGTAGAGCCGATGTTGGAACGAACCTGCGGTGCTATCATCTTTATTGCATCTCGAAAAATGAAAAAGAAGTCGCCATCTCAGACCGCAGGTTCGTGAGTTTCTCGAAAAGGTATCTGGATCCCCGCGGCGGGGGCGTCCGTAGCAAGGCGAGAGCCATCCGCGAGTTTCTATCCTCCAATAGCCACAGGGCCCTCTATTCGACCGAGATAAGTCAAAGACTCAAAGACGTCGGCGTGAAAGCCGGAGACGTGATGAGTTGCGTTCGTAGACTTGAAGCACGCGGATCAGTGTACGTGCGCGGACATGAAACAAGCGGGCGACAAATTCCTTTCAAGGACGGCTATCTCATCGCACGGCTAGATCCTAACAAACCAAAAGATAAAGCGATTGAAGAAGCCGTTGAGAGGACGGATATAGCGTTGGGAGGCAAGACATTGAAAGAACAAGAGACTGAACGGAGTCGCCAACAAGAACGTCGCAAAGACAAAGGATCGATCGGCGGACCGAGAAATCTAGGCAATATGGGAAACCGCTTCTTCCTTTATGTTCCGCCAGGGCTAAGTCGCGATGATACGTTTCCCTTTGAGGCAGGAACTCCGCTTTTACTTGAGATCAAACCGGATTGCTTGGTCATACGAGCAGACGAACGAGAGAAAACTCGCGTCCCATTCGTGCCGCCGAGCTCAGCTACGTTGTGGTTCAAGGGCACCTGTCCCAGTTCAAAGAACAAGATCAAAGCTTGAACGTGCATCCTGTCAAAGGTCATTGTTGACTTCCCAACGCACTTCGATATCAACAAGGTGAATCTTGTGCTGAATCTAGGATGCACATGTCGCAACTCAAAGTTGAATGACAAAGTCCAGCGGTCAAACAAATCATTCCTCAGATCGGGGAGGTAAAGGGACGAATATTGGAAGAACCGCGAATCGGAGTTTATGTCTGTCACTGCGGATCGAATATTGCCGCAGCTGTCGGTTGCAAAGAAGTCGCAGACTTTGCTAAGTCTCTACCCGATGTGGTACTGACCAAAGATACAGTTTACACCTGCTCGGACCAAACTCAGGATGAGATAAAACGAGACATCAAAGAGCAGAAGCTGAACAGGGTGGTCATCGCCTCATGCTCACCTCGCCTTCACTTGGACACATTCAGAAGAACGTGTGAATCGGCAGGCCTGAACAAGTATCTTCTCGAAATGGCCAACATCCGAGAACACTGCAGCTGGGTGCATCTACACGACATAAGAGGGGCAACAGAAAAAGCAAAAGACCTTGTCAAGATGGCGGTAGCCAAAGCAAGGCTCCTAGAAGCACAGACTGAACTTGAGGTGCCAGTGCTTAAGAAGGCCTTGGTCGTTGGAGGAGGCGTGGCCGGGCTGCAGGCATCACTTGACCTAGCTGACACTGGCTACCAAGTGTATCTAGTTGAAACCAAGCCTAGCATCGGCGGGACAATGGCTCAGCTGGACAAGACGTTTCCCACGATGGATTGTTCGATATGCATACTTGCGCCGAAGATGTCTGATGTCGGCAAACACCCAAGGATCAAGCTGTTTACCTGCGCAGAAGTGAAGAAGGTCGAGGGCTATGTTGGAAGTTTCAAAGTTACCGTTTCGAGGAAACCGCAATACATCGACCCAAAGAAATGTAACCTATGCGATGAGTGCAGTAAGGTCTGTCCGGTGGAGGTTCCTAACGAATTCGACGCGCGCCTCAGCTGGAGAAAAGCAATCTATCTCCCATTCCCACAGGCCGTGCCGCCCACTTACGCCCTTGATGAAGAAAGCTGTCTGGGATTCAGTTCTGATTCATGTGGCCAATGTAGACGTGTCTGCGAACGGGACGCAATAAACTACGATGCCATCCCTGAAACAATTGAATTCGAGGTTGGCACAATAATCGTTGCGACAGGAGCCCAACCATACGACCCCTACGCCATACCCAGCTATGGCTACCTGACGCATGCAAACGTACTTACTCCGTTGGAAGTTGAGAGGCTCGTAAATGCGGGTGGCCCGACTGGAGGCAAACTGGTTCGCCCTAGCGACAACAAGATTTCCCGAAGCATTGCATTTGTCCAATGCGTGGGCTCTCGCTCCGAGAAGGATGGTCACACTTATTGCAGCAACATATGCTGCATGAACACCATCAAGCAGTCACTACTCATCAAAGAGCATTGGCCAGAGACAGATGTCTACGTTTTCTATATGGATATGCGAGCCGTAGGAAAAGGGTTTGAGAACCTACTGAAAAGAGCGAAAACAGAAGGAGTGAAATTCATTCGAGGCTTACCAGCAGAAATTCATGAAAAAAACCCCAGCAGAGATCTTCGATTAATAGGCGAAGACACCCTACTATCTGAACTCTATCAGATAGATGTTGAGCTCGTAATTCTCCAGACGGGCATTGAGCCGAGGCGGGGCAGCGAGGCGACACAGCGCCTATTCAACCTATCAAGGTCTCACGATGGGTTCTTCTTGGAAGCCCATCCCAAATTCAAGCCCGTGGACACACCAACGGCGGGGGTTTTTCTCGCTGGGTCTGCCGAATCGCCGAAAGATATCAGGGACTGCGTGACACAGGCAAGTGCTGCGGCTGCACGCGCAGGCATTCTCATGGCAAAGGGAAGCCTGACGATCGAGGCGATTACACCCAAGACTATTCCCGAGAATTGCACTGGGTGCGGCTTATGTGCCAAGGTATGTCCGTTTGGTGCCGTATTCGTTAGCGAGAAGATAAAGAAGGCTGATGTGGTTGAAGCTGCGTGCCAAGGATGTGGAACATGCGGCGCAGAATGCTTCCGCGGCGCACTTGAAATGCGTTATTTCACTGATGAACAGATCTTTGCACAGATCGACGCTGCAACCGAACTGGAGCCTGAGAAGAAGATTGTCGCCTTCTGCTGTAACTGGTGCAGCTATGCCGGAGCGGACATGGCGGGTACCAGCAGAATGCAATACCCTCCAAGCGTGAGGATCATCAGAACAATGTGCTCAGGGCGTGTCTCATGGAGGCATATCGATCGAGCCTTCGCTAGATGCGCTGCTGTGGTCTTGGTCTCAGGTTGTCATCCAGGTGACTGTCACTACATGAACGCCAACTACGAAACGAAAAGAAGAGTCGAGAAGTACTGGGAGAAGATGGAGCGACTGGGGCTCGATAAGAACCGGTTACAACTTGCTTGGATCAGTGCAGCTGAAGGAGAGAGATTTTCATCCAAAATCAAGGAGATGCATCAATACATAGGCAAAGTGAACAAAGAGGAGATCGAGAAGGCAGCCTGTGTTTTATCACCTGATCAGAAGATCAAGGGCAAATAGTTGATTCGGCAGGGAGAGGATTCGCAGAAGTGAACTCAGAGCCATTCCATGACGTCAAGCTTAAGCTAGCAGAAGCCTCGAAAATAGGCGAGTGTTATGAATGCGGAGTCTGCACAGCCAACTGTCCACTGGCTCATATGATTCCAAGCTATTACAACCCTAGAACTACACTGCTAAGGTTGTTCCTTGATCCCGAAAGGAGCGCTGCGCAGATAGGACCTTGGCTATGCATGCGATGTCGCAGGTGCTCCAAGAGATGTCGGCAAAAGCTGAATCCACATCACCTGTTCTTCTTTACAAGAATGGCGGCTTTGGAGAGCGGACTGATCGCCGACCCATCTCGGATTATGAGTGAAGTTCTGAAGCTACTCAAAGAAGAAGTGCCTCTTCCTCTTGTGTCAGGATGGCTTTGTCTGAGGCCAGATGAGGCTGACGAAGCCTACAGTACAGCAAGCAAACTGGCCGATAAGGCACTGAAAGACTCTCTAAAAGAGTATGGCGATTCATGCGAAAAGGTGAAGGAGACTCGCTTGGAAGTGGCCATAGTTGGATCAGGTCCTGCAGGACTCGCGGCTGCATCAGAGTTAGTGAAGAGAGGGTATTCAGTTCACATCCTCGAGAAGTCATCAAAACTGGGTGGTATGCTAAGAAGCGGCATTCCAATCTTTCGCCTGTCAAGGGACCTAGTAGACGCTGAGATTGAACGACTTAGGAGTCTAGGAGTAGATATCAGAACTAACACATGTGTGGGTAAAGATACGAGCATTCCGAAGCTCTTTGAGGAGGGTAACCGAGCTATTTTCATAGCGTCCGGATGTGGCGTCCCATCGAAACTTCGAGTTGACGGAGAGAGCCTCGAAGGGCTAGTGTACGCTGTTGAGTTTTTGGAACACCTAAACTCCGGCAGTAACGTCGAAGTCGGCAACTCAGTTGTGGTGATAGGTGGCGGGAACGTTGGAATCGATGCTGCGAGGGCAGCAATTAGACTCAAACCTCGAACGGTTCGGCTCCTATGTCCGGAGTCGAAAGAGGAGATGCCATCGGATCTTACAGATATCGCAATGGCAGAAGAAGAAGGGGTTCAGATTCAACCTTCATGCATGCCTATGAAAATCTCTGGCAAGGACGGAAGAGTGTCTACCATCGAATTCGTCAAAACAAAACCAAATCAATACGACCGAAACGGAAGATTTTTGCTAGTACCCATTGAGGGGTCTGAATTTACTGTAGAAGCAGACACAGTGATCGTGGCAATAGGTCAACAAGCCGATCTCAGCTTCTTGCCAACGGAGATTCGAGTCAACAGACGGAACATTATAGAAACCGACCCATTCAGCTTAGAGACATCGATGAAAGGTGTATTCGCTGGCGGAGACGCTGTTCTAGGCCCGGCGAGCGTTTTCGAAGCGATCCATGCTGGGTGGAAAGCTGCAATCTCCATAGATCAATACCTGAAACAAACAAGCACACGTTGAAACTGACTTGCCCAAGAAGCACCAAGTGACCGTCGGAAAGATGGAACAGGCAACTTCTGGCTTCCGGAACAGGCTATTTAGTTGGTTCAAAACGTGAATTCCCACACGAGACCCCATATCTAAAGCCCTAGCATGCCAGATCATGTTTTCCTGGCTGAGCAACATTCTTACATACCTGGCCCAATACAGCTAGGCGCAAAGCTCCAGAAGGTATCGATATTGTCGTATCAATGGGTTCCCCGACCACCGATGAGAGTTAGATGTCTTCCGCCAAGGCAGGAGTTCTTCTATCAACCTCCAGTAGAGAGATATGTCTACCAGCCTCCCGCAGAAGAGGTTCTAGTTGAACAGCCCCCTGAACTCTACTACCTGCCCCCACCTCAGGCGTACTACTACCAGCCTCCACCGCAACGTGTCAGTTTTCCGCTGTTACGCCACCTGACCTCGACGTGATCTACAGCGGCACCTGCCATATCACATCTCATGAGTATGAATCTGTCCCAAACCAGCCCGTCTTCTGGACTGACCCCCGAACGCCCCCAATCTTCTATGGTGTAAGAACGATTCCATCACCCATCAGGATCTACCATCCACGAGAGCTACCGCTCAAAAGATAGATAGCACACTACGAACGCTGATCTGCCGCGAATAAGTGGGCTTTAAAAAAAATCTTTTCCGCATTTGAGTGTCTTCGTTCAGGCTTATTGGTAAGGCTCAAGGACTCGAAAAGGAACTCACACAGAGAAATGGGTGTGTCGTAGGCATGGAGAAACCGTTCTGGATGATTTGCATAACTCACATGCTTCTCGAGGTATATCTACTCATACAAGTTGCGCTTATCCCTGTCTATATACGGGAGTTTCAGCTAAGCATTTTCGAAGCCTCGCTAGTGGCTACAATCCCAAGTCTAATTCAACTCATGATGAACGTCCCCTTCGGTTTCTTGGTGGATCGTTTTCAAGTGAAGCATCTCTTGTTTGCTAGCATGGCGATAGAAGGAGCATCAGCACTTCTCTTGAGCCAAACGAACAGCTTCTGGATGTTGGTATTCGGGGTCTCAATGATGAAACTCTCATCACCTCTGTATCACATCTCAGGATTGAGCCAGATCAGTAGACTTGTCACGCAAGAGAAAACAAGTAGGTCAATAGGAATCCATAACGCGCTTGGAAGTCTAGGCGTCGCCATAGGCGCAGTCAGTCTCACCCTTTTCCTGACGAGTTTGGGATGGCGATGGGCCTACCTGTTCTGGGCTATTCCAGTTCTCTCGTGGGGATTCATCATACTACGGTCCTCTCAACTTGAAGCCAGAGCACAAGAAAAGAAGGAGTCCGAGAGGCGAAAGGTATTGGAGAGGTTATCGCTTGTGTTACACTTCAATTTCCTGATTTTCCTAAGTGCGATAGGATTGAGAGAGGTTGGAATCACTGGAATTTCAACCTTCATGACGACATACCTTGTGAAGATAAGGGGTTTCTCCGAAGCCATTTCCAGTTTGGTCTTTGGATTAGGGCCTTTCATCGGGATAGTAGGTGCCCTGGGAGGCGGCTACTTGGGGGAGAAGATTGGCGCAAAGAAGACACTAAGCCTAGCGATCCTCGGCTGCGCAGTCTCACTATATGTACTCTCTCTGACCTCTCAACTCTATCTGCTTACGCTCGTCTACCTCATATACGCGTTCTTCAGCCACAGCGTCTGGACTCCTATGAATACAATAGTGTCAGACGTAACACCTCGAACGGAAAGGGGATTGAGCTTTAGCGTTTACTTCTTCACGGAAGGCCTAGTCACTTCCATCACTCCAACATCCGCGGCCGTCATCATAGAACTCTCCAACATCTCCTACATTTTTCCCTTCAGCATAATGTTCATAGTCGCTGGCTTGGTCATGCTTCAACTATTCGCCTACCACAGAAATTCACTCTAGTAAGCGAAAGTCTGAAGAGATTGTGTTGACAAGGAGACCGTTGGATGTGTTTGGCGCCTTTGGCAGACTCCACCTCACGGAACAGACCAAGGCTAACATAATCTCTTCGTTTCCCAACTTAGAGGTTAGCTTTCATGTTGTGGGTAACTCGTCACAGACCTCACGTAGATAGATGCGCTTCAGCATGGTTAATCAAGCGCTTCATAGACAAGGACGCAGTCTTCGAGTTCATATCGAGAGAATCTCCTGTTCCAGAGGGAGCCATAGCATTCACACTTCCAAGTGCGGAACTTAGCCCTGTTGGAGGCGTGAGAACAACCTTCGATGCGTTGGTGGAGAAATATCGGGTTAAAGATCCGATTGTGACGAAAATCAAAGACCTAGTGCGCGACTATGAATTTAATGAAGAAAATCCCGATAGAATGAGTCTAAGAGAGACACTGGGCGTATGCCATGTTCTGAAGGGCCTTGAGAAGACCTCACAGACAGATGCAGAAACCATTTCGAAAGCACTCATAGTAATGGATGCGCTTTACGCAACTCTTAGAGAGCACATCGATGATGAAACTCGCGTTAGGCGTGCTGAAGGTCCGTAGCAGTTTTTATGCGGACTTGTACCTTCGTTGGCAGAGAACGACACTAGCAGAACGTTACGCTATTATTCGTGCTTTACTGGCGATGCTATTCTGCACAACAGCTTCCCCAGTTTTTCTACAGGTCAAGCAGTGAGCCCTGTTCCAGAAGGCCTAAATTCTCGATTTAGGGCATCCCTTTATTCTGGGGAGTATTGGGCAGTGAAGTGGGTGACCCGCGAAAACGTTCACGTGGACAGGGTTGCCTGTCCATGGTTAATCAAGAGATTTGTTGATCCGAAAGCGGAGTTTCTCTTTGTGCCCGCAGAAAAAGTACAGGAAACAGCGAATAGAGAGAGGGCTATTCCTTTTGACGCGCAAGGTGTTGAACTCGGTCATAGAGGAGACAGATGCAGTTTTGACGCGATAATTGAGAAGTATCGAATCACGGATCCTGCTCTTCTCGAACTCGCCAAGATTGTGAGGGCAGCAGACACGAACAGAATGGATCTGGCACCCGAAAGTGTTGGGCTAGAAGCCATAGCAGCAGGCTCGATGATGATTGCGAAGGACGATCATGAAGCGATAGGAAAGCAGGCATATCTCTACGACGCGCTTTACGCTTACTGCAAACTTCGCCTGATCAAGGAAAAGTATGCCAGTGAGATTGAGAAACTGGACCGAAAGCAGAGGTCGGAGTTCCTCAAGAAAAAGGTGAAAGAGACCGGTCTATGACCTCGCGCGAGCACATCGTCGGCTACTCGTTCTGGGCACTTTGCATCGTTGGTTTTCTTGCGATACTCAGCTCAACAATGTCAAAGAACCCAGTACTGAACCCATTCGCACGCAACTTGGGTACGCCTGATTCTCTGATGGGATTTGTCGCCGCAGCCTCAACTATTCCGGGGATATTGATCAGCCTGCCAGCAGGTTCATTGTCTGACATCTTCGGGAGAAGAAAGATTCTATTTATATCTGGCGCAGTATTCGCTTCTGCCCCTTTCTTCTATTTGCTCGTGTCTTCTTGGTGGCACCTAGCTCTAGTCAGGTTCTACCACGGCTTCGCTACAGCCATGTTCGTTCCCGTCGCGAACGCCTTCGTCGCAGAGCTATTCCCAACTAAGAGAGCGGAACGCATCTCGCTCTTCTCGTCTGCGACAACCGGCGGGAGGATCTTGGCCCCTTTCCTCGGCGGCTACATTCTGTTTGCGACAAGCTACAGTTTTCATCAACTTTACTTGGCCGTCGGGGTTGCTGGCGTTACGGCCTTTGTCACTGCACTGGCACTTCTCAAGGAGAAGCCTCGAACCACAGGAAAGGAACCCAGACGTCTCACCGAGTCGAGTTCAGGTCTTCTTCAGAGATGGACTGCTGTTGCAGGAACCCGTGGCATACTGGCAGTAGGTTTGGTCGAAGCCTCTCAGTACTATGCCTACGGCGCTGCAGAATTCTTTCTTGTG
>Ga0315306_10001147_pt1 | contig 12751 bp, 19 predicted proteins | sample TDP1_MG_FD_203803 | JGI IMG/M metagenome (GOLD analysis project Ga0315306, IMG submission 203803) | Freshwater sediment microbial communities from Lake Towuti, South Sulawesi, Indonesia - TDP1 | ecosystem: Environmental > Aquatic > Freshwater > Lake > Sediment | place: Indonesia: South Sulawesi... | reverse complement strand
TCTTTCATCTCCTCCCCTATTCGAGAACCATTTTTATGGCTTCTTGGGTGCACTCGTTGGCGCATATGCCGCATCCCTTGCAGTATTTGTAGTTGAATTCGATTTCCTCTTCCTTTCGTTTCCATTCGATGGCTCCGTCTGGGCAGTAGACGTAGCATAGCAGGCATTTGGTGCATTTCTCTCGGTCCAGTACCGGTTTGAATGTCCTCCAGTCTCCTGTGAGGTAATCTGTGGTTGGTGTCCAGCACACTCCGGCGATTGGTACTTCTTTCCAGCCCTTTTGTTTAGAGGTCATCCCACTGTTGCCTCCTTATGCGCTTCCTTTACCGCCTCAACGTTTTTCTCGGCTATCTGGAGTGGGAAGCGTTCTTTTACAGCCTTTTCTATACTCTCTAAACCCACAATTCCTGACGCCCTTGCGACAGCCCCTAGCATAGCGGTGTTGGTGACTGGTCTCCCAAGTATCTTCACAGCTATGTTCGTTGCGGGAACGGTCCAAACCTTGCGCCCGGCGAGGCTTAGTCGCTTCCGAACTTCGGCAGGGCTTTCCTGGATGTTGACAATTAGGATGCCGTCCTCTGGAAGCCCCTCAGCTACGGGATCCGTCTTAAACAGAGTTGGGTCGAGGACAACCGCTACGTCAGGGGTGTAGATGGCGCAGTGCAGGTTGATGGGTTTGTCACTGATTCTGGTGTAGGCACGCACCGGCGCTCCCATGCGCTCAGGTCCGAATTCGGGGAACGATTGGATGTATTTTCCCTCATGTATGGCTGCTTTCGCTAGCAGTTCACTTGCAGTCCAGACTCCCTGTCCGCCTCTACCGTGCCATCTAACCTCTTTAAGTACTGCCAACTGTTGTTTTCCTCCTTGTTTTTCCCGTTAAGGATGTTAAATGGATAGAAGTTCCTCGGGCACTTAAGATTAACCGTGTCGTTTGACGCTGGTGTAATTTACTGTAGTGATTACTGGACCCGACACAGCAACTGCTGACATGGTTGACAGCAATTGACAGGACTGGGTCCAAGGAGGATGGTTGCATCGTTTAGAAGCGGGTCGATGCAACATGGAAAACTATAAGAGGGCACAGTTCTATGTAATAGGTATAACTTTGCCACGAAGTGTCATCATTAACTAGGAGGAAGAAACTTGGCGCAAGAAAAACCGAAAAAACAGGTAAAACCTCCCAAACCGGTAAAACCTGAAAAACGAGAAGCAGCAGAAGTGGTCAAAAAAGAGGCTAGAAAACCAGCAGAAAACGTGGTTTTAATTGGAAGAAAACCCGTGATGAACTATGTTGTTGCCTGCCTCACCTTTTTCAACGCCGGCGAAAACGAGGTCACAGTGAAAGCGAGGGGACGGGCAATCTGTACAGCTGTTGACACCATTGAACTGCTTCGCCGAGCTTTCGTGAAGGATCTGGGGCTCAAGAACATCGCGATAGGAACTGAAGAGATAGCTAGGGAAGAGGGTGGAAAGTCTAACGTCTCCACCATCGAAATAACAGTGGGTAAAGGCAAATCCACATAGCAACTTTTCAGGTGAGTGGACTCAAGGCTTCGGTTCCTCTTTGTTGTTATGCAGTAAAGGAAGAGAGCTTACTCTGGTGATTTTTCCGGCTTGGACAAGACTTCTACAGATGTGAACGTGCGGGTTGTGAGTTCCAGCTGGTCTCCGAAGCCCTTCCTAGCGTACGCGTTTTTGATTTCAACTTGAGTTCCAGCGGTCATGTCTTTGACAAGGTCTGCCAGTCTTCTCCAAGCTGAGACTCTGATCTTTCCTGTGTCGTCTCCTAATTCGAAGGAGGCAACTGTAACCTTCTCATTTCGAGCTGTGACGACCTCTCTGATGGTCGGGGTCCTCGCAATGGTTCCCCGAACGGTGAATGGTCCACCCTCCTTAACCTCAGCTATTTTCACTGTCACCTCTTCGTAAGGTGGAAGTTGGATAGAGAATGGTGCCTCGGCGAGGGTTTTGATCTGCGCCCTGTTTTCGGCGTGCAGTTCTATTTGACCGTCGAGTTTTTCTTTGACCCTAGCGTTCAAGAGTTGAAGGCAGTCGCCTTTTTTCACTTCACCCAACTGATCGACGTTCGCATTCCAAAAAACGACGGTTATCTGCCCTGTTTCGTCCCTTAACAGCAACCTCCTCACTTTACCACTTGTTCCGTCTGACCTCTTAAACTCAGATACTGATTGGACGCTTTGAACAACCCCAACTACACTCGCCTTTCTGTGTTCTCCTGTTATCTCCTCAATCTTTTGTATAAACTGCGTGACAGAAGGGTATTCGCTCTCCACCACGCCAGATGGGGAGATCTGAACCACACCTCGCGTTCCTACGTGTAACTCCAGCTTTCCGTCTAGTCCTTGCCGCACATATCCGTGGGAAACCTTGATGATTTCTCCCTCCTTCACTTTGCCTGATTCCGCGAGGCTTGCTTGATCGTCCCAGAGAACCACTTCCAAGGTTCCGGTCTTGTCCGCGATGAGCAGGCGCGTGACCCTGCCCTCTGTCCCGTCTGGGCGGGTGAAGGTTTGAACTGGATACGTGGTTATGACGCGGCCCACCACCGTTACGTCTGTTAAGCCAGAAACAAGGTCTCGGATGAGAACCTCTGGTCTGAAGGGTTCCCACCAAGGAACCTCCACTCCTAGGTCTAGGGCGACGATGCGCGCCGCAACTTCGTCTGTGAAGTATCCCTCAGCCGACTCCTTCTTCTCCTCGATCATTTCAAGAAGTTTGTCCCGAGTGAGTTCTTTTCGAGACGAAAGAATTCGCTCCACAATCTCTTCGAAGCCCATTCTCCTTTCACTACAACTTTCGGAACTCAGACAATGGCATGTCGGTATTAAAGTTTATTTAAACCCACACTTCTAAAATCTTGAAGAAGTGAGAATGGATGAGTGGTGAGGTGCTGTTTAACATAGGTATGATACTGATTTTTGCAGGTTTTCTCACGACCTTCATTGCCGTTGTGCTCCTATTTTTCATGAGTTTAAGGGGCAAAGGGAAAATCAGGGGAGGAGGGGCTGTCATCATTGGCCCCTTCCCTATCGTCTTTGGCACCGACAAAGAATCTGTGAGGACTCTTCTTTTGCTTTCCATAGCATTGGTCGTGCTTGTGCTGGTTGTCATGGCTTTCTACTACTACCTTCTTAGGTGATGGGGAGGCTTCCCAATGCGAGTTAAAGCTTGTGAAATTTGTGGCCAGCGAACGGCAAGATACGTCTGTCAGGAGTGTGGGCGAGAGGTCTGCGAAGCGTGTCTGGGGCCGCATACGTGGATCTGCTCAGATTGTTACGGTCGTGTTAAGCGGGAGGCTCCAGCCTTCGAAGCCATTCCATGGTCAACATGGTCAACTCCATTTAAACTGTTTCTTCTGGGCTTTCTTCTGATTTTTGTGGGAATGATTTTTGTCATCATCGCTGCAGTTGTCTTTGGAACTTCCACAACTTTCGGCGCCGTAATATTTGTGGGACCGATTCCAATAGTGCTGGGTGCCGGACCACACTCACTTTGGGCGATTGTGCTTGCTGTTGCCTTAACGATTTTTGGCGTTATTCTGTTTCTTGTGTTACGGAGAATGAGGATGAAGAATTATTCGGCTTTTTCTTCCTTGCGATAGACCATGTAGACAAAGGCTAAAACCAACACGAAGAAGGTTAACACTATTAGAACGTCGATGATTGTTCCAAAGTATGGTCCCAATTCCATAGGTGGTCCTCTTGCCTCCTCTATTTGGGAAAAATCCTATTTAAGGCATAGCCTCCTCCTTCTGTTTTTTCGAAACTCTTGTCTCGACGGCCTTCCACTCCCTTATCAAAACCTCGTAGAAGCTGTCCTCATCCTCTATTAGATCGAATATACCCGCAGCCTCTGCCAGTTTCTGCGCGATTATATGGTAGCAGAGGTGACCCTTGTTAAACTGGAAGTAGAAGTCTTCGCAAGAGCAAAAGTCGGCAGCGGGCATGACCAAGTAATCACGTCCCTTGCCAACAACGATCCAAACAACCCTGTCGCTCGGCTTAAAGACGTACTTTTTTACTCTCCTCCCCTTTACTGCCTCCCAAGCCTTTGCGAAACGGGAGCCGAAGGTCGCAGAAAGCCGCGTAAGATGGATATCGGTTACTTGGCCCTCTGCCTCGATCTCCTTGCACAGATTTTTGAGCTCTTCGGTGTCCGGAATCCTTTTCACTGAATCTCTCCTGCCCATTCCCAAGAGAAGGTTGCTCCATTTTGCATATATAACGATATAGTAGCAGTTTGACCTTGAGACGAGGGAGTGAAGGTTTAAAAGTTAGTGTGAATTGGAAATTACGAGTAAAGGGAGCAAAATCCTTGTCCCCACACAAACTTCGAAAAACCCGAAAGAAACGAGCCACAAGAACCCACGGCTACGGAAGGATTGGACAGCACAGAGGAGGCGGACAGAGGGGAGGTCGCGGGAAAGCTGGTTTTCACAAGCACGGATGGACCTATGTGGTGAAACACGAGCCCGATTACTTCGGGAAGAAGGGATTCATGTCACCGCGAAGCTTAGGCCAGAAGACCAACGTGATTAACGTGGGAGAGCTAGACGAACTCATCGAAAGAATGGGTGCGGAGGGACAGCTAGAAAAGAAAGGGGGAAAAGTCTTGTTAGATCTCGACAAACTGGGATACGACAAACTCCTAGGGTCGGGACACATCACCAAACCCATCCTTATCAAGGTTGCGTCCCACTCGGAGGAGGCAGCTAAAAAGGTGCAAGAGGTTGGGGGCCAAATTCTAGAGGAAACAGAGCAACTCGCCGAGACTAAAAATTAATTACTTTGGACCATTATTCTGCCTTATAGATGGAGGGCGAAGGAGCATATGGCTGGCAGATTTCTGGAAATGTTCAGACCTCTTTCAAGGTTCATGCCTGAAGTTAAGCCGCCAGAGCGCAGGGTAGGGTTTAACGAAAAGATTTTCTGGACCGCTCTAGCCCTCGCACTGTACCTCGTCATGTCTGAAGTACCGCTCTACGGCATCGGCTTAGGCGGAGAAGACCCCTTCCTTTACCTTCGAGTAATTTTTGCCTCTCATCGAGGTTCCTTGATGGAGTTAGGAATTGGTCCCATCGTAACCGCGGGTCTGATACTGCAACTTCTGGCCGGATCTGGGATGGTGAGCTGCGACTTTACCAATCCCTCAGATCGATCTCTCTTCACCGCAGCTAGTAAAGTCTTTTCCATAATCTTCATCACGTTTCAAGCTTCCGCCTACATAATCGGGGGAGTTTTCGGAGAGGCCGTTAGAGACCCGAGGGTAGGCATCATAGTCTTCATTCAACTGATCATCGCTGGAGTAATACTGATGCTTCTGGATGAGTTGATACAGAAGGGATGGGGAATCGGAAGCGGAATCAGCCTCTTTATCCTAGCCGGGGTGGCTCAAAACATCGTGTGGTCTAGTATTGCTCCAACTCCTCCAGTGGGGGATGGAAAAAGCTTCGGAGCTCTGGTTGCTCTTGCCCAAACAGCTTTGGGCGGTGAGTCTCTGTTGAAGGCCTTAGTCAGGGAGGGAAATCTCCCTTCCATACTGGGCTTTCTCACGACTGTAACCGTTTTTCTGATCGTGATCTACTTTGAGGGAGTCAGGGTTGAGATTCCAATAGCCTACGCTGGCTATCGTGGATTTCGCGGTCGATACCCCATAAAGCTCCTGTACGTTTCTAACCTGCCCGTGATTTTTGCTGCTGCCCTTTTCGCAAACGTCTACTTCTTTTCTCAGCTCTTTTGGAGCAACTACAATCAGAACAACAAGAACTTCTGGCTTAACCTCTTCGGCAAGTACCAATGGGTGACACAAGGCGATCAACGTCGACTGGAACCAATAGGAGGTCTCGTTTACTATGTGATCTCTCCTCAAAGCATGTCAGAGGTTGGGAAAGATCCGTCGCGAGCGTTGATATTCGTGGTTATTATGGTTGCGTTCTGCATTGTGTTCTCCATTACATGGCTTGAGGTTGGAGGCTTGGGTCCGAGAACCGTGGCGAAGCAACTCGTTGACTCCGGAATGCAGATTCCAGGGTTCAGAAGGTCCGAGAGAACCGTCGAACTTCTTCTCAAGCGCTACATTCCAGTGGTCGCTATACTTGGAGGCATCATAGTTGGGTTGATCGCTTCGGTTGCGGATTTCTTCGGGGTCTTCGGGTCAGGGATGGGGGTTCTGCTGTCCGTGGGCATCCTGTATCAGTACTACCAACTTCTCATGCAGGAGCGAGTTGCGGAGATGTATCCAGCCCTCCGTCATGTTTTGGGAGGATGACCTGTTGGGGAGGGTTGTGGTGGTCACGGGGGTACCTGGGTCTGGGAAAACTACAGTTTGCAACGAACTCCTGAAGCTTGCTGAAGGTGCTGGGAGGAAGGTTGCGTTGATAAACTTTGGGACGGTCATGGTGGAACTCTCCCAGAAAGGTGGCGAATCCCTTCACAGAGATGAATTGAGGAAGTCGAGGCTGTCATTTCAACGCGACCTTCAAGAGAAGGCTGCTAGAGTTATCTCCGATAGGGCAGTAAGCACTGAAGGAGACTTGATCGTGGATACCCACATGTCGATAAGAACGTTGGAAGGACACTTGGCGGGCCTACCCTTTCCAGTGTTGAAACTCTTGAAGCCTGACATTTTTGTTTTGGTCGAGGCTGAGCCACATGAAGTGCTTTCTCGCAGGGCTAAAGACACAAGTCGGAGGAGGGACACGGTTTTGGAAGACGAGATAGCGGAGGAACTCCTTTTTTCAAGGCTTATGGCTGCTGCCTGCTCGGTGCTAACTGGCGCCTCAGTGAAAATTGTTAAAAACCCGAGCGGAAAACAAGTTAAAGCGGCTGAAGAGATTTTAAAGTTGTTGGGGTGATTGTATGCTTCCTGACTGGTTGGCGATTCTTCCTGCCTCCACGTTCTTCGTTATGGGCATCTCCTTGCTTCTCGCGTTCCTCCTATCCTTGGTCAACTATGCCTTCACAGATAAAGAGAAACTTGAAGAGGCTAGAGCTTGGAAAAAGGAGATTGACGCTTGGACTTCTGACCGCATGAAGGCGCTGCGTAGGGGCGACGAAGAACTGCTTAAAAAAGTTAAGAGGCAAGAGAAAAGGATCAAACAGCTCCAGGCTAAGATGCTTTCCCAGTCTGCTTCGCAGATGAAAAGGCTTCCCATCACCATGGTCCTTTTCTTTGTCGTCTGGGGTTTCGTGACTGGCAGAATCCTTGGGTGGAAATTGTTTGAAACTCCTTTTAGCGGTCCGGTAACTGTTGCCTATCTTCCATGGTTTGATGTTGGCCATCCTCTTCACTTAGATTTCTTCTCATGGTACCTCCTCTGCTCTGTGCTTTTTGGGATTCTTTTTTCACGATTGTTCGGCTTGGGAATGGGGGCACCTGAGTAGATGCCTAGGCCATCCCTACGAACTAGGAGCAGAAGACGTCGCCCTCTTCAACTGCCTGGAGGACGCACCGAAACTCACTATAGACGGGAGAAGGCTAGTTTTTCACGTTGCTCCAAGTGTGGTCGAATCCTCTCAGGTTTTCCCAGTTCAACTCCGTCCGAGCTCCGAAAGCTTACAGCGAGTCAGAGGAGGCTGGAGCGCGTGCACGGCGGGCAACTCTGCCACAACTGCCTCCGAGAGTTGTTGAAGCAGGCTGCAAGGAGTGCCTAGAAGTGGCTCAGAAAGGCCGGAAACAGAGGAAGATTGTGATTTGTGTGGCTGGGATGTCTGGTTCTGGAAAGAGTACGGTGGCTAGGATGCTGGCTGAGAAGTATGGGCTTAAATATCTCTCCGGCGGGGATGCGTTGAAAGCCTTAGCCATCGAGGCGGGATATAAGCCAACTGAAAGAGGCTGGTGGGTAACTGAAGAGGGGTTAAACTTTCATCGAAAGAGAGTTGAAGACCTTCAATTTGACCAAAAAGTTGACAAAAAACTAATTGAGTGGGCCGAGCAAGGAAACGTGGTTATTGATAGTTGGACGATGCCTTGGTTATTGAAGAAGGGCTTTAAGATATGGTTGGAAGCTTCTCTTGAGGGAAGAGCAAAGCGACTCATGAAGAGGAATAATATAAGCTTCAAAAAGGCTTTGAATGTTTTGAAAGAGAAGGATGGAATAAGCAAGATAATCTATGAGAGATCTTATGGTTTCAGTTTAGGAGAAGATTTCTCCCCATTTAATTTGGTAGTGGATACAAACGAATTAAGCGCTGATGAAACTTTTCGTGCTCTTTGTCTTGTTATAGAACGGCTCTATTTTAAGAAAACATAAGTTGAGAGGTTTTCAATGATATCTCGAGGTTGTGAGTATGGCTGAAAAAGAGCCTGTTACTCTACAGCGACGAGCCTTTTTTGATGAAGTCTATAATACTGACATTTCAGTTACGCAGTTAGAAAAAGAGGTTGTTGAGGCAGAAGTTTTTGCGAAACTAAAGAAGATTCACCAGCTTGGATTGGCGTACTTGATTTACCCCAGTGCAAATCACTGTAGATTTGAGCATTGCCTTGGGACCATGTACTTGGCGGGAAAGGTAGCTAAAACATTAGGGTTAAGCAAAGATGATGCTCAGTATTTTCGATTAGCCACTCTTCTACACGATGTTGGTCATGGGCCATTCTCGCATGCGTTTGAAGAGTATTTAAAGGAAAGAAAAAAGATTCGTGGACACGAAGACTTAACGAAATGGGTAATTCTTAATTCAGAAATTAAAGACATAATTAGTGATTCTGGTTTTGACTTAAAGAAGATAGCTGAACTTTCCATTGGTAAGATTAGAGATGAGAAGCTAAGTTTTCTTAATCCTTTGGTTCTAGGCGTTATTGATGTAGATAAAATGGATTTTTTAGTTCGCGACGCTTACTTTACTAAAAGTAAATACAGAGAAATTGGCGTAAATGAACTCGCATCCTCTGTGAAAAAGGTAAACGAAGGAAAGGTTGCGTGGGGCCATCGATATCTTAGTTCATTGGAGAGATTCTTTCAATGTAAAGAAGATATGTACGTGTCGGTCTACTATAGCAAAAAGGTAAGGGCAATTGACATAATGATTAAGGCTATGCTAAGGTTTTCCGATGAACAATTTGATTGGTGCAGTTTCAAAGAAATTGATGATTTCAAATTACTTACAGACTCCTATGTTTTAGGTAAAATGCAAACGATGTCTCATTCGAGATCCTCTAGCACCGAATTAGCTCTTGCGGTAAGATTGTACAAAGATCTGTTGAAGAAAAATCTTCTTAGAAATGTGTTTGAAAAGACTTACTTCACGTATAATCTGTCGTGCGAAGATTTTGTTGCAAATGCGGAAGAAGAAATCCTTAACGAGTTAGAAAACTCTCTAAACTTGGATAGACGACTAACCTTCGTTGATGTACAACATTTATCTCCTGGGTCTGTTATGTCTTTCACAAAAACAGATCAAGTTAAGGTATATGTTTTGCTAGGTGAAAATGTTTTTGACATAATGGACATGAGGGATTCCCTCAGACGACTTCTTAGTACGTGCTACAGGGTCATTAGAGTATACACAGCCTCAAAGTATGCAAAAAAGTTAAGAAAGATGAAAGATATAATCCAAAAGACTGTTGAAGATCTTTGTGGGAACATAAATGAGTAATAAAGCTCAACCCGAACTTGAAAAAGAAAGACTAGATCTTGAAATAGAAATATTACAGAAAGAATGGAAGGAATGCCGAGAAACAATTCGCAACTTTGACGGAACCCTAACACTGCTCAGGATTTCTTCTCTAGCCTTTGCTGCCACCTTGATAGGGGTATCAACCAATTTCTTTGTAGCCGAGAAAAGCCATGCGGCATCTTTGACCATGTTTGGCGCAATTCTACTTATACTCTTCGTGTATTATCTGGAAAGACATTACAGAGGTTTTCTTATTATAACAGTGGAACGAGGGATAAGGCTGGAGCACAGGTTAAAGGAGGTATTTAAGAAACGTGGAGTCGATTTGGATAAACTGAAGATACGTGTAGATTGCAAAGAGACGAGCGAAATGATTTCAGGAGCTATAAAAGAGAGACGAGAGTCGTATCCTTGGTATTGGAGAGAAGCACATAAATGGATCTATGTTTTCTTAGAAATTGTCAACATTATCCTTTTTGTCATATTTCTTTGCGTTTATCTTCTTCAAGTGCTTTTTTCGTAAAAACTAAATCTCATCTTTCTTTTTTAGCCCTCTTTTTCTGTAGTCTTCTGCTTTTTCTTTAAGAGCTAAGAAACCTAGCTCATCCATCTCTTCAAAAGAAATACCCAAGTATTCACAGGTTATTCTTAATTGAGTAATAGCATCGGCTATAGCTCTCTTTGCTTCAGCCTTATAAGCGACAACATCTTTTGGATACCATATCATGTTTGCAATGCATTTTGCTAGATCTCCTATTTCATAAATCAGAACCAGAAACTGTTCAGCAATATTCTCTTTCTTCCCCTTAGCATACATAGACTTTACAATTTCAACTATTTCCTTCTTTCTCTCCATACCTATTCCCTTATTCTTCCCCTTTTATCTTTAGAAATAAATATAAAGATACGCGTGTCAAGTAAAAGAGTCATGGAGGATTTTCGTTGTCGGCGATTGAAGTTGGGAGGATATGTGTGAAGATTGCGGGTAGAGAGGCTGGGCAGAAGTGTGTAGTTGTGGATGTGATTGACAAGAACTTCGTGTTAATTACAGGTCCTGAGAAAGTGAACAAGGTAAAGAGGAGAAGAGTTAACGTGAGTCACATTGAGCCCACTGGGAAGAAGGTAGAGATCAGACGGGGAGACAGCGACGAAGACATCGTGAAGGCACTCGATTCAGAAACAGCGAGTTTTCTCCGTGAGCCCGTCAAAATTAAAGTTTAGGCAAGTCAGCGCTTTTTAAGTGGAAGCTTTGCTTGGTCTTGAATTGCACGCGCAGTTTCAACTTTGCTTTTTGATGGGTTCAACAACTACTGCGGTTCCGTAGGCAGAGAACAGCGTGGCGGTTCCTTGTAGAATGTCGCTTGTTTCAAAGTCTGCCCCGATCACGGCGTTGGCTCCCATTTTTGCGGCTTTTTCAATCAATCTTTCCAATGAATCTCTCCTTGCCTTTTCGGCTTCTGAACTGTAAGAGGTCACTTCGCCTCCGAAGATTCCTTCGATTCCAGCCACAATTTTTCCGCCCACTCCTCTGGTACGCACGGTTAAGCCATGAACGGTTCCCAAAACCCTTACAATATTATAACCTGGCAGTGTCGGCGTCGTAACAACAATGACTCCCCCACGCTCTGTCTTAAATGACGCACCGCAACTCGGGCAAAAACTTGTGTCCGCCGGAGATTTCTGTCCACAATTCGGGCAGTATTTCTCTCCCAACTCAAATCACCTCATTTTCTATGAGAGGGGCACACTCTTATTCTTTGCGCGTGTTATTGCGTTTAGTGTTGAAGGATGGTGCTAGGAATTAAGAGATGGCGCGCGGATTCTCTTTCAGGCGGAACTCTTAAATATGGGTTGACCCCACGGTTTAACTGAAAGAGGAGACAAAATTTTGGAAAGGAAAGCAGTGTCGGTAACAGTGCTGATACTGTTGCTTCCTGTAGGCGTGTTGACTTTAGCATTCAAGACTGAACTTGTTTCTGCTATTATTCCTGAATACCCCGCCATCTACGTGGATCCCCCAGTAGTTAAAGGTACAATGCCCGGCAACAACGTCACCGTTTCAATAAAGACAGACTACTCAGGATACGACATTTGGGGGTGGCAGTTCGCACTAAGCTACAACCCCAGCATCCTAAATATAGGTATTGACGGCTTAAATTACACGGACATATGGGCTGGCACTGGCACGAAAAAATCTTTTGAGGCAACAGGAAAACTGATCGTTCCAGACTCAGAGGACGTTTACGTAAATGACATCCTCATGACCAAACCTGACAACTACACCATAGACTACCGAACAGGATGGATAACATTCAAAACAGTCCCAGCCTCAGGAGCACAAGTAAAGGCAACATACAAATATGCACTCCGCAACGGAGACCTCATCACCACGGAAAAAGTTCCTACCGCCATGTTTGCACCTGGAACATTCAACAACACCTTGGGCACATTATCCTCGACATGGGCCGTAGTCGACTTCTTCTACATGATTTCACCACCGCCCACAACATATGGACCTGGAACACTGGCCTACGTAACTTTCACAGTGGTGGGCTATGGGTTCTCAAACATAACCCTTGGACCTGGAACCAAACTCATCGGGTCGGAGCAGGAACCTCCCCACATACAATACTATATAATAAACGCTGAAACGATGCCAGACCACATAGGCCACGGCTACTTCAGCAATATTCTACTAGGCGATGCAGACTTCAACGGACTGGTTGAGATGCCCGACTTCTACATATGGCGAGAATCCTTTGGCGAAGGAGAAGATCGCCCGTTCTCAATTCCGGATGTGGACCCCGACTTTAACAACGACGGGATCGTGGACATGTACGACTTCTACATATGGCGAGAACACTTCGGAGAAAGTGTATAGTGCGACGCGCGCCCATCTCTCGTGGGCGACCTTATCATTAGGAAAGGAAACCTGAAACAATTTTATAATTGATGTTAGACCTAGTTCTTGGGAGTTAAGAGAGGCGCACACAGACAGGGCTGGAGAGGCGAGGAAAACTTGAGAATTCACATACTCAAAAAGTGCAAAGAGTTGCCAGGCGTAGCCGAGAAAGAAGTTGAAGACAAAAAACGACTTCTAGCAGAGTGTA
>Ga0315306_10001145_pt1 | contig 12761 bp, 9 predicted proteins | sample TDP1_MG_FD_203803 | JGI IMG/M metagenome (GOLD analysis project Ga0315306, IMG submission 203803) | Freshwater sediment microbial communities from Lake Towuti, South Sulawesi, Indonesia - TDP1 | ecosystem: Environmental > Aquatic > Freshwater > Lake > Sediment | place: Indonesia: South Sulawesi... | reverse complement strand
TCATTGCCTTCACGTCCTTTCCAGAATCACCTTTAGGCCAAATGGCTGATCACATCGTGACAATCAAAGGAAGGACAAAAACAGGTTGGCCTAAAGAAGAAGATTACTTAGCTAGACAACTTATTGGCGAACGTGAACCCTTAACTCCCCTCGGAAGCATTTTCGAGAACAACTGCATGGTATTTTTAGATAGCTTGGTTGTGGAATTGATGCATCGACTGGGGCGAACTGAAGAGGATTTAAAGCGTAGACACGCAACAATAGAATAGGGAAGCAACCTGGAGAGTTCAAGATATACGCGCTAAATGGAAAAAGAAACGCATGCGCCGACAGAAGAAGAAACGTCAGAAAAGACGGGCAAGGTACAAGTGAGTCTATCGCTTAACGATTTTTCCGTAACATTCCTACTTGAGTTTTGGGCCAGTCTGCCATCTTTTAAGAATAAGTGTGCCACGGTGTCCACAATCTGCATTTGAGAATATCTATTTCCATCTCAGCTTCTTAGACAAGAGCAATACTTTATAGAAAACTTTTTAGTTTGGCTTTGTGGATTAGCGTGGAATAGGAGAATGAAACTATGATGTCAGAAAGCAAGCCTCGTTTCTCAATTGAGCCCTTTCTTTCTGCTCGTATTCTGCTTTCCCCACAACTAGCTGAGAGCAGAGTCTACTTTATAAGCGACCTCAGTGGGTGCATGAGCCTCTACTCCATGAAACGAACAGGAAGTCTCGCTGTTCCGCTCTTACCTTCTGGCTTGGCCTTGCAAAACCCCCATTTAATGATTGGATACAACTACTATGTGTTGCCCAAGCTTCGAAAACTTCTCGTGATGATTGACGAAAACGGCAACGAAAACTATCAGCCATGCTTTATCCCGTTAGAAGGCGGGATTCCCGAGCCCGTATTTGGCGATAAATACAAGAATGAACAGATTGCTTGTCTTCACTGCGACGCAGAAAATAACATGGCCTACTTCTTCCGAGATGACCGAAAAACCCCTAACATGGAATGTCTAAGAGTTGACCTGAAAACGCTGGAAACCACGTCCTTGGGAACCAGCATTTATGGAAACTACTTCAACGGTGTCAACGCCGACCACACAAAGGTGATTCTTTCGGATAGCTACACCGCTGCTGACGTGGTCCTTTATATGTGGCAACCGGGATGGCCCGAAAGAAAACTCCTCTACGGAGTCCCACTGCAAGAAAGAGGAGACAGAAAGGTGGAACCTTCAGGTATCGGAACCTGCGGCTTTGTCGACAACGACATGGGGTTGCTGTTCAGGTCGAATCTGTTCAGGGATGAAGGCAGCTTGACGTACTTGCCGCTCTCTGCACCAGACAAGGCTGTTGAGGTCGTCGTTAAAGGGCTCCGCCACACAGGAGTCGGCGAACTCGTCGATATCAAACCAGTCAAGGGCAATCGCTTCTTGGTTGGGTATAATATTGATGGATGCTCTTGGCTGTATGAGGGTGACTTCCGCCTAAACGACGGCGTCCCAACTTTCGAGGTAACCAAAACACTGGTTGGACTTTCCCCCCTTTCCGACGGTGTAGTTCTGGGAACCGAATTTGAACTGCAAGACAAAGGAGACGTATCTACTGTTGACTACGTTCTCGCTTTCACGAAAGCCAACAGTCCATCCCAACTCTATCTTCTGCCTTATGGAGTAGATAAGGAATTTACCAAGCTCTCAGAGGAGCGAGTGGTAGGGATAGATCAGAGGTTTCTGTCTGAAGGAGAAGACGCAAGCTACACAACCTCTGATGGGGTTAGAATCTCAGCAAGACTATACATGCCTTCAAAAGAACACGGTTTCCAAGGTCCTTGGCCTCTTGTACTATATGTGCATGGTGGCCCCCAAAGTCAGGAAAGACCAGATTTCACTTGGTTCTCAATGCCGTTGATTCAATTTCTAACACTTAACGGGTTCGCCGTTTTCGTCCCAAATGTGAGAGGAAGCACTGGCTACGGTTTGAAATTCATGAAAATGGTAGATCATGATTGGGGCGGAAAGGATATGCAGGACCATATTGAAGGACTGAAGATGCTTGAGAAGGACCCTCGTATTGACTCATCGAGAAGGGCAGTGGTTGGGCGCTCTTATGGAGGTTACATGACACTTATGCTCGCCTCACGTTGCCCAGAATTGTGGAAAGCCTCATGCGACATGTTCGGACCCTACAACCTGCTCACGTTTCTTAATCGTATTCCAGAAACGTGGAAAACATACTTTCGACTCGCAATAGGCGATCCGGAGAAAGACAGAGACTTCCTCATCGAACGCTCTCCCATAACCTATCTTAAAAACTTTCGAGCCCCAATGCTTATTGTGCAAGGGAAAAATGACCCAAGAGTGGTCTTGCAGGAGTCGAAAGATTTGGTGGATGACCTGCGAGCCAACAACGTTGAAGTTGAATTTCTAGTCTTTGAAGATGAAGGACATGATGTGCTCAAATTCAAGAACAAAGTGGCATGTTATAATAAAATCGTCGAATTTTTTAAGAAGCATCTGGGAGCTACCTAAGAGATACTTCTAAGCTAACTTTCAACTAGCAGTCACGTCCCTTCTTCATCCCCACGTATTCAATACGCCGGCGATAACATAAACACGCAGACATACAATCCAACACACTCAGCGTCCTCGTCTTTATCTCAATGTTCAAACCAAACCCGCATAGTAGATGCTTTTTCCTGTTAACAGTGGTTAGCGTTAAGCATGCTAAAGATTAAACATGCATATGACTTATTAAGACTCGCTACACACTATATTGTGAAAAACACTCTACTATAAACAATGTCAACGGTGAAAAAACCGATGCCAAAAACTTCCAAAGCCACAGAACAGACTGAAGTAGGAATACTAATAAAAGAAGGAGGGAAAAAACCAGCCGTTTTTAGGGAAGTTTATCCCATAAAAGAGCCTTACGTCTACGCTGCAATAGTTAAAGATCCAGAAACTCAAAAAACATTCTATGAAATTATAGAGCCCACGCTTCAAAAAGAGGAAGAGAGGCGACTGCAAGAAATAAAAACTTTCTTAATGGAAGAAGTTGACGTAAACCTAAAAGATATAGAGACTAAGGAAAAAGCAGAAAACTATCTAGAAGAGAAAACAAAGGAAATAATTAAAAAATATCGCATAAAAGTTCCACCAGAATCTGTAGACAAACTCATATATTACACAAAAAGGGATTTTATAGGCTACGGGAAAATAGACCCATTAATGAAGGATCATTTAATCGAAGATATATCAGCAGACGGTGTAAACATACCACTTTATGTTTGGCATAGGCTTTACGAATCGTTACCCACCAACATAATATTTAGGGATGAAACGGAACTAAACTCCTTCATAATTCGCCTTGCATATTTAGCGGGAAAAAACATATCCATAGCATCCCCAATTTTGGATGCATCACTTCCTGACGGCAGCCGAATACAATTAACTTATGGAAACGAAGTTACAAGAAGAGGCTCAACGTTTACTATTCGACGCTTCAGAGTCGACCCGTTAACTATTTCAGACCTAATCACCTTTAACACGATTTCCTCGGAAATGGCTGCCTACCTGTGGTATATCATAGAGAACAGAGCATCAGTCATAGTGGCTGGTGGCGTGGCAGCTGGAAAAACAACCATGCTAAACTGTTTATCAATGTTCATAAAGCCTGAGATGAAAATAGTGAGCGTGGAAGACACCCAGGAGCTTAACCTTCCGCATGAAAACTGGATACCGTCGGTTGTAAGACTAGGTTTTGGACATGAAGACAAAAAGGGTGGCACGATAACCCTGTTTGACTTGTTGAAGGCTGCCGTCAGACAAAGACCCGAATACATTATTGTTGGTGAGGTTCGTGGAGAAGAGGCCTATACATTATTCCAAGCCATGGCAACAGGCCATTTGGGAATGAGCACGCTACATGCTGAGTCAGTTGAAGCAGTGATAAAGCGTCTGGAATCAGAACCCATGAACATTCCTAAACCGCTCATAGCAATGATAGATGTCATAATGGTTATGACAAGAACAGAAATCGAAGCGAAACCAGCGAGAAGAACTAGCACAACAACAGAGGTTATAGAACTCGATTCAAAGAAGAAGAATATACTAACTGAAGAGATTTTCCGCTGGAATCCGAAGCAAGACAAGTTTGTCTTTTCAGGGCATAGCAGTATTCTGGAAGAGCACATGAAGAAATTGGATATCAGTGAAGAAGACATTAGACGCGAATTACACCGTAGAAAGATTGTTTTGGAATGGATGGTGCGTAAGGGTGTTCGGCGTTATACGGATGTTGCAAACATGATTCGTGAATATCATGTTAACCCAAGCCGGGTTTTCCAAAAAGCCAGAGTAGGATTGAAATGAAAAGCAACAAAGTTTATGAAAAAGTAAAAGCGCTTTATAATCGTCTTAAAGCATTAGTTAAGAAGCCTTTCAAAAAATTCTTGAACCGTAAACTGGGAATATCGCAAGAAGCTATTGAACTTGCCTTTAAGAAGCCGCATTCCATAGCTTACCAGCTTATTGGAGAAAAAACAGAGCGTGTTTTGCCGCTTTTCAGAGATTTAGACTTAAATTTACAAAGGTCAGGGTTGAAAATTTCCTTCAAGGCTTACGTTAGCTTAACAGTTTTTGCCACGATTCTAATTTCATTTGCTGCGCTAGCTTTGGTTCCATCTTTACTAATTTTTGCATTTAAAATACCGCCTTTATCAGCGATTATGTTTGGCATTGGGGGAAGCTTATTCACGTGTGCGTTCTCAATCATTGGATTTTATGTCTACCCAATCTATTGTGCAGATAAGCTTAGAAGAGAGTTAGAAGATGAATTGCCTTTCACAACTGGTTACATGGCAATTCTTACAAGCGCAGGCGTTTCACCGGAAAAGATTTTCTACTCGCTCTCAAATCTTAGCGTACCGTTAACTGTTTCTCTAGAGGCTAAAAACATTGCCAGAGACGTGAACCTTTTCGGTTTAGACATAATCTCCGCTCTAGAAAGCACATCAAAGCGAACTTTTTCTGAAAGATTTCGCGAAATGCTAGAAGGACTTATCTCAACAATACATTCTGGTAGTAATTTGGCTGCTTATCTCCACGGAAAATCTGCGCAATACATGAGGCTTAAGAGAATAAACCTACGTAAGTTTTCAGATACGCTATCAATTCTATCGGAGTTTTACGTGGCCTTGCTTGTAACTGGCCCTCTGCTTTTCGTCATTATGCTTGCGATTATGGCAATGTTGGGTGGGGGCAGTTTAGGCCTCCTAAGCCCAAACCTTTTGCTTAACATACTTACCTACGTCGGAATACCGTTGGGCTCCATAGTGTTTCTGATAATTTTGGATGCTGTTTCACCTAAATGGTAATGAAAATGCCGAAAATAGAAAAACATGTGAAAAAAATTGCGTGGGTTGCCTCGGTTTTGCTAGCTATTACCATAATTCTAGTTGCTTACATCCTGTTTTGGGGAACCACAACCTTCGATGAGTTTGTTTTTTTCGCCGTTATAACTGCTGTTTTTCCTCCAGCAATCTTACACTACATTGATTACAAGTGGAGAAAAGCAATAGACGCGCACTTACCAGACCTTTTCAGAAGCATGGTTCAAGCCCAAGAGACAGGTATGACCCTTCCTCAGGCATTAGAGGGAGCATCGAAGAGAGATTATGGCCCACTTACGGCTGAATTGAGGAAAATGACCGCGCAAATTTCGTGGGGTATGACTTTTGAAGAGGCACTTCTAGCTTTGGGAAGGCGCGTTGATACTGTGCTTATGCAGAGAACTGTACCGCTAATAATTGAAGCTAGCCGTTCTGGAGGCCATGTGGAAAAGGTTTTTGACCCTTTGGGCAAGTTTGTACAGACAACGCTTCTGCTTGACAAAGAAAGGCGAAACCAGACAAGGCCATACATTGCAATAATTTATGTGGCTTTTTTCGTGTTTTTATTCACTATTATATTGCTTTTTAAATCCTTCTTCGTAAGCATAGAAGGTCTACCAATCATTGGAACAGCTGTTATGTCACCCGAAGAAATGCAACGGATATTTTTTCACATGACATCAATTCAAGCCTTCTTCGGAGGATTAGTCGCTGGAAAAATGGGCGAGGGAACAATAAACGCCGGACTGAAACACAGCCTAGTCATGATGCTCTGCGGCTACATAGCCATAAAACTTTTCTTTTGAGGAGAGAGCATATGGCAAAGGCGCTTAAAAGATTTTTCCGAGATAAACGGGCTATAACTCCAGTTTTGAGCAATCTTTTGCTTATGGTTGTGGCTGTGGCTGCTATGGCAATTGCCACAACAGCAACTTACGTCATTACAACTAATCTTAGGGAGACCATGGGAGAACGTCTAATAGCGGAGGATCTTTGGTTTAATCCTTCAGGCGGCATTTCAATTTATATCCTTAATGTTGGAAAAACATCCGTTCAGGTTTCAGCAGTATATGTCAACCACACTAAGTGCTCTTTCGCCCCAACTCCGTTCATCTTGGAAATAAGCAAGCATGGTTGGCTTAACATTTCAAGCAGTTGGGCTTCTGGAAACATATACTATGTGGATATCGTTACAAAAAGAGGGAATCATGTTGCAGACTATTACAAAGCACCTTAAACGCTTTAAACATGCAAAACGTGGCTTAAGCAACGTAATAGTCGTTATGCTCAGTCTAATTATTCTCGTCGTTATATCAGCAAATGTCATACTCTGGAGCTATCAAATGAACCAACTTGATTGGGAGAAAATGAAAGAGAATATAAGCATAACCAACGTTGAACGCATTAGCCGCTCTTCTTGGTTTGTGACTCAAAGTGAATATACAGTAAATGATGGTAGTTACATAAACGGCAGCTACACTGATACCCAGACTATTGATAGCAAATATGAACAATTCTCGGAAGCTTTGGCAACACCCACCTATTACCCGAATGGATACAATGTTTTATATGGAACCTATGTTTCTGGCACTGTTCCCAGTAGCGTTCAGATGGTTGACTCAGATTACTTTATTGTGAGAAGCGCTGGGACAGCGTCGTCAACCACGGCATACAATCCTTCAGGCTACAGCTTACTTGGAAGCACGACACTTATCTCTGGTACAACCGGAGACTTAGTCTCCAACAATGGCGTTTACATGACCTTTAGGAGTTATGCCAGTGCAACATCAGCTCAGACCCTTTATGCACATCAAGAAACTACAATGATAGGAGGAAACTCCTACTATCTTCAAAAACCCGAAAGCGCAGACGCAACTGGAACAACTTTGTGGGCTTCTATGGCTACTACAGGAAGACAACTCTTTGGAAGATTCGTTTACCCACTAACAGGCATAAGTTCAATATCCGCAAGCATGTGGACCAATTTTTACAGAACATGGAAAGATTCAGACCCAAGCATTGCCTACGATGCTGTTGGTTCTGGAAACAACGGTGATGGAGCCACAACTGTTAGTTGGACTCATGTTGTGGGTTCTGGAAGTAATAGGTTTATGGTAATTGGCATATCAATTAGAACCGTAACAGTCTCTGTTTTAAGCGTAACTGTTGATGGGCAACCAGCGACTTTTCTCAGGAGTGACATTCGTGGTACGGACGTTAAAGGGGAAATCTGGTATCTTATCAACCCGAATTCTGGTTCTAAAACAGTGACTGTTACACTTTCAGCCAGTTCTAAAGCATGTGGGGGAAGCGTAAGTTACACTGGAGTTGCACAGACAAATCCGATTGATGTACATGAAGGTGTGTCATATGGCGGTGAAACTCCTTCAGTATCGTTAACCACAACTGTAAATAATTGCTGGATTTTTTCAAACTTAGCCATCTCTGGAACAGCGACAGTTAATGCTCATGGCAGCGGACAAGTGCACCGCTATTACCAAGTTGGAACAGGAGCGGGTCCCCCCAGTCGTGCTGGAGATGACGGAGACGATAAATCCACGACTACTGCAGGTTCTTATGCCATGTCTTGGACCATGAGCTGGTGGGCAGATGTCGTTGCGCAAACTGTAGCATTCAAACCTGCGCCTCCTCCTGTCGGTCACATTGATGTTGATATTTTAATTCGGGGATCAAACGACACGATCCGAACAACAATAGCGACGAATGTGGCTAATTCAGGAGACTTAACATCAACCGCCACAACGCTTTCGGGAACCTATTCTTGGTCTGAATACACGGTTGTGGACCAAACGGACCACCTCGAAATAGATTATTACGTCGAAGTCACGACAGCTCTAAGTGGCTTAAAAGCGTATCTCAGAATAGATGACAATACATTAGCCCTAGTAGACCAAACGAGAGCAACTAACATTCCTTTGGCGAGTGAATACACAACTGAAGTTGAGTTCGCTGGCTCAAGCAACACTGGAAGTGTGTGGAGCCAACTTGTGTGGACCGTTGACAGTGCTTGGACAACCGGAACCGTAACAGTTACTTTACAACTTTACAATTATACGCTTGGCGCCTATTCAACGAGCGGAAACGGCTTCATTTCGTACACATCGAGTGCGACAGCAAACACAGACGAAACAAAAACACAAACAATAACGACGAACCCTATTCATTTTCGCGACGGTTCCGGCAATTGGAAAATAAAAGTGAAAGGCGTGAAGACTACCACGACTCAGTTTGATTTCAAAGCCGACTGGATAGAGTTTAAAACCACATACTACAATGAATACACGGCTTCTACAGAGTTCACCTTTTCAAACATGACAACGAAGATTCCAACACAACTAAACTTCACAGTTGTAAGCGAATACAACATCGCCAATATCAGCGTAATAATACAAGTTTGGAACTACTCCTCATCGGCATACGTGACCAGCGGCGAAGGATACCTGACATACATGTCCAGCGGGTTAAACGAAACCAAATTGCTCACCATAAACACCAACCCACAATTCTATACCTCAAACGGAAATGCCAAAATCAAAGTCACAGGCGTAAAATCAACCACTTCACAATACCTGCAGAAGATAAACCAGATAACGTTCTACTACAAGATCGAAAACACCCTTGACATTAATGGCGCCTATGTAATAGACCTGTCTGCATACCCATTAGCATATATCCAAACCATTGAAATCCAACTGAGGTATAAAGCAAATGACGGCGGCGAAAAATGGTATCTCAAAGCCTACAATTGGACAGGAGCAACATACAGCGACATCGGTTTCAACTCAACAACGGGTCACACGCCAACAACAGGCTGGGACTACTATGCCGTGAACCTCACGACCAGTTGGGGTGATTACGTCTGGAACAATGGCACAATTTATGTAAAGTTCATCGACCAAGGTCGAGACAACAACAGCACAACTATCAACATCGATTTTCTTGGCGTAAGAGCGGTAATCGATGGGACACGTTTCACATTCAAAAATGAGGGAGCCTTAACTTCTCATCTAATCTCCCTATGGGTCAATAACGCGACAATCCATCAACGTTACGACATAAACCTATTTGTAAATTCAGGGGAAAACACAACATACATCAGAGCAGATATAAGTTTGCCAACAGAAAACTTTGTAGTCAAAGTTGTAACAGAGAGAGGAAACATAGCGATGTTTATGAGCCCTTAATTTTATCTGTTTCTTTTGTTACTCTTTCTTAAACATTTTATCTTTCAACGCTTTTATTGCTTCTTTTTGATTTTTTGCCTCTATTATTTGGATGTTATATAATTCCGCCATTTTCTTTCCGTTCTCACTCATTTTGGGCATTGCGATTAAGTAGGCGTCTTCTGGTGAAACATCATATATTTTAGCGAAGAGGGCGATTACTGGTTGCTCCGGCACGGCATCTTCAGGGGATGCTGCTAAATCAATCACCGTTACTTTTCGTGCAGCTTCTCCCTTCCCTTTATAAGCTGCTATATCAAACATGTGGTTTGCTCCAGATTTGCCCTTTATAAAAGCTGGGCTTTCCACCTCAAATCCACTTTCTATGAGAAAATCTCTTATTGGGGCAATTACTATCCAACCAATGGCAGCCTCTTCTTTCACTTCTTCTTTTAAGCTGTAAGAATAAACGTCTTTAATAAAGGCCTCTTCAAATGTGAAATTTGTATGGCAGTCTCTGCAGAAGTGTGCAGCCACAGGGATATCGAAGCTTTTGCTACAATCCTTACAACTGCACCACATTCCGGCCTTTCTATAATCAACGTCAAGCTTTCTCAGCTCCTCCCGACATTTTGGGCAAACAAGCCTTTCTCCTTTCTGGAAGTTCTCTTCAACATCCATATAACCGCATTTAACATGCTCAATTAAGGCGCTTCTTTGAATGTTAAATGATTTGCAGTATGGGCAACAATGATGAATGGAAATGTTTGCGGAATCACATTTTGGGCAATGGATAATTTTGTCGTAAAGTTTTCTTTCCAGTATACCAGCCTCATATAGCATGTCTAAAAATGCCTTTGCACTTAAAGTGTCGCCAACAATCTCTTCAACCGTTGGATAGTGATAACCAAGTTTAAGGTTATAAACGGGTTCAAGTTCGGTTATTTCATCGCTTAAAAATTTATTTAAAAAAACTTGCGTATTGCGGTCCTTGTAAAGTTCTAGTCGTTCCGTTTTTTTATCCATCTTTAGCATTCTCTTCCCAGACTAATTCGTTCTTCGCAAACAATTTTTCATATGAATTGCATCACGATATTTAATTGTTTTTAAACTTGTTAAGATTTTCGCATTAAACCCACTAAGTATTTCTAGAAAGGTTTTTAAAATTTCGTTTAACTGTTGATTTAGGGAAAGCGACATACAATGAATTCGCAACAGAAACATATAGTGAATTGTCCGAAATGCGGTTTCGCCTTCGATATAACATATGGCAGAGCATTTGCTTGTTCGGGTTGCCCATCTTCTGTGCAATGTGGAATGGCAAAGTGCCCGAAATGCGGACATGAATTTCCTTTGTCGTAGCGATACAAGTGAACTCATGCTGCATCGCCTAAATTCTTGGCTTGATTTCAAATTCACATATATCATCTCCAGCGGCTTGGCATTTCAACTCAACAGCCTCTAAAGATTTTCCGACAACTTCACCTAAGAATCCTGCAATGAAGCCACGGGTCCAGTGACATATTTCTTCCTTCCTGTGCCCCCTCAAAATAGCCTCGAAGCTCATCCGCACTTTTACCTTACCAACGAGTTCTTTTCTATCCATACTAAAGTCCTCTATCCATCCCCACCCTATGGCTTTGGTGGCTTGAATTAAGGCTAACGTGAGGGATTCTTCTTTCAACCCGTATCTTTTCGTGAGCAACCCAGCTATGAAAGCGCCGCTTTTCTTTCCAGCGTTATAGAAAACTGCGGCGAAACCAGATGGAGTCAATATCCTCTCAATTTCGTCGAACAAGCTGCTAAAGAGTTCAACAGGCATTACTATGGCTACTGAATCACCATGTATTATTGGAAAGTGTATAATGTCGTAAGTCAACGGCTCGGGTTTCACAATCTTAACGTCTTTGACCACATCAAGTTTGCGAAGTTCTTCCTTTATTTTTTTAACGTTTTTGACAGCTTTCGATAAATCTATAAAGGATGTCCAATAACCTACACCACTTTTTTCCACAGCATCGAAAAGAATCGAAGTTCGAAGATTAACATGTGCATCTGAAAGAACCCTTGCCGTTTCTGAAACCGCACCGTAAACGTCCTTTAAGGTTATGCAAATTTCATATATTTTCTCATTAGGCTTCATATTAAGGAGTGTAAAAACTCTTTTTGGAACAAATTTTTCCATAATCTTCACAGCCATATCACATTCAGAAATTAGTTGTTGTCTAAAAATAAAGGGTTTAAGGCTTAATAATTCAGAGTTAGAATCAGTATGTAATATATCCACAGTCACGTTTTTTAATAAGAATCTTCATATTCCACGTGCAACATTAAAATAAAAAAGCATAGCGCCAATGGTGAATCAGTTGTCAACTCCTAAACCTTCAAAACGTCTCGTGATCCGCTGGACGACATTGAAAGGGTTTGCGGCAATTCTCTTATTCTTAACAATAGCGGCGTTAACCGAGTATATCGTGGTTCTTTATGCCTTAAATCGAGGCATTAAAGATACGACGTTACTGCAATGGAGTATTCAGTTTCCTGGAACTGATTGGACCATGACTATAGCGATTAGTCCCTTATTTCATTTGGTTCCAATAGCTGTTATAATCACGCTTCTATTCAGCTGGACTTACTTAACAAAACATGTGACTGTGAAGCCTTATGAAGTGGGGAAAGAAAAAGCTAAACCTGCTGCTAAACGAGGGAAAGAGCCCAGATTAACGAAATTCTTTAACAAAATAAAGTCAGCGTTATTAAGAGTTAAGGGTGTTGCATATCTCTGGCAAAAAATACATTTTGCAAGAATCACCGTAAAAAGCGCTTTAACCGTGCTCCTAGTTTTTTCAATATTCATCCTCATAATCTCCTTATTAGCATATCCAAAACTAATTTATCAAACAATCTCAAATGCCTATCAAAACAATCCTTCGCTACTTAACTTTGTGAAAGGCACTACAGAGGCTTTGGCGCCCATTGGAGGAATCTTCTCAATCATAAACAATGCTCTTTTATCAGCTGCGCCGGGCTTTAGAGATTTTGCCTTAAGCCTTGGAACTATAATTAGGCCCTTGGCTGATTTGGACAACGTTGGAAAATATTTGGTTTTCCAAAACGTTGCGGCTTGGGTTTCCGCTCTAGCAGCCCTGTTTTATGGAGAGTATACACGAAAAGGTTATCGATATAGGA
>Ga0315306_10001144_pt1 | contig 12762 bp, 7 predicted proteins | sample TDP1_MG_FD_203803 | JGI IMG/M metagenome (GOLD analysis project Ga0315306, IMG submission 203803) | Freshwater sediment microbial communities from Lake Towuti, South Sulawesi, Indonesia - TDP1 | ecosystem: Environmental > Aquatic > Freshwater > Lake > Sediment | place: Indonesia: South Sulawesi... | reverse complement strand
ATTCTTTGGTTAACCGGTTTACTTTAGACCTTGTTGCCTTGACCAAGGGAGAAAAGGGAAGCCGGCTTTTCAGCCGGAGCGCGGAATCCACCCATCCTGGTTTTTCGGTTCACGTCGTGGACACTGTGGGAGCTGGTGATGCGTTTACTGCCGCGTTGGTGATGGGCGTCTTGAGGGGAAAGCCCCTTGACGAGATCAACAGGGAGGCCAACAGGATTGCCAGCTTTGTCTGCACCCAAAGCGGAGCCTGGACCGAAAATCCTAGGGCAAATTAATCATGCTAATGCTTGTATTGATGAGCAGCAAAAATAATTGCTTTTCATCCTTCTTTAAAAAAGCGAGAGTTATCTGTTTCTTGCTTTTAAGTCAAGCGGAAATGAAGAGGAAATTGAAACCTCATTTTTTATGTAAAATATGGCCATGAAAGATAAAGCAAATCTATGAAAGGAGAGCAGGTCATGAATAATTTCAATTATTATCAGCCCACTGAGATTCGATTCGGCCGAGGACGAGTCAATGAAATCGGCGAGGTTGTTGCCCGATTCGGCAAAAGATGTCTCCTGGCTACAGTCCCCGAAATTCCAGCCTTGGGAGAGCTGTTCAAGACGGTAAAATATTTTTTGAAATTGAAGGGCATTGCGGTTGCCCATTTTGATCAAGTGATTCCCAACCCGACTACAGAAATTGTTCGAGCCGGCGCAAAGATGGCCAAGGATTTTCAGGCAAATGTTGTCCTGGGATTGGGCGGCGGATCGAGCATGGACACGGCAAAGGCCATTGCCGTCGAGGCTACCCACAAAGGTTCCTGCTGGGATTATCTATTTTTTCGAGAGACTCAGCCAACGGAAAAAACGCTCCCCATTATCACCATCACGACGACTTCAGGGACAGGGTCCCATGTGACTCAGGTCGCCGTTGTCACAAACCCCGCGGAAAAATACAAATCCGCTATTTACAATTCTTTCCTCTATCCAAAGGTTAGTATTGTCGACCCGGACTTGGTGCGGACCGTGCCTGCCCACATCACAGCCTCGACGGGCTTTGATGTTTTTTCACATGCCTTTGAAAGCTATATCAATCCCAAAGGCTCTCTCTATACGGATTTGATGGCCCTTGAGGCGCTGCGGATTGTCATTAAGCATTTGCCAGCCGTAGTCAGAGATGGGACGAATATGGAGGCCAGAGCCTGGATGGCCTGGGCTGATATATTGGCTGGATTATGTATTGCGAATGCAGGCGTCACGCTCCCGCATGGGATCGGAATGGCGATAAGTGGTTTCTATCCACATGTGGCCCATGGAGAAGCGCTGGCGTGTGTCTATCCGGCCATCATGCGCTATAGTTACAAATCTGCGGTTGATAAATTTGCGACCCTTGCCCGCCTCTTCGATAGGAAGTTGGATAAACTCGATGATAAGCAGGCAGCGAAAAAATCCTGTGAAAAAGTGGATTCTTTTCTCAAGAAGATTGGCATGTGGACCCGCCTTGAGGACTTAAATATCCCCAAGAAAGAGCTGAAAGCATTGGCTAAAGCTTCTCTGGTGCTTCCGGATTATAAAAGCCATCCAAGGGTCGCTAACCTAGACGAAGTGCACGAACTCCTGTTGAAGAGCTGCCGGCGGTGATTGCGATGCAAGGTCTGAAAAACCTAGTTAGGCAAATTGACCATGATTATATTGACACTTATTAACGATGGAGACGAGATGATAAGAAGGGTTAAAAATAAAAAGAGTAGGCCGGGGAAGATTTTGACCTTTTGTTTTCTCTCCACAATGATTTTTGGAGCGTCCAATTTGGCTTCCGAGGAGACAGAGACTCCTGTCGCCTGGTGGAAATTTGATGAGGTCCGCAAACAGGCTGTGTTGGACAGCGCAACTCAAAAGTCTGATCCTATCAGTGGGAATTTTAAAATTGTCCCCGGTGTCTCAGGGTTGGCTATCATATTCGATGGCTATGCCACGCAGGTCGTCCGAAAAGCTGCTGAAGCGCCGCGGCTATCCGAGGAATTTACTATTACAGCCTGGGTGGCCATTGCAGCCTATCCTTGGAACTGGTGCGCGGTTTTGACTCAGCAAAAAAACAAGCAGGCAGGTTATGCTCTTGAAATCGGCCCCCGGGGCGAATTCGGGCTTAAACTTTTTGCCGGGGGCCAGTGGCGGGAATGCATATCGACCGGAAAGATTCCTTTAAGAACTTGGACTCATATCGCCGGCTCCTTTGATAAGAACAGGGGTATTGTTATTTATCTGGATGGAGAGGTTGCTGGAGAGTTATCTTTTGCGGCTCCGATGGAATTGGCCGAGGATATAAACCTCTTGATCGGCATGAACCACACCAAGCAGAAACCGGCTTTTATCCACCGCGAATTCGGAACTCTTCCGGCCTGGTATTCACTGGATGCCGTCCTCGATGAAGTCAAGGTCTATAACAGCGCTCTTCTTCCTCAAAATATTGAGCAAGCCTATCTTGCTCAGAAGCCAGTGACTGCGCCTCCGATCCCTCCGCGAATTCTTCCTTCAGGCCCTTCAGGGCCGGGCCGGTTCGGGGCATATTACACTAAGCTCAAGTACTACTGGGAGTGGGACGACCAGTTTAGAGTCTCAGATCATCCGGATGTCGTGGTGCAGTTTGATGGGTCTCCTGTGCGCGTTATCTTCTGGAGAGGAACTCGTTACTCACCGGCCTGGGTCACGGAGAATAACCTCTGGATGGCCGACCAGAGTGTCGAAGCTTGGAATGACATCGAAGGGTGTTTCGAGCATATGCAAGATCCGAAATGCCTCTATTCGCATGTGGGGGTCATCGAAAATACTGAAGCGAGAATCGTCGTTCACTGGCGGTATGCGCCGGTCAGCGCCCACAATCACCTCTGGAAGGTGGATGAGAAGACAGGCTGGGCCTGCTGGATTGATGAGTATTACTATATTTATCCGGACCAGACAGGAATTCGAAAAGTGATTTGGCAAAAGGATTCCCTAGGAGAGACTAGGCAATTCCAGGAGTCCATTCCGCTCTGCCATCCGGGCCAGCTTCAAGGTGACGTGATCAACCCGGATTATGTGACCATAGCCAACTTGAAGGGAGAGAAACAGGTCTTCTCCTACATCAAAAGCCCGCCTAAAGAAACAACCAAGTGGATTCCTGAAAATCCCACGATCCAGGTGCATAATCTGAAGTCGGTCAATAAGCCCTTCATCATCTTTGAGCCGGGAAGCCAGATGGGCTATCTCAGGGACATGAATATCGACAATTTAACACGGCCGGGATCTTGCAATCACTGGCCAGAAGGGCAGGTTCCCTGCGACGGAAGAAAAGGTATGACTCCCGACCGTGCGACTAGTTTCCTTGGCTTTCCGATTACTGACCCGATCGTACACGGGGACGGTTCAAAAGAATGGGTCAACTCCCTTTATGGAATGACCGATAAGCCCATCGATGAAGTTATCCGTTTGGCCAGGTCCTGGTCTTACGCGCCTCAGCTAAAAGTGATCGCTGGCAAGGTGGAGAGCGAAGGCTATGATCTCTCCCAGAGAGCTTATATTTTGAACTATAAAAAAGGCTCTCCATCAGGGGAAATAAAATGTACCATAGAGGCCAGCGAGAATACTCCCTTTATAAAAGGTTGCCTTTTGATAAAGGATTGGGAAGAGGAAAGTTTTGAGGTCATTGTGGATGGGGAGTCTATGATTAAAGGAAAAGATTATCGCCTGGGGTATATTCGGACTTTGACAGGGGCAGTTCATGTAATCTGGATAGAGAAGAAATCAACCCGCCCAGTTGAAATCGTCCTCATTCCGACGAGTCTACAATGAGAAATCTTAATTATGGAGCCGACCTGGGGAAACAGATTCTTCCTTTTTTCCCCTCACAAAGGATGATTAAAAATTAAAAGGAGAAAAATGAAATGAAAACTATAAGAGTCATCATTTGCCTGATAGCTTTTTTGGGGCTTCTCAATTTTATTCCGATGCTGGCGCACGCGTTTGAAACCGAACTTGTCGCCTGGTGGAAGTTTGAAAAGAACGAAAAGGGCAAAACTCTAGATAGCGTTGGTCGGGTCGAAGACCTCATCAGTGGCAACTATAAATATGTTAGAGGTGTCTCGGGAGATGCAATCAGGTTTGACGGGTTCACCACAGTTGTGAGCCGTGCGGCGGCTAAAGCGCCAGTCCTTTCTGGCACATTCTCAGTGGAGGCTTGGGTGGCTGTGGCGGCTTATCCTTGGAACTGGTGTCCGGTCGTGGCCCAGGAAAAGGGCGAACAGACTGGCTATTATTTTGGAGTTGGCCCCAAGGGCGAAGTAGAATTGAGCGTGTCTCTGAACGGCGAATGGAAAACCTGCATCTCAAACGACAGGATTCCTCTTAGAAAATGGACTCACCTGGCAGCTTCCTTTGATCAAAATAAAGGAATTAAGGTGTATGTGGATGGCAGGCTCTCCGCCGAGTTGGCAGTTAATAGAGCATTCGCTCAGGCCAGAGATACGGACCTAATCATCGGCATGAACCGCGAGAAAAAAACACCTTCTAATCCTGTCCGCCCGCAGGCGACACTCCCCGCGTGGTATTCCTTTGACGGCATCATCGACGAACTGAAAATCTATAACCGAATATTAACTCAAAAAGAATTTGAGCAGATTTTTCAATCTGCGCTGCCAACCACAGCACCTGATATTCCCCAGCGCGTTATGCCATCTGGGCCAGCCGGTCCCGGCCGTTTTGGCGCTTATTATGCTCAGTTGGAATATTATGAAGAGTGGGACAATCTATGGAGAATTGGACCAGATGCGGATGTTGTTGTCCAATTCGATAATTCTCCCCTTCGAGTTGTCTTTTGGCGAGGGACGCGATACTCGCCGGTCTGGGTGATGGAAAACGGGCAGTGGATGGCTGACCAGAGTGCTGAATCTTTTGCCGATAAGGACGGTTGTTTTGAACACATGCTGGATGCTCAGTGCCGCTTTTCCCATGTCAGGATTATTGAAAATACGGAGGCACGCGTTGTTGTTCACTGGCGCTACATCCCTGTCTGCGTTAGGCAGAAGTTATCTCAGGTGGATGAGAAGACGGGGTGGCCGGACTGCGTGGATGAGTATTACACATTTTATCCCGACGGAATCGGAATAAGAAAAGTCATTATGTATACGTCCGGCGAACCGTTGGGCCCGCAGGAAACTATTGTGCTCTGTCAGCCAGGAACAGCTCCTGAAGACAATGTTCATCTCGATGCGCTCACTTTGGTCAATCTTAAAGGGGAAAGCCATGTCTATTCCTGGGCGGGCGAGACTCCCGATTTCAAAAAAGAAGCCAAACCAGAAAACCCTGTGATCCAGGTGGTTAACCTGAAATCCAAAGCCAAGCCCTTTTTGATCTTTGAGCCAGGTTGCCGGATGCGAGTCTTTAACATCGAGTTGAGGAAAGATATCTCTCATTTTCCCTGGTGGAATCACTGGCCTGAAGCCCAAATTCCTTCGGATGGAAGGTATTGCCAGGCACCGGACAGGGCCTCACATTTTTCGCTTGCGTGGGGAGGGCCTCCGGTGCACAAGGGAGAAGGGTTGATGTACTGGGCAACCTGGATATATGGGACAACAGAACGACCGGCTGAAGAGCTGGCTTTGCTGGCCAGGTCCTGGGCCAAAGCCCCTGAACTCAAATTGAACGGAGATGATTATCTAAATAAAGGTTATGATCTGTCGCAACGGGCCTATGTGATAGAGAGCCGCGATCCTGGCAGGCCCGTGGCATTGGAGGGTGAAATCGCAGCCAGCGCAGATTCTCCCCTGGTCAATTGCTGCCTAGTCATCAAAAACTGGGGAGAGAAGAGAGTCGCAATACTGATAAATGGCCAGAGGATAGAAAGAGGGAAAGGCTTCCGGGTTGGCAATCTACGGACCCTAGAAGGAGATGACCTTGTGGTTTGGATAAACAAAGAAGCTACCCAACCGATCAAGGTCATTATTCAACCTGAAAGTATATAATAGATGGGGATGGCAAAAAGCAGTGTATCTCTTTTCTGCGGAGGTAAATAAAAAAAGGAGGCTTCAGATGTTACAGGCTATTTTGGAACAGCCAGAAAAAATCATAATAAGAGAGGTTGAAAAACCCACTGCAGGCCAAGGCCAGGTGCTCATCCAGGTGAAACGGATTGGGGTCTGTGGTTCTGATATCCACGCTTATTATGGCAAGCACCCCTATATCAAATGCCCCATCGTCCAGGGGCATGAATTCTCTGGCAAGATTGTTGAAAAAGGCAATGGTGTCAGGGGCTTAGATATCGGAGAGAATGTCACAGTGATGCCGCAGCTTACCTGTGGCCGGTGCTATCCCTGTACCCATGGCAATTATCATATCTGCAATGAACTCAAAGTGATTGGCTGCCAGGCGGAGGGAGCTGCCCAGGAATACATAGCTGTGGACCAGAAACTCGTCGTGAAGCTTCCTGAAGGAATGAGCTACGAAGAAGGAGCCATGGTTGAGCCGGTGGCTGTGGGCGCTCATGCTGTGGGAAGATTGGCTGCTGTCAAAGGAATGAATATCCTTGTCTTGGGCGCGGGCCCGATCGGCAACCTCACCGCTCAGGTAGTTAAGGGGCTTGGGGCAAGCTCCACAATCATCACCGACATCAGCGATTACCGTTTAGAGGTCGCCAAAGAATGTGGAATTGATCTTGTTGTCAACATTAGCCATGAGAACCTGCTTCAAGTTTTGGAAGACTCTTTTAGCGAAAGCCGTGCGGATGCCATATTGGAGTGCGTTGGGATTCAGGCCACCATAGATCAAGCCATAGAAACTGCCAGGAAAGGCACTGAGATTATCGTGGTTGGAGTTTTTGGCGAGAAGCCTTGGGTCGATATCGGGCTTATCCAGGATAAAGAACTCAAGCTGCTCGGTACCCTTATGTATAAGGAAGAGGATTATTATACTGCCATCAAATTGATCCGGTCCGGCAAGGTTAATCTCAAGCCTCTGATGTCAAAACATTTTCCTTTGCGAGATTATGGTAAGGCTTATAAATTCATAGAGCAAAATAGAGACAAGACGATGAAGGTTTTCATCGACTTGTAAGGAGTAGCGGAGAGAAGCCAAAATTTCAAAAAAAATTTCCTAGAAAGAAAGATGTTTTTTGTTGCCATGGATATCCAATAATCCGCTGAGTCCAATGCCTGAGGTTCAAAGGAGCGAAGATGAGAAAAGTCTTACTTTTTAGCTTCATGATCTTTTTATTCTTTGCCAATATTATGAATTTCTTTTCATCCTGTATCCCTCGAGGCCGGGAGGCTTTCGTATCTTATCAACCGAGACCCTGGCTTCCCCAGGTCTGGAAGTCTGAACTTCCCGGTGACTGCCCCTTTGAAAAATCTTCGGATATTGTGGGGATTGCCTTCACTCGAAGGTGCGCCTCTTATACAGATGCAGATACTTGGTATCCATCCTGGGCTTCGGACGGAAACATGTATTCCGGATGGACGGATGGCGAGATCGGTGAGGAGAGCTGCCATTCGAGCGGCGGCGAAAAGGCGCACACAGGAAATGCTAAAATCGTCGGAGATGACCCGCTGAATCTGCAGATTATCTCTCTGGGTAGCTGCCGAGCTTCGGCACTCCCTTATAGAGGCCGCTACCCTTGTGCCAACCTCGTCCACAATGGAATCTGGTATTACGCCACCTATTGCATTGATTTTGACCCTGATGTCCCCGAATATAGCTGGGCTGTCCTGGGTCCGGTTCCGGGTTTCCGCATTTCGTATGATTATGGAAAAACGTGGATCGACAGCCCACTTTCGCCCGAGAATCCTCTTTTCCCCGAGTCAGGAAAGAATGGGCAAAAAGTAAAGATGGGCACGCCTCATTTTGTTGATTTCGGACAGAACCTGAAATATTCACCGGATGGCAAGGCTTATTTAGTCGGGCACGGTGCCAGTGACCCCGACCCCAAACCCAGAAAGGCCAATCTGAGCTGGATTGCTGGTGATGAAATCTATCTTGCCCGGGTCAAGCCGAGTCCAGAAAACATAAACAATATTGCCAAATATGAATTCTTCTGCGGATATGGACAGGATAAGCAGCCTGTCTGGTCCGCTGATTTTTCGAAGATCAAGCCTGTTATCCAGTGGAATAACCGAACGGGCTGCGTGACCATGACTTACAACGCGCCCTTAAAAAAATTCCTTACATGCATTACCGATGGTTGGCCCGGCGTCAAGAACATGAATACCTATATTCTGGAATCCGAGAGCATGACAGGGCCGTGGAGGCTTGTTACTTTTATGAAGGATTTTGGAAAACAGGGATATTTTGTGAATTTCCCATCGAAATTCATCAGCACTGACGGCCGGACGGCCTGGCTTTGCTATTCGGCCAATTTCCACCAAGGATATTTTGCCAATCGGACCGTGGCCGATCCCATCGGAAGCCGGTATGCCCTTTGTTTGCAGGAAGTCCGGCTGCTTGATGCCAACGAGTTTGAGCAGTATAAGGATAACGACACAAAACAAGAGGCAGATCCTCTCAAGAGTTCAAAAAACATCGCCCTCAGGGCCAGGGTCTATGTTTCTTCTATAAAAAAAGGCCATAAGCCTTTCACGGAGCTGGTGGATCATTTTGGCCAAGGAGCTGTGGACGGGATCGTAGACCTCAAAACGATGAGCCCTAAGCACGAATGGGCTTCGAATGGCGAAAGAGAATCAGCCATGATTCGTTTGATCTGGGAAAAGCCGGAAAAGATCCATCGTGTCTGGCTTTTTGACAGGCCCGATACAAAATCAAGCCACATCACATCAGGTCTGCTGGTTTTTAGCGATGGGTCGACCCTGCGCGTCGGTGAACTCCCTAACGATGCCACCGCGTGCAAAGAGATCTCTTTTCCCCCGAAAAAGGTCACCTGGCTTGCTTTTCTTGTCAACTCCGTCTCCGAAAAGACCACAGATGCCGGGCTGGCAGAGATAGCGGTCTTCAGCTTGGATGAATAAAAGGGGATTCAACCTGGCATTTTTTTTGGATGGAGATGAAACCGCTATTTACTAGAATTAAAGAAGAAGGAGAATATTCATGAGCAAAAGATCCATCAAAATATTCATTGCTATGTTGCTATGTGCGTTTTTTGGAAACTATCTTCAGGGCCAAGAAAAAAAGTATGATCCCCTGCTTAGCCTGGCGAGAATTTTTGTTACCAAAGAGTTTGAGCCAGAACGTTTCGGGCCGGCCCGCTGGATGAAGGATGGACGTTCTTATACTACCCTGGAGAATTCAGAGGCAGTTAAAGACAGAAAAGATATCGTCCTTTACTCTGCGGCGACAGGGAAGCGCGAAATCCTTATTGAGGCTTCGCGCCTCATCCCGGGTGGCGAATCGACCGCCCTTCGGGTTGAGAACTATGAATGGTCGGGCGACGGGAAACTCCTCCTCATTTTCACCAACACCCAGCGTGTCTGGAGGCAGAACACAAGGGGTGATTATTGGGTTCTGGACCTGGCAGATTCCAAGCTCAAAAAACTCGGTGCAGGATTTGAGCCATCGATGCTTATGTTCGCTAAGTTCTCACCTTCGGGCCGCCGCGTTGCTTACGTTTGCAAAAATAATATTTATGCGGAGGATATCGACAGCGGCCGAATTACCCAACTCACCTGGGATGGCTCGGAGACAATAATCAATGGCACAGGCGATTGGGTTTATGAAGAAGAGTTTTCCCTCCGAGATGGATTCCGCTGGAGCCCTGATGGGAAATACATCGCCTTCTGGCAGCTCGATAGCTCCGGTATCAAGGATTTCTATCTTATCAACAATACCGATTCGCTCTATCCCCGCATCATTCCCATCAAATATCCGAAGGTCGGTGAGGCAAACTCCGCCTGCCGCATTGGCGTGGTGAATTCGTTCGGAGGAGAAGTTAAGTGGCTCAAAGTCCCCGGAGATCCGCGTAATAATTATATTCCCTGGATGGATTGGGCGAATAGTTCGAAAGAAATTATCCTCCAGCACCTGAACCGTCTCCAAAATACCAACGAAGTCATGCTCGGCGATGCCTCGACAGGCGAAGTTCGGACGGTCTTCACTGACCATGATGAAGCCTGGGTGGAAGTGGTGAGTGACCTCCGCTGGCTGGCCAATGGGAAATACTTCACTTCGCTGAGCGAGAGGGATGGATGGAACCATGTCTATCTTGTTTCGCGTTCCGGAGGCGAGGTCAAGCTCATTACCCCTGGCTCTTTTGATGTCATCCGCGTGGAAGGGATCGACGAGAAAGGCGGCTGGCTTTATTACCTCGCCTCGCCCGAGAATCCCACCCAGCGTTACCTTTTCCGCATTCGGTTAGATGGCAAAGGGAAAGCTGAAAGAATAAGTCCTCTATCGCAGCCCGGCACACATTCTTATGATATCTCACTCTCTTGCCAGTGGGCTTTCCAAACTTACACGACAATTAACACACCACCCGTCACTGCTCTTGTGAGCCTTCCGAGGCATAAAGCAGTCCGGATACTTGCAGATAACCGTGAGCTTCGAGAGAAAGTCAACGCACTTCAGCGAAAGCCCACAGAATTTTTCCGCGTCGATATCGGAAATAATGTGCTCCTCGATGGATGGTGCATCAAGCCGCCGGATTTCGATCCCACCAAGAGATATCCTCTATTCATTTATGTCTATGGCGAGCCGGCCGGCCAGACAGTGCTGGATAGATGGGGAGGAAATACCTACCTCTGGCATCTCATGCTGGCCCAGCAAGGATATATTATTGCGAGCATTGACAATCGTGGGACACCCGCGCCACGTGACCGCGAGTGGAGGAAATGCATCTACAGGCAAATTGGAATTCTCGCCTCTGCTGACCAGGCTGCCGCCGTAAGGGCAATTCTTCAGCAATGGCCTTATGTGGATTCGTCCCGAATAGGGATCTGGGGATGGAGCGGCGGAGGCCAGATGACGCTCAATGCCATGTTCAGGTACCCTGACCTCTACAAGACCGGGATGGCCGTGGCTTTTGTCAGCGACCAGCGCCTGTATGACACGATCTATCAGGAACGTTATATGGGGCTGCCCAAAGATAACGAGGAAGGATACAAAAATGGCTCACCGATAACTTTTGCCAACCAACTGAAGGGAGACCTCCTCATCATTCACGGCACGGGCGATGACAATGTCCATTACCAGAGCTTCGAGAGGCTCGTCAATGAACTTATTGCTAATGACAAGTGCTTCTCCATGATGGTCTACCCGAACCGCACGCACGGGATAAGCGAGGGGAAAAATACCACTCTCCACCTCTACGAGACGCTCACCCGGTTTTTGAACCAGAACCTTCCGCCCGGCCCTCGAGCCGATAAATAAAGGATGAAAACTGGGGAAGTGACATGAGAAAGCTTTAGATGATATTTGTGCTGACTGCTCTAATCTTTCGCGGCTTGCATGGGGAAGACATCATCAGCCCGGTTGAAGGGCTGGTGCTGGCCAATGATCATGTCCGCTTTGAATTTGAACCTGAAGGAATGGGGCTGGCCAAGATAATCGACCTCAAGACCGGAGCGAGGATATGAAGAACAAGGCGCGGGAGGAGACAACATGGCACTGATCAACCGGCGCAAGTTTTTAAAGGCTATGACTCTTGGAACGATTTCCCTGGCTGCAGGCTGCAACCCGTTTAGGGGAAAAGCCGGTGCGCCGCCCAACATTATTATCATCCTGGCCGATGATTTGGGATACGGCGATCCGGGCTGCTACAACCCAGATTCCAGGATCTCTACTCCAAACATGGATGATCTTGCCAGACAGGGTGTCCGTTTCACCGACGCGCATGCCCCGGCGGCGGTCTGCTCACCGACGCGCTATGGCCTGCTGACAGGACGGTACTGCTGGCGGACTTGGCTGAAACGAGGCGTCGTAGGCGGCTATACCCCCCCGCTGATCGAGCCGGGACGCATGACCGTGGCCTCCCTCTTGAAGCAGCAGGGATATATCACGGGATGTTTCGGTAAATGGCACTTGGGACTTGGCTGGGCCCGGCAGAACGGCTTCACGCCGTCCTGGAAGGAGGCGGAGCAGTATTGGAGGGGTTCGTGGCAGGACGGCGATCCGAAAACAGGTATGAACGTCGATTTCACGAAACCTGTAAAGGGCGGGCCTCGCGATCTTGGGTTCGACTATGCGTTTTTCACAGCCGCATGTTCGACTATGGACGGTCCTTTCGTCTACATCGAGAACGACAGGACGATCGGAGTCCCCAATAAGCCCGTTTCTGATTTCTACGACATGAACAAAGGCGAGGAGGGAAGTCCGCGCCCGGGCTGGATTGCGCCTGACTTCGTCCTGGAAGAGGTAGACCTCAACTTCACTAAGAAGGCGATCGAGTTTATAGAGCGGAGCCGGCGGGACTTCCCTGACAAGCCGTTTTTCGTTTACCTAGCCCTATCCTCTCCACACACCCCCTGGCTGCCCCCAGTTTTCGTCAAGGGGAAAAGCCAGGACGGTCCCAGGGGTGACCTTGTGATTCTGGCCGACTGGTGCATAGGCGAGATCGCGAAGGCCCTTGAGCGAATCGAAGCGGCCCGAGACACCTTGCTTATCGTAACCAGCGATAACGGCCCCCACCCTGGGAGGAACGGACACAAGTCGGTGGGCCCTTTTCGTGGCTACAAGTCCAACATCTGGGAAGGAGGACATAGAGTCCCCTTCATCGTTAGCTGGCCGGGAAAGTGCAAGTCGGGGACAACGAATGATGAACCGGTTTGTCTCACCGATTTCCTGGCAACGATTGCGGCCATCACCCGGG
>Ga0315306_10001141_pt1 | contig 12769 bp, 9 predicted proteins | sample TDP1_MG_FD_203803 | JGI IMG/M metagenome (GOLD analysis project Ga0315306, IMG submission 203803) | Freshwater sediment microbial communities from Lake Towuti, South Sulawesi, Indonesia - TDP1 | ecosystem: Environmental > Aquatic > Freshwater > Lake > Sediment | place: Indonesia: South Sulawesi... | reverse complement strand
TTCTTTTATTGTTTTATATAATCTTGAGCTTCCTGGCGTCGCCCTCGGCTCATCTAATCCCGGCCACTCAAGAAGCCACAAAGCTCCAGAAGCCGCTCCAACATGAGGTTGCTGTCGCTCTAAAATTGGTCCAGGTCTATATCACAGATAAGAAAGGGAATCCTGTTCTTGACCTCAAGAAGGAGGATTTCGTCCTCTATGACAATGGAGAGCAGAAAATCCTGACAGAGTTCGAGAAACACGTTCTCCCTCTTGGTTCTGCGGAAAAGCCTGCCGAAGAGCGCGCAGGCCTGACTCCGGTTCAACCTTCTGCTCCGCTGCTGAGCCGCAAGTTTTTCCTCTTTTTCGATTTCGCCTACACCAACGCTGATGGCGCACGGAAAATTCGGGAAGCGGCCTTGAATTTCATCGATACCCGGCTTCAGCCCTCGGATGAGGTTGGTGTGATTTCATATTCGGCAATAAAACGCCTTCAGATTCATGAATTCATGACTACCGACCATAAGAAAGTCCGGGAGCTCGTGGAAAGGTTCAGTTTGCGCGATGCATTGGGCACAGTCGAGGATCTGCGTTACAAATACAACGCGGCTTTAGAAGCTGGAGGCGCTGCTGACACCACAGGAGAAATTAAAGCTGGCGCCAGCTTCTTGAGCGCTGGCCGGCAGGAGTTGAACTTCGTCAAAAGCCTATCAGCTTTCGCCCAGGCGCTCCGCTACATATCCGGCCAGAAATACCTCGTCTTCTTCTCCGGGGGCATTCCTGGCCCGGCGCTGCAGTCTTTCGAATTCCGGAATAAATACGAAGATTTATTAAAAGAATTGGCGACCTCGAACGTCGTGGTCTACGCTCTGAAAGCGAACCCGATCACGGAGACTCCTGAGCAGGAGACAGGCGCCCCGATTCTTCAAAAAATGGCGGATGCCACTGGCGGCCGGTACTTCGCCAACATCTTTAACCATGAGCAGCATGCTGAAAAGATTCAGAACCTGACCGGGTCGTACTATGTCCTTGGCTATTACATCAACGAGCAATGGGACGGCCAGTATCACAAGATCAAGGTGAAGGTCAACCGGCCGGGGTGTGAGGTCAGTGCTCAAGCCGGCTATTTTAACCCGAAGCCCTTTGGCGAATATTCTGACCTGGAGAAAGAGCTGCATCTCCTTGACTTAGCCCTGTCCGACCAGCCTCGACTGCAGACACCGGTTCGATTCCTGATGACCGCTTTGACCTGCTCGCTCGAAAAAAAGAACAACCTCTGCCTCATAGCCGATATCCCGGTGCGGAAGATAAAGGAAATATCTGGAAAGAAAGCAGAGGTCATCAGCCTCGTCTTCAACGCAGCGGGCGAAATTGCCCAGCTCAAGCGGATTGAGGAGGACTTCTCCCAGATTACCCAAGAAAGCGCCTTTCTCTATTCGTTCATGTCCATCTTGCCTGGCGCCTACAATTGCCGGGTCATCATCCGCGACCTGGAAACAGGCGCGAGCGCAATGGCCTCCTCGACGGCTGTCATCCCAGAGCAAAAAGAAAAGGCTGTTCAGCTCCTCCAGCCTCTTTTGCTCAGGCCTGAGACAAGGGCGCTTTACATGAAAGGAGATAGCTACAAGAATCACGTCGGCAAAGCAGGGTTGCCCTCCATTGCGAACGTTTTTTCAATCGACACGGCCCAATATGCGCCTCACGTGGATAAGACGCTGCTGAGAAACACAGAGATCTTGGCCGCGGTCCGCTGCATCGTTGCCGGCCGCCCGGCAGCAGGGATTAAGCTCTCCGCATTCCTGTTTGACAAAGCCACGATGGAGGAGATTCATATTCCCATGACCATCATCAATGAGAAAGAAGAGCTCAACCTGAAGACTTATTTAATCCGCTTCCAGGTCCCCAGCGTGGAGCCTGATGAATACACGTTCTATCTTGTCGCCGAGGACCGGGAGAGCGGCGAGACGTCCATGGTGGGGCGCGATTTCATCATTCAATAAAGAATAAGCGCCGAGGGAGCTAATGATAACTCCGAGATATTCAGCGAGAGTAATCGTTCTTGCGGCTTTAGTCTGGATGTGCGTCTCCCTGAAAATTCCGGCGCTTCCTCAGCAGGCTGCGGAAAGTAAACAACAGGCTGCGGCTGTAGACTTGAATTCCTACCTGAAAAAAATGGCTGCTTACTGCCAAAGACTGGAGAGCGCAGCTTTCGATTTCATCTGCCTGGAAGAGATAACAGAAAGGATCAATCCAGCGCTGGATGTGAAGCCGCGGGAATCGCTGAAGGATTGGGTTTTTTGGGATCAAGATAGACGGATATCCGGCTTTCCTAAGGCACTTAAGAAGATAAAGAATTCATACATCTACGACTATCAATGTGTCCGCGCCAGACAGGAGATTCGAGAGATGCGGACGCTCCTCGAGGAGAACGGGAAGAAAAAGAAGGAGCCGGAGGCAAAGCTCAAGACATCGATCGTCGTTTACGGGAATGCCCTGCTCAGCCCGGTGGGCCTTTTTGGAGAGCGCTTTCAGCTCCATTACGATTACAAAATCATCGGCGAGGACAAGGTCGACGTCCGGCCGGTGGTCATCATCGACGCCGTGCCCAAGCCTGGCGCGCCAGAGACGAAAAATCTATATGGTAAGGCTTGGGTCGACTCAGAAACCTCCGATATCCTGAAGATTGAGTGGAGCGAGAAACGTGTCGGCCGCTATGATATCTTCGAACGGAGGGGGGAACGTTACAAACGGAGACCGCGGCTAACGATAGGCTCTGAGTTCAATGCCGAAAAAAACGGCATCCGATTCCCGAGCTCCTTGTTCATCGAGGAGGCCTACATCAATAAAAGAGGCCGGGCCTTTGTCCGCTCCGAAACGACAGTCGTTTATAAAAACTTCAAGTTCTTCACAGTCGAAGTCGAAGTCAAATAAAAATGTCGATCAGTCAAGAAATAAAAATCAGTGTTTTTCAGGGCTGGAATTGAGAGAGATGAATTAAGCGAGAGAAGCCCTTTGCTTTATTGATAAGTCTGTTATCAGCGCTCAAGAGAGGTGCGTTGGTTATTATGGCCAAGGCAAGAAAGCAGCCATCGTAGACGGTGATATCGTATCGAAAAGCAAGCTTGACTGCATGTTCGATAAAGCTTCGGCTAGGCTCGACAAATTGGATTCCCATGTCATGGACAGATTGAACGGCAAGTTTGACATCCTTATTCACGTAGCCAGGGCGGTAACGTAGCACATTAGCCAGTTCGTAAAGGAGAAGATCAGGAGCCTGCGCCTGAACTTTTTTTGTGATCATGGCATCGCGGACTAAAAGGGCGGAATCCGTATCTCTTTCCTGGCTGAACCATTTGACGGCTACTGAGGTGTCGATAACGAGCTTTTTCACCCTACTTTTTCTCTCCATTTTCGGATTTCTTTGACTCCATCCCAGGCGCCTCCTTTTTTCCGGAGTCTATCTTGTATCCGTACAGCGTTCTCAAATTTCTTTATGCGCATTTCTTCTTCTTTTGCCCTTTCATATTCAGCAATGTAGCGCTCTGATGCTTCTCTGATGAATCTGCTCCTGCTTTTTCTTTGGTCCTTGGCAACAGCATCAATCTTCTTAATCAGATCGTCCGTGAGAACAGCATTTATTCTCATTTTTGTGCCTCTTTTATACGCAATTTTATTACACAATTAAATTACATAATTATCCTCAACCTGTCAATAGGATTTTTGGGACAGTTCCCCCCACGTGCCACCCTCTTTTAATTGTCTACAAAAAGCATGCTTTAGAAGAAAGCTCTTAATTGACTCAAACAGCCTTTTCTTTTTTCCCTAAGCGCATCAGAGCGCCAAGGATAACTAAAACCAAGGCGACGCGAAAATCAATCCTGAAAGCCTGAGAATTCTTGTAATAAAGAAGGATAAAGACAGAGATGGCTGCGATCAAAAGCCCGAAGACAATCAACATAAAGCCGATGATCTTGAAGGGAGAGAGGGTTTTTCTCTCTTTTTCTTCAAAAAGGAACGGCTTCTGAAGGTCTGAGAAAAACTCTTTTACACGCTGTTTCTCTTCTTCGGGTGTGGGCTTGGTCACAGTTCCCAGCCACATGCCGATAATGGTCGCAGCCACACTCAAGACAGTGGCCGCCGAGTTCCAGCCGCTTCGAAGCCAGAAATCAAGTCTTGGGTTGTCTTTCATCTGGTCAGCGTAGGCCGAAACAAGAAAGAAGTTCGTCAAGACCAGAACCGCGCCGACCGTTAAGCCAGCAATAACTCCCCAGAGAGTTCCCCTGGCACTGAATTTCTTGAACAACAGTCCAAAGATAAGCGGAATCATGATTGCCGGGCCGAAGGCGCTGAAGACGCGGAACATGATGTCCATCAGATTGAATCCTTTTAAGGCGTTAAACAAGATAGCAAACAAGACAATCACAACTCCGATGACTATTGTAAAAATCCTACCCATGAAGACTTCCTCTTTTTCCGAGAGCCCGGGCTTGATCTTTCTCTTGTAGAAATCCCGAGTCAATACTCCGGAAAGGGTGTTGAATTCGGAGCCGAGGGTGGACATGGTCGAGCTGATGACCGAGGCCAGGATAAAGCCCATCAGGCCCATGGGCAGGATTCTCATGCAGATGATGGCATAGACCTCCTTGGCATTCTCGATGCCCGGGATTAAAACTCGCGCCGCGAGGCCGGGAAAGAAAAAGACAGGAGGCATGATGAACATCAAAAAAGCAATCCACCAGATCATCTTTCTCGTTTCTTTTTCGCTCTTAAGGGTGTTGTATTTCTGGACAAGGGCCCAGCTGGCGTTGTAGGTGAGGAAGGTGATGATAAAGACCGTAAAAATTAAATATGACCAGCCATAGGGCTCTGGAGCCGGATTCAGAAATCCTGGCGGAAATTTTTTTATAAGCTCGCCTAGGTTTCCAGCCTTGCCCAGGGTCAAAACAAAAAGCGAAATGGTGGCCACGGCCAGGATTGAGATGTTGACAAAATCGATGACCACCACCGCCATCTGCCCGCCTAAGAATGAATAGAGAATCATGATGATGCCGATGATGACCATGAAATGGATAATATTTATTCCTAAGCCGCGCAGGGCGACAGCAAAGATGATCGAGGTCGAGAGTATCTTCAGGCCGTTGTCGAACATCCTCAGCGGCAGACCGGTCCAGACAAAAACCTGGTGCACGGTCTTGCTGTAGCGCCGCTCCATGAATCCAAGGGGTGTAATAACTCTAGCCCGACGCCAGAGATGAGCGGTGAAGTAACCTCCGAGAAGAATGCAGAGCGGCGAAACCCAGAGGATGACGATGGCCACGATTCCATATTTATAAGCGATTTCGTTGTAGATCACGAAAAGCAGGGCGCTGAACGAGGCTTTATAGAAAGATGTGCCGGCCAGCCACCAGGGCATGATGTTACCTGCGGCAAAATAATCCTTGGACTGCCGGATGTAGCGGGCAAAATAAAGGCCGACCGAGACCACGACCGCAAAATAAGCCAGGATGACCAGATAATCAGGAAGCTGAATGCTCAATGTTTCCTGCATCTTGCCCTCCTAATTATGGGGACACATTACTTAATTATAAAAAAACTTTATTTATTTTCGCTTTAATAATGGAGCCACATTCCTTATCTTATACACAAAGTTTAGTATGTCGGATCGAAGTATCTCTTGAACATCGAATTCGAGATTGATATTTCTCTCCTTCATAAGACGAGAATATACTTACTCTACTCCTGCATATCTTATTCTTCTGAAGAAGTTAATCAAGTCTCGATATGAAAGCACTTCACTTATTTCCTGAATTAAGGTCCCCAAAATACAATCCCCAAACGCAAAAAGTCTAATCGTCATCGATGAGGAATCCTTTGAGTTCTCCCTTCTCAGAGTATTTGACGGCTTTTATTTTTTTGACCTTCTTCTCGCCTGATGATTCAAGATAGATAGAATTGAGCTTCTCTAAATCTGGGACAGCGCCTCTAAAAATATCAACCTCGAAACTCACTCTTTCTTTTGAATCAAGTTTCTTTCGGTTGCTCAGAGAATTGTGGATGTCCACCCAAGCATTGCAGAGGGTGAAAACAGGTTTTGTACTTTCAGAAAGAGCAAAATCTCCGCGGCGGAAGAGAATATTGCCGCGCTCGTTGTTATTGCCCAGAATCCAGACACTGCCGTCGGCAATATCCGGCACTTTGGACCCCTGCCCTTTCCTCTTGACATAATCAGAATAATACCCAAGCCTTTCCGGCTCTAGCACGGTTTGAAATCTTTGGTCCCAGGCTCCTGCTCCGACCCGGTCAAAAACTCCTTCTTTGGTGAGGAAATAGACATCTCGATAATGAAAGCTGCTGCGGTAAACGCTCTCGAATGGATATAGATCGCAGTACTCGAGCTCAGTCCAGGCTCGTCCATCATCCAAAGGGACAAACTCAGCCTTTACATCAAAAGTTATTTTTTCCGGCTCATAAGGAACCAGGCAGGTATAGGTCGAAAGACCGGTTCCCTGAAGGTTGACTCCGGTCAGAGTGAACTTTATCTTCTGCGGGCCGTTCTCTTCTATCTGAAAACCCCGGACGTGGTTCATAAAGGTCGCAGGGTTCACGCCGTTCTTCATCCAATAGAGGGGCAGTTTGAAAAAAGCATAATCGCTTTTGCCTGGCAGAGTGGCATGATAGATGGAGCCCTCTTGCAGGTAAAAACGAAAAAGAGGCTTAGCCGAGCAATACTCTGACCAGGCCTCGTAGGTTTCGAGCGCTGAATACATCTGGTAGGTGAGTTGAAGGCCTGGCTTTTGGGCCATTGTCAGGCGAGACTTCTTCCCTCTCGCGGCAGTGAAAGAAATCGTGGCCATATTGGCAGGACCGCTTGCATCCTTGACGATGAAAACCATCGGGTCGTCGATAAGCTCGCCATCGTTCATTAAACTGAAAGAAACAGGCTCACCATTCATCTTTATGAGATAAGCACCCTTGCCTTTGAGATTCCAGAGGCGAAGGACGATCGGCCTGTCCGCCACTTCTTGCCTGCAGTCAAAGGTCAGGTCAACATCAGCGCTTTGAGAATCGATTTCATAAAGTCCCTCTAATTCGTTATAAAAGCGGAAATCGCCTTTCTCGACAAGAGGCTTGGTCGGATTTTTGAAATTTCTCCAGCGCTCTTCCGCATCATCTACGGTCTTGCCTAAAAAAATAGCCATGACTCCGTTAAAACTCTGATAGCTTCCTTCTGGAATTGCCATCGGTTCTTTATTTACCCATAGGAGAGAAAGAGTTTTCAATCCAGACTTGGAAAAACTCGCTTCAAGACCTGAGCTCTTGTCTATCTTCCATCCCAGGGGATATCCTCTCTGGCTGATCCAGGGAGGCCATTTCTCATAGAGCTCATCAGTCTCAGGATTCTTGTCAATCTCTCTCAAGTACAGAAACCTCGGATACAGGTTGCGAAGCCAGCCGATTTTAACCGCGGCGCCCCCCTCTCCGAAGAGAGTGAAATGAAAATCATCCTTTTCCTGGCCGAAGCCTTCGATATATCTTCCTTGCTCAGAAGATATTGTCTTTTCCCTGACTGCCAGTTTATTGAGCTCCTCTTGAAATTCAGCCATAAAGCTTGCCCTCATAATCCGCGTTGATGGGCTTAGATAATCGATGTAGAGGCTTGGAACAAGATGGATGCGGTTATCATAAAGATAAATATCCAGAGTCCCTGTGCCAAAAGGCTGGCCATCCGAAGAGCAGATGGAGAAGAAGACCCTGGCCGCTACATGAGTCGGACCCTGGGAAATGACCTGAAGCCTTGGATTCGGGTCATAAGCTTGGTCGAGGAGAATTTTCCTGCCATCCACGCTCAATTCGAGTTGAAAAGAAGCTTTCTGGATAACGGCATTGTCTTTAAAATTTATCTCTTTTGAACCCGGCGCTTGCTTGACTATCGAAAAGCTCATTCCTTTCGCACCATCAAGAATGATACAGGTTTCTTTATTGTTGAGGATGTGAAGCTTGCCAGAATGGACGACCGGAGCCTGGATGACCGGAAAAGGAAGGGCAAAATCACCGGCTTCCGCCAGACCAAAACTCAGCAGCGATGCAAGGACAAGAACCTTCCATCTCATCAGAACCTCCTCTCTTTTTTTCTATCAAGACTGACTGCTATTTTACAATCGTTTTTTCAAATAAGCTAAGAAGGGTCTCATCTCAATTTGCCAACGAGGCTAAAAATTCATCAATATCATCTGGTTATGAGCAGCCGAAGCCTGCACAGCTATCTCTTTATAAATTATCGAGAAGGCCACGCTCTGCCGGCCAGACATTCGCTGTCGGCAATTTAGGCTTTATTATCTCGAAAAATCTTGCAGATGAAAAATCTTGGCCGACTCCATGGCATAAGAAAGACCATTGGAAAAGATAGAAAAGATTGATGAAGAAATACTGAAATTGCACAAGCTGCAAGAAAAAAGGAAGCAGGCCCTCAGAAAAAAGGTAGGTAGATTCCTACAAAAATCGATCTGCCAAAGATGGACTGCTGGTCTTTTCGGCTGGCATAATCGTCGCTGTATTCATACCTGAGTATATTCTTGTTGTTCAAAACATTGGTTATGCCAAAATAAACGACAACTAGTCTCTTCAGAAAATTAAGGCTTTTGCTGCCGTTAAGGTCCATCCGCTCGTAGGAAGGATATCTTTGGCTGTTCGGCTCTCCCCAGACAGGAAAATACGTTTCACTTTCGCTATCCCATTCCCTCCCGACAAGAGGAGTGAAAGGTCGGCCAGAAGCAAAAGAATACCTGAGCCCGAGCGAGCCGTTATGGAATTTCCATTTCAATATTCCGGTCAAGGAATGAGCGATTTCATAGGGAGAGTCAGAGAGAACTCCAACATCGTTCTCTTTTCTTTCCGACCTGAGAAAGTTATAGACGAAGATAAAATCATACCGTTTTTTCTTTTTCTTTATGAAAAACTCGGCGCCCCGAGCATAGCCACAGCCTTCATTGCTGACAGTGCCCTGGGCGTCTTCAAAAAAAAGCTTTCGGTATTCTTTATCGTAGAGCGTGGCCCTGAGCTCGGTCTCTCTTTTTATTCTGTCGTAGCTCAGGGCGTAGTGAACCGCAGCTTTGGGCCGCAGCTCCGGATTTCTTTTCAAAATAAAATAATCGCCGAGTTGATGATAGGCCCCGACAGAAAATCTCAGAATGTCATCTTTTGTCAAAAGAGAAGCGAGGGAGGCTCTGGGGTCAAAGCTTAATTTTTTTTCCAGGAGGCCGATAGAAAATATTCTAGCTCCCAAATTCACGAATAACTTATCCGAGACCCTGAACTTATCGCTGATATAAGCTCCCAGCCTCGTGCCCTGGACTTGATGCTGCTCGGAATCCATCGTTAAATCAATCTTTCTTCTTTGAATATCTGCCCCAAATTCAAGGAAATGCCGCTCGAGGTCTATCAAGGCATCAAGCCTCGCCTGCAAGATGCCATCTCTTTGCCTGATAGAAAAAGAGTCCTGAGAATCATAGGAAACGTTGTAATCGATGCCTGAAAATGTGGCTTTAGCCACCAGATTTCTAGCAAGAGCGGATGTCCAGGAGATAGCCGCAATTTTATTCTCTGAATCGGCGTTCAATTCTCCTTTCTCTGAGTAGAGATAATCATCAAAGAGGCCGTAGATTCTGATTTGATTCGATTTATCGAGGTTAAGATTGAGCTTGGCAAAGGCGTTCTCTGTCTGGAATTCGCCTCCCTTCCTGTTGTTGATCTTTGTCAGCAAATAAGAATACCCTCTGTTATAGCTTGCGATGAAGCTTCCGAGATTCTTGAGGGGAAGGCCTAGGTAGCTATTCAATCCAAGAATAGAGAGGCCGATGCCGCCCTCTCCCTTAAAAATTGCATCCTTGGCCGTGATGTCCATCACCCCGGAAAGGGCATCTCCATATTTCGGAGAAAAACCGCTGGTCGAGACATTGAAATTTTCGATGACCTGATTGTCAAAAATGCTGAAATAGCTCTCGTGCAGGGATTCGCTGAGAAAGGGATGCCTGACCTCGACGCCGTCAAAAAAATAGCCGACCTCGTCAGGAGCTCCGCCGCGGATGAGAAGGCTTGAGGCATCCGGAAGAGAATTAACTCCTGGCAAAATATGGCTGGTATAGACGGGGTCAGCGGCTGTTCCGGGCAGAGTGTAGACATCCATCTTGTTCATGGTCACTGTCTTCAAGTTTCTTTCGTCTGAAACCACGCTGTCGGCTGTGACCACGATTTCATGGGAAGGAATGGGTTCGAGCTCAAGTTCAATGGACAAAAATTCTCCGAGCCTGGCTTCGATTTCCTTTTTCTTATAGCCGATGAGCCAGACCTGAAGTTTGAACTTTTGCGGTATTTTTTGAAGCTCCACACTCAGCTTGAAATATCCGCTGTTGTCGGCCGTGCAGCCTGTCTCCGGCTCTTCGAGCATCAGATAGGCAGGAAGGGGCTCCTTTGTTTCTTTATCGACGACTTTGCCTTGGATGATGAAAGTCTCTTGAGCCTGGAGATGATAGGCGAAAAAGGAAAGGAGAAGCATAAAAAAAATGTTTTTTCGACTCACTTCACTTTCGCTTCCTTTTCGATAGCACTCAGTTCTCTCTTGGCCAGGCCAAAATCAGGATTAATTTCCAGGGCTTTCTTCAATAGCTCCCTGGCTTTTTCATACTCCTTTTTCTGTTTGTAGGCCGAGCCGAGGAAAGTGTAGGCTTCTTCTCTCCCCCAGGAAGGCTTGAGCGGGTCCTGGATGTTTTCTTTCTCAAAAAGGCTCACTGATTTCCGGAGGAATTCAATGGACTTATCCGCTCCTCCTCCATATTCCTCTGGTGTATAAAGCAAAGAGATGCCCTGGAGAAGGTTTATTCTTGGATTGTCTGGGTCAATTTCTGAAGCCTTGGCGAAATATTCAAAAATCTTGAATCCAAGTGTCATTCCTTTCTCCGGGCTGAGAGCTATCTCATAGCCTAAAAGGTATGCATAGAGCGCAAAAGATTCTCCAAAGGTAGGCTCTGCTTCCATGGTTTTTTCTAAATATCTCTGGCCTTCTGTAATGAATCGCTCAGCTTCCTCTTTATTGTTCGAGGAGAGGTAAAAGGTGGCCAATCGGTAATCGGTGAGAGCAATGTAATAAGAAAGATAGGCCTGGTTGCCGCTCCCTTTGAGCAACAGCTTTAAAAACAAATCCCTGGCTGCTTTGAGAGTTTCCGGGTTCCAGGTGTTCAAGCCCATCTGCAATTTTGCTTTTGCCTCTTTGAGCTCCTGGGTGAACTTGGAATTCTTGCCTGCCTGAAGAGAAGTTTCCTGGGAATTCTGGTCGAGAGCAAGAGCGAGCAAGCAAATTCCTAAGATAAGAACAGAGACTATGAGTGGAGTCATTGCCATCAATATTTGATGCCTTCTCTCTTTTTGGTTATCCATTCTTACCTCCTGTTTTTGAATACTTCAGCTCTCGATGTTTCAATAAAATTCGCCGTCAAATCTCTCTGGTTTATCGTCCTATTTTTTCTTGACCTGGGTATAATCCTCGAGAGCTTTCAAATACTTGCTAAAAGCCTCTTTCCCTTTCTCTGTGATCGAGCATGTTGTCAAGGGCTTCTTGCCCTGAAAAGACTTCTTGATGGAGATATAATTGGCGTCTTCGAGCTTGGAGAGATGGATGCTTAAATTTCCGTCTGTTGTTCCGATTGTATTTTTCAAATGATTAAAATCCGCCTCTTTAACTGAAATCAGGATGGAGAGCACAGCCAGCCTGACCTGAGAGTGAATGACGGGGTCGAGCGGAGAAAATTTTTCAGGAGTCATCTTAAGCTCAGCTCTTTTTTATACTTAGAACGGAAAATGAAGCCGGGGACAAGGTAGCCGATAATAATAAGAGGGACAAAGAAAAGAGCGCGATAATCCTCTGGAATGAATATCATTCCAACCGAACTCAGCCACCAGAGCAGACCGCACCACTTCAAGAGATTCCACTCATAAATTCCGCCCAGGGCATAAAGCAAAATCCCAGAGATGAGAGCAACCATGACAGGAATAGCGTTGTAGTGATAAATTCCCAGGGCTGGAAGAACAAAGCAGACAAATAAATAGCCGATGGCGCAGGCTATGCTCAGATTTTTGGCTGAGGATTGAGCATAGGTCATTATCTTCTGCTTCTGCTCTCTTTTTATTCCGTAATAAATAGAGTAAGCCCATCCTAGGGCAGTAACCGCAACCCAGTTTAGCCAGATCCAGCCGAATAAATGGAAATAAGCCAGAAGATAGGTGCCGATGATGCCGAGAATGATCAGGATTCCCCAGAAGATGAAGATAGTTCCAGATTCGGCTGTGGCTCGCCTTGTCTTCTCCACCATTTCCCTGATAAGCTGAATTTCTTCTCTTGCTTGTTGCTCGTCCATCTAGCCTCCTTTTTTAAAAGTAATTTTAATCGTAAAGTCCTTTATAATATAAAGCTTTTATCTTCTATTGTCAATACTTTTTTAATTTTTTTTTATTTTTTTTGAAAATATAGGGACATGTAGTGAATTAGCAATAGGGATATATTATCTTTGAAAGATTGAATTGAATTCGGTAATGTGTCCCTGTATTCGCCGTCTTCGAAACACCAAGCCTGATCTATTAACGAGGCTTTTCATCACGGAAAAAAGATGCTTTCCATGTCGTTGACAATGTTCATTTCCGTGAATAGAATCCTTTCGTTATAATCTAAGGTCAGGAGAAGGAAAATGGAATTCAAAAGCGAGATTGAGATGTTCAAGTTTATGGAAGAGTATTTTTATAG
>Ga0315306_10001139_pt1 | contig 12779 bp, 13 predicted proteins | sample TDP1_MG_FD_203803 | JGI IMG/M metagenome (GOLD analysis project Ga0315306, IMG submission 203803) | Freshwater sediment microbial communities from Lake Towuti, South Sulawesi, Indonesia - TDP1 | ecosystem: Environmental > Aquatic > Freshwater > Lake > Sediment | place: Indonesia: South Sulawesi... | reverse complement strand
TTCCCCCCGTCGGAAAGCCGACGGGACCCGCCTCCGCTATGGGGGCCTTGGGGGGATTCCAACACCTCTTTGAAATCACATATTTAGAGATGCTTACCATCCTGAAGGAATCCTGGCTTTTTTCTATTATTTATGGAAAAATGTTGTATCTCATGAGTTAAAAAAGGGAGTCTGAGGATGTCAAAAATTCTAGTGACTTATTTCAGTCAGACTGGAAACACAAAGAGAATAGCTGAGGCCATCTACGAAGCTCTGGAAGGAGAGAAGACGATCAAGCCTGTGGATGAAGTTCAGGAATTGGATGACTATCGCCTCATCTTCATTGGCTTTCCTGTCCATTCCCACAGCGTACCTTTCAAAATAGAGCGGTTGCTCAGAAAAATCCCCCATGGCAAAAAGATCGCTCTTTTTTCTACTCATGGTTCACTCGCCGGAAGCCGTCTATCAAGAGAAGCTATAGAACATGCTGTTGTCGTAGCTTCAAAAGCAAAAGTTCTGGCCACTTTCTCTTGCAGGGGAAAAGTCTCCTCAGCCGCCCTTAAGGTTTTGAGCAAATCCCCAGAACACGTGGCCTGGACGGAAATGGCTGCATCTTCCCAAACTCACCCGAATGAGGGGGACTTAGAAGATGCCCGATCCTTCGCCAGATGGGTGATAACACTCAGCGTTCATCATAAAGCTTAGTGCGAGGAAGTTTTATTTTCTCTTCAAGTCCTGATCAAAGTTCTTTTAAAAAAAGATTAGACTCAAGAATACGATGCGAGCTTTTTCTCCTTCAGCTCTAACAGGACGCCGTTGAAATTGCGGGGATGAATGAAGGCGATAAGATTCCCGCCTGCGCCTTTTTGAGGCTTGTCTTGAACAAACTGGATTCCTTTCTTTTTTAGCTCTTCCATCATCTTTTCTATGTCTTCGACCTCAAAACAAAAATGATGGATTCCTTCCCCTCTTTCTTTCAGGAACTTTTCAAGAGTCGATCCTTCTCCCCAAGGAGTCACGAGCTCAATCGAAGGCCCTTGCTTTAAAGCCAAATGAACTAGCCTCACCCCTCTCTCTTTTATTTCTTCAATCCCTCGCACTTCTCCATTAAAGAACTCAGACCATCTGGTCAAACTCTCTTCAAGATTTTTGACAGCGATTCCAATGTGATCGACCTTCATTCAGTCCTCCTTAGAATAATGAAAGGAAGTATTTCCAATTCTGCGCTATAGAAAAAGCTCAGGCCAGCGGGTTCAAAACACGCAGCCTGACCATCAACTCTTTTTTTTCAGCCTGGCAACGATTTCATCAGCTATAGTGTAGGGGTCGACTTCCCTTTTATAAATTCTCTCAACGAGGTTTTCAAATTCTAGGGAAGGGATATGATGAGTTAGATCCTGATAGATTTTTTCATTGATAATATCTTTCAACATCCAGGAAATCAATCTTTTCTTTCGGAAGGCACGGAATTCATGATTTTTTGTGGCGAGCAAACTGTCGATCTCGTTGACCAGAAGCTCCACGCCTTCTCCTTTTGTGGCCACTGTTTTAACAACTGGCGGGATGGCTTTCCCGCCCAAACCTAGGTCGAGCATGGCTCGAAGCTGCCTCTCTGTCCTTTCAGTTCCTGGAGAATCCGCTTTGTTGAGAACAAATATATCAGCGATCTCTATAATCCCTGCTTTGAAGACTTGAATGTCATCCCCTGCTCCTGGGGTCAGAATGACAAGAACGAGATCAGCCAGTTTAACAACTTCGACTTCATCCTGGCCAACTCCGACCGTTTCGACAAGAATGATATCTTTGCCTGCTGCTTCGAGAATAGAGATGGCTTCTCCGCTTGCCTTGGCTAAGCCTCCTAATTGTCCGCGGGTGGCCATGCTGCGGATGAAAACCTCAGGGTCGACACTGTGCTCCATCATTCTTATCCTATCTCCCAGGATCGCTCCTCCGCTGAAGGGGCTGGAAGGGTCCACGGCAATAATGCCAATTTTTTTCCCTTTTTTTAGTAGAACGCTTATCATCTGGTCAATCAGAGTGCTCTTGCCAGAACCCGGAGAGCCTGTCACTCCGACAACAAGTGATTCTCCGGTAGAAGGGAAAATTTTCTTCATCATTTCCTGAGCAGCACTTCTGTTGTTTTCTGCCAGAGAGATGGCTCGAGCAATGGCTCTTTCGTTTCCTTTAATTATTTCCGCGGCAAGATCCGACATTTCTCTTTTTCGAAACTTCTGATATTAAATTATTATTTTTCTCTCAATACTCGGAAAGGACTTTCTGGGCAATGATCCAGCGCTGGATTTCAGAAGTCCCCTCGCCGATGGTGGCCAATTTCGAGTCGCGGTATAGCTTTTCGACAGGATAATCTTTTGTGAATCCGTAACCTCCAAAAATCTGGACAGCCATCGAAGAAGCTTTCACAGCCAATTCACTGGTAAAAAGCTTGGCCATGGCAGATTCTTTGGGAATCTTCTTTCCCTGGTCTTCAAGAAAAGCCGCTCTGTAGGTCAGAAGGCGGGCAGCTTCGAGCTCAGTGAAACCATCGGCAAGCATCCACTGAATGGCCTGGAAATTAGCGATAGGCTGGCCAAACTGAACCCTCTCCTTGGCATACTTCAAGCTCGATTCCAGAGCGCCGGCAGCAATCCCCAGCGAAAAGCCGGCGATGCTGACTCGGCCGCCGTCCAGAATGGTCATGGCTTGCCTGTAGCCCTTTCCCTCCTCTCCGACCAGGTTTTCGGCAGGAACTTCCACATCTTCAAAAATAAGCTCGGAGGTATCGGCTGATCTTATCCCCAGTTTATCTTCCTTTTTTCCGGCTCTAAAACCTTTCATCCCCTTCTCCAGGATAAAAGCCGAAATGCCTTTCCTTTTATCTTGGGGATTTGTGACCGCCATCACCACCAGAATCTCAGCTAAAGAGCCGTTGGTGATGAAAAGCTTTGATCCGTTAAGCAGCCAGTGCCCCCCTTTCTTTACCGCCCTGGTTCTCAAAGCGGCTGCATCAGAGCCGGCTTCAGCCTCGGTGAGGCCCCAGGCACCCAGAGTCTGGCCAGAAGCCAATCTTGTCAGGTGTTTTTTCTTCTGTTCTTCATTGCCGAAGAGGTTGATATGATTCGAACAGAGCGAGTTGTGAGCGGCGACGACCAGCCCGACAGAAGGGTCCACCTTGGAGATCTCTTCGAGAATGAGGACATAATCGACATTGGAATAGCCTGCGCCTGAATACTCAGGAGGAATCGTGATGCCTAATATTCCCATCTCTCCCAGCTTCTTTGTCAGCTCCTCTGGCCACTTCCCCTTCTCGTCGCTCTCCTTGATGCGAGGACGAATCTCTTTCTCGGCGAAATCTCTGATAGATTCCTTTAAAATTTGCTGTTCTGGAGTGAGTAAGAAGTCCATTCCATCTCCTCTTTCAGCTTTTTTTCATTTTCATCTTACTTTTTAGAAGTCCAATAATCAAGAGGAAAGACAGGAAAGGTTTGGGAATTAGCCTCGCTCCCAATCAGATTTTTAACTCCATTCTCCATTCGCTCTTCTCGGCGGCTGCCACTCGCTTCGCTCAGACATCCTCGCCGCCCGACTATGTCGGGTTCCCTCGAAGAGCGAATTCCGAAGGCTAAATCTTCTATGGTCGCTGCGGCTAATTCCCAAACCTTTTTTTAAAAAATAAATATATTAGGGAAGCCTCCTTCTTTTTCTGTTTGACATGGTTACGTAAATCATCTATTTTTAGGGAGATGATTAGAGGAATTATCAAACTTATTTTTTATATCTTGCTTGCCTATGTTATCTACGTTATTTACCGATTCTTCCAGAGGATAGCCAAAGCCAGCAAAGACCAGAGAGTTTCAAAACATCCTTCAGGCATGATGGTCAAAGACGAAACTTGTAACACTTATCTTCCCAAAGAAGAAGCCCTGAAGGAAGTCTATGAAGGAAAAGAATACTATTTCTGCTCAAAGGGCTGCCGGGATAAATTTCTAGAACAGAAAAAGGATGAATCCTAAAGCTCTGTTCTCACCAGAATTCAGAGTAGGTTATGCGGAAATCACCGAATTCCCCTTTGTAATCTTCCCAGCTGACTTCGACATTTTCTACATGGGCTAAAGGAGGCCCTTCCTCTAAGCGGCTAATCAGCTCTTCAATTTTTTCCTTATCACCTTCTGCCAGTGCTTCAACCCGGCCATCCCTTAAATTCCTCACCCAACCAGTGAGATCGAGAGAAGAAGCCCATCTTTGAGTATGGTCACGAAAGAAAACTCCCTGAACTCTGCCTGAAACAACAATCCGAGCTCTTGCCTTCATCCTAATTTCTCGGTATCTTAACACATCTCCTCCCTGAGAGCAAAATTTGACAAGAAAAATGGAGTCTGATAGAAATTTTCTTGATTCTGAGTTCAGACTATCCATGAAAAAAATTCTACTTTCAGTCGCAGGATACGATCCTACTTCTGGAGCCGGTGCTTCACTTGATTTAAAAGTCTTTCATCATTTGGGTTTTCAGGGGATGGCTGTTTTAACCTCTGTGACATCGCAAAACACAAAGCGGGTTAAAAAAATCCATTGCCTCTCCCCGGAATTCATTTGGGAGCAATACCAGACTCTCTGTCAGGATGTCTCAATTTCAGGCATCAAGGTCGGTATGGTCGGCTGCCGAAAAAACATCCAAGTCATCAAGAAAATCTTAGAATACAATCCAAACATACCCAAGGTTGTTGACCCAGTCTTTAAATCAAGCTCGGGCGCCTGGCTGTTGGAGAAAGAATCTATCCCCGGCTATATTTCAGGAATTAGAGAAAAAGCCTCTCTTCTGACACCTAATTTAAGCGAAGCCTTCTTGATATCCGGAATAAAGATAGAAAATACAGAAGACATGAAAAAAGCAGCCAGGACTATCTATTCCTTAAGCGGGATTCCCTGCTTGCTCAAGGGCGGGCATTTTCCCGCACAGATGGTTAACCTGCTCTTCGACGGAAAAAAATTCTATCTTTTCAAGAAAAAAAAACTCAAAAAAAATGTCCACGGCACAGGATGTTATCTATCCTCGAGCCTTCTTGCTCATCTGGCCAAAGGTTATTCTCTGGAAAAAGCATGCCTTCTGGCCACAGAGCTCACTCACAGAGCAATAAAGAGCTCGATTCAAATCGGCAAGGGACAGCGCATTATCTCTTTTCCTCTGAGGCAGGAAACAAAGAGCGGTGAGGAAACGGTGTTAAAATCCTGAATGGGCACAAAGATTATTTTTTTCTCGATAACTTTAGGGGTTTCAGCTTCAAACTTCCGGCAGATCTGGCTCCAATATCTTTAGGGTCAAAAAGCATGGGGTGGTATTCGCCTTTAATCCAGAGAGGTATCTGATCGTCATAAGAGCGGCTGAGGAAATTTCCACTCTCCCCGGAGCTGAGAACAAAAACGGAATTTTTAAAGTCGGCTAAATCAATAATCTGGCGAAAAGATGCGGCCACATTTCCGTTCAAGGATGAAAAAGCAACTCTGACCGTGGAATCGTCGCCATTCATCGGATAGGGGCCCCGGTTGAAGAATCTCAAAAGAGACACCTGGCCCAGAGCATGCCTGAACGGAAAAGAATTTATCTTCATCCAATCCCAGTTCGCTGAAGGTCCGTAGCTTGTCTCCAGCTTTTCGAAGGCTCTTTCTAGGCTCATCTTTATGATTTCCTCCCTGGTCTCCACAACTGGAGTTTCCTTTTTATCGAACCAGGGAGACAGAGGATCAGAGAGGATCCTCAGGAGTCCGGCCTTCTTCCGCTTGAAGAGACTGTTAAAGCTCTCAAAATCCTGGCCGAGCTCATCCTTGAAAGTTTCCTCATAGAGAAAATCCATAAAAGCCTGGTAGAGAGCGGGTTCCTTTCCTGAGGAGAGAAGCAAATCCCAGTTCTTGAGCATCTCAAGCGCCTCTTTTACTTTTCGATCTTCTGACTTAATCTTCAAGACATACGGAAGAAAAAGCTCTGCCTTCTTGGAAAATATGTCATTCTGGATCTTTCCAAGAGAATCGATATTGTGCTTTTGCTTCTGAAGGATCAATTCTCTTATTCTCTCCGCCCTGAAAGGAGCTTCCCAGTCAAAGCTTAAATAATAGGGAAAATCATCAGGAATGATTTTATTGTTGGAAGTCACGATAAATCCCTGGCCAGGATTATAGAGATAGGGTTTCTTTTCCTCCTCGAGGAATCCTTTCCAAGCCCCTTCCTCTTTCCAGCCTGGAAAAGGGAAAAGGCCTGCCACCTCTAGCCTCAAGGGAATCTTTCCACTCAGATAATAGCCGATATTGCCTTCTTTATCGGCATAGACAAAATTCTGGGAAGGGGCATCAAAGAGCTTCAGAGCCTCGACAAATTCCCGCCAGTTTTGTGCCTTGTCGAGAAGATAGAAAGCTTCCATGGTCCTGCCGCCATCATAGATTGTCCAGCTCAAAGAAAGAGGACTCTGGCTCTTGACAACAGCAGGAGAAACAATAGGTCCCCGTTCGGTCCATCTTATTTCCATTCTTTCTGGTTGATTTTGATCTTTGATCCTGATCGTCTCCTCTTTTTTCGCCAAAGGCTTCCATTCATTCCCATTAAGGTATAAATCTCCTGAAGAGTCGATTTTTTCTATATAAAGATCCTGAACATCGGCATAAGAATTGGTCATTCCCCAGGCAATGGATTCATTGTGGCCGATGATGACCAGAGGCGCTCCAGGAAGAGAGACTCCGATGGCATTCAAACCAGGCGAGACCAGATGAATCTCATACCAGATGGGGGGAAGAGTGATTTCAAGATGGGGGTCATTAGCCAGGAGAGGCTTTCCGGATTCGGTCCAGCTTCCGGCCAATACCCAGTTGTTGCTTCCTTGGGAGGAAATAGGGATCAATCCTTCAGGCAAAGACATTTCCTCGATTCCAGAAATGGGTGAAGCGATTCCCTCTTCCAGGATCTGGAGGGCCTTTTGCGCGCCGAACTTTTTCACTAGTTTTCCCCTCATGGCTTCACTCTGATAATCGACGCAGAGAAGGAAAGCCATTATTTCTTTGATGATCAGAGTATCCATTATGCCCCATGGCTCAGGTCTGCGGCGTAAAAGCATGAATTCAGGAGGCCAGTTAAATGTTCGGGAGTTCATCCAGGAATTGATGCCATCGCTGTAAGATTGGAGCAATTCTTTCATTGCGGCAGAAAGCTTCTCGAAATCTCTTTGAGCTGCTTCTTTGAAGCTCAGGTTTCTCATCAACCTGTCAGTCTCCAGCGTTTTCCTGCCAAATATTTCAGAAAGTCTGCCAAAACCCGCTCTTCGGGAAAGCTCCATCTGCCACATTCTTTCCCGGGCATGGATGTAGCCGCAGGCCAAAAAGAGGTCCTTTTCGTTTTGCGCAAAAACATGGGGAACTCCCCAATTATCAAAGGTGATTCTGACTTCTTCAGCCAAGCCCTTTAAAGAAATCGTCCCCTTCATCCTGGGAATGGAGCGCTGAAGCAGGATAAAGACAAAAAGCAGGAAACCTAACAGGATAAAAAGAACTGAAAACAGGGTGATTCTAAAAATTTTTTTCATTGACTCTTAGAATTATCCTGAGAATCATTTTGCCCGCCGAGAACTTCATCCGCTTTTTTCAAGATCTCATCAGAAAATTTAACTCCCTGCTTTTTTGCGGCATCAAGGTTGAGATGCAGCTTCACTTTGCTCATGTATTCAAAAGGAATCTTAGCGGGGCTCTCGCCTTTCTTAACCCTGATGGCGATCTCTCCGGCTTTATAACCCATCTCGAAAAAATCCCATCCCATAGCTGCGCATGCTCCAAGCGCAGTGGAGAGGAGAAATCCTCCGAAAAGCGGAACGCCATTTTCCTCGGCGACATTGCCTATCGCTCCAAAGGAGGCGTTAATGGTGTTATCTGAAATCTGATAGATGGCATCGATTTTTTTGTTGATCAGGACTTGGGCCGAATGGAGGATTTCGCTTTTGTTGGCGATAGGAACAGCGATAATCTCTAAACCCAGCTCTTTAGCTCCCTCTGTGGCTATCTCCAGATAATACTCTGAATTGATTTCAGACGGCGTCCATAAGGTTCCGATTCTTTTTGCCCTGGGCAGAACTTTCTTGATAAAAGCCAGGCTCTCTTTAATCGGTCCTCTGGATGAGACTCCAGAAACATTGCTCAGATGCTGGGAAGCTGAAATGCCTGCACCAGCCAGGTAGGGATCGGCGACAGAAGAAAAGACAATCGGAATTTCATGACCCTCAATCAAGGCAGCCTGGAGGCATTGAGTCGAAAGAGCGACAATCATATCAACTTTCTCGGCAACATATTGCTGGGCAATCCTCTGGACTTCTGGAATATCTCCGCCGCCATTTCTGATCAGGAGCCTGACAGTCTCGCCATCCCTCAAATTGTTATCTTCCAGAGCTCGGATAAATCCCTCCCGAACCTCATTCAATGTCGGAGCGTCATTAACCTGAAAGACGCCTATGGTATAAAGATGCTCTTGTTGTTTCTGACAACAGAGCAAAAGGGATGATAATAATAAAAAGAGAATAAAGAACTTTTTCATTGTCATACTTCTCTTTTTATGTTAACCATAATAATCAAAAAATATCCCAGGAGCAATCTTTTTTTATAACTTGAATTGAGAAGGGAGCATCTCCAAATATGTGATTTCAAAGAGGTGTCGAAATCGCCCCTAAGGCCCCCATAGCGGAGGGGGCCCCGTCGGCTTTCCGACGGGGGGAACCGACGGGACTGGTTCCCCAGGGGCTGGGGGCGATTCCGACACAGAAAGCAAATCACATAAAGGGAGGTAATATGATGATGTGATGCTTACAATTGAGAATAGGATGTAGACCTGAGCCTTTTATTCGTCTAAAATAGGCTCTTCATGGCACATTTTTTTATCGGCACGGCTGGCTGGAGCTATTCTGATTGGGAAGGCATCGTTTACCCAGAAGAAAAAGCCCGGGGCTTTCATCCCCTCATCTTTCTCGCGCAGTATATCAATATCGTCGAGATCAACAGCACGTTCTACAGGCCACCTGCAATCCGAATCTCTTTTTCCTGGATTAAAAAAGTTGAAAGCTATCCGGATTTTCTCTTCTCGGTCAAGCTCCATCAGATTTTCACCCACCAAAGAAAAGATTTCACCCAGAAGGATGTGGATGATTTTAAGCTGGGCATCGAGCCTCTCAGGGCAAGAAACAGGCTGGCCTCGATTTTGATCCAGTTTCCTTGGTCTTTTGCAGGCACAGCCTCAAACACCGAATATCTGGTCAGGCTATTCACACTTTTCGCCGGCTACCCTCTGGCGCTGGAAGTGAGACATTCTTCCTGGAATAGACCCGATTTTTATGAACTCCTCACCGAGCATGGGGTCTGTTTCTGCAATATCGACCAGCCTCTGTTCCAAAGCTCAATCAAGCCCAGCTCGGTCGTCACCAACCCTCAATTTTCCTATGTAAGGCTTCACGGCCGAAATTACAAGAACTGGTTTAAACAGGACGCAGGCCGCGATGAACGATACAATTATCTTTACACAAAGGACGAACTCGAAGAATGGATCAGAAGAATAAAAGACCTGGGCAAAGAGAGTAGCCGGGTCTTTATCATTACCAACAACCATTACCGGGGACAGGCATTGGCCAACGCCCTTCAAATCAAAAACATGATTACCGGAGAAAAATTGGACATCCCCGACCTCCTTCTCCTCCAATATCCTTTTCTCAAGGAATTGCTCAAAAAATCAAGAAAAGATCAGCTCGACTTATTCGAAGAAAAATAAAATTAAAGATGTCGCACTGGTGGGAAAACAATTTCTTAAAAGCTAAAGGCCAAAAACTCTATCTCGGCCAAAGGGAAGCGACAAAAGTGGCTCAAGAATATGGAACTCCTCTTTTTGTCTACAGCAAAGCCCAGATCCGCTTTAACTTTAAAACTCTTCTCAAGGCTTTTACTGACAAGACTTCCCTGGAAACCAGAATTTATTACGCGATGAAGGCCAATCCTCATCAAGAAATCTTGAGAATTGTCAGAGAGGAAGGCGGAGGGATTGATGCTGTCTCTCCCGGTGAAATCAACCGAGCCCTCCGTGCCGGATTTTCAGGGGAGAGGATACTCTTCACCGGGACAAGCCTCAGCCTGGATGACCTCAGACAGGCCTTCGCCAGGCCTGGAATAATCGTCAACATCGATGCCGAGGAACAACTTGAGCTGATGAAAGAGGTCAGGGAAAAATGGTTTAAAAATAAAAAATTCAAGGTTTCTTTAAGATGGAATCCGGGGATTGGAAGAGGATTCAGCTCGAAGGTTGTCACTGCCGGCGAAAAATCATTTGATGGGACTCCGATTAAATTCGGCACCGAAGAAAGGAAAGTCATACCATCTTTTATCAAGGCCATAGAATACGGCTTTGCCCCAGCCGGGTTGCATCAGCATCTTGGCTCGGGCTGGACAAGGGAGGATTTTGAAGAGGTGAAAGTCGCTGTGGACAAGATGGTCGAGAAGGCATCAGAAGTGCAAAAGCGCGGATTTTCTCTTGAATTTCTTGATTTTGGCGGCGGGTTTGGACCTCAGTATTCCCCGGATCAGGAAGTTTTTCCAATAAAAGACTATGCAGAATACATCTTGAGAAAAATCAAAAAATCCGGCCTGAAGATAAAGGCCATAGCCGTGGAGCCAGGAAAATATCTGGTTGGAGATGCGGGTGTTCTGCTGGTCAAAGTTCAGTATTTAAAAAAAAGCTACGGCAACCTCTTTGCCTGCGTCAACGCCGGCACCTTCAACACTGTGCCCAGGCTGTCCATCTACGCTGAAGCCTGCCATCACATCGTCAACTGCTCCAGGCTGGATGATGAGAAAAAGGAAAGGATCACAATTGCCGGAAACCTCTGCGAGACTGGAGATGTCTTCGGAAAAGAAATAGAGATGCCAAAGCCGGAGAGGGGGGATATCCTGGCTGTGCTCGGCGCTGGAGCCTACTGCAGAAGCATGGCCTCAAATTTTAACCTGAGGGAAATCCCGAAAGAAATCATCATCTAAGAATTCCAAAGATTTAAAAATAAGGAAGAAAAGAAAATCAGGTTCCTATGCTTCTTATATATAGAGCGATTATTCTCGAAAATACAAAAATGATAGCGCTGGCCATGGCCATGCAATAAATCGTTAGAAATATTGTAGTTAATAAGGACATTTTTTGAGAAATAGCTTGGGGAAATAAAAGATCGAATATCGTTTTCCCAAACAGTATAAGCATAATGGCGATTCCTATCATTGACCGGTAAAAATATTTATATGAATTTCCTATAGTCACAGAATTCAGAGTTATTAGCGGGTAGAACAACCAGGCTATTATTACCCATAAAATTAAGATAAATCCAACTTTTATTCCCTTCTTGAATCGTGAAGATTTTACTATTTCCATTTTTTATATTTTCCTCTTTTCACTCTCTTAATGCAAGTCTAATACTCAAAGCATTGACATCACTTTCGTTGAAGTATCTTTTTTAGAGCTCAGAATACTTCATCTATGAAGGAGGGATTTCCTGTAAGGAAACAGGTTGTTCTGCATAGATCTGAAAACGGCTCTCAGCAGGATATTCAAATTGGAATTGAGATGGTCTAAATGTGGAAATAGGTATTATGTCCCTCAAATTTGGTTTATAATTTTTTTAATATTTTTAGAGCATTTAAGGTAATCCATTTGCTTGGCTTGCCTTTTCTTTCTATATTCACCTGAAATCTGCCATTGTATGTATGTTCCAACATCCACCTGCCATTTTTCCCTTGCTTGGATTTTACTAAATTTATGGCCTCTTCCATCCGTTTATCTTTATATCCGAGCTTTGCCAGTATCCCCAAAATTTCCAATGCATCAGTGTTGGCCATGTTGGGAAATCCAAATCTTAACCAACCTGGTTTCGATACTTTGGTTAAATCGTGACTTTTCTTATAAATGTGGTGGCTAAGTATATATTCAGCTCCTTTATCAATTATCTCTTTTATATTCTCCGACCTTTTACCATCAGGGATTTCTGCAAGAGCCTTCAATGCTTTAACAACTCCCATATGGCATGTATGTTTTCCCCAACAACTTTCCGCCTTATCATAAGGCCAGCCTTTGGGCGCCTCTTTCAGGCCATCATCAAATCTCTGATATTTTACGATCCAATTAATCCCCTTCTGAACCCTGTGATCACCCAGATGGCCGAATCTGATCAAGCTCCAGATCATATTCCCGGTCAAACATGGAATCACTTTGCTATGAAAGCCTCCGCCATTTTTTGTACCAAGATACGAAAAGCCACCGCTTATTCGATCCTGTGAATACTCCAAAATGAACTCACAAGCTTTTTCGATTCTTTCATCCTTTCCATCTGCTCCAAGTTCGGCCAAAATGATGAGCTGCCAGACTGTTCCTTTATATTTTGTTCTGATGTAAAAATCCTCAGGCTTTTCCCAATAGCAGCCAGCTTTCTGTTTGGCCAAAATCTTGGGCACGATCTCCATTTCCATAATTTCCCTTTTTGTTTTTTTTAGTCCAGGATCGTTTTCTGAACATTCTAAGATATCTCTTAAAGTAAAATAGCGCACCGAAGGATTATCTGCTTCTAATAGCCACTTAACTGGATCTGAATTCAACACTGATTTCCAATTACTCATATCCCTTTAAAATTCTCCTCCAAGCCAAGCTTTGCTCTCTTTATAGCTTTTTTATCTTACTATGATATGTGCAGTTTCGATCTACTGCTCTTTTTCTCCCCTTTCTTCTTTTAATCATATCCCATATTTTGCCTTTTAAATATTCA
>Ga0315306_10001137_pt1 | contig 12780 bp, 8 predicted proteins | sample TDP1_MG_FD_203803 | JGI IMG/M metagenome (GOLD analysis project Ga0315306, IMG submission 203803) | Freshwater sediment microbial communities from Lake Towuti, South Sulawesi, Indonesia - TDP1 | ecosystem: Environmental > Aquatic > Freshwater > Lake > Sediment | place: Indonesia: South Sulawesi... | reverse complement strand
TTCGCGAGCGCCTCTCTTCTCTCCTTGTTCCGAATTACGATGAAATGCCAAGGCTGCTTGTTGCCTGCTGACGGTGCCCACCGAGAGGCTTCGAGGCATGCGAGAAGCTTTTCAGGCTCAACATCACGGCTTTGATCATATCTCCTTATACTTCTACGTGTCCGAATCGCTTCGAGAACGTCCATCTTAACCATCGCTCAATTCTCAGAAAAACAGAGCTTTGCGTAATATGTGTAGCGATCATGATATCTTGGGTTGGAAGCCCAAGCGAACTACAGAAGTTCGCCTGTCACGGCATGGAGGATTACGAGGAGAAGGAATTTCTCCCTCGCCATGTATCGTTGATGCGGTTAAGTCTATTGTCCTAAGGTATCTTCGATCCGCACTTTACGCAGAACTTGGCGGTTGGCCTGTTTCCTTGCCCACATCTTGAGCAAACTTTCATCTTTTCCGGTGGAGGCGCAGGAGTCCCTGGAGGTATAGCTACCCCTATCCTTTCCTCCGCCATTTCAGCTTCTTTCGAAGGTCTTAGGAGCACAACGTCCCCGATCGCGCTGATCTCGTCGAAGAAGATTATGCTCTCCTTGACAGCTCCTCCCTGTTTGCTCTCAATCGCTATGCCCATCCTTCCTTCAGAGCTAATCGCCATCTCCTTGGCTTTCCCGACTATCATTCCTATTTGGTTCACAACAGGTTTCCCGGAGAGCTCCTCCGCCTTGTAGAACCTTTTCTGAGCCATATCACCACCCGTAGGCTGACCACAGATAAGGGCTTTTCATTCTGTCTTTTTCCCACATTTCGGGCAGTAATCGGATCCCTTTGGAATCGCGGTGCCGCACTCCGCGCAGAACTTCGAGACGCGTTCAACGCGAACTCCTTCTCTACGCCTTGAGCGACGTTTCAGAAGAAGCGCAACCACAACAATTGCCACTGCCAGAATGATAGCGACAATCGCTATGGGCAATAGCGGTGGCGCTTCGGGAGGAGCTTCGACAAAGAAACTTGCCGGCTGGCTCTCGCAACCATAATGATTAGCGTCTCCTGGCCACCTGGCCCTGATCGACCACGGGCCAGCCACCTCAGGCTTAAACGTATCCGAGAAGGCACCAGAGCTCGACGTGGACACATGTTTGGCCATCTCAAACCCATCCGGCCTGGTATATACAAGCTCGACACTTGTTGCCAAGGCAGGAGTGAGCGCCCCACTAGCAAAGACGGATTGAGCGGCCTTGAGGTTTGAAGGGCTGACCACGGCTGAGACTGAGCTGTCTACTTTGCCCTTTTCAATGGCCAGGCTGACGGTTGCGGAATGCGTTTTGCCGCCACCGGTCCCGATGATTGTCAGCGTATAGGTTCCCGGAGACGCCGTCACCTCAGACAATACTTTCAGGGCTGACGCGAACGTGGGGGTGCCAGATACTAGGCTGAATGAATGTGATGTGCCACCAGGGAGGCCGGATAAGCTCAACGCCACCGGTTCTGGGGGCCCGGATGTCAGCCTGACTGTCACAGTAAACGTGGCTAGTTGTCCCGCCTTTACGGACTGCATATTGGGAGTAACATCAAGAGCGAAGTCGAAAGGCTCTCGAGCAAGCCACCACCAAAATCGCTGCCACCAATTCCACCAGTCCCACCAATCCCTTGTAGGCGTCGTATATGTCCAAGTCCATGTCGTCGTGGCTGTAGGCGGTGGCGGTGGTGGAGGAGTCCAAGTTGCTATGCAAGTCGATACTCCGGTCTCCTCTACGATCAAATTGACAACCGCGTAAACATTATACTCCGAATAGCCACGACCTGGGGGGTAAGCCCACACTTTCAACCAATACTTACCCGGTGGACACGACGCCCCCACCAGTACAGTCACAGTGGTCTGGTAGTTTGGTGGTCTGCTAGGAATGTTGCTTGTTCCATCAAAGAGGAAGCCAGGGACATAGAACTGCACCGCTGGACTTCTCTCCACCATTATTGTGATAGGTGAGTCCTTGAAATCACCGGTGACGTAAACGATGAAAGATGCCGCGCAATAGGGCCGCCTAACATATATCGTGTCAGGATAGACAGAGACCCGCCAAGGGGGAGGCACGGATTGTTGGGCATTGACTCTTTCATACCAAGAATCAAGAGAAATCTGTGCACCATCAAGGAAAGTCAGGCCAATCGGTCCGAAGAGCACGATGGTCAGAAGCAAAAGGCGGAGGGTTCGTTTCAACCTAGGATCTCAACTCCTCCGCTAACTGGCTTTAGTCGGTTTATAAGATAATCTCAACCTCAATTAGGGTCAGAGCCTTAGACAGCTGGCTCTAAGTCAACTATGGCTGGTGGTGAAGCCTGCCTCTCCAGGTCTATAACACAATGACCGGCCGACTGGAGCCTTTCGAACCGATCAGCGAAGGCAAAGTCAACATATACGTTTGCGGGCCGACCGTCTACGACTACTGCCACATAGGCCACGCCAGAACCTACCTATCCTTCGATGTAATCGTCCGCTACTTAGAGTACAAAGGTTACAAGGTCAACTATGTTGTCAACATCACGGACATTGATGACAAGATCATTGCTCGCAGCAGAGAGGTGGATGAGGAACCGCTGGCCTTGGCGAGAAGGTTTGAGGAAGCCTTCCATGAAGATATGAAAGGTTTTCAGCTTAGGCCCGCCGACCACTACCCTCGTGTTTCAGAGCACATGGACGACATCGTCGCCACGATCAAGGAGCTAGTTGCCAAGGGATTTGCCTATGAAGTGGATGGTGACGTCTACTTTGACGTCACAAAGATTGAGGACTTCGGAAAACTGTCGCATCAGAAGCTTGACAAGATGCAGGTCGGCGCCAGAGTGGCAGTCGATCGGAAAAAGAAGAGCCCATACGACTTCGCGTTATGGAAGCGAGCTGGCGAGAAGGAGCTTGGTTGGGACAGTCCTTGGGGAAAGGGTCGACCAGGATGGCACATGGAATGTTCCGTTATGTCAATGAAATATCTTGGACCGCAACTTGACATCCATGGGGGTGCAAAGGACCTAATCTTCCCTCATCATGAGAATGAGATAGTTCAGTCTGAGGCCTATACTGGAAAGAAACCATTCGTGAAGTATTGGATTCACACCGGCTTTCTTAGCATCGAAGGACAGAAGATGTCGAAATCTCTTGGAAACTTCGTAACGATCAGAGACCTCCTCAGGAAGCACAGAGCAGAATCATTCAGGTTCTTTGTCCTCTCAACACATTACAGGCGCCCCGTTGACTTCACAGAAGAAGGGTTGACCCAAGCACAAGCCGCCCTCGACAGCATATACGAGACACGTGATCGACTACAGGCCATGCTCAGCGATCCCGACTACCAAGCCGTAGGAACTGATGAGGAGAGCAAGTTGCTGGAAGAGATAACAGAGGCAAGAGAGAAGTTCCTGATGGGCATGGACAATGATTTCAACACTGCGGTCGCGCTTGCAAGCTTTCACCAGCTGATAGGAATCGGAAATAGGATCGGGGATGTGAAACCATCCAGAAGACTCATTGAGACGATTCTATCAACAATTAACGATCTGGGCTCGGTCTTCGGCCTCTTCCAAGAGGGGAAAAGAGAGACGGATCTCTCCGAGGAAGCAAAAGGCCTAATCGAGGAACGAAACAGAGCTAGAACGCAAAGGGACTGGAAGAAGGCCGATGAGATCAGAGAGAGACTAAGAAAGCTGGGAATAACACTGAGAGACTCTCCTGAAGGCACTACATGGGTTTCTGAGAGACAGTAACCTTAGCTCTCAGCTCAAGTCAGTAGATCTGATTTCCCAGGTTAGTGTTTCTCTTGTCTGATGTGTGGTGAACTCTTCCTCGTTCATTGGCTACCAATCCGATTTTGACCAGAAATGGTCACGATTGTCCAATGGTGGACAAAGCCGACCGCAACCTATAATAGCGGACAGCGGGAAACACGCGCCAAAAATCGGTGGTGACATGAAGGAAAGGATCGTCCTAGCTTACTCGGGAGGCCTGGATACGTCGGTGGCGGTGAAGTGGATGCAGGAGAGGCATCAGGCTGAAGTTGTGACGGTAACTGTCGATGTTGGGCAGCAGGAGGATCTGAAGGCGATCGAGGAGAATTCGAAGAAGATCGGCGCCGTCAGGCACTACTCAATCGATGCTAGGGAAGAGTTTGTCAAGGATTATGTGTTCAGGGCGGTGAAGGCGAATGCCCTCTATGAAGAAAAGTATCCGTTGAGTAGCGCTCTCTCCAGGCCGCTAATAGTGATTAAACTTGTCGATGTCGCCCGGAAGGAGAATGCCACAGCTGTGGCGCACGGCTCTACGGGCAAAGGCAACGATCAGGTTCGATTCGACGTCACGATGAAGTCCTTGGCGCCAGATCTGAAAATAGTTGCGCCCATTAGGGAATGGAACCTCTCAAGGGACGAGGAGATCAAGTATGCTGAAAAGAATGGCATACCTATCCCTGTAAACATTGACAATCCGTACAGCATAGATCAAAACCTATGGGGAAGATCGATAGAGTGCGGCGTTCTCGAAGATCCGGGACATGAACCGCCGGAGGAGATATTCGAGTGGACAGTATCGCCCGAAAAGGCACCATCGGACCCTGAATATTTGATTCTAGGATTTGACGAAGGAGTTCCCGTAACCATTGATGGCAAGAAGATGAGCCCTGCGGAGACAGTGAAAGCGCTCAATGCAAGGGCTGGAAGACATGGCATCGGGCGAGTTGACCACATGGAAGACAGGCTTGTCGGAATCAAGTCTAGAGAATGCTACGAATGTCCTGCCGCAACCGTTCTGCTTGAAGCCCATAAGGAACTTGAGAAGACCGTGCTGACGAGGCATGAGGTGCTATTCAAGCATCAAGTCGACGTCCAATGGACGTTTCTTGCTTACGCCGGGCTCTGGATGGAGCCGCTCAGAGAGGACCTAGAGGACTTCATCAACAAGACTCAGGAACGAGTGACTGGCGATGTGAAGCTAAAGCTATACAAGGGGTCAGCGACAGTTGTCTCACGCTCGTCCCCATTCTCACTTTATGATGCAAACTTGGCAACATATAATATTGAAACAACGTTCGATCAGACTTGGTCGCCGGGGTTTATCGAGATATGGGGGCTCCCAACCAAAGCAGCAAACATCCTGAAAACTAAAGGGAAGAAATGATTTGGAAGGTCCTTCGATCTCCAATCCAATGAGGCCAAAAGCCAACGCAATAGCTCAAAGACACAATCAAGTTATGGTAACCTCCACTATGGTTCCCTATCCGATCGTCGGGCATGATGCTGAAGGAGCCTTGGTGAGAGACATAGACGGAAACACTTACTTGGACTTCTCGTCAGCTGTCGCCGTGATGAACGTTGGCTACAACCACGCAGACATCAAGAAAGCGATAATGGACCAAGCCGAGAGACTAGTTCACTTCGCAGGGAATGATTACTACAACGCCAAGCAGGTTGAACTCGCGGAGAAACTAGTGTCGATCACGCCTGGTAAGTTCCAGAAGAGAGTCTTCTTCTCAAACAGCGGAGCGGAATCAGTAGAATGTGCCTTTAAACTTGCACGATGGCATACGAGGAAGCCCGGGATGATCTCCTTCCTCGGAGCCTTCCATGGCCGCACACTCGGAGCTCTCAGCCTAAGCGCGTGCAAGGCTCTTCACAAGAAACACTTTGCCCCACTTATAGCTCAGGTGATCCATGTTCCGTACGCGTACTGCTATCGATGCGCCTACAGACTAGAGTATCCATCATGTGATCTATGGTGCGCCAAGTACATCGAGGAGGTTGCGCTACGATACTTTCCCAACGAGGACATTGCAGCCGTAATAGTCGAGCCCATACAGGGCGAAGCAGGATACATAGCGCCTCCCCAAAGTTTCCTTCCCAAGATCGAATCTGCGTGCCGGAGAAATGGTGTTCTACTGATCGTTGACGAGGTTCAGACCGGGTTCGGTAGAACAGGAAGAATGTTTGCCTGCGAACACTTCGGTGTGGAGCCCGACATAACCACTCTTTCGAAGGCGCTTGCGGCGGGTCTGCCTATGGGAGCTACAGTGTCCAGAGCAGAGGTTGCCGATTGGGAGGAAGGTTCGCACTCAAACACAATGGGAGGAAACCTGCTTTCGGCAGCGGCCGCGCTCGCAAACATTAGTGTAATCGAAAAGGAGGATCTCTGTGGGAGAGCTCAAAGACTAGGCGAACATGCAATGAAGAGGCTTGAGGAGCTGAAAGAGAAGAGCAAGCTTGTCGGAGACGTACGCGGTCTTGGATTGATGATTGGTGTTGAATTTGTAAAAGACAAGAACACAAAGGAGAGAGCGGTCAGCGAGACGGAACGCATCGTCATCGAGGCGTTCAATAATGGGTTAATACTTCTTCCGGTCGGCTCGAGCTGTGTCAGAATAGCTCCTCCGTTGAATATTGACATCACTCATCTGGATCAAGGCATAGACATACTGGCAAAGGCTGTTCAGAAAGTGGCGGCAAGCTGACTTGTCGAAGCTTCTTCGAGACGCAAGGTTGGGGCCCAAGAAAAAGGAAGTAGTAGAGTTCACATCCTCGATCAAAGCAGATCAGAGGCTCCTTGAGAACGTCGTCAGAATCAACAAAGCCCACGTCATAATGATGGCAGAGTGTCACATACTCAACCAGAAGAAAACAGCAGCCCTTCTTGAAGCGCTCGGAAGAATCGACTTGAACAAAGAGATCGCCGAGACCGGGAATGAAGATGTTCACATGTATGTTGAGGAATCAGTCATAGAGACCGCTGGTCAGGAGATAGGAGGAGATCTCCATGTCGGAAAAAGTAGGAACGATCAAGTTTCGACGGCAATCCGAATGACACTTCGCGAGAATCTGATTAGGATTATGTCAGGTCTGACGGATGTCCAAGAAAAGCTTCTGAACGGTAGCCAAAAGCACATAGAGACCTTGATTCCCGGATACACCCATACGCAACCCGCTCAGCCAATCACCTTCGCTCACTATCTTTTGTCGTTCTTCGACGCTTTCAACAGGGATCTCGAGAGGCTAATGGAATCCTACTCGCGTGTCAACAGGAGCTCGATGGGTGCTGGAGCCCTCGCCGGAACAAGTTTCCCTCTGAATCGCGACATGATAGCAGAGCTGCTTGGGTTCAATGGTATGGTTGAGAACTCACTCGACGCGGTTGGTTCAAGAGATTTCATTGTGGAAGTGCAGGCAGCGCTCACAATGGTTGCATTAACCGTTTCTCGACTCATCGAAGATCTGATTCTCTGGAGCTCTCCTCATTTCAGGATCGTGGAGCTCCCCGACGAGTTCACATCGACGAGCAGCATAATGCCTCAAAAAAAGAATCCCGAGGTTCCAGAAGTAATTCGGGCTAGAGTTAGCGACATAGCTGGAAACCTTATGGCCACCGTGATGACTCTAAAGTCGTTGCCTTCCGGATACAACATGGACTTCCAAGAGATCACGCCCAAGCTCTGGGAGTCGATCGATTCTTTGTCAAGTTCACTATCTATGCTCGTCAGCTTGATTCCGACGCTAAGAGTTTCTGAAACGATCCCAAGTGAACTATTGAACTTCACCACGTCGACCGAGCTTGCTAATATGCTTGTTAGAAAATACGGCGTCTCATTCAGAGGTGCCCACAGGATTGTGGGAACTCTTGTAAGAGATCTCATCGAGAAGGATCTTAGTCTCTCCGACATGACGCCCGACATGATCAACTCTGTTTCGTCTCGCGTTGTAGGCTCTTCGGTAACGGTAACTGAGGAGGACATCCGTTCCTCTTTAGATCCCAGGAAATTCGTTGAGTCTCATGACGTCAAAGGAGGACCGTGTCGAACAGAGGTCAGAAGGATGTTGAACTCTAGGGGCCAAGAGTTGGAGGTATGGAGAGAGAAAATCTCAAAGGAGGCAGACCGACTGCGCAAGACATGGGAAACGCTGCAATCAATCGAGAAAGCATACCGCTCGCCGAACGGATAGGTGTCGCTAAGGCTTAAAAGCCCTGTTGCCGATGTGAGGTAGGGTTCGTTGGAGGCACCCCAGCGCGGCAGAAAAAGAAGAAAAGCGATTCTGGTTCTCGAAGACGGTTCCTCCTTCTCAGGCTACGGTTTTGGAGCAACAAAGAAAATAGCAGGAGAAGTTGTCTTCTCGACCGGGATGGTTGGATATACCGAAGCCCTAACCGACCCTTCTTACTACGGCCAGATCCTCACTCTCACATATCCCCTGATCGGAAACTATGGGGTGCCCAAAGCAAACTCGGAAACCGAGATCCCCCCGGCGTACTTCGAGTCAGATGGAATCAAAGTCAGAGGGCTTGTGCTTCAGAACCTATGCCAGTCACCGAGCCACTGGGCTTCGTCTCGAACTCTGCATGATTGGCTTCTTGAGGAAGGAGTCCCAGGGATTTGCGGAATAGACACACGTCAACTCACGAAGAAGCTGAGAGAAAAAGGCGTGATGCTTGGCGTTCTTGAGGTATGCGATGAAGGTGAAGAGCCAGACATAGCCAGTCTTAGAAAGGAAGCCGCCAGCATTCTCGACCCCAATCAAACAGACCTCGTCCGAATGGTAACAGTGACTCAACCCATCTCGTACCTGAAGGCGAGTCAGGATCGAAAAGCCATTGTAATAGATTGTGGTGTCAAGGCTGGAATCCTTCGATGTCTCCTGAAAAGACGTTTCGCAGTAACCCGAGTTCCATACGACTTTGAATCTAGCGAACTAGCAGCGCTTAAGCCTAATCTGGTGATAGTCAGCAATGGTCCCGGAGACCCTTGTCTCTGTACTCCAACCATCGAATCAGTTCGAAACCTCATTGAGATGCGTATTCCGGTACTAGGCATCTGCCTAGGGAATCAAATACTCGCACTTTCTCTCGGAGCTACCAGATACAAACTGAAGTATGGGCACAGGTCGCAGAATCAGCCCGCACTGGACATGGAAACTGGAAGATGCTACATAACAACACAGAATCACGGTTACGCGATCGAAGCATCATCGGTTGAGCGGGCCGGACTAAGAATCTCGTTTCTAAATGCAAACGACAAGACTGTGGAGGGGGTCGCGCATCCGAAACTGCCCTGTCTGGGCGTACAGTTCCATCCTGAAGCCAGCCCAGGGCCACAGGACACAGAGTTCCTATTCGACAAGTTCCTCAGCCTCGGAGGGCGATGAGATTGCCTAGGCTGGAATGGGTAAAGAAGGTGCTAGTCCTAGGAAGCGGAGCCATCAAGATAGGTGAGGCAGCTGAATTCGATTACTCTGGAAGTCAGGCTCTCAAGGCTCTAAGAGAAGAAGATATCGAAACTGTTCTGATTAACCCGAACATTGCTACAATTCAGACAGACCCAAAACTGGCTGGAAAAGTCTACCTGCTTCCCGTGGCTCCTAACTATGTAGAACAGGTTATACGAAAAGAGAAGCCTGACTCGATCCTGCTCGGGTTCGGCGGCCAGACCGCACTGAACTGCGGGGTCAAGCTGGCTAAAACAGGAATTCTGGAACGATACGATGTCAAAGTCCTTGGGACCCCGATAAGAGCGATCGAAGAGACCGAGGACAGGGAGCTCTTTAAACAGGCGATGATTCGGGCAAATTTGCCTGTGCCGAAGAGTGCCTCCACCAACACAGTCAATGAAGCAACTCGAATCGCAGCAGAGATCGGGTACCCCGTGATTGTAAGAGTTGCATATACTCTCGGTGGAAAAGGCTCTGGAGTGGCCGGAAATCCAAGTGAGCTGAAGGAAATTGTGGAAAGGGCTCTGGCACATAGCATGATAGAGCAGGTTCTCGTGGAGGAGTATCTCGGCCACTGGAAGGAGATAGAGTATGAGGTCATGCGCGACGCAGCCAACAATTGTCTCACCGTGTGTAACATGGAGAACTTCGACCCGATGGGAGTTCATACAGGTGACTCCATTGTTGTTGCACCGTCTCAAACGTTGAACAACAGGGAGTATCAACTGCTTCGCTCAGCGTCGATCAAGGCGATTCAGAGCCTAGGGATCGTTGGAGAATGCAACATTCAATGGGCTCTTGAGCCTACGAGCGAGAATTTGAGAGCAATAGAAGTCAATGCTCGTATGTCGAGAAGCTCGGCACTTGCAAGCAAAGCTACAGGATATCCATTGGCTTACATTGCAGCAAAACTTGCAATAGGCTACTTGCTCCCGGAGCTGCAGAACCGGGTCACAGGAATCACGACATCGTGTTTTGAACCTGCCCTAGACTACATTGTCGTCAAGATACCAAGATGGGATTTCCAGAAGTTCAGGAATATTGACCGCCGGCTTGGCCCTCAGATGAAATCCGTAGGCGAAGTCATGGCGATCGGTAGGTGTTTCGAGGAGGCGCTCCAAAAGGCGGTTCGTATGCTGGAGGTCAACAAGCTTGGACTCGTCTGTAACGGTGGAGGAGACAAGAAGCCTAGGACTCTGGATGAGCTGAAGGAAAGCCTTGCCAACCCAACTGATGAGAGACTCTTCGACATAGTCGAAGCTCTGAAGAAAGGGATGGCTATCGACGAAATATACGGGCTTACTGGAATTGATCGATGGTTTCTATACTGCATCAAGAACGTAGTGGATCTTGAACGCCGGTTGAGGTTGGTTACGCTTGACGACGAAGAGACTCCTCAACTGATACGTGACGCCAAGAAACTAGGTTACTCTGACAAACAGATCGCTGTCTCTCTAAGAACTGACGAAATGACCGTACGGAAACTCCGAGAGAGGCTTGGCATTCGGCCCACCGTGAAACAGATTGACACTTTGGCGGCAGAATGGCCAGCTAAAACGAACTACTTGTACTTGACGTATGGAGGAGTCGAGAATGACATAGAGGTCAGACCAAGCAAGAAAGTGATTGTGCTGGGCTCCGGCGTGTTCCGGATAGGGTCGAGCGTTGAGTTCGACTGGTGCGCTGTCAACACGGTGTGGGCCTTGAAGAAGAATGGCGTTGACGAAGCCATAATGATCAACTATAATCCCGAAACCGTGTCAACTGACTATGATACTTCAGACAAGCTATACTTTGAGGAACTCAGCCTCGAAAGGATCTTGGACATATATGAGATCGAGAAACCCATCGGCGTGGCCGTAGGTGTCGGTGGTCAGACGCCCAACAATCTTGCCATGGGATTAGCCCAAGCGGGAGTCACATTGCTTGGAGCAAGCGCAGAGAGCATCGACAGGGCAGAAGACAGGTCTAAATTCAGTGGCCTCCTCGACCAACTCAATATTCCTCAGCCAAAATGGAACAGGCTTACCAACATTAGGGACGTGAAGCTGTTCGCGAGAAGGATCGGCTATCCTGTTCTCGTGAGGCCGAGCTACGTTCTCTCAGGTTCTGCGATGAGGGTTGCCTACGACGAAGAGGAGTTGGAGGGCTACTTACGGCTTGCAACCAACTTCTCAGCGGAACACCCTGTCGTCGTTTCGGAATTCATGGAAGGAGCCAAGGAGGTTGAAGTTGACGGCGTATCAGATGGAGAGGATGTACTGATCGGAGCGGTAATAGAGCATGTTGAGAACGCAGGTGTTCACAGTGGAGACGCTACGATGTCTATTCCTCCTCAAACCCTTTCGCACGAGGCTTTGAAAACAATTGAACAGTACACTCGTTCAATTATGCGAGCGCTATCGGCTAGAAGTCCGTTTAACATTCAATACTTGGTCAAGAACGGGACTGTCTACGTCATAGAATGCAACCTCCGGGCATCGAGATCTTTGCCCTATACCAGCAAGACGGTTGGCATCAACCTGATCGATGTCGCGACATCGATCGTGATGGGAAAGAAGCTCAAAGAGCTAGGCATCCGCAGCGCTGAGCAGCTTCCGTATGTCAATGTGAAGGCTCCTCAATTCAGTTTCATGCGGTTAGGAGGAGCAGATCCCGTCTTGGGTGTTGAGATGCTGAGTACAGGCGAGGTTGCATGTTTCGGGAATGATCTTTCAGACGCCTTGTTGAAGGCTCTCGAAGCCTCGGAGTTCGCGATTCCAGATAGGCCTGGCTCCGTACTGATTACCGTAGGTAGCGAGGACGCCAAGGCGAAGATAGTCCGAGTAGCAGCGATCCTTGATGGGTTGGGTTTCAGCACATTTGCAACTGAGCATACAGCTGAGGCTTTGAGAAATGCTGGCCTTCACCGGGTCACGGTCTTACATAAGATAAGGGATAGGAAGGAGCCGAATGTTCTGACCCACTTGCTTGAGAGAAAGATCGACCTCGTCCTGAACATTCCTTCAAGAGAGGGGGCATGGGAAGGAGATGGAGGCTCAAGGAGAGATGAGTATCTGATCAGACGCCTTGCAGTTGAGTTTAACATACCAATAGTTACAACGCTTGAGCTTTCTGAGGCGATCGCTGAAGCTCTCGCGAAGAGGCCAAAGGAGAGGGAGGAGCCAAGATCTCTGAACGAATACGAGCTGTCCCTCAGCCGAGTGGCCCCATTGCAGAAGACCTTCAACGGTTGATGGCCTTGTCAAAGAAGCCCTGATCTTCTCAGGACAATCTAGACATTTTTCTTATCGCACCTGCCTCAATCCAGACGGGACAAAGATTTCTGGCCATGTGACGATTGCTAGCTTCATAATCGATCAGGCTATCCTCGTCAAAGCTTATCGAGGAGAGAGTTCCCATTTACGGAGACTCAATGCATCGCAAGCTGATAGCTAATGTCGCGTTCCTTCCTTCGCTTCGGTGGCTATGCTGGGCTTAGAAGCGAGGTCTTTTTTCTAGTCATGGTCAATTCAATCTTTGGATTCGCCTATGGTTTTGCGGTGCCCTCAGTCGCAC
>Ga0315306_10001135_pt1 | contig 12792 bp, 18 predicted proteins | sample TDP1_MG_FD_203803 | JGI IMG/M metagenome (GOLD analysis project Ga0315306, IMG submission 203803) | Freshwater sediment microbial communities from Lake Towuti, South Sulawesi, Indonesia - TDP1 | ecosystem: Environmental > Aquatic > Freshwater > Lake > Sediment | place: Indonesia: South Sulawesi... | reverse complement strand
CTCTGTTGCGATTCTCATCCGCGCTGGCCTTGAAAGAATGGTTGACGAAGCAGAGAGAGCCATGAACGACGCCCTATCAGTGGTTGCAGACGTGATTGAGTACAACAAAATAGTTACTGGCGGAGGAGCCATCGAAGCTGAAATTGCAAAGGTTCTTCGCTCCTATGCGACAAAGGTTGGCGGTAGGGAACAACTGGCGGTAGAGGCCTTTGCTGATTCTATAGAAATCGTGCCGAAAACCCTAGCTGAAAACGCTGGCCTCGAGGCCATAGACATCCTTGTAGGATTAAGGGCTGCTCATGAAAAGACGAAGGGGCATCTAATGGGCGTTGACGTTTTCACAGGAAAAATCGTTGACATGTACAAAAATGGGGTAGTTGAACCACTAAAGGTGAAGGAGCAGGCGATGAAGTCAGCCGCCGAAGTTGCGTCTATGATCCTAAGAATCGACGATGTGATCGCTGGAACGAAGCCTAAGGAAGGGAAGGCGCCTGGTGGGATGCCTGAAGAATACGGAGAATACTAGCACACCCATCCTTTTATTTTTCTGTTTTTCCGCGCGTCTGAGACTATGTGCGCGTTTTTTACTCTTTAGTTCTTAATCTCAAAATGAGGTAAGCGAAGAGTAGACTGAAGATAATTAGAGTTTCCGCTGTGCCTATTGTTATGCTTGTTCCGCTTATTTCTATCATGATTTGTTGCACCTCTCATGTTTTTCATCAAATATGACGTATGTCATACTCTCATATATACGTTCAGTATTCAAAATATAGATTCAAACTCGTTTTTGCGAGTACACAAACAAGAATTCAAAACAAGCCTTAAATCTCAAAGAAAGAACGATTGTAGTGACATACGCTCCGGTAGTATAGTCCGGTTAAGTATGACGGCCTCTCGAAGCGCAGTCTTTTGGAGAAAGCCGCCGACCCGGGTTCAAATCCCGGCCGGAGCACCAATCTTGCGGATGGGACGCACTTTGTGCGTCAACATACCCTCTATTAGGAGAAAAGGGACTGTTTTGAGCTTCTAAGGTTTGGATGAGTGTGTTTTCAAAGAGCTTTGAAAGATTAATGCCTTTTTCTCTTGCTGTTTGGAGTAGGTCGATGCGTATGGTTAAGCCTACGGTTTTGCGTCGAATACTTTCACTCGAGTAGTTACTCGAGTATAATGATTGGCTTATTGCTGTCATTATGTTCCTTCCTCCTCTTTTTTCTCTCGACCGAGCCCATACAAGGCAGACTCAAGTCTTCGTGGTAATTCACTTTCAGTGCGGTCTAAGTACTCAAGAATCGCATAGATAATTTCGTCAAAGGTAAAGACCGTGGCATAGTATACCATTACGTCACCCTTTAACTCAACAAGCCTTTTGTGAGTGTCTGCAGAAATTTTTATCGTAGTCATTTTGTCTCACCTTGTTATACTTGGTATAACAGGTATAGCGTTTATATCTTTTTCTGTATTTGTCGGACACGACAAAAAGGTCTAAGATTGAAACGCGCTTAACCCTCCCCTTTTTTACATTGAATATAGGGAAATTTATTTTAGAACAGTCCCAAGCCACATTAGAAAACGGATTAGCTCAATTCCTACAAGAAAGACTAAGGAAACAGCAGAGAGAAGCATTGCCCAGAATTGATATATTTCCTCTGGTTCTTTCGCCAAAATGGTGTAAAAAGCATAAACAGTTCGAGGGGGACCAGATACTATAGACTCGCCAGATTCCTTACAAAACTTAACGGGTTTTTTGTCATTTGCACGCACGCCACCGAGAGTAAGAAGAGCGAACCCTCGTGATAATGCCTCTGTAGTAAGTGGAGAAGTTTTATGCATATTGCCTGGATTAAGCACGGGAATCTGCAATGTTTCTATAACTTCTTGACCATTAGGCCATTCTATATTCACTGTAAAATCTCCTCCAGGGAAAACGATGGAACCAATATTGGTCAATTCAAAAAGAACTTCAAACTCATGGCCAACCACATGTGATTTTAAATGTTTTCCCAAAATTCTCGCTTTTGACTTTGATTCTGTTTTTAACATGATCTCATGCGTAGTGACAGTCATAGATTGTAATTCTAATCTACCATGCTCTTAAAGTTAGGGCTTGGCTTAACCTTCCCCCTTTTTTCCAAAAGCGCGAAAATCTTATATGTCTTGGAATCAAAACCGTTTAAAACACTCCTATTTAGGAGGTATGTGAATGGCTCGATTCTTGGTACTGTGGCGTCAGAATCCGGTGGCACCTCGGCCTACAGATCCCTCAGAGTATTTAAAAATGAATGAGATGATGTTTGCGGGTGTCGAAAACCTCATGAAAAGTGGCGAAGTAGAGGAGTTTGGCTTCTTCGCAGACGGACGCTCAGGATACGCAATCGGCAAAGGCGAAACACTGGACGCCTTCAGGAACGTAAGCATGTTCCTACCCTTCATTCACTCCGAGGTTCATGAGATTATACCATATAAGGAAGGCAAGGAAACCTCGATAGCCCTCATGAAAACTATGATCGAACTAACAAAGAAGCTAACAAAGAAGTAATTACCCCAGCGTACGCCTCTCTAACCTTCCCATTTTTTCTATTCTTTTGGCCTCCAGAGTGTAGCTGTTTTCCTGTGCCCTCTTATTACATCCTCGAGATCCTTTAGGCTAATATAGAAATAGCTGTCGAACACGTTGTCAGGATTACGATAGAGAAACCGTATGCTCCGCTTAGAAGGCGACATTTCACAACATCCAACGTTCTCAAAATCACCACCCATTTAAACATCGCCTTTTCGTAGTTTTCGACCTACATGAAGTCCTGAAGCTTCTTTCAGTAGTTGGCACAGCCTACGGGATTTGTTTTCTACCCTTTGAGCTAATAATGGCCCAAACGTAGATGATTTCTCCAACATAATCAGCACAATGTCACAGACATCTTTCTCAGTAAATGGAAGAGGCCCTTTTTTCCAGCCGTGCCTAAGCAACCGCATGGTAGCAACATCACTTTTTTTGAAGTGAACTCCTAACGCTTTCCACTGTTCCTCAGCGAAAAACAATAAACCTTCTTTGGGAGATAGCCCAAAATCTTCGTCAATTTGGCTTCTTTCTAACAGCAATGCAACGCCTACACCATCGCCTTCGTGAACTGCTGGAATTTCTCGGCCTTGCCATTGAAAGCAACCGTTAACCCTTGGAATATGCGGAATATCTCTGATTCTCATTAGCCTCCCCCCCGGGAGGGTTCATTGACACGCCGTAGCAATGATGCCTCGAGAACACGCAACTCTTCGGGTGGTAGATTACTTTCACTCAACTGTTTTGTGTGTGTGTTTTGTTTGTTTGTTTCTTTTTTTCCCGATGCTATAGCTTCTAATCCATGCTCGCAACAACCACTCTCCTCAGCCTCACCGCACACACACATTTCTTCTTTGGATGATGATGATTCTTCATTTGGACACTCTGAATGCGCCAAAAAATCAAACTTTTCTTCATAGTGGTAGTTCAAAGGAACACATTCATGGCGAAGCACATATTCTCCGTTTCCAGCTCTATCAATGTAATGAAGCCTCTCCAAGTATCCTTGGACCCACCGTGTTTGTGGTGGTTCGATGGCGTTTCCTTTCCTCAATGTGATTCTAAAGCCCAAATACTTCTTTATGGTCCGGTAGTCACCACCAACACAGTAGAAAATGGCTGATTCGATGGGTTCATGTCTAACTCTGTTTTTGAGGCCCATCATCCATAAATGATGCATCACTTCTTGGCATCGGCGGATAACTATGGTTTTGCCTCTGCGGATTCGGAAGGTTTTGGGTTTGGCTGTGAATGTTACTTGTCTCGAAAGTCTTAAATCTTCAGAAACTGTAACTGTTTCTCGTAATGAGCTTTGTTGAGGTTCGCTTTGCCCAGCGAACCCATCTTTTTTTATCACTGTTTTAACATTGTCTCCATGATTTTGGGTTAGTGCCTAACCTATTGAGTAACCATAAGTCATATATAAAGGTTAGTGGCTAACCTCTATGAGAACCATGCCATACAAAAATAAGAAACAACTCTATGAGGCTCAGAAAAGGTACAGGCAGCGTGAGTTACAACGTCAACGCGCTTTGGAGAAGGCACTTGGTATCAATGAAGTGAGGCGAGCGATTCAGCAATCTAACAAGGAGCTTTTTGATATGATTTATGGCAAAAAGAGGAAGGGTAAACATTGAGGAAGGCTTTGGTTATTAAGTTGTCTCTTGGTAAGGATAAAGGCGATTTGTATCAAATTGCAAAGGCTGAAGGTAAGAAACTTTTTCACGGTAGCAAGGTTAAGGTTGTTTGGGATCATGAAACAAACGAAAAAGATGAATATGTAGTGGTTGTTCAAGACTCGGAAGGTGTCTCCGAGAGTGAACTGAAAGAAAAGTGATGCGGGAGCACGCAATAGACCAGCCAAAAAGGAAATACCGCAAGTGGACATCTAAAACAGACATGTCGCCTGTTAGACGTTTTCGCTTTACCGAGAATGAATGGAAGTTCATTCTGGAGGCTGTGACACATTACATAGACTACATGGCTGAAGTGATGTTTCCACCGCTTAGGGAACAGTTGAACCAGCTTATCCATGACAACATGAGGTATCACGGAGGAGTTGGGAACTGGTTAGGCGTTAAGCCTGGAGACCCACAACATGAGGAATATCAAAAAGTGAATTCTGAAGTTGAGTTGTTGCGTAGTAAGGTTAATGCGCTTGAGGCTGTGGAAAGGCAACTGCGTTTAGCCTTCCACCTGATTGATCCCAAGATTCCTAACTATCAGTACACACCCTACGAGCGAGTGATGCGTCTATGAACTATGAATTGCTGATGCATCCCCATCTCTTCCGTTTGAAGCCTCTATATTATCTATGTATATATACAGTAATTTTTGGTTCTATTTTAAGGGGAATAATCGATTTTTTAGCTTTTCTTCTCGCAAACCAATTAAATCACAATTTAATTGAAGGATGGAAGCTTTGAGCAAACACAATTTTCCCAAGCACAGATACAAACACGGCAAACAAACGAAAGGAATAGAGCTATCCATCTTCTCCAGAATGCTTCAGAAAGTTGACCGCATAAACTTAGGCAAATATTCTCCATTACTCATCAGGAGTCTGCTTGTTCTATTATATTGGACAGGCTTACGCAAAACGGAAGTGATAGGAGCCAAACCTCACAAGTATGTTTTACCGCCATGCAAGAGGCATAGTGAACCCATAGCTAAAACAACTGAGGCGATCCCAGGCATATTGAAAGAAGATATCGAAATGAAAGGCGACATACTAATCATTCACGCCATAGCAAGGAAGCATGGGAAAAGAGAGGCTCCACTTGAATTGTTCTTAGATTTTCCATACGTGAACCTCATAGTTGAACAGTGGAAGCAAACTCAACCGAAACAAAGAGTATGGCCTATCAGTGAATGGGATAGCTGGAACATAATGAAGCGCATAGATGCTAAGAAGTATCTCCATTTCTTCAGGTTCAACCGCATATCTGAGCTGTGTGGCGATCCAGACATGAGCATAAAAGAAATTGCGAGTTGGACAGGCTTAACGATTCCTACGATAGAATCTTACATGGAAAGAAGTGGAAGATACATTAGAACAACAGCCGAGAAAATGCGTAGAAGGTACGCTCAAGGCCAAGTACTTTTCCAAGGAATACCTACCCAAACCTGAAAGCCTTTCCTCTTCTAAGCTCAATGTGCTAAGACTTCTAACTATGTGTGAATGGAAGGCAACACAATTTCTTTTATGATGAGTGCGAAAAACTTTGGACACAAATTCGAAAATATGTATGTCCAAGAGTGGATTTGGAGTGATGGGGCACGCACCAAAAAAGGGGAGGTTAGGCTAACACTTTCAGGTTAGCCCTGTCGTAGATTTGTCTCAACTTTTTGGGTTACCTGCTATTGGTATTTCTCCTTAAGATATGGAAGAACTTTTTTCGGCCAATCCGTGGCTTCCGGCGGAGCCAGGTCGAATGTCACTAAGGTAGGAGTAAAATCCGCCATGATCAGGTGATTTATTCCCGCCTTTAAGGCTGAGTCGAAACTTTTTATTAAGTCGTCCACCTTGGGGACAAGAGTGAGGTGTTTGAGGACTTCCTCGTCAGATAATGCTCTACCCGTTTCGTCTACCTTTCGAGGATCCGGCTCATTGATAGAAGTTAGCCTGGCCCAAGACCAACTGGATTTAGCGAATCTAACAACTGGTAAAGGATCGGAAGTTATTCCCCCTTGAAAGTAAGCGGCTTTAATCATGGTCTCCGGATCTTTGCCTGTTTTCTTTGCTGCTTCAACAAATCTTTCTAAGATTAAGTTTCTCTTTTGTTGCGGTCTCGCCCAATGAATGATTATTCCATCTCCAACCTTTCCGGCTAATTCTGCAGATTTTTCGCCAAAGGCTGATATTACTATTGGTATTTTCTCCTTCGGTTTTGCGTAGAGAAACACATTCTTTAACTTGTAGTATCTCCCTTGATAGTCGAAGTAGTCTTCACTGGCCCAAAGTTTTCTCATGACTTCGATGGCTTCCTCCAGTCTTTCCATCCTCTCTCGGTAAGGCGGAAAACGCCCCACTATTGGTGTCTCATTAACCGCTTCACCTGCACCAACCCCCATGATAGTCCTGCCTGGAAATAGGTAATCCAATTGTGCAAAATATTGAGCTATTATCGCTGGATGATATCTAAGGGTGGGACACAACACGTTTGTGCCAGCTGCACATCTGGTCGTGTTGCTTAAGATCAGCGGCAAAATTGGCAGAGCCATCCAATTCCCAACACTTGCAGGATTCATCAGCCCCATCTCATGTGAAAAAGGAGCGAAGTGATCGGCCACCCAAATCGAGTCAAAGCCAGCCTTTTCAACAGCTGAGGCCAAAGTAGGATCGACTATTGCACACCCAAATTTTATGATCATAATATCTTGTATGAGTCTGAGCATTATTTAATACTATGCGCATGAATTAAGATCTTTTGGATGTTCAACTCTAAAAAGGAGGAAGGTTAGGCTAACACTTTGAGGGTTTCCTAAGCATCGAGCCAACATAGGTGCATGCATGGTTATAGAACTAAACGTCTCTGATTCTCGTAGATTTCTATCTCTCTTTTAGTAAGCTCGCTAAGAAGCGTCTTGGGGTCGATACAAGCTTCAGGGGCTGAAACACCCTTTAATTTGATTTCGCCTCTTGCAAGCATTTGAGCCCCAATCGAAAGTGGAGGGCCAGTGCACTGTGCCACCTGCCCGACTGAACGATAGACATATCTGACAACATTCTCACCTTTACGTCCTTTAACTTCCACCCTTGTCGCTGAGAGCAATGAACTTTCAAGGGAAAGAACTTTCTCTAAGACATGAGGAGCCACCAGTTCCGGGTTTTCCCGCTGTTGATCCAAAAGGGCAGCTGAGAACTCCCTCGGTATTATAGAGATCCCTTTAATCTTGATAGGCTGAGTGCTGGTGAACCCAAAGTCCACGAGGAAACTGAAAAGCTGATTAATCAGCGGCGGGAACAATCCTCCCTTATTGGTAACAGTTTTCACCCCCTTTATGAAACGCGGAAGAGTTACAGGTTCTGGATGCCCAACGTGATATACCTCAGCCTTCCCTATCGGCGGTAGAAATCCAACTGTTTCTTTTTCAGATCCAGCAGGAACATCTATCCACTGTCCGTCTTTGAAGGTGGGCACATTACCAGTGAGCATATGGAAACCATGTTCCATGTCTCCGGGACCGCCTGGGTCCAGGGCACCAACCACCCAGGCTGTATGAATCTTCTCAACTGCATCCATTTTATTTGAACCATACTTGGCCAGAATGTTCGTAAGTCCAGGACTCATCCCGAGCCCAATCACAATCGAGACGCCAGCTTTCTCTGCCTCTTTATCAAGCTTAAACGCCTCCAAGGTTGCGTCTGCATCATCGCAGATATCTACTAAGTTAACGCCAGCCTCAATCGCAGCCTTAATCACTTTAGATCCGAATTTATAGAAAGGCCCAATGGCGCTCGCCACGGCATCAGCGGTCTTCATTATCCTAATCAAACTTGCGTGGTCATTAGCGTCTGCGAATTGAGCGGAAACATCTGTTTTTTCAAACTCATCCAAAAGCTCAGCTACAAGCCTTTCAGCCGCTTTTACATTGTAGTCAGCAACTGTAACTCTCGAAATTTTACTTTGTACCAAGTCTCTCACGGCAGCAGAACCCATAACGCCAGCTCCACCCAAAACTATGATATGCATTTTGATCCCCTCAACATGTCTGATCTAATGAGCACTTAATATTTTTGCGTGGCTTGTGCGTGCATAAAAACGGGGAAAACGTTAGCTTCATTTTCTGACTCTGCGCGCACACATTCACTTTGGTATGGAAACCATAATAAAAAAATGGGGAAGGTTAAGCGCGTTTGACGCACACTTTTGTGCGCTAAAGCTTAAATACGTGCAATTAACATTTGTGGAGAGGATATGGGGTGCGCAAAAAAAGAAAACTCCTTTCTCTTTCAGCAACTAAACGGTTTTTTGGTTGCATGCGCGCCCCATTATCCAGATGTTCTTGATTTAGTTTAAAATTTTGTGGACTATTTCACAGCAAAATGTTTCAAAATCAACATTTTGGACTCTTCTCAAGCCCTCCGCGCAAGCAGCAGTGCATCAAATGATAAAAAAGGAATATTTATATAGGTGCCTTATGAGGTGTTCAACTTCCGGTGATAAGCGAAGGAGAAGGGAAAGTGAAACAGCCCCGGGCATACGAAGTGGACTTGACCAAAATTCATGGGGATGGAGATTTTTCCTGTCCCAGTTGTGGAGTTATCATATCTCCTCAAGATGAAACAGAAGATGTCTATTGCATTTTGGAGACGAAGGTTAAAGGTCAAGCTTTGGAAGAATTACTGATCCGGTGCAACACGTGTGGAAGCAAAATCCGTCTGGTCGGTTTCATTATCCCCGAAGTCGCTGGCGCGAATGAGTTTACTTGTCCAGAATGCGGAGTTTACATAGACCAAGCAGAACAGGACAAAGTGGAAGGCAACTATTACGTTTGTGGCGACTGCTTCACCGTTATATATGCGCGCAAAAAATGAAAGATAAACTCAAACACCTGTTAGCCTACGCTGTGTTTTTACACGTAAAGTTAAAACATAGCGTCGTTATTCGAACTATTGATATATTGGTAATACAGCGCTCGGTATTTCTCCATGTTAACAAAGCAGATGATAACTTCCAAGCAAACTCATTTTGGATTTGAAGGTGACAAACTTGAACGACCTTGAAATCATACATAAAATTAAGAGGGAGCTAATTCGTAAACGCCAAGAAATAGAAGCCATGAAGAACATGGAAGAAAATAATGAAGCGTTGAGAGCATACGCAGAACTTTTGACAACCTTAGAAATAGGCACATTTGAGAGCCCTACCTCTACAAAGCAACCTTTCCCATACAAAGAAACCATGTAAAATCAATGGAATACAGATCGCGCCTGAGAGGCAAGAAGTTTCACGAACTCTTGTGCTTCATTTCTCGAATTTAATCCACCAGCGACAATTTTTGTTTTGTTATTTCTGAACTTTGCCAGAACAACCCATTTCTTAGTCTTTTTGTTCAGCACCCCTTTGAAGGATCGAACTTCACGGAGCTCTTCATTTTTCAATAATCACAACCCTTTGCATAATAGCCAAGTGTGTGTTTATCCCCAAACTTTTCCAATATGGCAGCTTCTTCAGTTATTTGCAGAGCACTATTTACTTCCCTAAAGTATCTGAGTACAGTTCTACCTCTTTCCGTGATGGCGTAAAAAACTCTTGTTTTGTTTCTTTTCTTGTGCAAAGTTTGTTCTTCAACGAGGTTCTGCTGGATTAGAAAGTCTAAGTATTGTTTCGAAACGCTACAGTTTACGTTGGCCTTATACATGATGTGAGTCAGTTTTAACGGTCCATGATGAGCGAGGACTTTAAGGATATCGATATACATTTCCAGTTTTGACCTTCGCATATTATCAGACCACTTCCAGTCTCATCACCTTTTGAATGCCAAAAAATAATACTTCCTACCTTTAGTGCAGGTCCCTAAGTAGTTTTCAGCAATCTTGCCTAAAAGGCTTGTTAAGTGCTAAGAATATACTGTTCAAATATATTTGTTGACGTCAAACAAGCTGTTTCCCGAATGAAAGTGTCACTGATACGAGAAATTGACCATGATGGTGAGGCGAAGATTACTATAAAATTGCAAATGCACGCAGACTTCATATATTTTTTGTTTGGTCTTTAACATTTTTTGTGCGCCCATTAAAAGTGGGGGTTTAGGCTGACACTTTGAGGTTAGCTCTATCGCATATTTGTTTCAGCTTTTCTGGAGGAGCACATGCAAAACACTTTAAACTAACGCTCAAGCGTATTGCTAAAATATGAGTCAATTCTACTTTAGGATCAGGTTTAAAACTTGTTAAGGGTGGAAACGAAACGCAAAAGCAGAAAACTGAGAGAGCGAAGAGTCAGGCACGGTATATATGTCGATATACTGGAGACGGCAAAGGATGGCACACGAAAGACTCATCTAATGTATAATGTTGGCTTGAGTTTCGCACAGACGAAATACTATTTGAACCATTTGTTATCTAAGAATTTTATTAAGAAAGAAGGCAAGTTCTATAGAACAACAGAAAAAGGCTTGAAAGTTATCGAAGCCTGCAAAACTTGTCTTGAACTAACAGAATAGCGCACGTATAAAAAGAGGGGGGAGGTTAGGCTAACACCTTGAGGTTAGCCTTGTCATAGATTCTTTTGAGTCGTTCCGGTGAATAGTCTGTGTAGTGTCTTGCTAAGATAGATCGGGGAACCCTTCCACAGAAAGCGTCAATAAATCTGTCGGGAACACTAAGCCTTCCCATCTCATTACAGAACCACTGTCTCAAAGTCTGAGGAGAAACGTCTACTCCTGTCTCTTTCCTCACTTTCCTTTCTGCTTTGAAATAGGCGTTCCATGTGAGGGGGAACGGTTTCTGTTTTTTTGAGGGAAGGGTTTCGACATATTGTTTGAAGACTTTTTCGGCTTCTTCGTTGTAAAAGGATATGTAACTTGTTTTTGTTCTGCTGCTGTGTCCAGGAACCAACATTCTCTTTTCAAAATCTATGGCATCGAAAGTTAAGTCCAACAGTTCTTGACGTCTCAACCCACTTGAGGCGTATAGGAGAAACATAGTTTTGTCTCGAACAGTTTCAAAGGCTTCATAGGCAACACGTAAGTCCCCTTGGCTTGGAAGATTCAAAACCAGCTTAGGTAGTGTCTTAATGAACTTGAAGCTCATGATTAACTCAGGTTTTCCGAGATAATCTCTGAAATAGTGTCGAAAACTCCGTAAGGCATTGTTGCGTGCCTCATTGTGCAGGGGCTCGAGATAATTCCTTAACACATCGACTGAAACCGCTCTACCGTCTAACCATTCAACCAGCTTGTCCATTTCGTAACGGCAACGCCACACTGTCTTCTTAGCTAATCCCAAGTCCACTTTACAAAACTTCTCAAACTCCTCTAAAGGTGTGTCGACAAACTCACATGAACCATAAGGGTCAGCTTGTCCCTTCCATCCGCCTCGCCGACCCGGGTTCAAATCCCGGCCGGAGCACCATTAAAAATCAGGCTTGTTTATGGCTTATTTTCGTTAGAAACGCCCAATTGGAGTAGATCTGAGTAGTTTTGAAAATGATGCTAATAATTGGAGCACGAATTTACCAATAAAAATGTCAGATCAAGCTCAGATGTCAGTTTGGTTAAGTTTATTCGTAGACGCGTTTGCGATGACCTACAACCAACAAAAATACCTTGCTTCCCTTGATCTGATAAAGAACCCGATAATTTCCTATTCTTAAAGAGTAGACTCCTTTCCATTCACCACGTAAAGACTTTCCTACGTAGGGATTAGTCTTTAATATGTTGATTTCTCGAAGTATCCGAACTTGAACCTCTCTATCCAAAGGTTTGATTCCTTTTAAGAAACGAGGCGTAAATCTAACTTCAAATTTCGCCTTCAAGGTCTAACTCTCGTATAAGCTCATCCAGCGGCCTAGTCCTACCCTCTTCAACCTCTCGTAAAGCAATCTTCAAATCCTTAACAAGCTTCTTATCTTGTACAACTTCAAGGGTTTCCAGTAACTCATCCATCAAACTAGCCGCCCTCGCCAGCAATTCTTTCTCCTCAGCAGTTAAAAGAGTCATTACTCCTCGACGCCTTTTGTCAAGATATATAATCTCCACAGAAGATTTTAACTCTTACTCCAAGATGACTACAAATGCATGACAAAAGGATTTAACAATAGTGATCCTAAAGCACATTCAGCATATCCTAGGCGTATTTTTACTGGTAATTTCGTGTCCCGATCCCGGCCGGAGCACCAACACTTCCAAATTTGTTTAGGAGTTAAGTCACTACGCCCATGCGGTGTAACTCGTCTTCAAGACCAGCCCTTGTTTGTTTCAAACGTTGCCTCTGTTCAACGTAATCGTCACCACTTATCTTGTTGGCTCTAAATTCTTCGTCAAGCTTCTTTAACTGTTCATCAATGTCCCTCAATCTGGCTCTAAGCTGATCCACATAGGAGACTGCAGTCACCTTTTCTAGAACTTGGTCAGGCGTGAGCGCAGCTTTGATCATTCCATCCTCGATTCTCAGTATTCTGTGGGCAGCTCTGGCAATCATGGGATCGTGGGTAACCATAACTATTGTCTTGCCAAGTTCACGGTTTACTTTAACCAGATAGTCCACAACTATCTTGGCATTCATGGTG
>Ga0315306_10001134_pt1 | contig 12797 bp, 13 predicted proteins | sample TDP1_MG_FD_203803 | JGI IMG/M metagenome (GOLD analysis project Ga0315306, IMG submission 203803) | Freshwater sediment microbial communities from Lake Towuti, South Sulawesi, Indonesia - TDP1 | ecosystem: Environmental > Aquatic > Freshwater > Lake > Sediment | place: Indonesia: South Sulawesi... | reverse complement strand
GCCTGTCATCGCGTAGGTCTTTGAGAACGAATTCACTAGGATGGCCCTATTCTTGATCTGAGGCATAGATAGTGTCGATATGTGCTGAGCGTCGTAGATCAGCTTCTCGTACACCTCGTCAGACAGCACGATCAGGTCCTCATCTACGGCGATCTCAGCAAGAGTCTCAAGCTCGCGTCGATCGAGAACGGATCCTGTTGGATTGTTAGGAGAGTTGATCACTATCATCTTCGACTTGCTGGAGATCTTGGACCTCAGGTCATCGAAATCGATCCTGAAGTCTTCCTCTTCCAAGAGTCTATATCGGACAGGGATTCCTTCAGCCATCTTTACGCTCGGGCCATAGGGCCAAGACGGATCTGAGATCAAGACTTCGTCTCCTAGGTTCAAGACTGCCATCATGGCGAGGGTGATTGCACAACTACCTCCGTCGGTGACAACGACTTCTTTTCTGGGATCCACATCAACTCCAGTTTCCTTCTTGGTTTTCTCCGCGATGGCTTCGCGAAGCGGAAGGATCCCTGTGCTTGACGTATAGTGGGTGAATCCATTGTCCAAAGCTTTCTTCGCAGCATCCTTGATATGTTCCGGCGTGTCGAAGTCCGGCTCTCCAACCTCCAGTCTAATGACACCCTTCATTCCGTGAGCCTTTTCAAAGATGGCCATGATACCGGATGGCTCTAACGACTTGGCCCTAACTGACAACCAGTCCCTTGACGAATCGCTCAGATTGATGACCTCCAACGTGTCAAGCCAGCTGCGCCAAGATTACGCACTAGAGATATTAGAGTATGCACAATAGTCAACCAAGGCAAGTGTGTCAGGTATGGCGGAACTGACAGGCTTGGTTAAAGAGCGAGATGTCCTGAAACCATTCGGCGAGCTAGACGTTCTCCCACTATATGCAATAGTTTCATCAGAGCTCGAAGCTTTTCTTGGAGATAGAGAGATCGCTTCAAGAGTCTGGCTGAAGCAGCGAACGCTACTGAACCGAGGCTCACAGCTGCCACCGCTCCACGTAAACGAAATCTCCAAGAAGGTCACTCCGGACCTGCTGCAGCTCAGAGCCAAGATGGGTTTAGCGGACGCGAGAGGAAGCCTAAGCGCCGTGGAAGAGAAAATCTGGAGATATTTTCCGCCAAGGAAACTCTGTGACTATTTCTACGCAACCAACCACGAAGGTCAAGGCCGAGAGATCGACAGAATATTCTACGACATTGACCGCCCGAAAGATATGCCTCACGAAAAAGCAAGAGAGGTCACCCAACTGTTTCTGGAAGCAATTTCAAACGACGATCAGATTCATCGATTCATTCGAGATACAATCCTCGTAGCGTGGACCGGATCATCCTTCCACGTCTACCTCCTTCTGAAGCAGAGGCAGAAGCACAGTTTCTATACAGATGAGATTCAGTATACCGAGAAAACTCTAGAGAAAGGGTTCACTGCGAAATGGCTTCGATACGTAAGAGGGAAGACACAGGTCAATCTGATTGCAGGCCACGAGAAGAAGCCCGCAGTCATCACAATTGATCCTTCGCAGACCCCTTCAGGGAAGCTAGCCCGATCCCCGCTTGGATCTCTTCACATGTCCAGGTATGAAACGGTGGACGGCGTATCAATCCCGGTCGAGATCCAAAGATTGCAAGAACAAGGATTGACTGAGTTACTGAAAGAGTACACGCCGAAACGGCTGATCGGTGAGATATCACGTTTTTCACAAATCCTGTCGTTGATAGCATTGGGTTAGACTGGCATGGTTTCTGATCAAAACATGATGGAGGCTATACACAACAAAACCATTACTGATACTCGAAATGGAAATCTAGAGTAAGTAGTAGTATACGTAGAACACTATTCCAAACAGCAGTGCAACCGTCCATAAGATCGTGGTTACCCTCATCTTGAGGCGCACGTTAGGGGGATGCTTACGAAGGAATGCCGCTCCAGAAATCTCCGCACAAGCCCCTACGACAGCATGCATCCATGTTATGAAAGGGCCGAATTGATATGGCCTTGTGGTCAAGAGGCCGAGACTAGTGATGAACGATCTTCCCATTACCAAGAGAATGGAGACGGCATTCAAGACTACGACGGTGCCCATGAGAAGACGATGCCTTTTGAGGCTCTTCCTTTCTGCCTTGATGTAGTAGATTCCTATCAGGAACAACACGAAGATTATCAACTGCAGAATGAGATTCAGATCATATACTGTAATCTCCCTCATCGCTAAGTTCTCCTTAACCCATACTTCAGGAACTTACTCCCTTCTCATTCCACGAATATTTGAAACGCGTCCACTCCGAACTCCCATTACGGAGACCTGAAAAGCACTACTTCCTTCTGCTTCTTCTCCCTATGAGAAATGATGTGGCCATCGCCGCTAGAAGCATCGCCCCTACATTCGAGAATTCCGGTATCTGTATTTGATTGGACCAAGCGCTCCATCCATGTATGATACAGTGGGCCCTGGCCTTTACGTTTGGTTTCCCCTGAAATTGCCCCAGATCCAATTCCACTGTGAACGGATTGGTGCTCTGAGGCTGCAAGCTATACTTTGAAACCTGTCCGCTGATGTCAGCCTCAACCATATCGATGTAATGACTCGCGCTTGGGTTAAGATGTCTAATCTGAAGCCTAATCTTTCCCATCGAACCTTGGGAGATATCTTCAATCTGAAGAACATCCGGCACATCTGCTGCAGCTATCACAGTGGCGCCAGACACAGCTAGCACTGATACTGTCGCCAACAATACGAACCTCAGGAGTCTTCTTCCGCCTGCATTTCTCATATGCGGTACACTCGTGCGTTGCACAACCGTTATCCTTGATTCTCCTCTATTTATTCCTTGACAAGATGAAAAGATGAGTGAGTTCGTCTAATGGTTTGCCCAAAAAGGTCGAAGAGAGAATGGAAACTGTTCCTGCGGGCGTATTTGTGTGACGGTTCAGTTGAAGACTTATCGAAGAGAATCTCCAATAGAAGGCGGGAGGACTGCTCATTGAAACGATCGGAAAGGATCACATTTGGCGTTCGGATCCCAGTTGAAGGTTGGGTTCCTATGTCTACTCCGCGTCCAGACTTTGACTATTTCCTCCGTCTCGCACAGACAGCCGAGAGGCTAGGTTTCGACTTCATCCTCGCTGCGGACCACTTGCTAAACTGGATAGGGTCAACGCCGAAGAAGGCCGCTCTCGATCAATACCTGTCCTTGGGAACGTATGAGTCTTGGACAACCATGTCCGCGTTAGCCGCAGTGACCAGCAAGGTCAAACTCAGTAACATTGTTCTCTGCAACCTCTTCAGAGCTCCGTCGCTTCTCGCAAAGATGGCCTCAACACTAGACGTAGTCTCAGGCGGGAGATTCGTTATGAGCATAGGAGCCGGTTGGCTTAGGGAGGAGTGTCGCAGATATGGCCTCGACTGGTTCCCATACAAGGAGAGGATCGAGAGGCTTAGAGAGGGTATACAAGTGATGAAGGCGCTCTGGACCGAGGAGAAGGCTAACTTTTCCGGTAAGTACTACAGGCTTGAGGAGGCGATGCTGGAGCCCAAGCCTATCACGAAGCCTCATCCCCCAATCTGGCTTGGAGGCGCCTCAGAAAACATCATGCGCATAGTGGCCGAGGAGGCAGGCGGATGGGATGTCGGCTTGGCAGGGTCACCTCAAGCAGTGAAAGCCAAAGTTCAAGGCCTAAAGGAGTACTGCGACAAGGTCTCAAGGAACCCTGACACGATTAAGATCTCTCACTCGTGCATGGTCGTCTTGTCCGACAGAGAAGATGAGTCCACAAAACTCGTGAAAGCCAAGGTTAGAGATCTCAACGCGACGATAGAATCCTTCATGGAGAGGCACCTCGTCGGTTCGCCACCCCAGATAGCGGCGCGCATGAACGAGTATGCCGAAGCTGGCGTGCGACACTTCACACTATACTTCGACCGCGACCTCCGAAACCTCGACCTATTCGCCTCAGAAGTCATTCCTAAAATCGGCTTGTAGTTGTTGGAGCTTCACCGGCCAAGTAACTGCTTGATAGCCTCAGCAATGCTCCACACCCTGATTATGCCTTCATTGCGTATTCTGTTGAAATGGCGATCGTTTGTTATCAGAATCGAGTCTGTCTTCAGACGTGCAGCCGCATGCATCATGTCTGCCAGGTCAGTAGTGCCGAGGTACCTCTTGCAAATCCTCAGGTGACTTTCCGGGACCATGACGATCGAGGTCTTCGCAAGTAAGGCCGCAACTATTGTGGCGACAGTCTGAGACCTCAAGAGTTCTGCATAGCGAAGCATCTCTTCGACCAAGAACTCATCCGCCACAAGTGCAATATTTGGGTCCTCGATGATCTTCATAATCAATCTTAGAGTGTCTGTTTGCTTCCTCGGATCTCTTATCGCCGCTATGAATACGTTGCTGTCAAGCATGAAGGCCCGGGTGTCGGGCTTTGATCTTCTCATTGATCTCTTTCCTGACCTTGCTGACGATGGTGTTGATGTCCTTGCCAGAGAGTTCCTCTTCCAGTTTCTTGGCGATCCTGTCAACATCAAGCTTCTGAAGCAATAGCTGCCCGCCACCTCGATTGCTGAGGATGAACTTCGTCCTCTCCCTAATTCCTAACTCTCGACGCAGGGCCTTGGGAATAACAAGCCTGCCTGACCTATCAGCCTCGACTATTTCTACCATCTGTGCCACAAAGGAGGGGAATGGCAAAATGGCATATAAACCGCTCGCTAGACGCCTACTCGATTAAGAAACAGCCGCGAACTGCTCTGCGCGAAGCATCATGGAGAAGTACAGAGTTCAGGAACCGAACTTAAATAACGTAAAAGAACAATGTGCCCATTGCGATCCTAAACGTTGACTGGTGTTGAGAATTGGATGAGGAACTGAAGAGAGTTGAAAGAGCTATTGCAGGAGACGTCTGGACATCGAATGAACAATTCCTGAACCTTGTGAAGATGTGTGATGAATTCGGCAGTAGATTCGCTGGAACTGAGAGTGAGAAGAAGGCTGTCGAATTCATGGCGGGTAGGTTGAAGGCATATGGCTTGGCTAATGTGGCTGTGGAACCGTTCAAGTACACGGGGTGGTTTCGGAGAACGGTCGAGATGGAGATGCTGGAACCGCTCCAATGCGAGCTGCCATGCATATCCCTAGCTCTGTCACCTTCCACGCCGAGCGAAGGATTGGAAAGCGAAGTGGTCAGTATTGGTGCGGGAAGGAAGCAGGAGTATGATAAGGTCAAAGATCAGCTTACTGGAAAGATCGCCATGTGTTCTACCGAGCCCTTTGATGGTGAAGGAAACTGGGGTCACAGGAGAACTAGGTACGGGTTCGCGGTTCTCCACGGTGCTGCGGGTTTTGTATTCATGCAGCATCTACCTGGCCAGTTGCCCCAAACTGGTTCGTTGCGACCGGGTTATCGTATGATTGGCGAGATACCGGGTGTCGGCGTCTCGTTGGAAACGGGGTCACTCATTTTGAGGCAGCTGAAACGTAGTAAGGTCAGAGTCCGTATGAATGTTCAGAACGAGATCAAGCCTAACTGGACTGCGTACAATGTCGCTGGCGAGATTCGAGGCTCAAAGTATCCAGATGAGTTGATTCTTGTTGGAGCTCATTTCGATGGCCACGATATTGCTCAGGGAGCGGCAGATGACTGTGCCGGGGCGGTCGTAGTCATGGATGTTGCGAGGGCAATGGCTCCATTCAAACAGTTCTTCAAGAGGACGATAAGGTTCCTGCTGTTCGGTGCGGAGGAGCTCGGCGTAACCGGGTCGACATGCTACTTGGACCAGCATATGGACGAGATAGAGAAGATGACGCTCATGATAAACTGTGACGGCGCGGGCAGAGCTGGCAGGCACAGGTTTGCAGTTTACGGTCCCATGGACCTGATACCCTTCCTAGACGCGATCTCGAGAGAGATCAACTACCCGATGAACATACCCACTCCTCTCGGAGCAGCTTCTGATCACTGGCCTTTCTTCATGGCGGGCGTACCGGCTATAGGTTTCGCAGCTGGACCTCCTGACCCACTGGCAGGGGCGGTCACGGCTGCACTGGGAAGAGGGTTCGGGCACACGTCGGCAGATACGGTCGACAAGGTGGATCCAAGAGGGTTGAAGGAAGCGTCGATGGTTCTCGCTCAGTTTCTGCTCAGAATCGCAACCGAAGACAAGCCTGTAGCCAAACGCACCCCAGCCGAGGAGATCGTTAAAAGGCTAGAAGAGAAAGGGGAAGCCGAGGCACTTAGGATTCAGAAGAAGTGGCATCCAGACTCAATTAGATGAACGTAACCTGCCGTGGTATCACGCCATCGTCTCAGGCAGAGAGGTCCATAGCAAGAGAGCCGGTTAACTGGTCTGCATTAAGTCACCCGGTTCTGGTAACTTGGGCAGGAGGCTTCTAGGACTGGTAGCAAGAGGGGGCTCGCGATTCGTCACGTCGGTTGCGACGCAGATAGCCCTTTCATCATCGGTGTGCTTGCCTTAATCTCTTGATCCGCTTTGCTCATTCCACAGAAGTATTGTGCGACAGAATGGCCTTTTGCGTGACGGCTAAATAGGCTCATGGGAACAGGATGCGAGTTACAGGCAAAGAACCAGCCGTCAGAGGGACATATGATTGGAAATTCGGACCGTTGACGACTACAAGGAATCTATAGAAAGATCAAAGACCACGCCATTCTTGGCGCTAATAATCCCTGTCGCAAAAGAGCTGCACCCAAGAATCCAGGGACTTCAAGACAAACTGAGGAAAATTGACCCAAGCCACGTCTATCATGTGCCTGAGTATTTCCACATTACGGTGAAACCTTTGGGCTGGCTAAACGAAGATGTGAAAGAGAGAGATCTTCCGGCAATCTTCGAGATACTCGAAACTGAGATTCTATCATTCAACGCTTTCAGAATAGCCCTAACAGGCCTATCATGTTTCTCGGAAGTGGTGTATCTAGGAGTGAGTGACCCCGCCCAGTCAATAAGATCGCTTAACAAGAGACTACTTGAAACGCTTGGAAACATGGTTGTGCATTACTCTTATGAGGGTGACAATTTCGTGCCGCATCTCACGATAACGACATTCAAGACGAAAGATGTCGGGAACCTCTTGAGGAAGGTTAGCGAACTGGCCAATATCTCAGTAGGTTCAATGCAAATCTCCAAGGTAAGTACAGTAGAATTCCGCCCACACCTCGCATATGGAAAACCAGAAGAACAGGCGTTGGCCATCCGCCCAATAAGATCGTTCGCGCTAAAGCGCAGCTAGTTGACAGCTGGTTCAATCCTCTACTCAAGTTGACAGAACCAGAAATCTCTTCCCCTCGACGGTGAGGGTCCAAAGAACGATTTGAGGGAGAATAGCTGTCAGCCACGGACCTTGGGGGATCAACGCCAGGGAGAATCGACTTTCTAGGCTCGGTCAAATATGAGCCCCAAGAAGTCGACACATTTGAAGATCGTCAAAGTATTTATCGGATAAAGGTCACAACCAAGAATCAGAAGACGGGGTTCTTGAATTGAAAGAATATGACGTGATAGCGATAGGGTCCGGCTCTGCGATGAACGTTCTGGATCCCATGATTCGAGAGAAAACGGATCTGAAAGTTGCCGTGATAGACAAGGATGAGCCCGGTGGGATCTGTTTGACACGGGGATGTATCCCGTCCAAGATATTGCTGTATCCTGCAGAGTTGGTTAGAACGATCGAGAGAGCGGGAGAGTTCGGCATTCAAGTTGATCTCAAGAATGTCAGTTTTCAAAGAGTCATGGAGAGAATGAGAACCCTAATCTACAAAGAGATAGACGCGATACGACAGGGACTTTCCCATTCAAAGAACATAGACTACTATTCGACCGCGGCGGAGTTCGTTGCGCCGTATACATTGAAGGTCGGCGAGGAGACCATACGCTCTGATATGATACTCCTATGCACAGGATCAAAGCCCATAGCCCCACCGATCGAAGGTTTGGAGAGAGTGGGCTACCAGACCAGCGACACAATCCTCAAGATGAATCGACTACCTGAGAGCGTCGGGATCATTGGCGGGGGGTACATAGCAGCAGAGTATGGCCACTTCTTGTCGGCAATGGGATCGAAGGTCACTGTCATTGGTAGGAATCCCCGGTTCTTGCCGGAAGAGGAACTGGAAGTATCGGCATTGGCGAAAAGGGAATCGGAAAAACACATGACGATTATCACGAACCATGAAGTTCGCGGAGTGGAAAAAACATCGACAGGCAAGAAGAAGCTGGTTGCCACTGACATAGACAGTGGCGAATCTAAGGAAGCGCAGGTGGATGAGATACTGGTAGCGGTGGGAAGAGGCCCGAACACAGACATACTTCACCCGGAGAAAGGGAGAATCAAGACAGATGCCAACGGATGGATCCTTGTCAACGGGTTCTTGGAGACTTCACAACCCAACGTTTGGGCTTTCGGCGACGCAAACGGAAAATATCCCTTCAAACATGCAGCAAACTACGAATCCATGGTTGTCTACTATAACGCTGTATTGAAACGAAGGGTTGCTGTAGACTATCACGCTGTGCCACACGCTGTTTTCACATACCCAGAAATCGCCAGCGTCGGACTCAGAGAAGCTGAAGCCGTAGAGAGATATGGTCAAGGCAAGGTGCTGATCGGAATGCAACGATACGAAGACACGGCCAAGGGAGAAGCGATGGGCCTACACGACTACTTCGTGAAGGTTATCGTCGAAAAAGACACAATGAAGATCTTGGGCGCGCACATCATTGGGCCCTATGCCTCAACTCTCATACAAGAGATCATAAACGTAATGTATACGCGGGATCAGAGCGCTGAGCCGATAATGGAAGCTATGCACATCCACCCCGCTATGAGCGAAGTCGTCCAAAGAGCCTTCCGTTCTCTTATGCCTCCCGATCAATACCATCATGTACTTGAGCATCATTATGGAATACTTACAAAGTGAGCTAGCTCGACTGATGAAACTTCATAGTCTAATAGAGCGAGAAACAAGAACTATTGAACAATAGCTTCGACGAAACCGAGATGAGGAACATCTGGGATGTCGTTTGTCCGAGAGCTAAGTCTCATAATTCGCTTGAAGATACGCGTTTAAGTCCTGAGGCTGATCATACCGATCACGAATAGGAGGAAAGAACATGACTCAAGCTGCAGAAACCATCGTCTTGTTCGCGATTCCTTTGGCGACTTGGAGCTTCTTCTGGACGGCGTTGGGCTTGTGGTTTTCCGCCAGAAACGGGGACAAGTGGTGGTTCATATTCTTCCTTCTGGTCCACTTGGCAGGTGTGCCTGAGCTGATCTATCTTCGTATGCACAGGTGTTGGCCCTTCAAACCCAAAGAGAAGACGTAGGCAGGAGACACTGCGCTCAGCAGGTTGCGTCCGAAGCGAGGTGGTGTACTTCAGCATTCTTGGATTGTTTGGCCCTCCTATCCCATGGAGAGGAAAATGCGCTTGCGCTCCAAGCTTTCTTGAGAGAGCCTGCTTAGGAGTTCGCTTGTGTCAGCCGACACGTTTGCGACCTTGTCTGAGACTCTGCCGTAGAGATCCTGTGTGATAGATTCTAGGGCGATAGCTTTTTGTAGATCGTCCAAGTTTCCGTCTTCCATCACGCGCTTCACATGGAGTTCATATTCTTCCAATTGCAGACCAGTTATGGGCTCCAGCGACATTTCTATCACGGTTCCTTGGCGCACTCTGCTTAGAGATTCCCTCCTCTTCAGGTTCGCTTTCTCCAAGGCCAGAAAAACCTCCCTCAGATCACGACGGCTGGTTCTTTCTGCAGAGGCTTTGTAGAACTCCGCTATCGTAGACTCCAGCTCGATCAGTAAGCTTACTACTTGACTGAAGGTGTACCTGTCCTCACCAGTCAAGGTCTTAACGCCATCTTGTGACTATGATCTTCTTTTCAGTGAAGAAGTCCACACAATCCATCTGCCCATGCAAGATGCCGAAGAATGATTCTTTCCAGCCACCGAAAGGGAAGAAGCCCATCGGAGCCGGTATGCCCACATTGATTCCCACGTTCCCGGCGCTTACTCTTCGCCTGAACTCTCGAGCCGACGTTCCACTCGATGTGAAGATGCAAGCTGCGTTGCCATACCTATTCTGATTGATCATTTCTATTGTACTGTCTAGGTCTTCCTTCCTGATGATGCATGCCACCGGTCCGAAGATCTCTTCGCTTGCTATCGCCATATCTGCGGTCACATCGTCGAACACTGTTGCGCCTAAGAAGTAGCCGTTTGGATAGTCTTTCACTTTGGCGTTTCTGCCATCTAGTACAAGGTTGGCGCCTTCCTCTATTCCTTTCCCTACGAAGCCAAGTATTCTATCCTTGGCTTTCTTCGTGACAACCGGACCCATCTCTACGCTTTCATCCAATCCATAGCCAAGCCTGAGCCTCGAACTGGCCTCAACGAATTTCCTCTTCAGAGCTTCATACGCGTCGCCGACAGCCACCAGATTTGCTCCGGAGAGACATCTCTGGCCAGTGTTGCCATAGAACGAAGTCATGAGCGCCGACACGATTGAATCTAGGTCTGCGTCCGGCATGACTACTAGGAAATTCTTCGCGCCCGCCTGTGCTATGGCCCTCTTGCCATGTTCCCCCGCAAGCCTATATACGGATCTGCCGGCGGCTGTTGAACCGACAAACGCCACCCCCTTTATCTCGGGATGAGCGATCAGTGCCTCAGACACCTCTCGACCTCCGTGAACCAAGTTGACGACGCCACGCGGTATGCCGATTTCTTCCACGACCTTGAATGTCCAATGCATGGGGATTGGGCATATTTCGCTTGGCTTTACCACCAAGGTGCAACCTAATGCCATTCCGTAAGGTATGAACCAGAATGGTGCAAGCGTTGGGAAGTTGAAGGGCCCAAGTATTGCGAATGGTCCGAGTGGATCTCTGACGAGTGTCTCATCTATCCCGGGAGCTATGAGATCTAGGTGCTCACCTTTGGCCAATGTGTAGGCTGCGGCGCAGGCGCTCTCCACGTTCTCTATGAGTCGCCTCATTTCGCCTCTGCTTTCATCTATGATCTTGCCGTGGTTCTCCGTGGTCACTCTTGATAGTTCTTCGAGGTGCTCCTCAAGCGTATGCTTCAGCCTATAGAGGTATTGCACCCTAGTCGGTGCTGGAAACTCCCTCCACTTCTCGAACGCCCGAGCCGCAGCCTCGACCGCCCTGTCAACTTCTTCCTTGAGCGCGAAGGGAACCTGAGCTATGACCTCGTCCTTAGCTGGGTTCATTACCGGCTCCACTTGAGTCGAGTCAGAATCCACCCAGCTCCCGTCTATGAAGAGCTTCAATCTCCCGTAATTCTTCTCAACCTCAGAAAGCAACGGCATACTTCAACGCCTCCTCCTCAACCGTCTATTTGCTCGACCAGCCCTGATTCCATAGCAGGATTTCATGGATCTACTTAGCTTCTTTCATGGACTCAGTCAGCCGATCCATCAATGTGTCCAACTGCTGCTCCGTGATTACGAGCGGGGGCTGAATTCTCACTACGTTTGCTTTTACTCCTCCGACTCCGACCAGAATACCTTTCATGCGCAGAAGCTCTTTGATCTTGGCTGCCTTTCCCTGTGCCGGGGTCTTGTGTTTGTGTTCCTCAACGAGTTCCACGCCTATCATCAGGCCCTTTCCTCTAACCTCGCCGATGATGGATTCTGTTCGTTGAAGCTCGCGGATCCGCTTCAGAAGATACTCGCCCTTTGCCTGCGACTGATTCGGCAGATCCTGTTCCAACATGACTTCTAGGCTGGCAACGCCTGCAGCGCATGAGACCGGGTTTCCCCCGAAGGTGGATAAATGGTCACCGGGCTCGTAGGAGTCTGCGATCTCGGCTCTTGCTATACAGGCACCTAAGGGCATGCCGCTAGCGATCCCCTTTGCCAGACACATGATGTCCGGTGTCACTTCATAATGCTCGATCGCGAACATTCTGCCCGTTCTGCCGAATCCGGTCTGAACTTCGTCGTCGATAAATATGATTCCATGCCGATCTAGGACCTTTTTCACAGTCTTGAAGTATTCCGGTGGGGGTACGATGATTCCACCTTCACCAAGTATGGGCTCTGCTATGAATTCAGCCACATTATTCGAGGAGGAGTACTCGATTATGTCCTCGATCATCTCAGCGCATTGAATCCCGCATTCGGGATACGTCTGCCCAAGGCTGCACCGATAGCAGTACGGCGCTGGGGCAAATGACACACCGCCAAGGTAGGGCCCCATATCATAGCGACGCCTACCCCATTGACCAGTGACACTGAGAGTGCCCAAGGTCCTACCGTGGAAGGAGCACATCAAGGCGATGATCTCATGCTTCCTTGTGAACTTCCTTCCCATCTTGAGGGCACATTCGATCGCCTCCGCCCCGCTATTGGAGAAGAATGTCTTGCGCAAACCATGCGGAGCAATCTTCGCCAGCTTTTCAGCTAGCTCAGCCGCCGGCGCTACATGGTACATGTATGTGCAACAATGAAGCAGCCTCTCGGCTTGTTCCTTTATCGCCTTCACAACCTTATCGTGGCAATGACCTGTATTGGCGACACTTATGCCAGAGAAGCAGTCAAGATACTCTTTCCCGTCAAGATCCCTTACATACGCGCCTCTTCCCTCTGCGATGGCGATGGGTTCAACCTTCTTCACGAAGCTTGTGGCAACGTACTCCTGGTATTTTCGGAAAACATCTTCACTACTTGCCATGGCTTCACCTTCAGACGCCTACTTGTAGTAGGTTTGCACTCTTAGCTATTGTTCAAGTACTCC
>Ga0315306_10001133_pt1 | contig 12801 bp, 9 predicted proteins | sample TDP1_MG_FD_203803 | JGI IMG/M metagenome (GOLD analysis project Ga0315306, IMG submission 203803) | Freshwater sediment microbial communities from Lake Towuti, South Sulawesi, Indonesia - TDP1 | ecosystem: Environmental > Aquatic > Freshwater > Lake > Sediment | place: Indonesia: South Sulawesi... | reverse complement strand
AAGACACGATAAATATTTGTCACCTTCGGAGTCTGAACCAGATTGTTGAGCGGTGTTGCTGAAGCGGTGAGTTATAAGTGAGAAGATTCGGCGAGTTGTTGTCTGAGAGCGTGTATGTCACGATGAGGCAGGTTTTCGGGGAATCCGCCTCCGGGTTGATCTACAGACTCATGGAGAGGCAAGTGTCCCTGAAGCGAGAAGAGGTGGGCGAGAAGATTGAGGCTTTCCATGCCTACGTGAAGAAGCTGGTTGGTTCAGAGGTGGCACATTTTATACTAGCCGCCAGCCTGATGGAGCTATGCTCTGAGCTACGGCGAGAATACGAGGAGGTGGAGAGGTATTTCTGGTTTCTCGATGAACTCTATGAGGTTAAGTTGAATCTCTTGGCTCCACTCTTGTTGAAAGAGGAGGAGCGTTCGGTGTGCAACTGAAGGCTTTGAGGTGTGTTTTGGAGTCTGTTGTGTGTTTTTTGATCTGGCGACTCAGTTGTTTAGGTGCCTCCGCGCGTGTGTGAGACTACCTATACCGGGAGGGGGGATATGTTAGCGGGAATGTTGCCCTGTGGAGTTTGGAGAGGAGAAATAAATTCTGAGGTTGGCTAGAGGGGGGTCTAATAGGAGAGCCACACAGAGCCTCTGGTGAACGCTGAACTTGGGAAGGAATTAGGGAAAGCGTCTGCTTGATAGGCGCAAAATCAACACGAGAACGCTGAGTTTTAGGAGTGTGCGTGTGTGTGCGCTCGGACGCTAGAGCCCCTCTGTTTGGCGCCAAGCATGCTCGAGGACATTTTGGAGGTTTGGGTAAGTGATAAATGTCGGTGTCTCCTTTGATATAATTGGATGGGAGAATGAGGGTAAGGGTGACCGTTGGGGTCTTGTTGACGTTGCTCCTCGCTGGCTTGTCTACTCTGGATTTTAGTGTTGTCTGGGGTGGATCAGAGGCAAAGACCATAGTGGTGCCGCGGGACTACAAGACCATACAGGCAGCCATCGACGCGGCGAGTTACGGAGACACCGTTTTTGTCTTGGCTGGGATTTACGAGGAGCGCATAGTCGTGAACAAAAGTATTGCGCTCGTTGGAGAGAATCGCAACACCACCATAATTGACGGAAAAGAGCAATGGGAGGGAACAGTGGTACGCGTGACAGCGCCTGATGTCATGATAAGAGGTTTCACCATCCGCAAAAACGGCCCTATCCCAGACACAAGTATCCTAATAGATTCAGTTAAAAATGTCACTATTCTGGACAACGACATACTGACCCTTAACCAGGGCGGTGATGGCGTTAAGATACGCAACTCCAATGCTAGCGCCATTGTAAACAACAACATAACAAACCATGACTATGGCATTGTCTTAGGCGGTTCTCATGCGACGGTTATCTTCAACAACACCATAACAGACAATGAGTGGTTCGGCATCGATTTTGTCGGAGGAGTAAGTTCCACTCTGATTCTCAACAATAACATAACAGACAACCAGATAACCGGCATTAGCATAGACTATTCTAACAAAACAACCATCATTAACAACAACCTATTAAACAATTACCATGGCATTTTTCAAGCTTCTGCTAACACAACCAGCATTATAAACAACAACATAAGTGGCGGTCTTGTGGCCGTTGAGCTTTGGTGGTCTCACTCTGACACCATTTTTGGCAACAACTTAAGAGACAATGCCTTTGGTGTTTACATATATCGTAGTAGCTTCGAGACCGTGTTTGGTAACAACATAACAAACAGCAGCGCCTACGGCATAGCCGCTGATTTTTCCAGCTCTATCAAGATTTACCACAACAATCTGCTGAACAACCAACATCAGGTGGACATGGACTCTGTAAATATCTTGGACGACGGCTATCCCTCTGGCGGCAACTATTGGGACGACTACGCCGGCGTAGACTATTACAGCGGGGCCCATCAGAACATCACTGGCAGCGACGGGATAGGCGACACACACCGCATTATTGATGCGAATAATCTAGACAACTACCCTCTGATGGCTCCATATAGAGAGTTCTACGCCTATTGGGAGAACGAAACCTACCCCGTCAGCATCATTAGCAATTCCACCATATCCGAATTCTACTTCAGCCAACCAGAAAAGATGATAGGCTTCAACGTCACAAGCGGCGAAGAAAACACAGGATTCTGCAGAGTCGCCATCCCAAAAACGCTCCTCTGGAGCCTAACACCAGACCAGTGGACGGTGTGGCTAAATAACCAAACAATACCTTTCACTCTGATAGAAAATGACAACTACACATTCCTCTACTTCACCCACCCACTAGGCACCAAAGCCATTCGAATAACAGGGGCAAACGCCGTACCCGAGTTCCCATCAACCACAATCCTGCTAACTCTGATGGTCACAACCTTGATCGCAATCATCCAAACAAAGAAAAAACCAAGAAAAGTAAACAAAAGGCAATTTAAAAGCATATCAGTCTCAATAAAAAAATAATGGGGTTTAGCGGCTTGTTCAATTAAGCAAGTACTTGATTTCGACATCGTCCCACCAAACCTTTTCGCCGCGGTAGTAATACTGGTCTGCAAGCCCAGCTATCGGAGATTCTGGTCCAACTTTGTCGGTGCGTCCGTAGGCAACGAAATCAATGCGCTTAAGTGTGGCTGAAGACGACAATCCACAGCCTATCCAGTCGCCACGAAGGTTTCGCGTGACATGAATCCAGGTTAAGTAGGAGGGCTTGCCCATGTAGATGTATTTGTCGGTTGAATTATTGGTTTTAGACTTCTCAAAAATGTAGTGCAACTTAAAAGTGCTACTGTCGACGCTGCCGATAACCACGATTTCGTAATAATATGGTATATCTGCCCCTGTAGGTGAAGGTCTTGGCTTCACATACATCCAGGTCGTTAATGAATCTGGTTGATCTGACACGTTCATGACTCTAACGTTGAATTGTTGGAATAGTTTCGCATGTGCTTCTTTATACAGGTACGCAGAATAACCATAAGTGTATCCAGACCAATTACCCCTATACTTAACAGTATTGTCTTGAACCTTGGCTTCTGATCCTCCAAAGTAGTAGGTTTGCCATTTCATGTTTGTCTCAAAGCTGCCATAGGTGACTCCAAAAAATTCCGTGTAGAAGAGTCTAAGATCTCCTGCACCTCTATACTTTAAACTGGCATTATACCGTTTGCCAGCCTCATAATAGCCCACTGGGTCAACATATATTTTGGAGTACTCCTCGTCAACACTGAGTCCAGACCTTGAAAGGTTGCCAATCAAGGTCTTTGACGACCTGTCGCCATAGTCAACGTGGACTGTTCCGTTCCATCCAGTGTAAGCGCCTCCTCCAACACCAAGGAAAGCGTCAGCCATTGCCGATGAAGCTTGTGTAAGACTTTTGCACGCGGTCAAGTACCATAGCGAGTTCGGGAATCTATTGCTGCCGTAGTAGTAGGTTATGAAACTGGGAGTAATGTACACCCAACACCTAGTATATTCTCCACTGTTGTATGTTATATTATACCAGACCACTCGCTTGCTATCAAAATCCTCCTTGTATCTAATGTATAACGCCTCTGCTTCCGTTTGATTGGTTTCAGTGACCGTGGCATACTCACTGCTTGACAGAATGTTTTTTTCCTCTCCACCTATTGTCATTTCCTCTCCATGCCCTCTCCAATAGATTACCCCAGCTCTCAAGACCGTTTTTAAATTGGACACGTTGGCCCTAACTGGTTCCTCATACCAACCGTAATAATCTACACTGTATCCCGCGTGTGTAAGGCTCTCATTAATGTAGCCCACAGGGCTAGCAGCTGCGAAGGGGTTGGGCTGAACTATGACTGCCGTATTCTCAGTCGGAGTATTAGCGCCTGCCGCCTGCACGGTCAATGGCATTGGTAAGATGAACAACATTGAAAGAAAGCAGAACAACAGAGGACAAGTTGAAAGCATCACATTTATTTTTCGCATTTCCCTTTTCACCCTTTCACCTCCTTCTCATTTGTGTTTTGTTCTCTGTGGGTTTGAGAATATTTAAGGAGGCGGAAGTGTTTCAGAAATAGAGAGATGAATGAAACTATTCGTCAAACACTTTCACCGCGGTCTCTCTCCCTCTCCTCTATCAGCTTTTTCGTCATGCTTTTATGATTGAATTCCCAAAAAACCAGGAGTGGAATCCCATGGACCTGAGGCGTCTGATCGCCTCTTCGTGCAGACAAAAGATTATAGAGGCTCTCTCAGAAGTGAGGCAGACCTACGTGACTGACCTTGTACGCCGAGTAAACAGCACTTACACCCAAGTGAACCGGAACCTACAAATCCTGGAGAGAGAAAACATAGTCAAAAGCCAATTCTACGGTCGAGTAAAAATGATCACACTGAATCGAGAGAATCCAAAAACAGAAACAATCCTGAAAGCGCTCAGAATGTTGAGACACCAAGAAAAATAGAAAGTAGACGTTGAACAGAGCCTGCAGTGGACGCTGATTGCTGAAAGAAATTAGTTTGGGCATCCGTTGAGAGGCGCAAAATCGCACGAAGAGGCTTCTCTCATTATAAAAAACTTGGTTTGACGTCAGGATTCGTAGCATTCGCCACAGAGTACTCTCTTCGCCTTCTGTTCCAGTGGGCAGCCAGCTCCGCAGATGTTGAGTTCTGGGCAGTCTTGACATTCTGGTGGCGCGTATTTTCTTTGCCTAATGTTGTTGCACAGTGGGTGGTTCCAGATGTCGCTCCATTTGTCGGTGAGGATGTTTCCGATGGTTTCGAAGTAGGATTGGCAGGGGAGCACGTCGCCGTCGGGCTCAACGCAGAGAGTGATGCAGGCTGCGCTGCAGCATTTTATCCCGAGCCCGAGTGAGATTGGGTTTAGGGTGCAGTAGCGGGTCGGGGTGTACCAAGTGAACTTCATCCCGAGTTCGGCTGCGCGACTGTGAATCTCGGTCAGTATAGGAATTAGTTCTTTCTCTTCAACAGCGAACTCTGAAGCCACCTTCACTCCTTTTCCAGCGTATATCAGGCCATTGCAGGAGAACCGCTTTAGCCCCAACTTGTGGAAGAATTCGACGGTTTCAACCGAGTCTTTGAGGTTTTGGCGGTTCAGCGTCATGTTCACGCTCGTGTAGATGGGTGTTTTAAGGAGGTTTCTTATTCCATCCAGTGTCTCGCTCCAGCTTCCCGCCGTCTTGGTTATTGCGTCGTGGATTTCGGGTCTGTGTGACTCTAGAGTGACTTGAGCGTAGTCTAGCCCGGCGGCGACGAGTTGTTGAACATAACCGAAGCCTCTTAGTCGCCTACCGTTGGTGACCAACCCCGTGACTAAGCCCACAGTCTCAGCGTGCGTTATGATGTCTATCAGGTCGTCGCGGATTGTGGGTTCACCACCTGTGAAGAGTATCTGGGGGATGCCGAGGTCGTGGGCTCTGTCAACAACCCTCATCCACTCTTGAGTTGGCAGTTCCCTCGAAACAGTGGAAGTGCCACTGTAACAATGAACGCAGCTGTTGTTGCACCTGTAGGTAAGGGCTAGGTCGAGACGGAGGGGAGCTGGCAAATCCCTTGAGAAGGGCTCGATTCTCTCCACTCCCACGTAACTGAAGGGGCAGACTTCCTCGGAAGTGGCGAGCGTGTTGATTGTGTAGAGAATTCTCTTGTAGTCTTCTGCAGCTCTCTCGGGCGAGACTTTAAAGATGCGGCGAAGGTCTCTCACGATGTCTTCGCTCTCCTTCCCCTCCATAATCAACTTGACGTGTGCGGTTGCCGAGTCATTCAGATAAACAACTCTGGACGCGTTTATCACCAGAACGCCGTTGCCGTTTTCAAGAACTCGAAGGTGCATCTTCAATCCAGCCCAGTCGCCCTTGCCCCTGTAGTAGTAGAAGCCTGGTTTGACTCGCCTTCGCAAAAAATTCAACATCGCTTTCCTCCCTCCTTCTTTATCCCGCTCCTCCAGAGGCGCAGGCACAGGCACAGGAAGCGCAAGCACACGCACAGGCGCAGGCGGCGCAGGCGCAGACACAACCCGAACTAGCAACGGGCGGAGCCTTTCCCTCGCCAGCTGGAGGCGCTGTTGGAACCAAGCTCTTTGAGAACGCTTCAACGTTCGAGACTATTCGATTAAACGTTGATTCGACGCTTGTGACCACCGCGTCTGCAAACTGGGAGCCTGGTAGAGTTGTGGGGGCGGCGGTTCTTCCTTCGACGACTGTTCGAAAACTGGGAGGCGAGTGGTATGCGACCCAGTACGGTAGCCACCAAGACGAACCCGACGGAATCTCGCCTGCGCGACTAAACACTCGTTTTGTTCGTGTTCCAAACCTTGGGTCCATCATTAACCAGTCGAGGTTCTCGTTGAAGAGGTTGGCTTTCACGTCTGGTGTTCCCGCTGTTTTCACCTGCGTCCAAGCCTTTTCCACAATTTTTCTGTAGTGCTCCACCGTGTCGGCGCGACAATAGTATTTTACTTTGTCATTCACTTCTTGACGAAGCTTCAATATCAATAGAGACAGCTTGGAGTCGCTCAATGGACCAGTGTTGCTCGACTTAACAATAGCGTCGACAAACCAGTTTTCATAATAATGCAAATCATTCGTTTGAAGCACTCGAAGACGAAGCTTAGGCTCTGTTTCTGCAACCTCAACCGCTCCCTTTCTCATCAAGCCGAAAAGAATCATCGTCAGAATCTTGCGGGGTTCAACGTCCAACAGCGTCGCTGCCTCAACAGCCATAAGACCTTTCCTAACGCCCAGAGCCTCCATTGATAGCTTCGGGGAATTGTAGGGGTTTCTCTTTGTCATCACGAAGCCAATGATAACGAGTGCTCCAAGAAATATGGAGGTGCCTCCCACGATGAACGTCGGGGAAGTCAAGAACCCAACAATCTTATCCCACAAACTCAGTGAATAATACTTTTGCACGTATGTTTTAGGAAAGCTAACTCCGACACTCAATTTTTCGTTGGGTTGCCAGTTTGTTCTTTCCCAGTAGACCACCCATCTTCCATCCTCTTGGAAAATGTTGTCGTAGTCGGGGGAGTTTCTTATCTCCTCCTTCTGCATGCCCTCGGGAACAACAACCGCGAGTCTCAAGTCTTCTATCAGAACATTCCACCAAGAGAGCGTGAACTGCATGCCAACGTTGCCTGGGTTCGTTTCGTCCTCCCATATCATCTTGTCAACTATGGTGTGCAGGATAACAGTGACGCTCTCACCTGGACCGATGTAGTATCCGAGGTCGATTCGCACTCCGTACCCGCCGTCCGTTGTCTTGGTAGAATGGTCAAGGCTGTTGTTGTAGAGGTCTGTGCACGATGTGACAGAGAACTCTGCGTTGGGCTGCCCAATCTCCACCCATGACAAAAAGCCAGAATCGCATGCAACTGTTAGGTTGTATAGTAAGTCGATAGTTCCGTTAGTGTTCATCCATAGCTTGACCCACTGCTTCTCAATATGATACACAGTCGGCTGAGCGCCAACCGAAGAAACAAAAATGAAACCGACAAATACAACAATGGAGACTGCGAAATAGAACTTCCTAGCCGAAACCCCTACCACTTCGGCTCCTCCACAATCTCAACCGTCTTCCCACAGTACGAACACGTGACTCTGGTCGTCCTAGGGTCTTCAACCTTCAACGGCGCACCACAGCTTGGACACTTCAACTCCTCTGGTTTAATTGGCCCAGAAGCCGACCAAGAAACAACTATTGGTTTGGGCTTCACCGTTCCTCGATATGCAAGGGCGGAGATGACTAAAGCCAGTCCTATCAGAACAATGCCAGTGACTAGGCGAGTCGGAGCGTAAACCGCTGCCAGAATGTACATCACTCCTAGGAACCCAAGAACAACAGCGGCTAAAACACCAACAATTAATAGAAATCGAAGCGAAGTTGAGGAACCCGAGCCCTTGCTCATGACAACTGCCTCGCTCAATACATGAAATAATCGGAGATTTAAGCTACTTCCCGATTGACAAACCCTTTAAGCGTTCCATGACAAGTCTTGTTCGGGAGGAAATCACTTTGTTGCTGGAATTGGCTGAAAAAGCGGTGCGAATGGCAACAGACCTGGGCGCAGAATACGCAGACGCGAGAGCAGAACAGATTTACTCAACATCAACCCGGCTCACAAACGACCGCTTCGAACAGGCGATATCGGGCATAGACCAGGGGCTAGGTGTGAGAGCCCTGTTCAAGGGAGCGTGGGGCTTCAGCTCCACCACGTCGCTCGAAATGAAAGACATCAAGGTGGCGGTTCAGAACGCCCTCAAAACGGCCAGAGCCACGTCCAAAGGTGTGAAAGAAAGAGCCGAATTATCTCACATCAAGCCTATCAAAGACCACATCATAGTGAAAGCTCGCGAACCACTCACAAAGATAGGAATAGACAAGAAAATGAAGGAAGCCCTCCACCTCTCCGACGTTGTGAGAGGATACAGCCCAAAAATCGTAAGCGCAAACCTAATCTACGAAGACGGCGCCGGGCAACGCGCAGTCGCCACAAGCGACGGAGCCAAAATCCTAACCGAAACCAGCAGAGTCTACGTGAGCATCACAGCCGTGGCTAGAGAGGCTAAGAAAATCACCTCTTGCCGAGAGCGCATGGGCAAGCCAGCGGGCTTCGAGCTCTTCAAAGACGCAGACATAGACGAGCTGGCTGAGAGAGCCGCCAAGCGAGCGGTCAACCTACTAGCCGCAAAGCCAGCGCCGAGCGGAAGGTTCACGGTCATAGCCGACCCGAAGCTGGCTGGAGTCTTCGCCCACGAGGCTGTCGGACACGCCGCTGAGGCAGACCACGTCATAGCTGGAGAGTCCATCTTGGCAGGGAAGATTAACACGGAGGTAGGTTCAGAGATATTCTCTCTCTACGATGACTCAACTCTCACCGGCGGCTGGGGCAGCGAAAAATACGACGACGAAGGCGTCCCCACGAAGAAGAGGCTCCTCATCAACCGCGGCATACTGAAGGGTTTCATAAACAACAAGGAAGCAGCCGCCAAACTAAAAAGCATACCCAACGGAGGTGCAAGAGCTCAAAACTTCTCCCACCGCCCCATAGTGAGGATGAGCAACACCTACATAGCCAGGGGCGATCACTCCTTCAAAGAACTGCTCGAAGGCATCAGGAACGGCGTCTACCTCAAGGGAACCCGAGGGGGACAGGTAGACACAGCCAAGGGAACCTTCCAGTTCAATGCCGAAGAAGCCTACTTGATCGAGAAGGGACAGGTGACCACGCCACTTCTGGACGTTTCACTCTCTGGCTTGACCCTCGAGACACTGCACAGCATAGACGCCGTTGGAGACGACTTCGATCTGGGCATGGGCTTCTGCGGCAAGAGCGACCAGACTGTTCCAGTCGGAAACGCCAGCCCGCACATACGAATCAAAAACGCGTTGGTGGGAGGCAGAGCCTAAAGTGCTAGACCTTCTCGAATACACGGTGAGGAGGGCGGAGAAACAAGGCGCCAGTCAAGCCGAAGCCTACATGCACAGCGTGAGCCAACTGAGGACGAGCATAGAGAAGGGGCAGGTGAAGATAAGCGAGAAGAAGTACGACGCAGGAGTGGGCATACGGGTTGCGGTGAAGAAGCGAGGCGGAATGTCGATAGGATTCGCCTACCTGACCAACCTAACTAGGGAGGCTGCTGACTCAACGGTAAAGCAAGCGTTAAGAGTAGCCTCCTTCAAAAAGCCAGACCCGAACTTCAAGTCGTTTCAGGAGAAGAAGCGTATTCCAGCCGTCACAAAGATATTTGACAAGAAAGTGCCCGCAACAGAGCCAGAAGAAATTGTCAGTTTGGCCAGCGACCTAATCAAAGCTGCTTCCATCGACAAGAGGATAACCACCATAGGGGGTGGTATAGGCGCCGGAACAGCGGAAATAGCCTTAGCTAATTCTCTGGGTGTTTCGGGTGAATTTAAGATGACGGCTTTCGGAGCTGGCGCCTACGTGGTTTCTCAAGAAGGCGATTCTGTAGGAGTGGGCTGGGATGACTACACAAACTGCTTCTACAACGAAGACGAAGCTTTCCACGCCTTCAAGCAAGCTGCAGATTTATCACTCAGGCAGCTTCACCCGAAGACTATCAGGACTGGAAAGATGGACTTGTTGCTGCAACCTCACGCACTAGCCCAACTGTCATCGGCCACTCTGATGATGGAGGTTAGAGCGGACAACATTCAGAAGCAGCAGTCGCCTTTCGTTGGGAAGATGAATCAGAGAGTGGCTTCAGAGAATCTGACAGTGGTCGATGACGGCACGGTTCCTCAGGCTGTGGGCTCCAAACCCTTTGACGACGAGGGATGCCCTACCCACTCCACTCCTGTAATAGAGAAAGGTGTACTGAGAGGCTTTCTCTACAACTCCTACACCGCGAACAAGGACAACGTTAAGAACACGGGAAACGCCGTGAGAACCATGCCTTTTGCTACCAAACCCAGATACGCAATGGAACCTCTTATCGGACCGACGAACTTCAAACTGATGGCTGGAGCAAAATCGGCGTCTGCAAGCCTTGAGGGCGTGCTCAGCGAAGTCAAGAGCGGAGTAATCGCCAAAGAAGTCATAGGGGCACACACGGCAAACGCCCCAAGTGGAGAGTTTTCGGTTGCGCTTAGCTGCGCCTTCAATGTGGAGAAGGGCGAGATAGCCCACCCGGTGAAGCAGGCGATGGTTGGTGGCAACATCCAAGACCTCATAAAGAATGTGGCGCTATTCGCAGACGACGTCAAGCAAGTGGGACTGGAGCAAGGAACGTTGATTTCGCCAACAATCTTGATTAGAAATGTGCCTGTGTCTGGCTAACTCTCTATTCTTTTTTCTTCATTTACAGAACTTTCGTTGCCATTGACGAGGAAATAGAAAGAAAAGGTAGAGGAGTTCGGTTAGGGTCCTTTCTGAGTGATCTCCTTGATCACACCAGCGGCTACAGTGGTTCCCATGTCCCTTATGGCGAATCTACCTAACTCTGGAAAGTCCGTGTAAGCTTCGACCGCGATTGGATGAAGCGGCGCGAATCGGACAACAGCGCCGTCGCCCGTTTTTAAGAACGACGGTTTCTCCTCAACCGTCTGCCCAGTCCTCGGGTCTAGTTTCTTTAAGAGTTCAACGAATTGGCACGCAACCTGACCCGTGTGATAGTGCAGCACGGGTGTGTATCCCGCGGCTATGGCTGTTGGGTGGTAGATCACTATTATTTGACCGATGAACTCCTTTGCCACGGTCGGCGGGTTGTTCGGGAGCCCTCCAACGTCTCCTCTTCTTATGTCTGTTTTTGCCACGCCTCTGACGTTGAAGCCTATGTTGTCTCCTGGCTCGGCTTTCGGAACGCGGACGTGATGCGTTTCTATAGATTTGACCTCTCCCTTGACATTGGGTGGCATAAAGACCAGAGTGTCGCCTTCTTTCAGGACGCCTGTCTCGACTCTTCCGACGGGCACTGTTCCCACGCCTGTGATGGTGTACACGTCTTGAATAGGTAGGCGGAGCGGTTTGTCGATGGGTTTAGGTGGCACTTCGAAGATGTCTAGGGCTTGGTACAGTGTTGGTCCCTTGTACCATGGCATCTTCTCGCTTGGTTTGAAGAGGTTGTCGCCCGTCCATCCTGATGTTGGCACGAACGGGATTTTCTCGATTTTGAACCCGACCATCTTGAGCATCTTGCCGACCTCGTTCTTGATCTCCTCGTAGCGCTCTTGGCTCCAGTTCACAGAGGCGTCGTCCATCTTGTTTATGGCGACGACGAGTTGGCTGACGCCTAATGTGAAGGCTAGGAAGGCGTGCTCCTTGGTCTGTCCGCCCGCTCCGATGCCTGCCTCGAACTCTCCTCTCTTGGAGGACACGAATAGGACTGCGGCGTCGGCTTGGCTGGCGCCTGTCACCATGTTTTTGACGAAGTCTCTGTGGCCCGGCGCGTCGATGACTGTGAAGAAGTATTTTGGTGTCTCGAATTTTAGGAAGGCGAGGTCGATTGTTAGGCCTCGTTCGCGTTCTTCCTTGAGTTTGTCGAGGACCCAAGCGAACTTGAAGGTTTCCTTGCCCATTTTCTTGGCTTCTTCCTCGTAGGCTTTGACTTGGCGCTCGTCGATTGTTCCCGTTAGGTAGAATAGGTGGCCTATTGTGGTTGATTTTCCGTGGTCCACGTGTCCCATTATGACTAGGTTTAGGTGGGGTTTTGCTGGTTTGCTCATTTTCTATTTTTCTCCTATCTTTTTGATATGCGGTTTCTTGTTTTGGTTTGTGGTGAAATTCTATTCATGAAGGGTTGTTTCCTTTATTTATCTTTTTTGAAGAGTTGAAGGGAGTGTGCGATTTGCGTATGTGTGTGCACAAGGGACCTAGCCCCTCTATTAGGCGCCAAATAGGCGTGTGGAGAGACAGAGACGGGTACAGCCTCGTCTAGAGGGGGTCTGGAGCCAGTCTGTTTGGGGTCAAAATAGGCTGTGCTACTTCATTGTGTTTGACATCCGTATTAAATGGACAAAATTCCTTATGCTTTTCTTCTTGCTCCACAGTTTGGACAGAACATAGATGTTTGAGGTTTCTAATGGTTCATACATAGGAATCATAACCTTAGGCTCTGGAGAAGGTTGTTCTACGAAAATCTTGTTAATTGGAACACTCTTATTTAGGTCTTCATTGTCTTGTGGCTTTTAGAAATCTCCAGCCACCAAAGAAGTCTTTTTTATAAAGATGAAGTAAACCACATTTTTGACATTTCAGAATTCTTGTGCCTTTGCGAACATCAAGTTCAAACAGTTCCGTAAGATTGCCACAATCAACACATTTTCCAGTATGCTTTCTTTTTTGTTCTTCTATCATT
>Ga0315306_10001132_pt1 | contig 12802 bp, 10 predicted proteins | sample TDP1_MG_FD_203803 | JGI IMG/M metagenome (GOLD analysis project Ga0315306, IMG submission 203803) | Freshwater sediment microbial communities from Lake Towuti, South Sulawesi, Indonesia - TDP1 | ecosystem: Environmental > Aquatic > Freshwater > Lake > Sediment | place: Indonesia: South Sulawesi... | reverse complement strand
TAGTGGCTGAAGAGGGTTAGGGCATCCACCTCCTGCTCAACCCGCACCTTTTCAGGAGGTAGATGTTCATGGGCATCCACAATCTTAAAGCCCTCAAAGGCCTTGACAAGATTCGCTTCGATGGGTGAAAGCCTCATTTTCTCCCCTTCCTTAAGCCTAAACCTGACATTCGTCTTTAGCTTTTAAGTTAAAAACGTTGTGTTACTACCCCTCTAAAGCTTTGCATCTTTTGAATCTTTTTGTCATCATTTTGAGGATCTTCTTACGGAATTGTGGAAAAACCGGACAAGGCTCAATCAAAAATATTCCTTTGTACCTATTTTCCTCTAAGGTCTGAGCGATTACTTTCCAGTCTATGATCCCATCGTAAGGCAGTAGGTGGACCACAATTTTTCCTCTTTCAACATATTCTTTAGCCTTGTCTGCAACGCCGGGGTAGTGCATGAGGGATTTAATGTTTCTTTCTGAAATCTTTATTACATCGTTAGCGTGAACATAGATGAGTTTATTACCACATTTCTTTATTGTTTTAAGGAGAGAGGGTAAGGGAGGATAGATATGATCAACAAAGGATACGGTGTGATGAGTGTCTAAAACGATCCCTATGTTTCTGGTGTTGAACCTGCTGACAAAGCTTAATGCTTCAGGTGTCACGTTTTCCACACCTAGAATAATATTTTTCTTCTCACAATATTCTACGATTTCAGTTATATTATGGTGAAGACTCACAAGCCGTTGCTCGCCATCGTTCAACCTTTCCACCTTGAGATGAATCACCAAGATGGAGCCTCCCAAAAGTTCAAGGGTGTCTATGACCTTCTTAGCCTCGTATATCGCCCATTGATTGCTTGGACAAGAGAGGTCCCATCTTTCCCCGCCCATCCATTCCCCTGGGGCATGCATAGACACGATCTTTATACCTAAATTCTTTGCCTCTTTTGCCACAAAGCTGACCTGTTCGACATCATCATATTTAAAATGTGAAGGGTGGTGCATTACTTCAATCTTCTCGATGCCCGCTTCCTTGACAAGGGAGAGATGCTGCGTCCCAAGTTTCTCGTTGACGAAGAAGAATGTTGATAACCCTAGATTCATAGACTCAAACTATAGACAAGCCAGATTTATTTATATTTTTGGTAATTTGTTTTGTTAATGAAAACTTTTCCATCCCTCTTTCATTTACTTCCTTCCTTAAGCCTAAAACCTAACTCTCATCTTTTAAGCATTGTGCTACACCCTTCTAAAGGGGGGTAGGAAAGTTTTAATTTGCTGTAACTAACTGCTTATCGGTGGTTAAATTGGGCAGAATTTACGAGATTATGGTTTGTCCTGCGACGAGGGAGAACCCCAGAAACACAGAGGCCGATATTATTGAGTTAAGGGATGGAAGCCTTCTCTTGGCTTATACTGATTTCTACTATTATTCGGGGCATGACATGGCGCCGGCCAGAATCTCTGGAAAAATCTCCTCTGATAGGGGAAGGAGTTGGAGCCCTCCCTTCACTATTCAGGAGAATGTAGGCGTGGAGAATGTCATGGAGGGGAACCTCCTAAGGCCCCAGTCTGGGGAAATTGCCCTCTTTTACCTCCGGAAGGACTCGGAAGCCGACTGTAGACCCTACATGAGGAAGTCCTTTGACGAGGGAAAAAGCTGGGAAGAGGCTGTGTCCATGGCCAAGTTTTTCCCTGGGTATTATACCATAAACAATAGTCGGGTGATCCAACTTTCCAATGGCAGGCTACTGGCTCCCGTAGCCTACACACCCAACGTTTGGATCATATCCAATTTGACATCCTTCTGCCTCTACTCAGACGACAACGGCCGCACATGGTTCAACCCCCACGCCTTAAGGACCTACATCCAGGGAAGAACAGAGGTTTCCTTGCCCAACGCCACGGCGGAGGAACCCGGCCTAGTAGAGCTGAAGGATGGCAGGGTCCTTATGATACTACGGACCAACCTGGGTTATGTGTATAAGGCCTACTCCCGGGATGGAGGCTTAACCTGGACCGAGCCTGAATCCATGGGTCTGGTTTCTCCCCGCGCCCCAGCCACCATAAAGAGGATTCCCACCACGGGCGACCTCCTCATGATATGGAACAATACACTTGGTCCGAGGCGCATCCCCCTCACAGCAGCCATCTCCAAGGACGAAGGCGAAAAATGGGAAAACTTTAGGAACATAGAAACCGACGACAGGTACACCTACGCTTATACAAGCGTCACCTTCGTGAGAGAAGCAGCCCTGTTAACTTATTATGTCTATGATGAGAAGGCGAAGTTAATCTCCCTGAAGCTAAAGATAATCCCCATCCAATGGTTCTACGAGAAGCCCCAAGAGCCCTGAAACACATGCACTCAGTAAATGATATAAGCCTCGTCTGTGCATGTCATTACGGGATGTCTCATGACCAACATTACGGTAAGGATTTCCGATGAACTAAGGGAAAAGATGAGGTCTCTCTCAGACATCAATTGGTCTGAAGTCGTTCGAAGAGCTATTGAGGAACGGGTAGCCATGGAAATGGCGAGGATGAAGAAGAATAAGGAGGCCATTATAGAGGCTGGCCAACAAGTAGATTCCATCTTTGAGAGGTTAAGGGCTAAATATGGAGTGGTCAAGTATGACAGCTCTAAGACGATAAGAGATTGGAGGGACCGCAGATACTGCGCTACGTCGTAGACGCCTCAGTTGTCGTGAAGTGGTTTGTACCAGAGGAGTATTTCGGTTCAGCGAGGCAGCTTAAACGGAGCTATGAAGAAGGCAGAGTAGACATTATATCTCCCTCGCTGATTCTGTTCGAGGTCGCCAACGCCCTCAGATACCATACTATGGTAGAGATGAGCGTCGAGGAGTTAGCAGCAGCAATTATGGCATTGAGGGATATGGCGATCACCGTAGAAATGAGTAGAGAAATCTGGACTGAGACATTCACAATATCCAAGAGTGAGGCTATAACCACCTATGATGCCGCTTACTTAAGCCTCGCCGTATTGAACGATGCAAGATTCGTTACAGCCGACCGTGAGCTTCATGACAGGCTGTCCGATAGCCTCAAGCAATATGTTCTCCTGCTCCCAACCATAAAAAAGTCCCCTGAAATATTTGTATAAATCAAGTTTTATTTCAGTATCTCATACAAAATCATGATTTTAAACCGATATCGTCACATAGCACGGGCTCCTTCTTTTGGGGTTGATTAATGTAGGATTTCCTTGAAGATGCGGAGGTGGTTTTCTCCCAGGATTTTCTTTATATCTTCCTCTGGGTATCCTCGGGCTACGAGTACCTTAGTGATGTTCGGCATTCGGGTTACGTCCTCCAGGCCTTCAGGAACCTTGGCGGTGCCGTCGAAGTCGGAGCCAAGGCCCATGTGGTCCACGCCCACTAATTTAACGATATGGCCCATGTGATCCACGAGCCTTTCCACCGTCGCCTTTTCAGTAATTGCCTTTATCTGGTCGTCCGTTAGGAAAAAGACTCTGGAGCGTATCGCAGTGGGTGCCCACAACCAAGGTCTCCATATGAAGCCCCAAGACCCGCTCTTCCGGCTTCTCCATTAACCAAACCACCGTTACTGATTTGAAATCATCAATTTATAAAAGATTCTGCCTCCGCCTGGAAACGCTGTTTTTAGGCGAGATTTTCACTCTAAAAACAATACTCCTCATATTTTTACGCCCTTGCCCCGATTAGTGCCTATTATGGGGCTGATGAAGAACTTGCTTTTACTTTGTTAAGTTTCCTGCCAGTTGGCTGATGCCCAGTTCCCTAAGTTTCTCCTTGGTCGGTATCCCATTATCATCCCATTTTCTTTCCCTGTAATATTCGTCAAGCATCTTGTCCAGGTCTGCCTTTGAGATTCTTTGTCCCTCGCTGGCTCCTTCAGGCATTTCTTCACTAAATCTTGCTGGGAGGGTGTCGTCCCTTCGGCTTATGCCCAGTTTCACATTGAATATCCTTGTGAGGTTTACCGCCCTTTCGCCAATTTTCATGAGCTCTTCGGTGGTTAGGTCCCAGCCTGTGGCCGCGGAGAGCATCTGGGCTATTAAAGTCACGGATATGTTTTCCTGCGGGTTTAATGCAACGGTGGGGAATCTGCAAATGACTGCGCTATTGCAAATAGCCATCAAATCCTCCGTTTTCTTTATGAAACTTCCCTTTCCTTCAATGGCGAACCTGTCAATTTGGCCCCTAAGGCTGATTTCAGGAATCCCCTTATCCCCTCCGAACGCGGTGTCATGGGACGCCTGGAGGTGGCAGGCGCCGCGGCAAGAAATTGCGTAGAATAGGCCTACGCCCTTCTTTCCCCGGGGCTCGTGGATGGGGACCTCTACGCCCTTAACGTGGAGGGCTATTTCCTGGGCGGTGCCACCAATTTTTCTGGACGCCCTCAATAGGCCCTCTGCTAATAGGTTGCCGAAGCCTTCCCTTTTACTTATCTTCTCTATCATTGTCAAAATGGCATCCACGTTTCCCCATTTCATCTCTATGCCGTCTGTTTCCTCCCTTGTGAGCAATTTCCTCTCGTAACATTCCATGGCGAAGGCTATGGCGCTCCCCGCGGAGATGGTGTCTAAACCATATTGGTTGCACAACTGGTGGGCTTTAGCGATGGCTTCCAAGTTAGAGTTTAGACAGAGGGAGCCGAAGGCTGCGATGGTCTCGTACTGGGGTCCCCCCGTCTCCACAGTCACCCCCTTATAGGGTCCTGAGTCCACGCTGACAGCCCTTATGCAGGCTATGGGACAAGCCATGCATGTCGTTGTACCCTTCAAAATGGTTTCAGCCATAGCTTCGCCAGAAAGCAGTTCGCTTCCGTCGAACACGCCTGTTTGGAAATATTTGGTTGGCAAAATGCCCAAGGCTTGGAGAGAGGTTAAACCGCCGCTGGTTCCATACTTATGATATTGGCTTGTGGTGCTGCTTTTCTTAAGCACCTCACGGGCCTCCTGCAAAAGCTGATTAAACCTTCCTTGGTCCGCGATTTCCACCCTTTTGCTGCCCTTCACCGCCACGGCCTTAAGGTTCTTGGAGCCCATGACGGCACCCATGCCCGTCCTTCCCGCGGCATGGTTCATATCATGGATTATAGAGGCGTATCTGACGAGGTTCTCTCCGGCGGGACCGATGCAGGCAACCCTGGCGCGGCTGTCCGTCTCCTCCAGAATCTGCTTGGTTGCCTCCACAACGTTTCTGCCCCAAAGCTTAGTGCCGTCCCTAATCTCAATTTTCTGGTCCTTAATCCATAGGTAAACGGAGTTTGACGCCCGTCCCTCAATTATGAGACCGTCATAACCCGCGAACTTGAGTTCGGGACCCCAGAATCCTCCGGAAGTTGATTCGCCCCATATGCCCGTAAGGGGGGACTTGGCCAAAACCTGATGTTTCCCGCTTCCAGGGAAGGCGGTGCCCGTGAGGGGTCCAGTTAAAAACAGGAGTTTGTTACCCGGCTCCAAGGGGTCAACCTTTAGGTCCAGTTCTTCCAGCAGGATTTTGCCAGCTAAACCCCTTCCACCCAAATGTTTTCTAAAAACTTCCGATTCTACGGTTTCCTCCTTTACCTTACTCTTGGATAAATTCACACGGGCGATTCTACCGATAAATCCGGGCAATGGCTCCACGTTCCTTCTTAATGTTGGAAAACAGAAAAAGGTGGACTTTAATATATTTTTTACTTTAGCCTATACGATACATGTGAAAGGGTGGGTGCGGTTGCATGAAAGTTGGTTATGTCCAGTTTGAATCGATCTTCGGAGAAAAGGAGAGAAACATTGAAACAATACTAAGGTTGTTAGATTTGGGAGTTAAACAAGAAGCTGACCTCCTTGTTCTTCCTGAACTCTGCAACACGGGCTATGTTTTTAGGTCAAGGGATGAGGTGGAAAACCTCGCTGAGGAAATTCCAGAGGGCGGTACAACAGAGGCCCTCATCAAATTTGCAGAGAAAGGGAACGTTTCCATTGTTGCCGGACTTTGCGAGAAGGAAGATGGAAGGTATTTCAACTCGGCGGTGCTTGTCGGCCCGAAGGGGTTCATCGCCACCTATAGAAAGGCCCATCTTTTCCACAGGGAGAAGCTATGGTTCTCAAGGGGAGACACTTCCTTCAAGGTTCACGGTATATTAAAGGCGAAGGTTGGGATGATGATCTGTTTCGATTGGTTCTTTCCAGAGGTCACGCGCATCCTCGCCCTGGAGGGAGCCCACATAATATGTCACCCAGCCAACCTAGTTTTGCCCTATTGCCAAAAGTCTCTCCTCGGAGCCGCCGTTCAAAATCGAGTCTTCATCATAACAGCCAACAGAACCGGGGTTGAAAGGGGAGTTAAATTCACGGGCAGGAGCCAGATTCTCAGCCCCGAAATGAAGATCCTTGCAAAAAGTGGAAAGAAGACCGAGGAAGTGAAGGTTGTCCAAATCGATCCGACAACTGCAGAGAATAAGAGAATCACCGAATACAACGATTTGAGGGAAGACCGAAGAATAGACCTCTACCATCGCCTCATTAATAAGTAAACAACACGCCCACCGTCATCTCATCTAGCGGAGTATCGCCCCCACTTCTGAACCCGTCTAAGATAGTGCATGAAGCTCTCGTAAGGGACATCCGGCGGTATATGATGGTCCGTGGATGCAATGTAGCCTCCTCCAGGCAGGAGGCTGGAGAACTTCTTGGAGACTTCTTCGTCTATGGCCTTGGGTCCCCTCCTCAGGGCCCAGAGGCTAATGTTACCCATTAAAACGATTTTGTCCCCGTATATTTCCCGCAGGGAAACCGCGTCCATGCCTGCTTGAACCTCCAGGGGGAGGAAGCCATTCACCCCGCCCTCCAGCCAAAGGGGAATTAGGGGGTTAATGTCGCCGTCTGAGTCCACGATGGCCACGTCCACTCCCTTCTTCCGGAAGGCGCCGGTTACCTTCCTATAGTAGGGCACAAAGAGGTCCCTAAAGATTTTGGGAGAAATCATGGGGCCGTTTCTGTAGGCCAAATCCTCCCAGATTCCCAGGTAATCGACCTGGGCTTCAAGGGCCCCCTTGGCTAGGCTCAAGACAAAGTCTGCCCAAAAATCAAACATTTTTCGGATAAAGTTGGGTTCCCTAATGAGGGCGATTAAGAGGCGTTGGGTTCCCATCAGCCACCTGGCGAAGCCGAAGAAGCCGGGGAAGCCCCAACCTATGGGCGCGGTCTCCTCCTCCAAGGCCCTTCGAACTTTCCGCTCCCAGTCCTCAGGAAAACGCCTTGGGTCCTCAGGGTCGAATCTAGCCTTAATTGATTCAAAGTCCTCCCTTGTCTTCACGGGAAATTCTAAGAATTGGGGAACCGATTCTCCATCTCGCTTAACCTTCTTTTTAATTCCCCACTCATCTCTGACAATGATCCAGGTTTCTCCCTCTTCCAATACCTCCTGAGGGAACATGGGGCTGAAGTCAAGGCTATAAAAGGGACTGTTGGAGTTCCAAGGGGGCCGCATATCCAACTCATAAATTTCGCAGATGACGTCGTAGTCCAGGGCCCCAATGGGCAGGGCCCCGTAGGGCCTATAATCCTTCACCCTAAAATTCGATTTCAAGCTGCCTTCACGGTACCATTTATCCACGGTTTCAGGCCAAAACTGCACAGCGTGGGGCACCCTATCAACTTCCTCAAAATGAACTGCCCGGAGGAAACGCTCCCTAGACTTCAAATCCTTAACACCTGGAAAGTAATCATTTCGATTTCCTAATTACTCTTATGCTGTAACATTAGGATAAGGTGATGGTGGCAATTCCGATGACTGTTAATAGGCTACCGGCCCAAATTCTGGCAGTCACTTTCTCTTTTAACGTGGAAAAGGCAAGAAGAAGACCGAAAAGGGGGGCTACAGAGATTAAGGGGACACCTCTAGCAGCTCCTAGGAGGCTTAAGCTCATCATGTAAAGGATGCTTCCAACTCCGTGGCTGATGACCCCCGCGACCGCCACCCGCAGAAGGGTGTTGCGGCCCGCGCTGTGTAAGGCTCCATACCCTCCCCGAATAAAGGTTCCCGTTAGGAGCAGTAGAGATAAGATCCACATTCGGAGGACGGCGGTCGCCACATAATCTTCTTGAGTTAAGGCCGTCCTGAAGAAGATGGAGCCTATGGCCCAAAAAACTGCAGCGATAAGAGACATTAATAAGCCCCTTTTCTTATAAGACACATTAAAGGCGCTTGGCGGCTCAAAAACGATAATTTGCACTCCAACAAACACTAACATTACTCCAACTACCAGAAAAACCGTAACAGGCTCCCCCAGAAAAAGAGCGGCAAAAACCATGGAAAAGAGGGAGTAAGTATTTGATAGGGGCATAGCCCTTGCCACTCCCACATCCCGAAGGCCCATGAAATAGAGGAGGTCACCAATGAGGAGGGAGAAGAAGACGCCGAGAAAAACATAAAGAGCGCTTAATCCACGGAAGGTGACTAACTCTCCCCATCGCCAAAGAACCGTTAAGGGCAAAAGAAAAACCGAAGCAGATAAGGTTCGCACCAGATTAACCCACCAAGGCCCAACACGGTCCAACGCCCTCCGAATCAGCACACTGGATATTGCAAAGCAAAGGGCTCCAAGAAGGGCAGCGACTTCTCCAAGCATAGCCTCAGCCCGCGGGACTATGTAATCCTACTTCTTACTTAAATGTGCACTCTCTTTGGAGGGGGAGATGTTGATTATCTCGGTCAGTTGAAGGCGCTGAAAAAAGATGGAACATGGGATACCTCTCCTTGGAGACATATTGGAGACTGAAGACACAGCTCTCAGAGGAAGCAATGAGGAGACCTGGGGGGCAGAATTCTCCACCTTGGAAGAGGAGTCCTCTCGAATCTGTATGAAGAACCTTCAAAAGATGCTACGCAAAACATAACGTGAATATTCACGCCAGACGGTCACGGTTTCCAGATCCACTATGAGGTCAGTAAGGTAGAATCCAAACTGATTTGGCCATTATGACAATGGCCGCTGAGATCCCTACTACTATGCTCATCCCTGTGGCTATCCCCGCCACTACGACCCTTCGATGTTCACGCCATTTTTCCGCTCCGAAGAGCCTCTCTAGAACAAACTTTGCAGTTATTCCTCCTAGTAGAAGCGTTATGGCGTGTGGCGGTAGCTGAGTGACCCCTGTTACTAGCCCGACTATGCTGAAAGACATGCCAGCAAACTTCCGTAGAAGCTGTTCAACGACTCCTAGAGCGATGACCCCTCCTATGGAGTAGGCTATAATATCAGTTTTCACCAGAATGGTCCGCGTAGCCCACATGCTCTGGTTTATGGCCTGTATAGGCCATTGAATTAGGGTCCATCTGTAGAAGGAGGACGGCAGGGGGGCTAAAGCCCAGAAGAAAGACGCGTAGATGAAGCCGAAGCACTCAAATATGGTAAAGGTTATAAAGTAGGCTTTGAAGAAATCGAAAGGCTTAGTTTCAGTCAGATGAGCCGTTTTTATTCCTTCAACCCAGATGGGTGTCGTCCCTACTCCTGCTATGAGGGGGTTGAAGCCAAGCCACGCGTCGATCTTGTTATAGTTCGTTAGACCCATTGCGGTATACCATGCATAGGGCACGTTGATTGTTAGACCTGTTTCACCTCTAACTCTTGTTGTGACTAAGCCCAATAGAAAACTAAGACCAGTTGAGTAAAGTATGGAGATCCATACGGGAAAATCAGGAACCAGCATTTGGAAGATTAGTACTGAGCATAGACTGGCGCCTATGTACATGGCTAGCAGAATAGGAAGCGGCAGATATCCCCTTTCCCTAATACCTCTGCTTCTCGCAAGCGTGCCTAAGGCTCTGGCTATGACCTTGTATTGTGAGGCTATTGAGAATATAGCTAAACCAGCTATCATACCCACTTCAGGGAACGCCCATACCCTAAGGTAAGACCTTTGCCAGATAAGGGAGATTCCCATACCTGATCTCCATTCACTAGCCCATTCGGGAAACATGTTTTTTAGGTAGGTTAGGGTGAACCAGTTGCCGAAGGTCCAAGTGGCGAGAGAACCAATCAACATGGAAACCTGCAAGTTCAAGGGTAGCAGAAAGCCTAAAGAAAAAGTGATAGGATCAGTGGCAATGCCGAGAAGGGCTCCCGGCATAAAATTTTCCATGCCATAGACTCCTCCAGTTAGATCCACCCATGGTATCGGGATGAACTCTATTGGAGCTCCAAAAAGGCCACCTGTAATCGCAGGAACGGCGTAGGCTATGAGAGCGTAGGGTATTGTAGCTATAGTTGTCAAGGTAAGGATCTTGAGCCCCTCAACCCTCCTTTCTGTTAGTGTTGAGACCATCATGGCGTTGACATTAGCCATCGGGAAGGGTAGTTTCTCGACTTCAATATACATAATTGAGCATATCATGGTCAGAGCGATCGTCATTATTATGGATAGCACCCCGTATTGGAGCAGGTAAAGTATGAATGGAAGGGCCCAATCTGGATGCAGAAATGTCCGAAGAGTGAAAACGGGCGAACTGTAGGTAGGTGTCCACCATGACGGAATAACTTCGGGTAAGGGTTTTCCTGAAAAAGCATCGATAAAGGACCAAGCTATGCTTGACCGTGCATAGTAGCACCGGTATACTGAGTTGAGGAATAGTGCTGGATATGCCGTAGCGGTGCTTGCCATTACGAAAATGATGTATATCTCTTGTTTTCTCATAGGAGCGCCTACCAGTATGGATACTTCAGTGAAGAGTATCACGGCAATGTAGACCGCTGCTCCTGCTATTGTCGCTCCTGAGATAAGGGTTAGATACGTGTTCACAGGAAGTATGGTAAGGGCAACAAAGAACAAAGCCAAGGTGGACTTCCATGTCAAACCAGACTTTAGAGTTTCCCCTTCCTCGTAGCCTTCTTTCTCCATCACGTGAGTCACCCGTAGTATCTCTCTTTCTCTTTGGGACTTAATGACTTCCAGATCAAGAACTGCTTTCTCACATTGTCTATGAAAGTTGGGTTCATGGCAGTCCATACATCTGGTGAGCCGGATAGCCTTTTAATGTTTAGAACAACTCTGAAGCGGCTCTCATCAGTAGTGAAGAAGGGTTGTATTGTGACCTCTTGAGCCACTCCCGCATCGAAAGGCTGTAAAGCAACTTTTGAGATGATACTCCTTCCCTGCAAGTCAAGTTTCACTTCCCTCACTATGTATGGGTCAGGAGTTTCCGCTGTGTGGGATTGGAGAAACTCATCCAAATATCTCAACGTAGCTTTTGCCTCTTCTCTGTTGACCAAGAAGGGCAGAATTATCTCCCATGAATCCCCCTTCGGCTTGGATGGGATCCTCCATTTCCTTTCAAGGGATGGAACCACAAGTTTAGAGACCAGTAGCGCTGGGTAAAGAGAGGGAACAAGAGCGAATAAGACAGTTATGCCTATAGCCAAAATTGTCGTCAAGGATGAGGAGTTTACAAAGAAATCTGGTGGTAGCATTTTTGTTCCGACAAGGGACACGTTTAGCGATATTCCCATGATATAGCCCAACACTATCGCAATTAGGGCGTATACCAAGGACTCCAGCATAAACATGAGGCTAACCCCTTTGGGTGACAGCCCGAGCGAACTGAAGGTCCTTATTTCCCTTATTCTCTCATAGATGGTGCCTAGGATAGTATTCGCTATGACCAGCCCTCCTATGCAGAAAATCACGAGTATGGGACCTAAGCCTTGAAACCCCAAGGTCACTAATGGCCCAACGGTCCAAACATTCTCTCCGTCACAGACGTGCATGGCTAATCCTCGGTACAGTATGGCTAGCTCGTTCGTAACCCCTATGAGAGAAGAGGCATTTTCCGCTCGGAAAGATACGCTCGCCAGATAACCTCCCATTCTGAGAGCTAGCTTGTATGGCACTATTAACACATCGCCGTAGGTGAGAGGATTATGCTGCTCCTCAGGAACAACGCCAACAAGCAGGGCGTTGACCATGTTTGGGTCTACAGGGGTAGATGGAAAACCAGTCAAGTCTAGTAGGCTGTTAGCCCTCACAGCATCTATTATTCCTACTACCGTTAGGTTATAACCCTCAACCTCAACGGATTGCCCTACAGAGATCTTTAGTTTCTCAGAGGCATCGCTTGAGATTACGGCTATGGGGGCATCGTCGCTCCAAAGCCAGGACCCATTTCTGAGAGCGATCAGATAGTTTAGCACCTCATTCTTTGACAATCCAAGTATAGCCCTTACCTGATACTTTTCATCTAGCGCTTTTATCTCTGTACCTACTTCCATCCCAGCTCTTGACTCGGGGTAGAACCAAACTCTAGGTGAAGGTTCATACCCAACAATCCCTCTGAGATGCTCTAAGAAGTAAGGGTCACCTATGTTGCCGGGGGCTGTGTCGAAGGTGCCAAACTGTAGAAGCATGCCCTTGTAAGCTGGATAGAAAGGTGTAGCCTTAACTAGGGAGGGTCTCGCATAAGTCACAGTGGATGTTAAGGCAACCATAGATGTCATTATTGTCGCAACAGTGATCAGGACCAGAACAGTTCTGAGTTTTCTCCTTCGCATCTGTTGGGTGGATATGCCGAAAGACAGGAAGGCTAAGGACACAAAACCTCGCTCCATGTAATGCTTGCCCATCTGACTTAGCCTCTCCTCCTTGGCAATCAGCATTACCTTATTGAAGAATATCGATGTCACAAATATGAACAGCATCAAGATGCCGATGCTCAGGGGGCTCATCATAAAGTTTGCCGCTACTCTTGGAGCTGGGCTCAAGGACATATACATGCCTAGAAACACTATGTATATGAGTAGGATAGCGACCAGCCTCTTCTTC
>Ga0315306_10001131_pt1 | contig 12810 bp, 13 predicted proteins | sample TDP1_MG_FD_203803 | JGI IMG/M metagenome (GOLD analysis project Ga0315306, IMG submission 203803) | Freshwater sediment microbial communities from Lake Towuti, South Sulawesi, Indonesia - TDP1 | ecosystem: Environmental > Aquatic > Freshwater > Lake > Sediment | place: Indonesia: South Sulawesi... | reverse complement strand
CGAGCGCATTTGGAATAAAGATTACACAGTCTGGAAAGATGAGGACATAGAGATTTCAAATCGGCTGGGCTGGTTGACCTCAGCCCAGGATATGGCTGATGCTCTGCCTGAGGTCGATCAGCTGGTCGATGAAGTCCGAGCCGAAGGCTACAGCCAGGCGCTTCTCCTTGGCATGGGTGGCTCGAGTCTGGCTGCCGAGGTTCTGGCCAAGGTGTTCGGTACAGCCAAGGACCATCTCAAGCTCGAAATCCTGGACAGCACTGTCCCGGCTTCTGTCTTATCATTAAAGAACAGGCTCCGCCCGGAGAATACACTGTTTATCGTCTCTTCCAAATCAGGAACAACCATAGAAACAATTTCGCTCTTCAAGTTTTTTTTCAACTGGATTTGCGAATCCCTTGGAAAAGAGAAAGCCGGCGAGCACTTTATCGCCCTCACCGACCCAGGAACTCCTTTAGAAAAATTGGCTGGCCAGCATCGCTTCCGGCGAATGATTCCAGGCAATCCTGATATCGGCGGCAGGTTTTCTGCGCTTTCACCCTTTGGGCTGGTTCCGGCAGCCCTGAGCGGAATCGAAGTCAGAAAGCTGCTGGATAGAGGCCAGGAAATGGCTCGCTCCTGCCGGCTAGCTTCAGAAGACAATCCAGGCATTCTTTTAGGAACGACACTGGCCTTGATAGCTAAATCCGGCCGGGACAAGGCGACTTTTGTCCTCTCACCGCAGATCGATAGCTTCTCCCACTGGCTGGAACAGCTCCTGGCTGAAAGCACAGGCAAAGAAGGCAAGGGCATTCTTCCTGTTGTCGGAGCCGATGATGCCGTCCTCGATTCTTACCTTGGCGACCGATTCTTCGTCTTCATCTTGCTGGCTGCTGACAAAAGCCGTTATTCCTTAATCGAGGCTCTGAAAAAAACCGGGCATCCTCATCTCAGGTTCGACCTCAAAGATTTCTTCTCGCTCGGGAGCCAATTCTTCCTCTGGGAAATGGCCACTGCGGTTGCAGCATTTTTCTTAAAGATTAATCCTTTTGACCAGCCGAATGTTGCCCAGTCAAAGAAAAAAGCTGAAGAATTGATTCAAGGCTTCAGGGAAAAAAGGCGCCTTCCTGCTGAGGTTCCAACACTCTCTCAAGAGAGCATCTCTCTTTTCGCAGATTTTTCCGCTTCCTCTCCGAGAGATGGCCTCGAAGCCTTTCTGGGCAAAGCCGGAAAGGGAGATTACATCGCCATCCAGGCATTCCTTCAGTCAGTGTCGAAAACAGAAAAATACTTGAGGGAATTAAGGAAAGCTCTGGAAAAAAAGACAAAGCTCCCAGTCACGATTGGCTTTGGACCCCGCTACCTCCATTCCACAGGACAGCTTCATAAAGGAGACAAGGGCCATGGGCTTTTCATCCAACTGACAGCCGACGACGCCGAAGATGCTCCTATTCCCGATGAGGCCGGCACGGCCTTTTCCTCGCTCTCATTCGGAATCCTCAAAAAAACCCAGGAAAGGGGAGATCGAGAAGCATTAAAGGAGGCGGCACGGCGGGTCATCCGCCTTCATCTCCATCAGGATGTTCCTGCTGGATTGAAAAAGATTGCCTCTTGGCTCTGAATTAAAAAAATTCGTGAGAACCCGACTTGGCCGGGCAAAGGGAGCGGCAAGGCGAAGCGTACGAATTTTTTATGACTTGTTAGGGAATTAAGAGTTAAGTGAGTATCTCTTGGATTGATTCTTTGGGATCAGAAAATCCCGCAAAAAAGAATATCCGCATGGAAGAGATCGTCAGTGAACCTCCTGACTTTCCACTCGACCGTGTCTTTAATGGTCAGATAGAACCACAAATTATCAAAAAGCCTCATTTTTTTCAGGTAGTATTGAGCAAAATCTGTCATGCTGTCGATAAGGACATTGCCCACGATATTGTTTTTATTGTCGAAGATCATGATCTTGCTGACCTCTTTCTGCTGCCCGCCTTCGGTAACCTTCTCTTTGATCAGCCTGCCGAAAACCTTTGCCTTACCCTTCCCTTCCCAGCTCTGCGGCTTATCATAGGCAAGGTCGATCAAAGCCTGAAATTCATCTCTTGCTCGTAAGTCCAGATAGTCATCAAAGACAGCCTCTCCAGTCCTCTTAAACACAGTTCTCCAAACTTTATCTTCTCCCTTTGCTTCGAGGCTGTCAGCCACCAGGATGGCGGGTTTATCAGGAGTGAACACTCCTTTGCCTCTAATTTCTTTGTCGACCAGCGAGCTGACATCACCTGACTCTATCTGACCCTGGACAATAATATCAAATCCCTGGACAGCAGGTATGTAAAGATACTTTCCGAAAGCAACCTTGGCCACACCCTCAAAATCATTTATGCCTTCCTTGATTTCAAGACCTTTCGTCTCCTGGGTTGCTGCTTCTGGCTCTACTGCTTTTTTCTTACAAGACATTGGCCCTCCAAATGCAAGCAGAATGAGGAGCAGAGTCAAACCCAGAAGACAAGCTGTCTTTTCGGCCGGACCTTTTCTTCTGTCTGAAATGAATGCTCTTAATGCCATGGCGCGTACCTCCAATACTTTAATCATTCAAATTTTCATCGGGGGAGATGAGGCTTACCTCTTTCTTCCAATATGTCATCTTTTCGAACTTTTTTTATACCACTGAAAAATACAAAAGTAAAGAAGAAATTGGCCCTGGCTAAAACTTACAATTCGCTTCTCAGATAATATCAAAGTCCTATAGAGGGCAGGACATCATCCAGAACTTTGGACTTCTTTCAGATAGAAGACCTTACCTTATGCTGGGCTGGCGCAGGTCAAAAAAAAACAGGACTAATTTTTCTTTATGTTCTTACCCGATGGAGAATGCGAAGAGGAACTTCGACTCGAAGAACGACTTATGGCAGAGCCTGGAGAAGAGCTCCTCGAGCTTGGGGCTGAACTCCTAAAGCTGGAAGCCGGACTCCTCGAAGCAGGAGCTGAGCTTGTCCTCGGTGAAAAACTTCTTTCGCTTCGAGAAGAGATGGACCTTGAGGAAGAAGAACGGAATGAAGAGGATGGTGAAGTCATATTTGACCTGGATGGAGAAAGCCGAATCCTCTCCGAATATGGCCTTGCTTCTGATCTGGAGGAAAAGCTCCTGGAAAAGGCTTGGCCAGAGCGTTGCCTCTCGATTCTTATGGAAGAAGACCTTTCCCCTCTTGAGGAAGACGAAGGAGAGAATGATGAAGGAGGCGACGGCCGTGAGATCCTCGAGGGGTAGACCTTCGTTGCCGAGGCAGAGCCTTGGCTTTGCTCGGAACCGGTCTGGCCGCGTCGAACAGCTTCAGGTTTTGTCAAAGATGAGCGGGATAGACGACTTTCAAAATTTTGAGGGGATATCCTTGAGCTTGAAACCCTTGCAGCTTGATCTGTCCTACTTACAGCTCTGGATTCAGAGATTGAACGCCGAATCTCGCCAGAAGACTTTTGGGAGGGAGATGATTTTAGCTGGGAGCGAGAAAGAACCGTCCCTGAGCCATAGCTCTTGATCGCCGAACGAAGATTTGACCTTGAAAGGACTTGGGCTGCTTTGATGTTTTCCGCACCGAGTCGTTTCAAACCTGGCTGATAATCGGCTTGCCTGGACGAGAGAGAGATTTTTCCAAGACGAGTGATTCTATCCTGGCTCAAGGCCATTTGGGAGATGGACTTGGACCGCAATTGGTCTTTACGAATAACAGTTAGAGCGCGGGAATTGGAAGGGTAATAGCGGCTATAGTAATGTCCATAAAAATTGTTGTTGATGATGACCACCGGATATCCATAATAGCTCAAAGGACACCAGCCGATATAATCGTAACCCCAGTACCAATGAACCCAAGCAGGACTCCAAATTCGATGAGGAATCCAGTACCAACCCAGGCCAAGCCTCCAGTGCCATCTGCCGTAGTGGTGAACAGCCCATCCCCAAGGCTCGTAGGGAATCCAATACCAGCCAATAAAAGGATACCAGTCCCATCTTCCATAATAGTAAGGCCTCCAATCGCTGTAATAGATATAGGGAACCCAGACATAGCCATAGGGCTGTTCGTAGACCCAGCGTCCGTTGTCAGCCAGCTCAACTTCGTATTCGTCGAGCTCAGAGGGAAGGTATCTGCGGCCGATGACTCTTTGCTGGAGTGAATCTCTCGACCTGTTCCATTGGGAAAAGCTATCATCCCCGCTGTCATAAAAAAGGACGGGCTCTGAAAGGAAATGGCCGTTGGCAGCGATGAGCTTCTCCTCGCTCTCTACCTCCAAGGAACTATCTTCACCAGCCGCCTCCGCTTTCCCCTCAAAGACAAAGAGTTCGGTCTCTCTGCCCTCTCTGACCTCGATTCTGTAAAGCCCTTCCTGGGTAATATAGAAAGAGGCATCAGCAGTATGAATCTCAAAGCTCTTTTCCCTTTCCAAAAAGCTTACCCTCAAGTAGACTTTCCCTGAAAGTAGATGGAGCTTGATCTGCCCTTCACCGTTTTGGGGAAGATTGACGAAATCAAGCTGAGTGCCGCTATCGATACGGAGATAGTTTCTTTGGCCAAAATGAACCTCTGCCCGGCCTTCTCGAGTTCCCAGCTTGTCGCCTTCGACGACAAGCAAGTTCACAACTCCTTCTTCATAGCTCGAATCAGCCGCTCTCTGGATATAAACATCGCCTCTGACATAGCTCAACCGAGCAAAAGCAGAGCCTGAATACTCTTCCTCCCCATAAGAAACGCCGGAGGAAACAAAAAAAGCAAGCAAACCGATGAAAAATAATGTCTTTTTCATTTTATTTCCTCCTCCGCTTGGAGGAGTTGCAAAAATCGTGCCAGAGTTTTTTCTTGAGAAAAGAAGAAGAAAGAGTCAATTCTGTCCTGGTTTAAGGACAATTGACAACTTATGGAGTCAGTCGAAAAATGACCGAATCCCCCTGCCTTTATGGCTTTTTCTCTTCAACTCAAGCTTTAAATAAAAAATGCCTGTTCGAAACCAGGTCTATAATATCTAAGCTTCCTGCACTTCGGCTCTCGAAGCTTATTCTTTACCAGCGCCAGCGCCTCATCATTGGCCAACCTCTCCGCTGACCGCCTCTTCCCCAAAAGAAGCCCATTCTGCCCATTGGATGAAATCTGAAAAATCCTCTCCTTCCTAAGAACCTGTTTCCTGCAAACCTTCGGAATTTTTCCAATTTTTCCAACTGCTCAGGAGTGAAAATTTTTCTTATCTCTCTTCTCTGCTCGATAGCTCTCTTTTGATGATTGGCACGAAGACTGGATAGCTGATCGATGAGAGCATTGATCTCTTTCTGGTCAGAATTGGGGTCGCGGAGCAGGGTTTGGAGCTTCTGGCGGAGCGGCCTCATCTTTTCCTGAAACTGCTTCATCTCATCCTGATGGATCTTTCTGAATTCTTCCAATTTTGATTTCTGCTCAGCGGTTAAATCGAGAAAGTTCCTTTGAGCAGGATTCTCCTTCGATTCTTCCTTTATCGCTTTTTTCTCTGTCTGGCCAAGAAGACTGGCAGAAATAAAAGTTAAACTCAAAAAGGCAAGAGCGATGGTTACAAAAAGCCCGTGTTTTCTCATCTTAAACCTCCTTTCTCAGCTTGAGAGTTAATTAGACAACAAAAAAATAAAACCCTTGGAGGAGCCTGCGATTCAGAAATAAAAGCGCTCAGGCGAGTGCCTCGAAAACAATCAAGCATTGGGGGATGATAAGATGGAACAAAGACTGATAATAAAAAGGAATCCCTCTCCCCGGGACTCCTTTCGAGAAAAAGACAAATAGAAGTTCTTAAGTTTTTTCGAACCTAAACCTTCTTCAGGATAGGCATTCCTGTCTTCTGCGTCTCTTGGACTCTATAGCCAGCAGGAAGAGAATCAAGTGCTCCTGGCCTGACATCTCGGGCAAAAAAATAGATTCTCTGTGTACGACCCCCCTTCAGATTAACATCCCTGAAATGGAGATAGTACTTGACCCCTTTAGAGTTTGTGAATTCATAAGCCATTTATTTTACCTCCAGTTTGAATTTACTGATTAGAAAACAAAACGCAAGCTGACACCAAGGAGATGGGCTGTTGCCGAATAGGTACCCTCTCCAAGGTTAATTCCGCCGACTTGATAGGCTGCAATTGTTCTGTTTGGACTTGTCCTGTCAGAGAAAATCTCGTAGTGGTAGGTGGCGTCAATAACAAATTTGCTGATTTTATAGCCAAAGCCTGCTGTAAATGCTACACGGTCTGCATCGGGAAGAATAGGATCCATGGTCATGACCGGCTGGGGAGTTTGGTCAAAAAGAAATCCTGCCCTCAGAGCAAGTTTTTCATTCAATTGATACTGTAGGCCTGTGCGGAAGAGAGTGGAAACATCCCAGTGTTCCTCAAACGTTTCAACCTCATCAGGATAAGGGTCAGGAAAATCGATAGTGATGTCGAATTTATCATAGGTATTCCAGAAGACATAGTTGATGTCAGCCGAAAGAAGCAACTTTGGAGTCAGATTAAAGGCTACGCCTGCGCATAAGATATGAGGAAAATCAAAAGATGTCGCTACATTTCCTCCGGGTGGAACATACGGCTTGAAAGGCGCTGGAACATTTATGCTATCAAGGTCGATCTCTCCTTCAAAATCGATCTTGAATCCACTGCGCCAATTTAAGCCAAGGGAAAATTTTTCTCCTTTGTAAAGAGCACCAACATTCCATCCCCATCCATTGCCTTCGCCGTCTGTTATCGAAGCTGGCACCTCATACATGCCTCCGCCATAAGGCCTAAAGTCTTGAACAGTTACGAGATCAAAGGCTAAGGTGGAAAGGACATAGAAGACGCCCGCGCCCAAAGAGAAATTATCGCTGACTTTGTAAGCTATAACAGGATTGAAGACGAATGATTTCATGTCATCCTTGACAGAGAGATATCTCAATGGATAATTTGCAGGCCATTCCGTTCCCAAGCCGTAGGGTGAAAAGAAGCCAAAGCCGACAACAATTTTATTGCTGATTTTCTGGGTGATATAAAAGGTTGAAGGGTAGAAGTACTGCTTGACCATCTCGTAAGAATTAGAATAGGCAGGATTGATGAGAGGGGCATAAGGCATGGTCAATTTTGTCTTGGGAATGATTACAGTTGTGCCCAGCGAAATCTGAGTTCCATCCAACCAAGCGATTCCAGCAGGATTGTGGAAGACGGCCGTAGGGTCGTTGGCGACGGCCACAAACGCACCGCCCATGGCCATCGCTGCCGCTCCATGCTCGTAGATGAGAAACCCAGCGCCACGAACCGAGGAGTTAATGCCTAGGAATACTAAAAGAGATAATGCGAAGGGAAGAATTTTTCTTTTCATCATAACCTCCTTCCGAATACTTTAATTCCTCCTTTTTTGGAATGGTTAGTTTGGGTGATTTGACTCACCTCTCAATTATGTCTCAAGTATTTATAAGAAATAGACGATAATGTCAAGATATATTTGTCAAAAAAAATTGAACTTCTCCACTAAAATTAGACGGCTGTCCTTCTCTGCTCAATGAGCAATTTTCAAGAAGAAATGAGCGGCTAATTATTTTAAATCGAAAATGAATAGAATGAACGAAGGTTGAAGAAAAGTATATTTTTTTGGCCTAACTACTTGTTTTTATTCATATTAAAAAAATAAAAAATTTTTTTATTACCCTCTTTACAATTGATTTTTTTTCTTGTATAGTAAAAACGGTTCTCTTTGGCGGGCTGGAGAGAATCCCCACCTTTTTGGTTCCCATCATCAACCCCCCTTTTGCTGACAACAGCCCGCACTCTTTATGGAGCCCACTTATGGACGATGAGAAAAAAATTGAAGAAAGGTATAAAAGAATCTACAACCAACTCCAGACACTCTTGCCTAAAACTCGAAACAAGATCGCCCGCATGGCGACTGTCGCTGCCCTCCTTCAGCACAAGATGCCGCGCTTCTTCTGGACTGGATTCTATCTTCTCATCGAGGGAGAATTAACTGTCGGCCCTTACCAAGGCCCGCTGGCCTGCCAGGTGCTGGAGAAAAATAAAGGTGTCTGCTGGGCAGGGGTCAGAAGCAGAAAAACAATTATCGTCCCCGATGTTCATAAATTCCCTGACCACATTGCCTGCGACAGCCGCTCAAACTCGGAAATCGTCGTTCCCCTTTTCAGCAAAGATCGCCAAGTCTGGGCCGTGCTCGATATCGACAGCCGAAGGTTCGATGCTTTTTCAGAAGTTGATAAAGAATGGCTGCAGAAAATTGTAAGATTGATATAACCGGATTTTTTTTATTCTCTCTTTCCTATTCAAGCGAAAAGATACAGATTCTATCCCTTCACTCTATTGGCTGTAATGTCTGATGACACGGACGACGGCCTTTTCGCAAACTTTGCAGAAAGGCTTCTTGCCTTTGGTGAACATGATGCAGTCCAGCATCGGTCGATAGAGCCCTTTGGCTGAGTAGCCCGCACCCTCGAAGGCCCCAATTTTATCCTTGAACTTGCTCCGCGAAAGATAGTCATCGACCTTTTTTGCATTCTCCTGGGAAAGCTTCTCAGATTCTTGCTCAATTCGTTCCACGTCTTCCCTCGCAGCTCCCTCTCTCTTCATCTTGGCAATCTTTTCATTGATCTCCTGGCGGACCTTCTGGTAGGCGCTGTCCATCTGGTCAAAATCATCCTTCTCCCAAGGAGTGGGAATCTCGATTCCAGGCGTAGCCAGCTCTCTCCACTTCAGGTTCTTGGGCGCGAGAAGGGCGGTGATGTTTGGCTCAGTCGGCTCGACTCCTTTGGGATAAAACTCATTGTAGGCCACAGCCGATGTGTAGTATTCATCGCCCAGTCCAGCAAAGGAATGGCCAAACTCATGAAGGAAAAGATATTCATACCATTGATTGTCCGTGGTGAACGTGCAGTAGAAGTTGTAAATGCCTCCGCCGCCGTAGCGCTTGTGGTTGACCATGATATAAAGTGCGTCGTAGGGAACATGGGCTGCCAAATCGCGAAGGGATTTGTTGTCCTCTGTCAAAAGGTAGCGCTCAGAACCGAGGGAATCAAAGGTAGCGTTGAGGGCGGTTTTTTTGAAAATCCCATAGCTCGGCTCATCGCAGCCGCTCTCTTCAGAAGGTTTAAAAACACCATAAATATTAAACTTGTCTTTGTGGCTGCGAAAAGGCTCCTGGCTGAAGAAAACGTCGGTGAAGCGCTTTAAATCCGCTTGAAGCTTCGCTTCCTCCGAGGAAGTGTAGCCTTCAGCGATGAAGGCGATATCGACTTTCTGGTGGGGGTTTCCATTTTTCAGAACTTCAAAAACCTTGACTCTTCTCTCTAACGTCTCTTTGATGATGCTCTGCGAAGAAGGGTCGACCTCCTGGCTGAAAAGAGGCTGAGGGATGTTCTCCCTGTTCCTGACCTCCAAGACGAATTTTATTTTTTTCTTGGGAAAGGGAATGAGAGCCGTCTCATGATATGTTCTCTTAATGCCCTTAAGGGCTGGCTCGGTCGTCTTGTACTCGCTGAAATAGCTGTCAAACCCCTTGGAAAAAATAAGATTCCCTGATGAAGAATCGTAAATCTTGACCAGGTAGCGTCCGGTGTTGAAGTTATCGACAAGGTTCCGTTCGCTTCCGGCCCAGATGCCCTGCTCATAAATCTGGTCCAATGTCACCAACTCTTGACGGGCATCGCCGCTGTGAAAATAATCGATTCTCATCGTCTTGTCGAGGAAATAATCGTCGAATTTAAAATGTGTCTGAGAAAGAAGCGATAGCGGAAAAATAAAAGCCAATAAAATGCCAGGGATGCGGTTCATGATTCCTCCTTTTATTTTGACCTGTTGAGGATGACAATCTTTCCCAAGACTTCCTTGATGATTTTCACCGCTGCTGCGGCTGTGATTCCTGAGACATCTCTTTCCGGATTGAGCTCGACCACATCCAAGCCGACGATTCGGGCTTTGAGTCTCTGAAGGATGCTCAGAGCCTGACGAGAGGAAAGGCCTCCTGGCTCGTGGTGGGAGACCCCTGGAGCAAAGGCAGGGTCGAGGGCATCCAGGTCAAAGGAAATATAGAGGGGATTGGAGAATTCAAGGCAAAGGTTGTCCTTGATATCCTTCATCTCGATCATCCGAATGCCGTGTTTGAGGACCTTTGCCCTGTGCTCGCCTGTAGCTGCCCTAATTCCGACCTGAACCAGGCTTCGAGCCAAGCCTTGCTCAATGATTCGGGCAAAGGGGCAGGCATGAGAAAAGCGGTCGCCATAGAGCTCTTCGTACAGATCCGGATGGGCGTCGAAATGAAGGATATCCAAGGGCTTGAATCTCCTGGCAAAAGCTTTGACCACAGGGAAGGTTATGGAATGGTCTCCACCCAAGACGACAGTGACTGCGTTTTTCTCCAATATCTCGAGAACGCTTCTTTCGATTCGAGAAAAAACTTCCTGAAAGTTTCCTGAGGCATCGACATCCCCCAGGTCAACCAAAACTCCTTCTTCTTCTAAGTTCGCGCCGAGCTCGGTCCAGGGATTTATTGCTTTCCCGGTCGAGGCAGCGCGGATAGCCTGCGGCCCTTTCGCTGCCCCTCTCAAATAACACGATTTCTCATCAAAGGGAATTCCGATGATAGCCAAGTTGAATTTCTGGCTCTGCTTTATCGCCCCTCCAAAATCTGTCATTTATTCTCTCCTAAATGAATTTAAAAATTTTTTTGTAAACAAACATAGAGGCCAGAGGATTATACAGGAAAAATCAGAAGGACAAAAGCCATCAAAATCTCAATTCACCTAATAAATAAGAGAGCGGGCTGGGTGCTTAGAAAACCATTTGAATAGCTCGGGCGGAGTGGTTCGAAAGCACACTGCTTTTGACCCAGCCAATCAATTATTAGGCGAAGGTCAGTGGGTGAAAAAGACCGTTTGAAGGCTGAGCGGGCATGGTTCCTCGACCGAAGGGAGAGGAGAGCGAAGCCTGCGTGTTTTCGAAGCACCCAGCCCGCTCTCCCCTATCTTTTTTCAAAGGCAATGGCGGCAAAGCTGACAGCCGACTGCGTGGACTCTTCCTGCCAGAAATCGTAATCAAGGACAAAGCCCTTTGACCCGCTTAAAACCTCGAGAAGGCAAGCCAGAGCAGAAAAGCCGCAGACATTGAAAACTCCCTTGACCTTCTTCATCTCTTGCCAGAAGCTCTCGACATCGGCCTTGCAGATGGCGCCGATCAAAAGTCTATCATGATTTTTGGCCTGATAGAGAAGGGATGAGGCACGCTGCTCGTGCCCGAACTTTGGCCCGATGTGCGATAAGTCGACTCCGGCAACGAGGAGTGTGCCAGGGTCGAATTCCTTTGCGGCCAAGCCCAAAACCTCCAAGAAGCTCTTTAGGCCTGAGATATCAGAGGGCCGAGAGACTTTGTCCAGGACTGTATGGAAAGAGCCGCAGAGGATGGGAATGAGCGAAAAATTGGAACCAAAAAGATGCTGAAGAAAGATAAGCTGAAACTCAAGTGAATGCTCGCTGCGGTGAGCGATATCGTCGGCTGAGACGGCATCTACGCCTGCCTCCCGCAGCCTTCTCACCCAGTCCTTGTCTGTCTTTATCCTTCCTAAAGGGGTTTCAAAATCCCTCTCGGTCAAGGATAAAAAGGAATCATGAAGGCTGTGCCCTGTTCCGATGAGGATGACCCTGCGCACTGTAGAATTCTTCAAGGCTTGATAAGCCCGAGCATAGACACGGCGGCCAGCCCCCAAATCAATATGAGGAGAAACAAGGGCAATGAGCTCTTTTCCTCTTATTTCCGCAGGGAGCTCTGGCTCTGAAGAAAAAAAAGAATCAAGGAATATCCGAAGCTCCTTGGCCTCAGCCGGATAAGAGCGGCCGGCATGAAAAGCCTGCCTCACCTCGAGCAGCGAATATTCGTCGATCAATCTCTTTCTCTCTCGGCGGTAGCGCTCGCTGTCCAGCAAGAAAGCAGAGTCAAGCTCTGAGAGGAGCTTTTCCACTTCCTGGGAGCTGACCAAAACTCCTCCTCTCATCCTTATGAACTCAAGCTGAAAATCCCTGATATTTCTTCTTCCATCCATAAGAGCGATGAATTCCAGAATCTCACCCTGCAAGAGAAGCGGCTTCTCAATCAGCCCCAGAGGGTCTCTGACGAGAAGAGCTTTCTTTCCCTGATAGGAAGTTGGAACAGCCTCGATGTCTGTCCTCAAGCGGGGAATGAAATCGTCGCCGTAAATTCTCATCTCTTTAATATTCTTCTATTGAAAATAGAAAAATATCAAAAAAATCATAAAATGGAAATATAATTTTCTCTGATCTTTCAGGCGAAGGCATAGTGGCTCGAAAGCCGTGTGAAAGGCTGAGCCTTCCCAGTTTTGCTTTTGCTTCAAAAATGGCTATAATTCGAAAAAAACTACGAGGAAAATTTATTGAAAAACGTAAAAACTCAAATCAAAAAATGGAGGATAAGATGAAGCAGCGCACAAAAAAATATTTTCTTTTTTTCATTTTTCTCTCTCTGACTTTTTTCGGAATCGGCGAGGCTCAGCAGAAAAAAGCAAAACCTCCAGAGTTTAAGCTGACCATCGACAGCATCATGGCAGGCTCTGAGCTTGTTGGCAACGCTCCCTCGAGCATCTCCTGGTCTGTGGACGGGACAAAGCTCTATCTCCGCTGGCAGAAGCCAGGAGAAAAGAGTGCAGAGCTCTATGCAGTGACAAAGACAGAGACTTCTCCTCAGAAGATATCTCTTGATGACCTTCTTAAACTCCCTCCGCTGCCTGCGCGGACTTTCGGCCGCTTTCGAGGCTTCGGCCTTTTCGGTGTCGAGATAAGATTCGACAAAGCCGAGAAACG
>Ga0315306_10001129_pt1 | contig 12815 bp, 13 predicted proteins | sample TDP1_MG_FD_203803 | JGI IMG/M metagenome (GOLD analysis project Ga0315306, IMG submission 203803) | Freshwater sediment microbial communities from Lake Towuti, South Sulawesi, Indonesia - TDP1 | ecosystem: Environmental > Aquatic > Freshwater > Lake > Sediment | place: Indonesia: South Sulawesi... | reverse complement strand
GTGAACTGGAATATTCACCGTGGTTCCATCGGCTTTTTCTCGGTTTATGCCCTCAATGAATATTCTATAGCTTTTCTTATCGACCCTTAGGATCTTACCTTCGAATCCTTTATAGTCGCCTCTGAGCACCCTTACGGTATCACCAGTCCTTACAGAAATAGAGCGGGTATTGTGAGACTCTTTCAGCTCGGATGAAAGATGAGCAGACAGAATATTGCCACGCCTATGGTGAGGTGCGTTGTACAGCTTTTTTCTTTGTTTACCGGGTTTTCTTGTCTTAGTTTTCATGTGCATCCCGCCTTTGAATAACTTGTTATATTATTATGCTTGAGGCGCTCGCTATTCTCGGCCATCGTTCTGCAGCTTCCCTAGCCACAGGACCACGTATCTCCGAGCCGCGCATCTCGCCCTCCGGGGTTATAATGACGGCGGCGTTGTCTTCAAATTGAACCCAGTTTCCTTCAGGACGCCTATAAGGTTGTCTTTGTCTGACTATGACCGCGCGGAAGAGTTTCTTTCTCATATCAGGTGTTCCTCTCCGCACAGAAACAATCACCATATCTCCGATTGCGGCTGCGGGAACACGCCTCAGTCTTCCTTTATATCCCGCGACCTGGACAAGCCTCAACAATTTTGCTCCAGAGTTATCGCTACACTTTATTAGGGACCCGGCCTGTAGACCTCTTGTGACCTTTAATCCATGCGCTATCGTCCCTTTGGCCACAAGGGCTCTGCCCTTTGCTTTGGCTGCCATTTTTCACGTCACGCCTCCGTCTTCTCAACGACAACAAAAGAGACTGTCTTACTTACCGGTCTACATTCAGCGATCTTAACACGGTTGGCCTCAGAGGCACCTATGCAAGGAGGGTTGTGGGCCGGGATATGGCTGTGTCTCCGTTCATACCGTTTATACTTTTGTACATACTTAGTGTAGTCACGCCTGACTATGACAGTTTTATCCATCTTGGCGCTTGTGACTGTTCCTTCTAAGACTCTTCCTCTAATTCTTAATGAGCCGTGAAATGGGCAATTAGGGTCGTTGCACGGTTTTTCGGGTTTCTTGAAGGAAGCCAGCGTCATCACCAATGTCTCCTTGAGACTCTTTTAACTCGGTCTTCTGGCCGACCTACAAGGACTTTCCCGTCAACCTCGACTACTGTTCCGTCGGGCAACGTGAAGTGAAGAACCGATATCACTTTTACTACAGTCTTTTCTTCTTGTTTGTGTAATATTGTGAAGGTATTTCGAGTTTCATCTAGGACTCTACCACATATCCCTACGCAGCTGGGGTTTGAGCTTTGCACCACCTTTGCCCTTAACCCTATGAACTCATGCTGAAGTATGGACGGTGTAATCTTCATTTCTTCTCCGCTCTGGCCTCTTCATTCATGACTGTCAGAATGCGAGCAATAGTCCTTCTGAGGTCACGGATTCTTGAAGGATTCTCAACTGCTCCTCCAGCCTTCACCATGGTCCTCGTCCTGACCAGTTCTGTTCGGAGTTCAGTCAGCCTTCTTTCCCGCTCTTCCCTAGACATACTTCGAATCTCCTTCATTCTCTTGCTTGACATCTATTCTTCCCCCTCTGGTTCAATCAGTGGCTCAGAAGGTCCTTCCTTAGCCGCGTCTACTGGAATCTCTTCTGCCGCTTCAACGGCTTCCTCGGTTTCCTTAGCCCCTTCTTCTACTATATGCACTTGATCAGGGAGTTCGGGTCCTGGAGGCATTATTGCGACCTTTACTCCGAAAATGCCTGGTTTAAGTTGGGTGTGAACAACAGCTTTTCTGACGTACTTCGTGGCTGGCTCGCCGCTTTTCGGGACATATCCTTCCCTGAATTTTTCCCTGCGAGCTCGTACGGTTCTCAGCTTGCCGCTAATAATGATCTCTGCACCCAGTGCTCCGGCTTCCATTATCTGGCTTAAAGCCCAGAAACCTGCTCTTCGAAAGTGTACGCCTCGTTTCAGCGCAGCAGCAATGCGTGAAGCCATTACGTGAGCATTAAATTCTGGAACCTCAATATCGGCAACAGAGATTTGGGGGTTTGGTAGACCAAAGTTCTCCTCTAAAACTTTTGCCAAATTCTTTATTGTTAAGCCTCCACGCCCGATGATTATTCCAGGCCGCATGGCATAGACAACTATGTTCGTGCCGAGAGGGGTTTTCGTGATGTCTACGCCACCATAGCCTGCTCTCTCAAACTCTTTCCATAGGAATTCGTCTATCCCAGTCTTCCTAATGGATTCGTCAATAAAATGTCTGACAGAAGACAATCACGTTTCCCCTCTAGCTTGTTCCAGAACTATTTCAACATGACACATTGTCTCAAAGCGAGGTGTCGCTCTTCCCATGGCTCTGGGAGTATACCTCTTAATCTTTGATCCAGGATAGGCTGATGCGTGAATCACTCTCAGTCTTTCTGTGTCAAGCCCTCTAAACATAGCGTTTGATTCAGCACTTTCCAGTACCCTGAGGATCTTCTCCGCGGCGCTGACTGGATATCTACCTGCGGCGGCTCTCTGCAGACCCCTTCGATGAGGCACTTTCTTACTATGCCTCCTGAAGGGGACAGCTTTTCTCTTCTGTCTGACCAACTCCAAGAACACTTTTGCCTCATCAAGTTTCATCCCCTTGATCGTCGTGCATACTTCCCTAGCTGCTTTAGGCGATACTCTAAGCTCTCTGCCGCTGGCTTTGACGGTTGTATCCGGATTCAAGCCCATTACTGAGTATCCCCATTTTGGCACTGGACATTCACCGACTTTCATTCAACAGATACACAGTGATTTATAAGAATTACCCCCCGCATATTTAAGGAATTGCTGCATCTCTACCGGAAGATGCCATATATGTGGGATAAGCTGAAAGGCGCCCTAGCAGACAAGGCGGCATTTGACATCCTTGTTTTTATTGTATTGATAGGCTTCAACCTCTATGCTTTTCGGAACTATATGGTAAGAGGCGTGATGAGCCGCGATTACATCGTTGGCGGGGATGGAATGGCCCATGTCTATAAAGTCGCAGAACTCGTTGATATGATGGGGCGAGGAGCTTATGTTGATTGGAGCGACGCGTGGTACCTGGGATATCATCCTTTCCATTTCTACCCCCCTTTGAGCTACGGATTGTACGCGATACTGGCATACTTGCTTGGTGATATTGGTCTCGGTATCAGAATAGGCGTAGCTTCATCGTTCCTGATCTCATCATTAGCAACCTATCTTGTGGTCATAGAGATTATGCGCGAATTCATGCTGAGACGAGTCTTTAGATGCTTAGTGGCTGTCGTAGCCTCTATTTACTTTGCTTATCACCCTTACTTGGTCAACTTCATAACCTTTGTTAACGACTTACCTGCAGCGTTTGCCTTCTCTTTCCTGCCAGTGTCGTTCTTCTTCTATCTGAGAAGCATACACCATCGCAACATCGCTAATCATGCGTTCTGCGCCTTCTTCCTAGCAGGTTCCTTTCTTGCCCACGCCTATGTGGGATTCTTCGCAGCCATCGGGGTCGGGCTTCATTTCATTCTTGAGATTCTTCTCAAAAGGACTTATGTTATAGGGAGGTTTGCTTCGCTGCTTTGCATAGGTTTGTTCTCGATCGGTCTCGTAGCCTTTTGGATCATTCCTTACTATTATGAACAGGAAGCTTTGGCGAGAACCATAGGATATGAGTGGACTATCCCTATCTCCTCAGTTGAGCTGCAGGATTTCTTCAATCCCTTGATGAAAGGGGGTTTTGCACCCACATACTTGGGCATGCTTGTAATTATTATATTAGCCGTTGCACTAGTCACTAGATTGCACATGACAGACAATCTGACCTATATTCTCATGTTAGTTATCTTTTGCTACATGGCGCTCGGTGTAAATGCACCACTGAGCTGGTTAAATCCTCTGATTAGTCTAGGAGTATATCCAGAGCGGATGATAGTCCTCTGCGTGTTCTGTATAGCCTGTGGTCTGGCTTCAGCTGCAGGAAGTCTTCTAGAAAGGTTAGCTGACATAAGATTTCCTCCACGATACAGGTTCTTGGCTATAGGGCTGTGCATACTATTGACGACGTTCACCATTGTGGATTCATCGTCTATCTCTCCGTCGATAGATCTATCTGATCCAGTATCTAGCTTCAATGATGTTTGTCGTTATGTAAAAGAGCAAGGCTCGGGAGACGGGCGAGTATTATTTATCGGTCCGGATGCTCCTCTCTACTCATATTCCCCTGCCTTGACCGGAAGAGCTATAGTTGGAGGTTACTACGTCCAAGGCTCAAAACTCTCCTATGCTATTGAATACTGCAGAACCTTTGCTCTGTTACAGAACGAAACCGCTCGTGTCCTAAGCATGTTTAAACTATTCAATGTCGAATATGCCATAGTCGACAGAAATGTCGTCCAAAGAGTAGCCTCACTTCTGGAGCTGAATGCTCTCCGAACTGTCTACGTGAATGATGGATACATTATCTACAAATATCTGGGGTACAAAGGCATAATCCAGACCGCTGTCAGCGACATCTTAGTGATTGGTGAGGCCTATCCTAGCTCCGTCGTAAGAAGCGTACTTGAAAGGAGACCATTCAACATGACGATAACAACTACCCCCTCATCGTGTATTGATGACTACAGTCTAGATGAACTCCTAAGCCATCATGCTTTGGTTCTCTACTCCTTCACACACCACAACAAGGAGGCCGCTGAGTCGTTGCTGAGAAGCTATGCAGGATCTGGAAGATTGCTCATCGTGGATATGGATGGATATCGGATCTCTGGTGAATTACAAGATGAAGGCATCTTTCTAGGGGTTAATTTCACTCGAGAGATCATCTACGATGGGCCTGAAACGGATCGCTGGGGTTCTCCCTTCCTCGTTACACACTCAGCATTACCCATTAACGGTTCATTTTCGGAAGGATCTTATCTCGGTACAGCTTGGATTGCCATGACGTATCAAGGGTTCACCCAAACGCACCTAGAAGTCAACAAGATCTATAAAGCGGTGGGCGTTCGAGACGGTGTCTATTTTATCGGCTTGAACCTCTTCTACCACGCACTATTATACAATAACAGTGCCGAAATAGAGCTTCTCCAAAGCTTATGCACACCCAAAGGCGTAACTGAACAAGAGAGGATAAGCTACGATGTGATTAGGGAAGCTCCCTCTCAGAAAGAATATAGAGTAAGTAGCGACAAGGCATTGGACATCATAGTAAGCATGGCTTGGTCTCCTCACCTGTACGTTATGGTCAACAACAGACCTGCATCAGTCACTGAACAGGACGGTGTCATGAAACTGAAACTGCCGCAAGGCGACAACTATGTTACCATAACTTATATAGAAACTCCAATCCACTTTGTTGGTGCTGGAATTACCGGCATTGCTATCCTATCATTTGGTATGGTTGTAGCAAGATCCCATAGGAGGAGGTCTCCATAAATCTTTGAGTGAATATTATGTGTCAAAGAGCTTGGTATTCGTTCGGCGCTTGTCTTCCTCAACTTAACGGAAATCTGAGTCCTGGTATTTTTCGTAGAGCTGCAAGTAGAGGCCCTCCTATAAGAAAGGAGACTAGGACGACGGTCAGATCCTCTACGTAAGAGCCAGCAGCGCCAACTACGAATATGTAGTACACGGTTTCAGGAAACCAGAGAAAGACCATATGCAAACCCATAGGGATCAACAGAAAGATCCTTGTCATTGCATCAGTTACGGTTCCGATGAAGGCGATGAGTGACGTCAAGAAGGCCAAACGCCTCACGTCTTCCTTGAAAATGTTTCTGCAGATTTTGGCTACTGGGTAGATGAGGGCCAAGGCCAATAGAATGTCAAGGATTGGCCATATCGGAAGCCATCTTCCCAACGGATGGATGAAATAAGCCCCTAACATAACTGCGTACAAGGCTAACACAGGCTTCCATTTTCCTTTCGCTATGAGTCCGCAGGCTAGGACGCCTATAGGTTCAGCTGTTACTCCAAACATCCAGAGATCGGTCGGCTTGACGGCTCTGGCTGCAACACTGCCTATAAGAGCCGCTAAGAAGCCGACCCAGGGACCCAGAACCATGCCCTCGAGAGGCTCCAGGTAAATGCTCCAGTTCCGCCACAGATCTATAGAGACGAGGTATAGTGCTGCGTGCGAGGCTGCGAAGACCCCGACCAAAGCGATGTTCTTCGATGAAAAACTCAAACCGGATCGAACTTAATCTCTTACCTAAGGTTAAAACATTTTCCCCAACCAATCCAGACAACATTGGCCCCAACGGCATTGGGTCATCTATGACCCTTTCCGTATCAACAAAGACCCCAACCAGATAACAAGGAAGACATAATAGATTTCCCGGCGGAAAACGATGACAAAGACCAATAGCTAAGAAGACTTTTCTCGGTTATTCTTAGCCTTTTACAGTTATTACTATGTCGAATGTGAAGTGTGTTATTCCTTCTATGGATTCTGAGACGCGAAGCCTCAGCGTTGTTTGGATGACTTCTCCAGGGCTGAGGGAGTTTCCACCGTAGTCCCAACTCAGATCAATGTATCTCGCAGCAGATTCGGGATCCCAATTTTCGGTTGACAGCTGAAGAATAGCTTCCGCATTTCCTTCGTTCCTTACGAGAATTGTAACATCCTTCTGGGAGCCAGGAGTTAGCTCACCCCAATCGATTGAGAACACGTTACCAGAGAGACCTTCATAAACTCCAACCTTAACGCTTCTTAACGTACCTGTGCTCGTAAGAATAATCGATGCCGGCGAAGCCCAAGAAATAATGCTGCCCTCTATGACAATTAGCACAGTAATCGCGGAAAGGAAAAATGCCCTTTGGGATTTTGAAGGAGATCTTCTTCTTGAATAGGTACTTAAAAGCGCGGAAACGAAGAGGTTAAAAAAGCCAAATGATAGCAGAGAAATGAAGTAGCCGGGTTCGATGTGAAAAACGAGGAAGGAGAAGCTGTAAGCCAATACCGTGAATCCTAGCATGGTAACCAAGTAAGACAGCACTATTCTTGCCATCATGCTTTTCACAGAATGGGCTTATCGGTAATCCTTCTAGGTCTAGCTTTCTAATTCTCTAAGCTATCTGATATCTGTTTAATTGTTCTTAAGACTTATGTGTGGAATTCTGTCGAACTTATTTGACTCTTGGTGCCTACGAGACAGTAGAATGGCTGAAGGTAATATTCCCGGATCACGCAGGCTGAGAAATGAACTTCCCATTGCACCTTCCTTCCAAGCTATGTGAATATCTGAATTAGGCTAATATCCTGTTCTCTCCCAATTGCGAAGCTAGTCAGAGAATCTGGAGTAACTGTAAAGTCCAAGATGGCATGATGAGGGTACAGCTGCCAGGTCTACTATAAAGATCGATCAGGGTTTCTAGATATACTCATGCTTCTCAAAATGGTTAGGTGATCTTAAAGTTGTAGAGTCATCCAGAATGTTCTTATGTGATCCGAGCTCTCAATCTACTTTCAGACCCTGCAAATCGTTTCTAACTTCGTATAGATCTAAAAAAAAGGAGGTTCTCTTACGGAATTATGGGCTCTGCTTGTTACTATCCCGGTACATAGAGGCATTGTAGCTGTCTTCCGTAGAGCGTTTCGAGCATCCAGTCATCAATCCCCATGCCTGTGCCGCCATGTTCCCATACCCATCCATTGTTTGGATCGCCGTCAGATATCACCCAACGTTGGAACATCGCTCTCTTGCCCTCGCCCATGTTCCATTCTCCTGGCGCCTCAAGCTTCTGTTCGCGCCAACGGCGCAAATCGAAAGGTGTCAAGAACTCGCCTTGCTTGCCGTCAGGTCCCCACCATTGTATCTTGATGCCATCGTAGCGTTCGTACTGCCCGCTTTCCTGGTTCCAGACCCACGATGTGACATGAATCGGAGGATTCTCAACGTACACTTTGATCGTAGGTGACATAGCGTAGTATATGGGTCCTTGAACGCCCTCCTGGTAACCCTCTGCTTTGGCTTTGACCCAGTATTCTCCATCTGGACCTCGCCATGTCTCCCACATAGCTTCCGCAGTGCCAGTGCCCTCATCATAGTTCATATCACCCTCGTAATGTCTGGGGCCATCAGCAAACCACCAAGTATGTTTGACTTTGATGCCTGGCGCGGTCTTGACGCTAGCTTTGACCGGTACGTTGTCTCTAACTGTCTCTCCGTAAGCCGGAGAATCTAATGTCACTTGTATGGGCGTGATGACGCAGATACGTATGATATACAAGGGACCTTGGTATTCATATGCCACAAACTGGAATCCCGGCAATGGAAGAAGCGATGTGGAAAGTCTGACTATAACAGTACCATTTAGGATAGCGGTAAGATTGAGCGCTGGAAGCTCTCCATAATTCCAGAAAGTCAAAGTAGCGTCCACTCTTCTAGCTTGGATGAAGGCGTCGACAACCCCTTCTGCACTGAGCTGGAACCTCAAATCCCTGGCTCCAAGTTTGTAGTTATCTGTATTCAACTTCTTGAACTCAACAAACGAAACGTTCAAGCCGATTTCCCCAGTCGGTCCTTGTCCTTCTGTCGGCTGCGGCAAGATGCCATTCCACTGTAGTCTCTCTGTCTTGAAGTACTCGAAAAGATCGAAGACTGGATGGATCTGTTCTGGATAGCTGTAGAGCGTCATTTCCAGGCTAGTTCCATCTTGGCCAACCCTTAGTTGCTGAGCGTATACGCTTAAGGCCGAAATGCGAAACATAGTCACTAGGCCAATAACAATAGACGAAACCAGCAAGATACCTAGCAAGGAAACAAACAACGTTCGCTTATGTTTCACTCTTCCCATCCCTCCTTGGTTTGGGTACTATTGTCATAGCGCCCCACACTCGGCGCTCTCCTCTCACTTTGAGAAGACCAGGGGAAAGAAAATCTAGACTTTCTAGATTGTCTTAGCGAGACTCCTCCAAATGCAGTGCTTAGCGTCTCCTCAAAGCGTTCGGTCCAGACTGTGTTTAAAATACGTATTTAGCAATTTGGAAAGTAAGTTCGGTAACAGAGTTCTATCGCATTCAGCGAATACGATTGGTTCTGATACTGCAGTGAATCCGTCTTAAAGTGCGGGGGACGGGGTTCGAACCCGCGCAGGCCTACGCCAGCAGGTCCTAAGCCTGCCTCCTTTGACCACTCGGACACCCCCGCTCTTTCCCTATCGAGATAAACCGTTTTAGCGAGTTGAATATTAAGTCTTTTGGTGGGCTTTTACCTCAATGGACATGGGTCGTAGGCGGGCGCAACATAGAAGTAGAATATGGATCAGAGATTAGTAGGATAGTTACCAAAGATGGTGAAAGGGGCGGTTTGTTTTTCCCAAAATGGAAAATGTCTTCCATTTCCGTTAGAATAGGTTTAAATATCTTTCCAGCGGACTGCTGTCCCAGAGAGTAGGAGAAGAAGTGGATTAAAATGGCTAGAAGGGCTAACAAACTCAATCTTGACCCCAAAATGCTCGCCTCTCTGATCAAGAAGCTCTATGCAGAGAGACGAAAATTGAGGCAATAATAGCCCAATTGAGAGTTGAGGGGATCATAGATGGAGCGAAGAAGTCATGTTGAGATAACGGCCGAGATACTCGATGCTGCCATGAACGGCGCGAGGAAGACGCATATTGTCTACAGGGCTAACTTAAACCACGCGATCCTCGAGAGCTACCTGCAGAGGCTCAAAGTACAGGGCCTAATATCCACGGAGAATGGGAATGAAAGAAAGGTTAAGACCACACTGAAAGGGCTTCGGTTTGTAGAACAATATAGGACGCTCCAAGTTCTCGCCAACTTCTAAACCGTTCATTTCCATCCTAGTCTGCTAGAAGCTCTCGTAAGGTTGAGACTCTTTTCCACGTTTTCTTGCATAGAAGACGAGCAGCCTTTGTTCTAAATGAGAAAAATGATTTAAGTAGAATCCACTATTCATGAACTATATGGTGAGACTGTATGTCCGAGAGGGAATTGAAGGAGATTGGCAAAGTTACCCATTATTTTACGAAGATAGGCGTGGCCGTGATAGAGTTGACTGGCAAACTTTCAGTCGGTGACAGGATTTTCATCCAAGGCTCAACCACAGACTTAGAGCAAGCCGTCGCTTCCATGCAGATAGAGCACAAGAACGTAGCGGCAGCCCAAAGCAGCCAAAGCATTGGGCTGAAAGTGGAGCGAAGAGTAAGAGAAGGAGACAGAGTCTACAAGGTACTCAAATAAACAGGCTCCGATAACTTTGCTACGCTTTAACGTCACTCTCCAACCTCACTTTTTGTTAGATAGGGGAATGCATTCTTAAAAGGGTTAGACGTAGAGGCAAAGCTTCCTTTAATCCAAAAGCAAATTTGGCTATGTTAACTGCAGGCAACTGACTCGCCTGGATCTCAAGACAAGTGAGAGACTAAAGGAATATTTCGACAAAGTCCATGATTACGCATGTGCAGAAAGAAAAACGGTCTGAGAGAACATGATCCGAACCGACATCTGGCTTAAAGAATCCCAACATGTTTCTCCCAAACTTTTACCCTCTTCAGGGAACTGGACCACTATTTAAGCGAACAATTGAAGAAATGGCTAAAAAGGTAGATGTCAAGGGCTAATTCATTTTCATTATTTGCTCAAGCAGGGAACATTGAAAACCGCCATGAATTCTTCATAGGCTTGAGGTAAAATTTATATGATAAGCTGATGAAGAAACAGGCTAGGTCGGTAGCTTTGGAAGAGATGACCGTTAGGCTGGAAAAGTTGGAGACAATGCGTGCAGCCCATGCCCATGCCCTAAGTGAAACGCCTGAGGAAGATGCAAATAGGAAAATCATGGATTGGGCTAAACGCAATAAAGCAATCAGGAAAGGAACCCGCTTGTTTGGAAGGAACACGTATCCAACTGACAACCCAGAGCCTCATGGTTACGAGTTCTTCTTGACAGTTTCAAAAGACATTAAGCCTGAGGGAGACATCGACCTAAAAGAGATTCACGGAGGGTCGTACGCGACTCTCAGATTCACGAATCTAGAAAAGATTGGGGAAGCTTGGCAGAAGCTTTGGAAGTGGTTTGAGGAAAATAAACGTGAACACGTGGGTTTCAAAAAAGAGGAACACGGCTGGGTCGACGGTTACGAGGAACATCTTAACTGGCAGGAAAATAAGCCACCGAATGAGTGGGTTTTCGACCTTTGGGTCCAACTAAAAGAGTGACACATAAAACATCTTAACTGTCACACTTCGACTGAGGATCTGAGTTTGCCATCTTTGATCTCAATCAATAATTCCCGTTGGCATTGACTGCATTTGATTTTCCCTTAAAATTCCAGTATTCGCTGTCATACTAACGTGGGCTCCTTCTTATGTAGAGCTTGGATATCTGGGTGAGATAGTTAGATATGCGAATATAGTAGATGGAGCCTATTATTGCCTGATAGACCGCCAGTGAAAATGCCATGAGTCTCATAGCAAGTCAGGTCGCCAGCGACAAGAATGACTTATTTGAGAGTGAAAGATATTAAGTATAAAGAAACGCTAGATTCACGCTGACACAAAGGCAGCAATGGAAGTAAAACAAGTGAACACTCCATTAAGCCCTTATGCAAAGTTAAGAAGCGTCAATATTGACGATGTAAAGTGGACAAAAATGTTTTGGGCTAAGAAGCTCGATTTATGCCATAAAGTAATGATTCCAAATATGTGGCAACTACTTAAAGACTCAAGTATAAGCCACGCCTATGCAAATTTCCTCATTGCCGCAGGTTTGGAAGTTGGTAAGCATAAGGGCCCACCATGGCATGATGGCGATTTCTACAAGTGGCTAGAAGCTGCTGCCTACATTTATGCTGTAACAAAAGATGAGAAACTTGATCAACTAATGGATGAAGTGATCGATGTCATTAAAAAAGCGCAACAAGAGGACGGCTACATTCATACCCCGGTAATGATTGAACAACGTCTCAAGGGATCGAAAATAGAGGGTTTTCAGAATCCTCATCACTTTGAAACCTACAACCTAGGCCATTTGATGACCTCTGCTTGCATCCACTATCGTGCCACTGGCAAAACTACCTTTCTAGATGTTGCAAGGAAGGCCTGCGACTATCTTTACGGCGTATATAAAGAAAAACCTGCCAAACTTGCTGAGAACGCTATCTGCCCGTCACAATACATGGGGGTGACGGATATGTATCGCACAACTGGCAATACTAAATATCTGGAATTGGCATGTGGTCTAATTGAGATCCGTAATCTAGTAAAAAATGGTACAGATCAAAATCAAGACCGTGTACCATTTCGTGACCAAACCAAGGCAGTTGGTCACGCTGTCAGAGCCAATTATCTATACGCCGGAGTAGCAGATGTTTATGCAGAGACAGGGGATGAATCGCTTTTAAATGCTCTCGAAAAGATCTGGCAGAATGTCGTATACCAGAAAATGTACATCACAGGAGCGTGCGGTGCTCTATATGATGGAGCTTCACCTTATGGCGTAAAAATCCATGAGGAAATACAACTGGTTCATCAAGCGTACGGCAGAGAATATCAACTTCCCAATACGACAGCTCATAATGAAAGTTGTGCAACTATAGGCAACGTGTTGTGGAATTGGCGTATGCTGAACATTACAGGGCAAGCCCGCTTTGCCGACGTATTAGAATTGGGACTCTACAACGGCGTACTTTCAGCTATCAGTCTCGACGGAAAAAGGTTCTTCTATATCAATACACTTCGTCAGGTTAATGATCTGCCATTTGAATTGCGGTGGTCACGGATGCGAGAACTCTACATAAGCTGTTTTTGTTGTCCGCCCAACATTGTTCGCACAATCGCCAAAGTAAGTAGCTA
>Ga0315306_10001128_pt1 | contig 12828 bp, 10 predicted proteins | sample TDP1_MG_FD_203803 | JGI IMG/M metagenome (GOLD analysis project Ga0315306, IMG submission 203803) | Freshwater sediment microbial communities from Lake Towuti, South Sulawesi, Indonesia - TDP1 | ecosystem: Environmental > Aquatic > Freshwater > Lake > Sediment | place: Indonesia: South Sulawesi... | reverse complement strand
TTTGTCACATTTTTGGTTCTTTACCTTATTTTCCTTTATATTGCCTGGCTACAATCATGGTTGAGCTCCTAAAGATCTCGGGTATCGCCCTAAGGTTATCTGAGAGGAACTCTTCTAGTTGTGATAGGTCGTCAGTGCGTACCTTTACTATAGCATCATACTCTCCGTATAGTATACTTGCCTCCACAACCTCTTCAAACTCAGAAGCCTTCTTGCACACGTCCCTCTCTGAACCCGACTTCACTACAAGCAAAACATAAGCCAAGACAACCATTTTTCCACATCCAGACCAAATAAATGGCTAACTAGACTTTAATCTTTTCTTCTTCCTTACTCTTCCTTCCTGAGATATTCCCGAGGAATAATTTGAATTTGAGTAGCATACCCTTATAGCTTCTATATTCATTGAAACCAATTAGTGAGAGGATCTCACGCACGCATGGAAAGATAACCTATCCACTATGATTGAAGACGCGAATCCAAGAACAAATACCCAAGGAAGCCACGGGATTAAAATTTCGATGGGAAACTCGCCGGCACCCATTATTACGTAAATCAAGGCAAGCAAAAAGTAGTAAGAAGTCATGCTTAGCCCAGCCACTATCCTTCTATTGATTGAAGTTTCGGATAAAGGCATCATCGTAAATGTAGCCACTAATAAAGGGGCCATGAGAAAGCCTTGATGAACTTCAACAAGCCTGAACGTTATTAACGCCAACGTAAAAAGGTGAAAGATGGATAGTAACCGGTAATCATCCAGATGATTATTGAAACGACGACGACAGATGCCACAATCAAAAAACACCCCAAAGCGCAGGTGAGAATCGTATATCTAATAGAATTTTCCATCACAAGTTTAATTAAATCAGATTATTTATAAAACTCGTGCGCTTTTTTGGGCGGTAGAAAACAGCTAGAAATCGGAGGTATAAACTGAGGGTTCAGGCGGCCTTCCTATAGACATCCGATCAAGACCTCTCGAAGCCTCCCCCTGTTTGGAAAATTGGAGTTGAATAAAAGGGAGAAATTGTTTATGGACTCTCTATTACGACCATGGTTGATGTTGAACGAACGCCTTCCAGTCGTCGTATGTCCCACGTCACAATCCCCTTGAGTTTATCCATCGTGTCAGTTTTAACCGTCGCAACTATGTCATAAACACCATAAACCATTTGGGCCTCTTCAACACCCTCGATCTTCCGTATTTCTTCGACGACCCTCTCCATTTTCTCGGGTTCCGTATTTATCAAAACATAAGCAGTGGGCATACACTATCCTCCTTATTTTTATTTCATAAAGCAAAGAACCCTAAGAATTTTGCGGTTAGGCAACTTCAACTATCCTTAATACAACCTCACCACGCTCTAAAGGATCTCGAAACCTCCACCAGGGAGCCAAGGTTCATGCTTATATACAATGACTATAATTCTTGATGGTTGGGCTCCGCTGAGCGGGGGTGTCCGAGTCTGGTCAAAGGAGACAGGCTTAGGACCTGTTGGCATAGGCCTGCGTGGGTTCAAACCCCACCCCCCGCACTACGGACAGGACCTGTTGTATTCCGGCAAAATCGTAAACACCCTATTTTGGATGAAAAAGGAAGGCTACCCAGAGAGCACTTTAAAAGCAACGTCTCGAAGATTGCGGAATCTAAGCCAATTCTGTGATCTTGATGATCCAGAAGATGTTAAGGCTTGTATAGCGAAGAAGAACGTTTCTGATGCCTATAAAAGAAACCTTGCGAGAGCATATGGATATTATACCAAAGTAAACGGAATTCAATGGAGTAAGCCTCATTATAAACCTGAAAAGAGAATGCCTAAGGTTCCAACGGAAGAAGCCATAGAGCGGATAATTGCTAGGGCAACTCCAAGATATGCTACGGTTTTCAGCATTCTACGTGATACGGGAATGATGCCCATAGAATTACATAGGACCCGATTAAGAGACTTAGACCTAGAAAACGGCTCAATCAACGCCATCGGATGCAAAGGACATCTTCCGCGAACATTAACGATAAAGCCAAAGACCTTAGCGATGCTCAAAAGGTATCTAATCAAAAACCAAGGAGAATATCCCTTTCCGACAAGCAGACGTATGTACGAGGCTTGGAGACGCTTCAGAAACGATTTAGCAGAAAAACTTCAAGACCTAAGCATAAAACAGATTAGGTTATACGATCTCAGACATTTCTACGGCACAATGACCTACCATAAAACGAAAGATATACTATACACAAAGATGCAAATGGGCCATAGTAAGATAGAAACCACGTTAATCTACACGCATTTAGTGAACTTCAAAGAAGATGAATGGACCCATGGGGTTGCTAGAACCTTAGAGGAAGCATGTAAGTTAGTTGATGCTGGCTTTGAATACGTGACAGAAATGGACGGAGCCAAAATATTCAGAAAACGCAAATAGGGCTGGCTTGAAGGTGCTCAGTTAAAAGGTGAGCACCCCCCCCATTTATTTTATGGAGTTTTAAAGCGATGCGTGCCGTTTTTCTTAAGGTATTTTGATTAACGTTTTTTCTTCTCTTAATACTGTGAAGTAATTCGGGATAGCCTCCGCTGCTTGTCTTGTTATTGGAATCATTTGACTGCCAAGAAGAGCTAAAAGTAAACCTAAGATTATCGGGATTGTCCGTTTAGGATAGAGGATTACCGGAATTGCTATCAGTAAACCAAGGAACACCAGTATCCATTTTCTATTGGGATCTTCTTCAATCCAAGCATTTAGGGCATCCCATATTTCTTCAATGGTTTTACCGGTCAACTTCGCAAAGTACTCATTGAAATCTAGCGGAGTAATTCCCCCGCCATAGAAACCAATGATCGTTTGCTGACCCACGATTTCAGAACTCACAACCAGTGCATTAGGAATAAGAAACTCGACGCTGTTTATCGGTATCTGCAAACCTAATGCAAACTTTTGATCTGCTTTAGAGGTAGCGACAGGAGTTAGGCTTGTTGCTAATTTATTTATGTCACGCAAATCACTCGACTCTATCAAAGGATGTGAGTGGAAGAAAATCGGGATGTACCACTTCTTATCTCTATCCAAACCGCTTTTCCAAATCTTCCGGATGTCGCTCTTTATTTTAGGACGGAAAAAGCTTTTTTCTGGAGTCGATGACAGGTTTTTAAGGTAGATTATTTTCTTGACCTCTAAAATTCTATTGTTATCTTCTAATTCTGGTATGGCAAGAACCACTCCTCCAATTTCAAATTTTGGGTTGTAACCCGTAATGATTTTTTCTACGTTTTCTTTCGGAAATCTAATAACAATCGGCGTCGTTAAAGTGTAAATCGTTCTACCCACATGTCTCTCAGATTCTCTTAGAAAACCAGTGGAAGTTAAATTTGCTATCCAATCCCGGTAACGCATGCAGAGTCCCATTACTTTAAGGCTTCTCAACCCCTCTTAAGAGTTATTGTAAAACAATCCATACTACAGAAAATGTTTCTCAAAGATAACTTTGGTGAGAAAAAAGCATAAATGTGTAATCTTATTTTTCCGAGTTAACCCTATTAATCACACACCTAGAACAGGGGGGTACCCCTCTCTTATACGAGACCCCTACCCTCTCTTCTAAGGTATACTAATAATTCGGTTAACTGGAAAATTATATGATTGATAACGGAATGTGTTTTTATACCCCTAACCTACTTTCTTAATAATTTCATGTGTGCTAACGTGCTCTCCTTTCGATTCTTTTACAGATGGGCTCAAAAAGCTGGTTCAAGATTTCATAGGCTAAACTCACGAGGTTTTGAAAATTTGGTACTCACCCAGTCTAATGTATGTTATCGATAACCTTCTTTACTAACCGTCAGAAATAATATTATTAACAACTTTTATCTTCTTTTAAGAAGAATAAGGAGAGAAACCGTTATGGAAAGATATCCTCAAGAATTATTGCTATCTGGATTTAAAGTTGAAAACGCTTTCCCAGCATATAGAACTCCCTATCCAGCTTTAACTATCTCTTTTACGATTAGAAACGGTAGTTATAATAAAGGATACAGCATTTCTGCTTCTTTATGCAGAATTTACGCATTTAATCATCTTATAAGTAGTTTTCCATTGTACTCTCAGGGCGATGGTTGGACGTCGTATTCAGATGCACCAAAACCAATGGTTGGGGAAATTGAGGGTAGTATAGGGAAGGTTTTTGTGCTCCCAGGTAAAACGTTGAAATTTGAGGAGGTTTTATGGCTTACTCCCGATTTATTGCGTTTTGTTAATGAAGAATTTGAAAAGAGTATGCCCGGCAGAAGGAAAGTGGATTTAAAGATAGAGATATTTTTACATGCCACGCGATTTGAGAAAAGGAATGAAGCCCCTGTCTATTCTGTTTATGAAGGTGGAACTGTTCATAAATTCGAATTTCAATACACTGTTGGAGAAATAGAATGGGTTGACTTTTTAAAGAGCTGGGGCTATAGAACAACGTTAGTTTATGTACCTGTTAACGTAGCTGAAAAACTCCAAGAAACTATGAAGACTCTGGGCTTCCTAAAGGAGTGGGAAGTTGTAGATGAACTCATGAAGAAATTTAAGGATTTTAAACCTCAACAAGTCTTACTTTGCACAAAAGAAACATTAAAACAAAGATATTTAGAATTAGTTAACACGACCTCAAAGCAACTTCTCCTAATGTGTCGAGCAATAGACAAACTTGTCGGGGAACACATAATAAAAGCTAAAACCGAAAAGAATGTTGATGTAAAAGTAATTGTCGCTCCAATAAGTCGCCTAAAACGTGAAAGGTTTCCAGAAATAAGTCGCTTTCAAGAAACCATAAGAGGGCTTTGTGATAGCGGCGTAGAAATAAAGCAGAATGAGAATATACACGCAAGAATCTTAGTAGCAGATGACAAAGCCATCGTAGGTTCCACAGATCCAGACTATTACGGTCTTATGTCACATATAAACGCGTCCATTTACACCGAAGATCCAACGGTAATTGAAAAAGCAAAAGAGTTTTTTAATGATACTTGGAGAAAAAGTCGACAAGTTACTACTCCCCAAACGAGATAATGGTCTTGACTTAACAATTATCTAAATTAATTGCCAAATATTATGCGAAAATAATGGTGACGTCTAATGCCTAAGCCGTTTGGCATTATTTTAAAGGTGCGATGGGAATTTCTTAAAAAGTTTCTGCAACTACCTAAAGAGAGAAATGCCGCTTTTATCGTTTATGACAGCCCCCCAGAACTGTTAGATGTAAATGACGTCATCTTTTTCCGTTCCTCGTATGAAAACAGGGGAGTCTGGTCGTATAGCCGATTCATAAAGAGTGAGGATGTGGATGGATACTTTGGATTTGGGACTTTGAAAAGAGGAGAAAGAAAGAGAGTTAGAAATCAGGTTAAGAAACTTCTAAAGACCGAGAAGCCTATTATGAGTGTGACGAAGAAAATTCGCGGGAAAGGTTATCCATATATAGCAGATAGAATGCTCAGAGCAGATAAAGCGTTGAAAGAACTCAAAAACAAGTATGGGCGTCAGGATTCGGAGGCTTGGACGGAGGACAAGGAAGGAGTGTGGGAATGGACGTTAAAAGACCTCATGGGATTGGGTGACGGCCCAAGAGGCGTAATCATTTTTGATTACATCAGAGAGATCAGAGGAGCCAATGATAAACACGCGGTTATGAGCGAAGAAGATTTTTATAAACTATTCAGTATCGATCCATCACCGCCTGGAGTGGGATACCGATACTTAACACTGGAACAAGTTAAGAAGATCAAGCAATGGTTTGAAAAAGAAAAAAAGTCAAAACTCGATTTTGAGGTTGCAGACAATAAAGTACACTGGACATGGTTTAAGCCAAGCTGAGGTTTTCCTTTGAGTGTTCACCCACCCATTTTTCAAGTCAAGCCTATTAATCATACGTAGAAAACAGGGGTACACCCCTCTTATATAAGACCCCTACCCCCCTTTCTAAGGTAGGTGAATAATAAGGTTAACTGGAAAAATAAGTATTTATTAAGCTTTGTTAATAAATATGCCATTGTTAAATTCACTTTAACTCTCACTTTATCCTCTGGGAATTTGAAGCGGATTTACGATTGGGCTGGGTTACAGGTTCAGCTGAACCTCTCGCTTTCTGTCATTTCTTTCTCTGCGTTTTCTCGGGATCTTAGAAATTGATTAATAGTTCTTCGTAATGGCTCATACCATGCTTCTCTGAGGACAGACTCCCACCGCAAAATGCTTTCAATAGCAAAATTCAAGCAAAATTCTACGTCTCCTTTGAGATCTTGAGCCCCTGTTTTTTGTATTTTTTCATTTAGTAACTTTTTAGTTTCAGTGATTATCGAATCGATATTATAAGATGTCATGCGATAAGAAGGTGTCAACTCAGTCGCTCTAATAATACTCCTGTATTTTTGGTATTTTTTATAATCTAGTCTTAACTTGAGTACCTCTACCTCTTCTGTTAATGCGTCTATATACTCTATAATAGGTTTCATCGACCTGTTAAGTCGTTTATCCTCAACACTTAATCTCATAAAAGTGAGACCACTTCCATAAATTCTATCTTGTTCTTTATTCTTCGCCGTTTCAAAAGTCGCAACACAGTAGATTAAGGCTTCAGAATAATTTTTCGATAAATAAGCATTGTCCGCATGCAAATAAAGTTCTCGTACCATTTTGTCTTTAATTAGATGGCCTAATGATATGTCTAAAACGCTTATGCCAAAGATCTCCTTAATTATATGAGTAATGACATACTCGGTTAAAACCTGAAACCTTTTAATGTCTTCTGCACTCGGAATTACTCCATGATGTTGCACGTTGTTTCTTGCGGTATGTAGATTTTTAACTTCCCTCTCACATAATATTTTATCAATGTTAACATTTGGGCGTTCTTTTTTGATAACTTCATTAACGCTATTAAGCAATTCATGAAATCCTTTATTTTTGATAGAATGGCCTAAAAATTCAAGGGTCGCGTATAGGAGCATTTCTAAAGCATTATCGAAGTTTAGGATAGCGAGTGCTAAATCGACTTGAGTGCCGCTTTCAGCGTGCTCGGCCCCATGAATGTATAGTCTTTTTACATAGACAAGACGTCTAAAAATATACTCTTCCAAGGTCATAATTCTCACTTTTATATATATTGTTTGGTGTCACATTAGATTTTCTCACCGTTTCTTAAAACTGCATTCATCCATTAATGGGCAACCAGAGCATTTTGGCTTGACTTTACAGTAAGTCTTTCCCAGCTTGTCAATTAATGCATGGGACTCCTTATAGACTTCTAGATTCTTAGGAAGGACACCTTCAAAGAGGGTTTTCAATTCCTCATACCCTGTCCCTTTAACCCCTAATCTTTCACATAATCGTATGGTGTAAGCATCTATTGGGAAGACGAGTCTATCGGCGGCGTATAGCAGAATGGAGTCCGCGGTTTCTGGTCCAATACCCTTTAATGATAACAGTTCCTCCCGGATCCCCTCTGTTGATCTGTTAAAGAATTTATCTAGGGAACCCTCGTACTTACTGACAAGATGTTGTGAAAAGTTGACTATTCTTTCGGCTTTTTGTCTGTAAAAACCGGTGTGTCGTATTAATGCCTCAACCTGATTTAATGATGCTATAGCAAGTGAATGCGGGTCTAATAATCCCTCACTCTTCAAGTTTTCTATTGCACGCTCAACGTTTTTCCACGTTGTCTGCTGAGTCAGAATTGCTCCTATGACTGTTTCAAACCTTGTTTCTGCTGGCCACCAATGCTGCTTACCAAAATGCTTTAGTAATTTCTGATAAATTTGAAAAAGATTCATCTTAGATGCCTATTCTTTCAGGCTCCTTTTACATACAAGTCGCTTTCAGCTTCTTCAGAGGCTTCCATTTTTCTCATCTTGCCATAAAACAAGATGCAAGGGAACTTGCAGAGTAGATGCTAACATTGACCTATCAAGGCTCCCCTCTCTATCTTGCTGTGTAAGCCAATTACTAATGTTTTTTTCTGACCATTTATCTACATCTATTGTTGATTTTAATCTTTCAAATAGTGCAGTAACTTTGTTGTCTCGAACCGAGAAACCTTCAACGGTAGGAAGTCGAATTCCTCCTTTTAGAAGAACATCATAAATCCAGCTTTTAGCTTCGGGCGTCTCTTTCATAAGTGCCATCACGATTTCTCCTCTCTTATCCATATATCAAGTCGTTTTGCTGGTTCCCCTTCAACTATCTTTCTTTTTCTTTCCGGCTTCTTTGCCAGCAACGATTTTTCCGCAGCCTCAACAAGAACCTCAACTTCCTTCCTTTGAAACCTCATTTGCCTTAACGATTCTAAGCCCTCATAAACTTGCTTTCGCTCATTTTCAGTTAAGCCTAAAACATCAAAAATGGCGTTATCAAGTTCTCTTCGGGCTTCTTGTTCACCTTCCTTATCATCTTTTCGTTGGGCATCACAAAGCTTCAAAAATAACTGTTCAATTTTCTCTATGTCGCCTGCAGATAATTTACGCAGGTCTAAAACTGGTAATTCTTTGCTTTCATAGATTTCTAATTCGAGTACACCTCCACCATAGAAACGTCCTAGTAACTCAGAGAGCATCGCGGTTACGGAGGAATTTAGTATTCCAGCAAGAACCACGACATCGTCTTTTGATCGGGGATATATTTCATAAAACGAGTCATTTGCTTGTGCGTTCGCATTATTGAGAATGTAGATGCAACGTTCCCAGATCCTTCGTGAACGCAATATTGGAGCTGGTTCTCTTTTGCCTAAATCATACCATAACTTTCTTGATTTGACCGTCGAAAGGTTATGATATCCTTTAACCGTTGTTCCACCCTTTGTTCCGCCTTTTATTCGAGTCTCTACATTTTCACCCCATTCGATATATTTCAATACATTAGCATTCTTCTTTGACAAATCCTCTTTAGATTCGTGAACCATAAGAACCCATTGATTAATATCGTCAGGCTTGATCACTAATTTTACATCTTTTGGAGACGTAACGATAGGCATCAAATATTCTCTCTCTATGCCCCATAACCTGATTTTTTCTTCATCAAGGTAAAAGAATTCATTGGCACCACTCGTAAATCCACGTCTTATTTCTGATACGCTACGAAGGTTTGTCATTTTCGGATGAGACGCAACCTTAAAGAAAATCATAGGGGCTCTGAGAAATTTGCCCCATTTTTCCTCAGGTTGTAGTTCATTTTGCTCTCTTAATAGAATGCCTATTCTATCATCTTCAAAATCCTTATTCGTTGTTTCTATGATTCTTATGATTTCCCCTGGGGGCATTGCCCTTTTTATTCTCACGAACTTAACTACATTCTCATTTCTTGCCCGCTCTGAAGCGTTCTCTTTCTCCAATATCGTTATGCATGTTCCTACTAGTGGCTTCTCAAATGCTCTTACATCGTACCATATTATGGTTAAAATTTTGAAGTGGTCGAGGAAGAATCTCTTTAAGCCTTCTCCAAAGCCTACATCGAGCCATGTGTCGGACGTTATGTATCCCATTCTGCCGCCATTTTTCAGAAACTTGGCACTGTGTGTGAAGAAATAAGCGTAAATGCCTGCTCTGGCGTCCATATCTATCGTGGAGCCATCACTGTATGTCAATGCTGCGTCTCTTATCTTTTCTTTATACTCCAATTCCTCTTGCCTTGTATATGGGGGATTGGTTACTACCACATCAAATTCTGGAGGAAGAAGGGGCATACCCGGCTTTATCTTAAAGAAGTCGCTTACAATCAAGTTGATGTTTTCGCTTCTAACCTTTAGATTTCGCACAGCCAAATTTATGGATGACAATTGGGCGGGAAAAGGATTTATGTCTATGCCATACACTTGATTAAGCAATTCTTTATGTAATTCGGCATCTCCTCTAAACGGATTTTCCCTTTTCTTCAAGTCCTTAAGTTTATGATATGCCTTCACTAAGAAGCTGCCGCTTCCACATCCAGGGTCCAACACCGTATCGTTTGGCGACTTTACACACATTTCTACTATTAATTCAACTATGGGCGGTGGGGTGTAATATTGCCCCAGCCTATGCCGTTCAACATCAGGTATTAACTCTTCATATACCCTTCCAAGAACATCGCTCTGGATCTTCGCCAAATTATAAGTACCCAACTCTTCAATGAAATCGTTCAGGGCTTGCATTAACCTACTCGGCAGGTATATCTCATCTAATTTCGTTCTCTGAAATATAGCCTCATAATTTACATCCAACACCTTATCGAAATATTTCCTGAGTATCTCTGAAAACTCTTTACCATCCACGGCTTCAATTCTCTTTAATTCAGGTAAACTCGGCATCTGAGTTTCCAATGTCTTATAGAAAGCGACTTTATTCATTAGCAAGTACGCCATCTGTTCAGCTATCTTCTCATTCATTTCATCCGAATACTCGAATAGCTGCGATTTAAGCCAGCTAACATACTCTTCCTTAAACTTCATATCTTCTCGAAGTTTTTCAATTAACGCCTGTTTAATGAGTGGAGTAATGAACCTATGGAAAGACCTAAGCCTCTGAACAAAGACGTCGTCAAGCGGGAGCCATTTACCAACCCCAACTCTAAATTTTCCAACTTCCTCAAGTAACATTTGAGCAAACTTCTCATCATACATGACTTTGTAATCTTTCATCCTTCGTTGCGGGAGTGGAACTCCGACTTTGAACGTCTCAAAGAGAACAAGGGTATAGCCGTCACATGTTGCAAAGTAAGGAGCACCCAACCACGTTGCATATCTTTCAGCTTGAGCAATAACATCTTTGCTGAATGGATCAAATTTAGGCTCAACATAAGGGACTTTGCGTTTAGTCTCTATCACAAGAATGGGTATTTCCTTTCCTCTTTCCCTGGCAAACACAACCAAATCTGGGCGACCGTCAATGCTCGGTTCCTCAAACTTCACATCCACAAACTCTACGTCTTCATATCTGAAGCCCTTCGTAATTGCTCCCCTTAAGAAATAGTATAAGTCAATCTGAATCCTTCGCTCAGGAACCGAAGACAACCATGAGCACCATTGTTAAAATATGTAACATTGACATTTAAACTTCTTACTCAACACCAATGATTTTTGTTTGGCTTCGTAACCCATCAAATTCCTAAACATGGAAGCGGTCGATGCTACTTTAATCTCAGCTTTTGTATCCTTCGCTTTTCTACCTCTTAACGGTCTGGTTTGATGTCCGTGGCCTGAACAATTCGCAGCGATGATGACCGTTTCAACAAGAACTACAACCGTCGTTGCAATGAGGAGACCAGTGGGTCCTCCCGGAAAGAAAAACACGAAGTCTTCCGATAGCCCTTTCCTTGACATGCTTGGCTCAATGAGAGGTCTCGCAAAATTGCCAATGAAACAGAATTCAGGAAAGATGTAACCCTTATCCTTCAACACAGAATATGCCTATAGTGCTTGTGCTGGAAAAGCGTCTACATCGTAGGCTTTCTCTTGGAGAAAGTCGTTCCAAGTGTTGATGATTATCATATTCCCTACCGGTCTAAAAAGAAGCTTTGGTGATTCCGAAAATACCTAGGGAGACTAAGACAAGAACGGGTAGGGACGCGACAAGAAATAGCTTCTTCATCTGAATGACACCACTTTTCACTTTCTAAATTAATTATGTTCGCCTCGCGTGCCCAGTACAAGCGAATCGAAAAGTTCTTGTTTATGGAACATTTAGATAGTTTGGGAATGTTCGTTGGATGAGTCGCTCTTAAAATGTAACGAACTTTTTCGTAAAAGACGGAAGTTTTACGAGAGCATAGATTTAAGAATAGCTGCAATTAGTTATGAAGAAACTTGGTATAATATTCGTGCAAGAATACTTTTGTCTAATGAAAAGGCTTCTGGTGTAACTGAAAGGAAGATTGACATAGGTAATTTTTTGATATTGTATAAAAGCATCGAGGCTGATGAGTTTCTAAAACTGTTAGATGATATAGATAATGATACTCTTGAAGTTGATGGCCTTAAAATTAAGTTTTTCAATGGGCAGACACATCATCTGAACTTTGAAGATTGGTACAGTGGTCATAGTGAAAGGGCAAGGGAACGATGGGGCATTGATTGGCCGCTGGATGTATTTCGGTGGGAAGTGGGTCACAAATTAGAAAATGAATTAGATAAAATCTTTAAGAATATCAGTTTAAGGCTGAATTGTTGTGATCTAGCTTATGAAGATGTATACGCGGCTGTTAGAGAGCATCTGATTCTATCAGAATATATGTTTAGAGAATACCAATCTAGAGGTTCACATTGTTACATACTTATTCCGGACTATGTTACACTAAAGAATTGTAAACTAATAGGCAACAACTTTGAAGTTGAAATCAAATTCCACGATTCGATAGACATTAATGATTTACGGGTGAACTTAATCGCGAGAGGAAAGAAAACCGACAGGTTTCAAGTGGATTTCAGAGGTCTTCCGATAGAGACGTATCCACCTTTCAAACGGGTTCAAAAATCATTAATTCTGGAAGACGTTGCGGAAGTTAACTCATATTTATTTGTGAAAGGTAGAGAGAGGGATGGACCTTCAGATCAAAGGCTAACAAGAAACCTAAAATCCACTTTAAATCTTCGTTTAACTGCTCATGAAGCATTTGACGAAAGTTCTGAGAGACTTTTAACTTGGTTAGAAGGAGAAGGAAAAAGACGATCTCGTGATTTTGAATATTCTGTAAATGCTCTATTACATATGTGTGGTTTTCAAACAGAGTGGATAGGTCGCGAAGGCATATTTCCAGATGCTCCAGACGTTTTTGCTTTTTGTTTAGAACCTCAATCACTAATTATCGGTGAATGCACCATTAAGATTCCAG
>Ga0315306_10001126_pt1 | contig 12858 bp, 18 predicted proteins | sample TDP1_MG_FD_203803 | JGI IMG/M metagenome (GOLD analysis project Ga0315306, IMG submission 203803) | Freshwater sediment microbial communities from Lake Towuti, South Sulawesi, Indonesia - TDP1 | ecosystem: Environmental > Aquatic > Freshwater > Lake > Sediment | place: Indonesia: South Sulawesi... | reverse complement strand
GAGGGGCGTATAAAGGCGGTCAAGGGGTATGTTTGAACTGGTTGTGAACTGTTTTCTGCGTTCTGGAAACCTCGCGAGCACCTTCTCGACTGTCTGCTTTTCCCAAGCCTTTTTCTGTTGTTTTATCTCGTTTAGTTTTTGTTTGCTGAACAATTGGGGTCGCCACTTTGAGAACTGTCAATGGTAATATTCGGGTTTCGCTTTAAAGATATAATGGCTGTTTGACTTCTCTTGCTGATGCGTGTGCTACTTTTTAATACCTGCTTCATTTAATCTTCTCGTTTAGGTGATTGAATGTTAGATATACCATCCATTTCAGCAATAATGGCAGCTGTAGGTGTGATAGTAGGTGTTGTCTTTACTGTGCTGGAACTTAGAAACCTGACCAAGACGAGACAAATGGACTTGCTCATGGATCTGTATTTAGCTTGGGGTAGCGAAGACATGAAAAGAGCAGTTGGAAGATTCTTGGCTCTGGAAATTAAGGACTACGATGATTTTGTGAAGAAGTATGGTCCAGTGGTTTCTGTTGAACCTGAGCGCTCGCAAGCCTGGTTGGACATAGATAGAATCGGCTGGTTCTTTAATGGAATAGGCTTCCTAGTGCACGCAAGATTTGCGGACATTAAAAGAGTTGACGAACTCATCGGCTATGGAGTCGTAAATGTATGGGAAAAAATGAAGCCTCTAGTATATGGCTGGAGAAAACAGTACAACTGGCCAAAGTCCTTCGGATGGCTTGAATACCTCGCCAACGAGTTAAAGAAAAGAGAGCAAACACCTCAACCATCAACACCTTAACCGTGAAAACTCTCCCTTTTTGTATGTCTTCAATGCTCTTGTTACCCTTTAATATCCACTTCAACTAATCTTCTCTTTCAGGTGATAAAATGCTTGATATACCATCTATCTCAGCAATAGTAGCAGTTATAGGCGTGTTGATAGGTGTCATCATTGCTGTTGGAGAACTTAGAAATCTAGTTAAAACAAGACAAACAGACCTCGTCATAAGACTACATTCGACTTTCGGTAGCAAAGAACTTCAAGAAGCATATTTTGGAGTCAGATTGTGGGATTTTTTTAAGGACTACGATGACTTTATGAAGAAATATGTTGTATCACAAGCAGTGCAACTAGCTCAAGTATGCATGTTTTTCGAGGGAGTAGGTGTCCTTCTCCAAAGAAAACTTCTAGACATACGATTAGTTAGCGACATGTTCGGTGCAGAAGTCAAGTTGGCGTGGAAAGCAGTGAAGCCTATAGTAGAAGGACGAAGAAAAGACCTTAATGAACCAAAAATCTATGAGTGGTTCGAATACCTCTACAATGAAATGCAAAAAAGAGAGCAAAGACTACAACAAACATAATAATAGACTTTTGGTTCATCCATTACTAAGACACTTTAGAAACCTACAAAAGACTTCTTAGTGTGGGGTAGTTGATTCCACAAGTCATAAAAACCGAAACAGAAGATGGTTAGAATAAAAGAAGAATTACTCAGCAATTTGATATGGTGATTGAAATTGCTTGAAGGTAAGGTTGTGAATTTGAGAGTTGTGGAGAAAGAGGACTTGCCACTATGGGCTGAATGGAATAATAATCCTGAGTTCCGCGGTGAATACACGCCTCTTCCACAGGAATCCAAAACAGAGCTTGCAAAGAGGTATGACAACCTTACCCCTGATAGTAAGTGGTTTTTTATAGAGAAAAAAGACGGAACCAAAATCGGTGGTGTAATTCATTTTCCTGTGGGAAAACTGTTGGAAACTGGTTTTGCTCTAATACCAAGTGAGAGAGGTAAAGGCTACTGCACTGAAGCCGTCAAAATCATGGTGGATTATCTTTTTGTTTCCAAAGAAATTGTTCGAATACAAGCAACGACTCACGTAGAAAACAAGGCATCACAAAAAGTTTTAGAAAAAGCGGGTTTCACGAGAGAAGGAACTATTCGAAAAATGCTGTTTATCAGGGGTGAGTGGGCTGATGGCTATCTGTATAGCATCCTTAGAGAAGAATGGAGAGAACCCAAAATACTAACAAAAACAGCTTCACAAAGCTAGCAACTACTGCAATGTTTTTGCGCCGCACTTTGCGAGTTGTTCTATGCAGTCCACAGTCTGCGCCGGGTTTGTGGGCAGGTCGCCGAACCAGTTCCAGCCTCCGTCGGGCTTCTGCGTCTCAATCAGATTCTTGACGAGTTCTCTGACGTATTCGTGTTCTATGGGATAGTCTAGCATCAAAAAGACGTTGAGTGCTGTCGCCGCATCGATTGGTGAATCCCAATCGTTTCTATGTTTCAGTAACGCATTGACCGCGTTTCTTAAAACATCGGAGTCTTTGGGCTCTTCAAGCTTCAGAAAAGCCAGAACTATATGGTCGGTCGATGCGACATCGCTTCCCTCGTACGGATATTCTGGACCCACGTAGGAAGGCCAGCCGCCCTCCTCGTTCTGCTCTCTGCGCAGAAAGTCAAGGGCTTTCAAAACTCTGGTGTCATTCGCGTAGCCAGCCCCTGCGAGAGCGACTATAGCATCCGCTGTTTGAAAGCCGCTGTAGCGAGTGCTTATCCAGTTGTGCTCTTTGGGGATTATTCCCTCAAGCTCTGGGTTCTCCGACCATCCACCGTCAGGGTGCTGCCTCTGCAACAGAAAGGATACAGCACGTCTAACCGTGTCCGAGTCTCTGTCTTCACCCACATTCAAGAGTAAATCAAGCGTTCGGGCTGTCTGAGACACTCCGCTGGGTCTCCTCCTTTCTAGTTGCCACGGCCAGCCGCCATCGAGGTTCTGCATCGATTTTAGTTCAGTGACCAGTTTTGGGTAGTCTTCTCTCTTGACTCCCAGAGTCATGAGCATCTTCAACTTGTGATATTGATTCCCGTTCTTGAGAACATAGGAAACCGCGTCGTATCTCAGCTTCGTCATCGAAAAACCATCCTAGAAGTCTAATCTTACCAGTGGAAATTCAGGGTTCGCCTCATCCTTCACGTAGAAACCCTTCTTCAAGTAGAATTCCAAGGGTCCAGAGGGATTATTTGACTCTCCTCTTCTGGCGAAGGTCTCAGCAGCCCTAAAACCCCGCTTCTTCAAGTCAACGATTACTGCGTCCAGCAGTTTTTCGCCTATACCCTTGCCGCGCATGGCTTTGTCGCTGATGTAGAGACAGGAGATGAAGACCACGCCGTCTTCCACTCTTCCAACGGGCTTGGACTTGTACTCGCCAGACTGAGGCAGACGGGCGGAGGGACCGTACTGGGCGTAGCCGACAGGCACGTTGTCGCTGTAGACGATTTTGCCGCACGCCCCGAACTCTCTCAGCGTCTGAACAAACCACTCCCTCTTCTTTCGCTCAAACTCAGCCTTTTTCTCTTCCATCTTCTCTTGCGCCGCTTCAAACTCCTTCGGAAACTCCCAGTAGACGCAACCCCTGCAAGAGGCGGGAATGTCTCCTAAGTTCGATTCTGTGATATCCTTAATCACAACGTCCATAGATCAGCAACCCTCAACCTTCTCATAGACCTCACTCGACTTTTATGGTTAATTCCTCAACTACGCCCGCTCTCATTCGAAAAGCAGCCATTCCACCGTCTGTTTGGGAGAGAATCAGCCAGACGGCGTCACCCCAGAGCCTCATATACTGCAAGTCAGCTGGAGAAGGATTTGCTGGGGCAGGATGGGAGTGAAAGATGCCAACGAACTCCATTCCTTCCGCGTGCGCCTGCATGAAGACTTTATAAAAGGCTTGAGGGTCAATCTCAAATCGAACCGTTGACCGCAAAATGTTAGGCATCACCGCCACTCTGCTCACGGTGGCTTCTTTGTCGGTGAGTTTTCCAAAAAGCAGGGCGCAAGCCTCTATCGGACGAGTCTTATCACTCTCTTTTCTCAGCAGACATATCTGCTGACTCTTTAACTTGAGAATCAAGAGTGGATGAAACCTCCAAGCGTCGGCGTTTTCAAGTCTAAACAGACGACTTCAGTTTAGCAGTGACCTCAGAGTCGAGGTTGTCTTCGCCTACCTTGAACGTCTCTGGCTCTTCAATCTTTAGAATCTCCTGCAGTTCCACAGCCTTCAAGCCGTGCACTAGGTTCAGGATTTCACGCTTCGCCGATTTCATATGACTCTCCAGAGCTTTCTGTTCCTTGTAGAGTTCGCCAGCCAACGGGCATATAGTTCCCGTTTTCAGAAACCACTCAATCTTGCCAGTTTGGAGGTTGATGTCGAAGGTGACTGGACCAGCCACGCAGGTTTCTGGCTTCACGGGGTGAATCTGGCATCTCTTTGTGTCTCTGTGGAAGAATATGCAGTAGCCATCTTCGGTTTCTCTTGGAAACGTGTAAACTCTCTCACTGAAGGGCGCCTCTACATCTACACCCTCAGCGTTGAGATAGCTTTCTATGAGGGCTTTCCTCTTCGCCGTTATTGGAGGTCTGACACCATTGCAGCAGCCGAGTTTGCAGCTGGTGCAGACTTGATAGAAGTTGGATTGTCTGTCTTGAACGCTGATTTCTGGACGCATATGGCTGGGCCTCTTCACGTGTATACCTTGTTATCCTCCAGACACTTCGTTAAGGCTGTGTAGACGCCGAGTGTGGCTTCTTCCAGGCTGGTTTTCTGCATCCTCTTCGTTACATTTCTTAGAATCAGGTTGGACAAGCTGCCCTCCTCAATCCTCTTCTTTACAACCCACAGGAATTGCCTATCCTCTTTCGACGCCTCTCTCTCAGCGACCTCCAAAAGGTAACGACAGACCTCTCGGGCAGTTGCACCCTTTGGGTGCGAAACCTCGGCGTCTAAGCCGTTTCTTATCACGGCGCCTAAGTTTTCCACCAAGACTTGATGAGGCGTTTGCTGCTCGGTGCCTCGCAGAATTCCCTTCAGCAGCGCTCGCGTGAAGCAGCTTAGGGCTACGTCTGATTTGACGCACTCTTGCTCGTCCATGATTCTGATCTCCAAGGCTCTTCTTTCAGACCTGAGGACGGCGCCTCTGGAGTTGAGCCACTCCTTGTTGAGAATGCACTTGGGAGCGTTCACCTTAGCCAAGTCTTCCGAGTACCGCCTGATTGTTGTCTTCTCGTAATCTTCAAACGAGTCCACGGGTTCTGGGATAATGTCTCCCGTGATAGACGGGATCTCCTTCTGATTGACTCCATAGAAATAGAGGCGGTTGTCCAAGAACTCGCCGACTTTAGACTCGTATATGGGCGATGACGAGGCAATAGCTGCCAAGTAAGGCAGCACTTCAGCTAGGGCGTTGTAGAGCCGAACAGCCTCGCCTTCATTGGCATAAGATAGGTTGAGCTGAAAACTCTGAATGTTCAGCCAGCCGTGTTGACTGAGGTTGAAGATTCTGCCCAGCGCGTCATAAATCTGCCTGTCACGGTGCGACCACACCCTAGCCTCATCCAACTTTAAGAAGGGGTGCATACCCAAGCCCAGCAGGCAGGCATGGTGTCGCTTCTCGAGAAAATCGAGGACTCTCAAAACCGCTGAGTGCATGGTTTCCTCGAAAACCTTGGGCGAATGAAACGGCTTGTTCGCCTTGAACTCAGCAACGTGAGCCTGCAGCTCCTTGCCAAGCGTGAAATCGCCGAGATCGGCGGAGTTGACCACTCGCCCGTGCAGGTCTCTGATAACTCTGTCGACGATGGGGAGAGGCTGTAGTTTTTCGCCCACAACTGAGAATTCGTGCTCTGGACCTAGGACCTCCAGCGTCCTATACGTATGGTAGCCCTCAGATCAACAGAGAGATTGTTGTCAAAAACTCCTCAAATAAGCTTTTTGCATCTTTGGAGAGCTTAGAGAAAGCCGTTCTCCTTCAGCGTATGCATCGCCCATTGTCCACTCGTCGCAACCGAGGATATGGCTTCTGAGACCAGTCGAATCGCTTCGTCAAACCGGGAGTCACGTATTTTCTCCGTCGCCGCCTTCACCTTCTCACCTGCCACCTCAAAATCTTGCCGCCCTGAGACGTTGAGGGCTATGTTGATTTCTCCTTGCAACGCGTCTAAAAAGAGCGAGAGCACCTTGTTGGCGCCATCGAGTTCGTCACCCTTCAACTCGTTGACTCGCTCAATAAGTCTAGCCGCTATTATGAGTTCCGACTTGATTCTCTCCACGTATTGAAAACAGACTATGGCTTTGCCGACGTCAGATGAAGGCTTTTCTGTGATTTTTCCACCTCTAAACCGTGGTAGCCGTTGTCGAAACCACAGTTGTTCCTGCAAATCTGTCGCTGTACTTCTGGTGGGGGTCGCCCGGCGTGGCCATCCCGATCACAACGTCAAGGAGCCAGAACAGCGGGTAGATTTTGCTTATGTTTCGAATGAAGGTTCTGTCTAGGCTCGCGGGTCTTCCGTCGATGGTTGTGACCTTCAAGTGCACAACTTGTTTGCCTATGGTTCCGAGACCAGTTTCCGTGAATGAGGCGTAGAGCAACCACAGGATGCCACTTATTAAGGGAAAGACGAGTCCCGTGAAGAGCGTGGCGCCAATCACAATTAGGGGAAACAGGAGAAGAAAAGATATGACGCCTGATACAATGAGTATGATTATGCCGTCGATAATGGCTGCTATCAGTCTTCGTATCCAGTGGTCTTGAAGTTGGCGGTCTCTTCCGATCTTTTCAAAGGCTGTTGACATTCTGCTTCCTTCCATTTCAACTCTTTTTCTCGGGTATTTACCTTCGCTTGTTATTTAATTCTATCGTATGGTGTAACTGCTCGTCACCTCAGCCTTAGCCTTGAGCATGGCTCCGACAGAGCAGTATTTATCTTCGGAGAGCCGTATGGCGCGTTGGACCGCCTTCTCTTTGATGTCTTCGCCCTTTACTCTGTACTCCACGTGAATCTTGCTGTAGACCCGTGGCGGCTCCTTGACCCGTTCTCCCGAAACCACTATCTCCAGACTGTCAACCTGTTGCCTCTGCTTCCGCATTATGTCTGCGATATCGATACCAGTGCAGCCTCCCAGAGCCGCCAGAAGGAGTTGCAGGGGGCTGAAACCCGAGCCTTCACCTCCAGCCTGCTTCGAGGCGTCCATCACGATAGAGTGTCCCGTGCTGTCTGTTGCCACGAACCGCATGCCATCTATCCACTTCACCCTCACAACGCTGGGCGCTGAGGGCTCTCTCTTCTCAACAATCTTCATAGGTCAAACCACCAGCTATTCCATGTTTCAAACAGCATTTATAATCTACGCACGAGTATGCCGCCCTTTCCGGTAGGGTCGGGAAAACTCGGGTCTTCAACAAACCCGTTTCTGAAGAAGAAGTTCCTAAACCTCGGTCGAGATTCTGGAAAACCTGTGTGGCAGCCCCAAGATCCTATGGCTATTTCTTCGGCTTTCTCACCGTTGAAGTATGGCAGAGGACGCTGCCTGAGGTCGTTGATGAGTTCCTGAACGAGTTTGGTTCCGATCCCCTTGTCTCGAACCGTCTTGTCTGAGACGAGCACGCAGGTGATCAGAACTGTCCTCTTCTCTCGTTTCGGAAGAAGTGGAAAGACCGACATGGGATAGAATTCTATGAAGCCTACAGGTTTGCTTTCCACATAGGCTATTTTGGCACAGCAGCCAAACCGCTGAAGAGCCTTGCGCACCCACTCTTTTTTTAACAAACCGCCCTCTTTCAGGGTCTGAGCGTGACGAGCATCATCAAATCTAGGCGCGCACCCAGGTCCGACTAAGTCATCCAAGTTTTCTGGAGTCGCGTCTCTGATCTCTACTTGCACTTTGGTTCCTCCCTTGGCAGCGAGCGTATCTTCTGGAAGAACTCTTCCTTTGAAACCTCTTTTCCGTCGATGAGAAGGCGTGCGTGGTTGGAGAAGGGATTGTAGGGGTCTATCTGCGTGGCGCGTTCTCCAGCTATTTCAGGATGCTCGAGCATGTTGTATTCAACCACTTCCACCCCGAGTCTCTTCAGTTCTTCTTTGAAATCGCCCCCGGTTCTAGTCCAAGTTTGGTCGAGGAATCCGCCGCCGTATGCGAAGAAATAGCTGTAGGGGCAGCAACCAAAATAGAAGATTTCCACCCTCGCTCTCAAGCTGAACCCTCCATCTTTCTCTTGCTAATCCCTTTGGTTACGAGTTCGACAAATCTGTCGAGTCTTTGTCTTACTGCTCGAGATTCAATTAAGTCGCCTTTCAGCGATCTTCGTCCAAACTCGTCAGCTTGGAGCAGTATAACCTCGGGTTGCTCAATGTTGTAGAAGTCGGTCAGCACCTCGTGAAGAGCCATGTCTCCTCCAGCCGTGAGGTGTCCGATAACGATAATTCCCTTAATCTTGTTCAGAAAGCCCCGCTGAAACTCCTCAAAATCCTTGAACAAACTCGACAGCCCAGATGTTCTCTCCCTAAAGGCTTGGAAGATTCCTGGAACACGTCCTCCATAAGTCGGTATGGCAAACAGTAATAGGTCTGTTGCCTTCATCGTCTCGTATAATTTTGGGACGTCGTCTTCGATGGGACACTGCTCTTCCCTGCCTCTGATTGTCTTTGCGTAGCACTCATAGTTGCAGTGGCTGCAAGGCTTTATCTCATAGTCGAAAGCGTTAATCAGTACAGTCTTGAAGCCTTTTCCCTCCAACCTGTCAAGACAGTATCTTATACAGCTGAAGCCATTGCCAGTCTTGCGAGCGCTGAAGACCACACCCGCAACCTTCATGGTTCTCGCTCCTAAGAGCCTCAAATGCGCTCAGGGTAATTAGATTAATGGAAAAAAAGAGGAATTATTTCTTTACCCCTTCACAACCGCCAAGGGCACAAGTCTAGCTACCTTTGTAGCTATTCCAATGTTGTCGCTGACCTCAGCCACTTTGTCCACGTTCTTGTAGGCTGGGTCCGCCTCTTCGGCTAAGACAACGGCGCTCACCGCCCTTATGACCATCCCTCGCTGCTCCAGAGCCTTCTTGACTTCGCCTCCCCAGAACCTTCGCTTGGCTGCAGACCGACTCATCATGCGTCCCGCTCCGTGCGCAGTCGACCCAAACGACACCTCCATGGCTTTGGTCGTGCCAGCGAGTATCCAGGAGCTGGTGCCCATGCTGCCCGGAATGATGACTGGTTGACCCACACTGCGATAGTCGGAGGGAACATCTTTGTGGCCTGGTCCGAAGGACCGAGTGGCGCCCTTCCTGTGAACCCAAACCTTCTTGCTTCCGTCATTGACTCTGTGCTCCTCGATCTTCGCGATGTTGTGCGCCACGTCATAGACCAGGCGCAGACCAAAAGTTTCCGCAGGCTTCTTGAACACCTGCTCGAAGCTCTGGCGAACCCAGTGGGTTATGGCTTGGCGGTTGACGAAGGCGTAGTTGACGGCGCAAGCCATCGCCTGATAGTAGTCTTGGGCTTCGGGACTCGTTCCTGGGGCGCACGCGAGTTCACGGTCTGGCAGGGCTATCTTGTACCTCATGACCGCTCTCTCCATTATGCGCAGGTAGTCAGAGCAGACCTGGTGACCGTAGCCCCGCGAGCCGCAGTGAATCATGGTTGTAACCTGACCTTCATGAGTGATGCCGAAGGTCTTGGCGACCCGCGAATCGTACATCTTGTCGACCTTTTGGACTTCGAGGAAGTGGTTGCCCGAACCGAGTGTGCCTACTTGGGATAGTCCGCGGCTCTTGGCGTTTGTCGACACCTTGTCTGGGTTAGCCGCCTCCATGCAGCCTCCCTCCTCACAGTGTTCAATGTCCTCCTTCCAGCCGAGCCCTCGGTCCACAACCCAAGGTACGCCTTCAGCCGCCAGTCTGTCGAGTTCATTACTTGTTAGGTGGAAGTCTTTGCGGCGACTGCCCAACCCACAGGGAACATTGTTGAATATGGTGCTTGCGAGTTCGGCGAGTTTGGGTTGAATGTCTTGCTCCGAGAGGTTTGTTGTTAGAAGGCGAACGCCACAGTTGATGTCGTATCCGACGCCGCCCGGGCTGACCACGCCTTCCTCATAGTCAGTTGCAGCGACCCCACCTATCGGAAAGCCGTAACCCTCGTGTCCGTCGGGCAGAGTGATGGAATACTTGTAGATGCCTGGCAAGTGCGCCACGTTAGCACACTGGTCCAGAGTTCGGTCGGTCTTCATCTTATCGAGCAGGTCCTCGTCCGCGAAAACCACGCCTGGAACCCGCATGCCAGGCTTGTATTTCTGTGGAATCCTCCACGTACAGTTGTCGATCCTCTCTAGCGGAACCTTTGGCGGAGGACCGCGATACTCTCTTTCTTCTCCCATGTTGCTTTTCACCTTCGAAGGATAAGGAGAGAAATAACCATATAAACAATTTTGGTGTCTACGCCAAAGAAGACCCCTTCTTCTTGAAGTACTCCACGAAGCCTTGGATATTCTGCATGACAACGCCTCTCCGAAGAGCGAAATGGTTCCTGATGAAGTCCGCGGCGACGTTCATGTTGGGGTCACGCCGCAGAATCTTCTCGTACATCGCCTCTTCGTCTTCGCTGTTCTTCATGGATTCCAAGATGACTCTCGCCCAGAGCTTGAGCTGCCCAGCATAGGCGTTCAGCCTCTCGATTGGGCTGTCGGCTGGGCCGAAGTGCGTGTAGTAGAGCCACCTCGGCTCTGTCAGCATCAACTTGTCGATAGCAGCCAAGGCGTATTCGAGGTGAAAAGGAGCCGGAGCAGTCGGTATAGTCACGTCTAACTGACTGAGGTAGATTCCCGCTGCATCGCCGGGGAAGACTCCCTGAGTGGCGTTCGTGTAGAAACTCATGTGGTGAGAAGCGTGACCCCCAGTTTCTAACACTTTCAAGACGACATGCTCGCCTAGATTTAGGGTCATTCCGTCAACCGGTGTGACTACTCGGCTTTCAGGAACGGGAGGGATTTCGCCATACAACTCGGCGACTTCGCCCAAGACCAGCTTGGACTGCTCCCAGAGTTTCTGTGGGTTTACCATGTGTGGCGCACCCCTCTCATGGACGACCAGTCTGGCGTTGGGCAGATGGGGTAGGAGAGCTCCCGCGCCGCCCGCGTGGTCGATGTGTATGTGGGAGACGGCCACGTAGCGGATTTCGTCTCTTTTGACGCCTATTTCTTCCAGACCAGCCAGCAGATTCGGCACAGACACGGATGGTCCTGTTTCAATTATAGCTGCGGTTTGCCCCTGCAACACGTAGGAGGCGATGAAGTCTTCGAAACCCGCTGGCTTCAAATCTATCAAGTAAAGGTTGTCACTGAGTTTACGAGTGAACATTCATTTTTCACGTTGGTTATGCAGTGAGGGTTAAGTTATTTATGTCTTTAGAGCGTTTCGTCTAATGATGAATATGGGCTCACATGAGAAGCTTGTGATAAGGGATTTTCTTCCCAATGACGCTGAGAACTTAAAGCGATTTTGGACCGAACTCGCAAAAGAAATGTACAAAATAGAAGGCTATATCGTTCCCTCCACCAAGAACGCTGAGGTCTGGCTGTCTTACGTGCTCAAAGAAGTTGAAGAAGCCCGCATGGAGGTTTTGGTGGCTCAAAGAGGGACAGAACTCGTGGGTTTTATTCTTCTAGCTTACGCGACTGACGAAAGATTTGAGACAGCTGCAACCATGGCTGTCATACACGACATGTACGTTGAACCCGATCATAGAGGCTTAGGCGTGGGAACCATGCTTATGAAAGGATGCATGAAAAAAGTAGAGAGGAAGGGCGTTAAACAAGTCAGACTAAGCGTCTTGTCGGAAAACGTAGGAGCGGTAAGATTCTACAAAAGACATGGCTTCGACGTATACCGCTACGGAATGCGCAAAGAAATTCATTAACAATCGAGATGGATGCCTATCCTTTCCAGAAGTCTATGGTGTTTAAACCAAAGAAGTTTTAGTATGAGTGTTCGAAAGGAATGTATGGAGGACGAAGCATGCTGGTTCGCGTGGTTCGACAATTGACCCTCGACGAAGTGCAAGAACGCGTTAGAAACTACGAGAAGGAGTATGGCATGACCTTCGACGAGTTTGAGGAGTTGTTCTTGAAGAAGAAGATAGGCAGAGAAGCGGCGAGCAGCTACTTCGACTGGGTGGGGCTGGTCCACGCCTACAGGGGCTATGAGGAGGGCGGCGAACTCGACTACGTGGTCGAAGAACTGCGAGAGCTCAAGCCAGAGGAGATGGCTGTTCTAACGGCGAAGCGACTCGAACTGCTCTACGCCCTGGCGAGCCTTCGCGTAGAATCCATAAACGACCTAGCGCAGAAGACGAGAAGAGACATCAAAAACGTCTATGAGGACCTGCGAGCGCTGAAGAGCCTCGGCTTCGTCACGTTCAAGAAGAGGGGCAAGAGGAACATAATCCCCGAAACCCTGGTGGAAGAAATCACGCTCTTGATTCGGTGATTTCAACCTCTGCTCCGTGGCTCTCTTTGACTCAATCTCAAATATCTAGAATGAACTTAACAGTCGCTCCCTTAGGAGTCTCTATGATCTCCATTAGGTGATAGGTGACAGCCTTGATCCCGACCTTTTGCGTGTGCTTCTCTGGATCGAAGGGTTCACCCCAGATCTTCGCCTTCAGCTTGAATCCTGAAGAAGTCTTCTCAATGCTGGCAATTTCGAAGCGGGAGTAGAGGCTGCCAGTTACGTCAAACTTCACCAGCAATGCCTCTAACCAGTTGTAGAGTAAGGCTTGTTCATCGTGACCTTCAACCTCCACGGTATCTTCTATTTTAGGCTGCACCTTGTCCAAGTCGGTCATGCCCTCAAAAGTGGCGGTGGCGGCGTTTTCAAAAGCCTCTTCCAAACTCTCGCCATACGCAGCGATGTAGAGGTCAGCCGTGTGCTCGAGAAATTCAAAGCGCTTCCTGGGGCGAGTCATTTTCATGGTCACATTAAGCCAAAAGAGTGTTCAAGATATAAACAATTTTGGTGTC
>Ga0315306_10001124_pt1 | contig 12863 bp, 7 predicted proteins | sample TDP1_MG_FD_203803 | JGI IMG/M metagenome (GOLD analysis project Ga0315306, IMG submission 203803) | Freshwater sediment microbial communities from Lake Towuti, South Sulawesi, Indonesia - TDP1 | ecosystem: Environmental > Aquatic > Freshwater > Lake > Sediment | place: Indonesia: South Sulawesi... | reverse complement strand
CCAGTATCTTTTCAACCAGGAACTCCTCGCCGGCGATTCTCTGGAGATCCAGACACCGGTGAGGAATTACAAACTCACTGCCGCGGCCTTCGCCAACAGACCCAAAAATGTTCTGGCCGAGGAAATGACGAACATCGTCAAGAAGGACATCACTCAAGGAAGCCTGGCTTACAACACGCTTTTGAACGAGCTGAAAAGGCAAGTCCGAGCCATCGGGGGAGGGAATCCCATGGGTGGGCTTGAGACTGAAACGGAGGCAGAGGAAATCGGGCTGGAATTGCTTTTGCCCCGCTACAGGGAGACTCTGGCCAAGATGGAAGCTTTGCGCCGGATCGATATCGACAAGTTCATCCGCTTCGCCCAGGCCCTCAAAAATCAGAGCGGACAGAAGTTCGTCTTCTTCATCTATCAGCGGGAATACCGTCCGGAGATCAGTCCGAGGGTCATCCAAGAGCTCATGGCTAATAATCAAGAATTGCCGCATGTCCTCGATGGGATCCAGGAGCTCTTCCTGTCCTATTCTCGGAACATCTCCCAGAACACCCAAAAACTGGGAGAAAGCTTTGCCGATTCTTCGGCGCATTTCAACCTCATCTTCATGAACAAAGCGCCCGCACAACTCGCCCGAATCGTCATGCGCGAACAATCAGAAGATATCTTCAAGGCGTTTTCTGCAGTCGCCCAAGCGACAGGCGGGATTGTCGATACCACTCAGAATCCAGCTGCTGGAATCGAGACTGCGCTCAAAACCTCGAATAAATATTACCTCCTCTATTTCACGCCTTTCTCCGAAGCTGCGGAGGGGATGTTCCGGAGCATAAAGATCAGGGTCAAAGACAGAGATTATACAGTCGTCAATCGGCAGGGATATATTTATTAAGATACAAATATAATAAGCGTCCCTAAATGATTTTATATCCATTTTTTTGAATAAAATCCAAAAAATTGGACTTCCTGCTTCAAAAAATATACTTGGTATAAATCTAATTTATTGATTATATTAAAGATAAATATTGTATCCTGGAAAATTTCATTTGGCATATAAATTGCATTATTTAATCACAAATAAAGATGAAAGAGAGGGAAAAAATTATTAAAAACAGGGGGTGAGAATTACAGTAAACTTTGTTTTTTAGGAAAGGTCGGAGCGATTCATCGCTCCTGGGCAGTGTTTAATTATTTTTAACCTGAAAAAGGAGGAAATGTGAAAAAAGGATTGATTGTTCTTACTGTGCTGCTCGTCGCTGTTTCTTTTGCTGCGGCACAGGTAAGAACAGGGATCATCTACGGAAAAGTCACAGACGCAGAAAATACTCCTCTTCCGGGCGTTACCGTCACAATCTCCTCGAACATCCTTGCTCCGCTGACAACGATCACCAGCGCGCAGGGGATGTTCAGATTCCCTGGTCTTTCTCCGGCCAGTGACTACAAGATAATGGCCGAACTGGCGGGTTTCAAAAAGGCTCAAAAGACAGGAATCATCGTCACCGTCGGCACGAACGTCGAAATCAACCTGACGATGGAGATGGGAACAATCGAAGAGGAGGTGACCGTCGTTGCCGTGACGCCAGTCGTCGACACCAAAAAGACGACAGTCGGAGCGAACATCGACAAGGAAGCCATGCAGTCGCTGCCCACAGCCCGCGACCCATGGACCGTCATTCAGTTGGTTCCATCGATCATACTCGACCGTGAAAACATCGGCGGCAACGAGTCCGGCCAGCAGTCTGGCTTCATCGGCAAGGGCGACACGTCCAGTGCCCGAATTTCGGGCAACCAGGGCGCGAACAACATCTGGGCGATCGACGGCATCGACATCACCGACCCAGCGGCCCTCGGCGGCTCTGCTCTGTACTATGACTTCGACATGTTCGAAGAGCTGCAAGTCCAGACCGGCGGCGCAGCCGATGTCTCCATTCAGACCGGCGGTATTGCCTTGAACATGGTCACCCGCCGCGGCGGCAATAGGATGACCTTGGCCGGCCGCTTCTACCTGACCGATAATTTCTTCCAGGCCGACAACATGACGGCTGAACTCAAGGCCAAGGGCGTGCTCGACACCAACAAAATCCAGTATATCAAGGACTACGGCTTCAACGTCGGCGGCCCGATCATCAAGGACAAGTTGTGGTGGTGGGGCGCTTACGGCGTTCAGGACATCTTCGTCTATACCATCTTTGGAGCCAAGGACGCGACGCTGCTCAACAACTACAACATCAAGCTCAACGCCCAGCCCCTGGCCAACAACCGCTTCGAATTCCTGCTGACATCTGGCGCGAAGGAAAAGTTCGGAAGAGATTCGAGTGCTGCATCCCCTGAAGGCAACCACCAGACGGGCAAGTACCACTGGGGCAGCCCGATCGTAAAGCTCCAGGATGAACACGTCTTCGGAAACAACTTCTACCTTTCCCTGAAGTACTCCTTCAACGATGCTGGTTTCGGCTGGCGGCCGATGACGGACGAAAAAGTGCAGTATCCCATCGTCTACAGCCAAGCCCTGGCTAAGTACGTCCCCTACAAGTCGGGTATGAACGCCAGCTGGGGCTCCTACGGGGTGTCCCGTCCGCGGAACAACTACCAGTTCCAGGCCACCTACTTCAACGACTCGTTACTGGGCATGTCCCACGAAATCAAGGTCGGCGCTGAATATTCCCACAAGGTCCAGTCCACTGAGCCGGACAATACCGGCAACATACAGGGATTTAACATGACGCGAGAGTATACGAGCCTCCAACTCGATGCCGACGCCAACGGCACGCGGACAACAGCCGAGATGGCTGGCTGGCAGCGTGTCAGTTTGTATCGCCGCTCCGGCAGCAATTCCATCGCCCAGCAGTGGGCCGCCTACATTCAGGACACGATCGTCAAGGGCAACTTTACGTTGCAGCTCGGCCTGAGGTTCGACAAGCAGTGGCCGGGCGGTGGCCCCTATAGCCGCGACGCGTGCCCTGGCGGCGCAGCCTGGGATACAGTCTTCGCTTCAACGGTCACTGACACTCTGAAGATTTACTTGCCTACTGTCAATGTCGAGCCCGTCAAGGGTATCGCCCAAGTCGTTGAGGGCAAGGACCGGACTTACCGGTGGAACACCTTCTCACCGCGCATCGGCCTGACCTGGGACATCTTCGGCAACGGCAAGACCGTGGCCAAGCTGGCCCTCTCCGAGTACGGCGACATCATGGGCGTCGGCTGGTATTCGGCCGCGCCTTTCGGCACTGGCGGCACCATCAACTTCTGGTGGAGGGACAACGGCAACACTATAATGGAGTTCAACGAGATATACTGGAACGGTTCAAGCCGTCTAGCAGTAGCCCCGGGCGGCATGCGCTATGTCCCCTATCTCGTCTTCGACAACAATGGCAATCTGACCCCTACAGCAACATCGTTTCTCTCCGGAGGCTACAACAGCGACTCCTACTATGCTGGCAACTGGTCAGGCTTCGACTTTACCAACCCGAACCTTCCACCCGACTACACGTATGGTATCACAACATACTTCAAGACCAGGGCCGACCAATGCTCTGCCCGAACCCGCGAGCTCCTGCTGACTCTTGATCGGGAAATCTTCACTGACTTCTCCGTCTCGGCTAGCTTCACCTACAGAAAATATGACAAGGACCAAATGTCAATGCGCTACTACCCGGCAGAGCACTCTACCGAATACGCTGGCATGTGGGCTCCCGGGGTGACCCCTGAGGACATTATCATCTGCCCAAGTGTAACACCCCCAGCTTCCCCCGCATGGGTCCCAGTCGGGGTAACCCCCAGCACCACCTGGTATGTTGAAGCCGGGACAATCCCCAACAGCTACATCATCGGCGGGACATGGGCGCTTGTCGGCGGCGTGTGGACCAACACGGGCGGCACCACCTACTACTCTGGCGACGCAGCCGAAAGACCTTACTACCTGCCCGGGACGAGCTGGCCGACCATAGCCACGCGTTATAGCATGGTCCGGAACACCAATAACTACTTCACCTACTGGGGAGTTGACCTCGTCTTTAACAAGAGGCTTTCCAATAAGTGGATGATGAACGCCTCCTTCACCTTGCTAGATCAGAGAGCCTACTGGGGTACGGATTACTTCAACGCCACCAACTACTGGTGCTTCAACGGAAAGGCCTACGGTGACTGGGGCGGCGGTGCCAGCGGCAAGATCAGTGCCCTGATGTACACTCGCTGGATGGCCAAGTTCAGCGGCCTCTACCAGCTCCCCTATGGCTTTAACATCTCCGGGACGTTCAACGCCCGCGAAGGCTGGAGGATCCCCAACTACTTCGTCATCGACAACCTGAACGCTCCCAATTATGCTGCTGGCAGCGCTGTGACCGTCTACAAGCAGCCCTACACTCAAGATGCCCTGCCGAATTTGTACAATGTCACCATCCGGCTCGAGAAGCTAATCAACATCGGAAACTACGGCCGCCTCTGGCTCATGGTCGACGCCTTCAACGTGCTCAACGCCAACACGGCTATCCGCCAGTATGACAAGTACGACGGTTACGCCTACATGAGAAACGTGACCGGAGTCTCCACACAGTACGCCCACTATTTAAACCCCGACAACGGTCGCCTGAACGAAATCATCAACCCTAGGATCTTGAGGTTCGGCGCCAGGTTCGAGTTCTAAACGGTACTAACTGACGCACCAAAGCCCGCCCCGGCTCGAGCCGGGGCGGGCTTTTTTTTTATCGCCTTAAATGTTATAATTTTTTTTAAAATATCAGACGAAATAAATTTTTGTCTCGACACTCAGAAGATAAAAATGGCTTTTAATATTTGGCAGTTCTCGAAAAGTGCCGAAAGAGGATGGAGGTTTGACATGAAGAAAATCTCGATTCTCCTTGTCTTTGTTTTTTTAAGCGCAATTTTTACTTTCTCTCAGGATTGGAAGGGCAATGGAAGGATAATGGGCCATGTCTTGGATGAGCAGGGCAAGCCTATAGAAGGAGTCAAGGTCAAGCTCGTCTACGTGCCAAGTAATTCAGGCTTTGAAATCATGAGCGACGCTAAAGGGGAATGGAGAGCATCCTGGATAAGAAAGGGTTTGTGGTTTATCGATTTTGAGAAGGTTGGATTCGAGGTCAAAAAGATACAGTTCGAGGTGAATGAACCTCCGAAGAAGAATCCCGAGATCAATGTTAACCTGAAGAAGGCAGAGGGATTGGTGATCACAGAGGATCTGAAAAAATCTCTCGACGAGGGAAATATGCTCTTCAATGAAGGAAAATACGAGGAGGCCATCTCCTCCTATGAGAAAATCCTCGCCAGCTATCCAGATGCCTTTATCATCAACAAGAACATTGGAAATTCCTACTTTCTGATGGAAAAATATGATAAAGCGGAGGAATATTATCTCAAGATATTAGAGAAAGACCCCCAAAACGCCGAAGCCATGCTGCTCATCGGGAATTGCTACGCTAACCGCGGACAGAATGAAAAGGCTCTTGAATGGTACGGCAGGATCGAGTTTGAGAAGATAAAAGACACGACAGTCTTATACAATATCGGCACAAACTTCTACAACATCTCCAAATTCGAAGAGGCCTTGAAGTATTATAAAAAAGCTGTTGAGCTCAAAGAGGATTTTCTCGATGCGCTTTATCAGCTTGGCCTGACATACCTGAATCTTCAAAACAACCAGGAGTCTTTGAACGCTTTTGAGAAATATTTAAAGCTCGACCCGAATTCTGAAAAAGCGTCCTTGGTCAAAAGCTTTATCGAATTCCTCAAGAAGAAAATCTGAGAAGAAAAGAGAAATTAGAGAGAAACCTGAGGAAAGAGTTCGAAAATGAAAAAGAGATATATGAATGATTTAAGAGAGGCTCTCTTTGCTCTCCTCATCCTGAGCATGATCGGATGCGGGGGGAAAGAAAAAATAACCCTTGACCCTGAAAGCAAAGGTTTTTATGAGACTGCCAAGCTCATCATGACCAAGGAGGAGAAGGACATTTTTAACCATCTGCCCGATAAAGAATCGAGAGAAGAATTCATCACTGACTTCTGGGCAAAGAGAGACCCGGACCCGGATACCGAAGTCAACGAGTTCAAGGAGGAATTCCTGCAGAGAATAGAATATGCCAATGAACGTTTTAACGAAGGGCCTCCTGGGTGGAAAACTGATAGAGGAAGGATTTATATCTATTTGGGTCAGCCGGATAAAATCGAGGAGTTTCTCTTCCACGAGGAGCCAGAGGTCAGAGGCTCCATTATTCAATGGTATTATTACAGATACAATTTTGGCGTTCAGTTCGTTGATAAAGAGGGCAATGGTCACTACACCCTAGATCCCTATTACGGAATCGTCGGCGACCTTTTCAACGCCATCGAGTTGGCCAAGATGGGAGTCAACCTTGAAGAGCGTGTTCGGGGCAAGAAATATGTCGATTTCGGCCTTAAATTTAACCCTGAGAAGAAAGAGATTATGATTTTGATTCCGGCTAAAGCTATAACCTTTATCGAAGAAGAGGGGAAGCTCAAAGCCGACTTTGAGTTTGAGTTCCGCATCTACGAGAAGGGAAGTTCGAAGCAAGAAAAGATTAAAGAGAGCCGATCATTCGAGAAACCAGAAGAGGAAGTGCTTGAGCTTGAAAATATAATTTTTAATTTTCCCCTGAACCTGAAGCCAGGGAAATACTATCTTGATGTCGTCATCATTGGCACGAAGGATACCGGCAAGATAAGAAAAATTTTTGAGATTAAAATTTGAGTTCGGAGAAAAGATAGAGGCAAAAGTTCTTGTATCTCATTTAAGAAATTGAAGCGATACTCAAGAAATAGAGTTTAAGTTAAATAGAATTTAAATTAATATGAGGGCATAGGCTTGGATGTTGATTATTCAAAAAGAGGGTGAAGGAGATGAGAATTAAAAACGCAAGAGTTATCGTTCTCCCCTTTATTCTGATGTCTTTTCTTCTTGCTTCAGAAAAGATTAAAGAGAAAGACCTCCCCCTCAAATACAAAGAGTTCCTGAAGCTCACCCGGTACATCATCCAGGAGAAGGAGAAAGATGCCTTCATGCAACTGACCTCTGACAGAGACAGGGATATCTTCATCGAGGCTTTCTGGAAGCAGAGAGACCCCACTCCCGGCACTCCGGAGAATGAATTCAGAACCGAACATCTCAAGCGGTTTGAATATGTCAACGAGTATTTCAAACGGTCCACGCAGCGGGAGGGTTGGATGACAGACCAGGGTCGGTTCTACATCATCCTCGGTCCTCCAACCAGTATCGAAAGGTTTTACGGCACGCTTGGCATCTATCCCTGTGAGGTCTGGTCTTATTACGGAGATGCCAAAAAAGGTCTGCCCCCGCATTTTGTTCTTGTTTTCTTTCAGAGGCGCGGATCAGGGGAGTTCAAGCTCTATGACCCTGTTTCAGATGGCCCTACGGCCTTGATAGTTAATACCAGGGACTTAGATGTGGAAGACTATGAAGGCATGTACGACAGGCTCGTCGAGCTTGCTCCAAGCTTGGCTGAGCCTGCCATAACCATGATTCCAGGCGAGATTCCCTATAATTATACGCCATCCCCCAGGAACGCCATTCTTCTGGCTGACATCATCGAGTCGCCAAAAAAGAACATCAACCCCGCCTACGCCACCAATTTTCTGACTTATAAAGGAGTTGTCAGCACAGAGCAGATGACCAATTTTGTCGACAGCGAGACGAGCATAGCCCTGATTCCAGACCCCTTGACAGGTATGAATTTTTTGCACTTTTCAATAGCTCCCAAGACTCTCTCTGTTGACTATTACGAACCAAATGACCAGTATTTCTGCAATTTAAGCCTAGCTGTGAGCTTAAGGGTGAAGGAGGACATTATCTTCCAGTACTCAAAAGATTTTCCCTTATATTTTGCCTCCAACGAGAAGGATAAGATCAGGGCCAGCGGGATTTCTATTGAGGACTCTTTCCCGGTGATCGGAGGAGACTATCAATTGATCATTCTTCTTCAGAATTCCATTGGCAAGGAGTTTTCCATTTTCGAGCAGGATATTTCTGTCTCCGAAGGGTCCGCAACTCCACAGATCTTCGGTCCTTTCTTGGGTTATAAATTCCAGGATTTTCAGAGCGATGTCCATATTCCTTTCAAGATGATAAATAAAAAGCTCATCGTCGACCCCAAAAATACGTTTTCAGTTTCGGATGATGTCTCCTTCATCTTCGACCTTATCAATGTCAGCGAGAGCTTATGGAATGAAGGTCGAGTGAGAGTAGCTCTGAGGGGCCTGAAGAAAGAGACTCCTCTGCAGAAGTCTTTCATCATGAGATTGAGGGATTACACCTACAATAAAATTATGTTCATTTCCTATTCGTTTACAGCCAGAGAGCTTATTCCCGATTATTATGAGTTGAAGCTGATTTTGTTCGATAAGGATGAGAATATTATTGATGAAAAGAAAAGAAATTTTATCGTTTCTCCAGCAGAAGTCATTTCTCATCCCCTTGCCAGAGCCAAAGGACTCCCACTCTCCAGTAGCTTTCTTTTTTATTACATGCTTGCTAACCAGTACAGCAAGGTGAAGGCCCTGGAAAAAGCCGAGGAAAACTACGAAAAAGCTTATAACCTGAACCCAGGCTATAAAAAGGGATTGATAGAGTATGCCCACTTCTTGCTGGGCGTCGACAACTTCGATAAGAGTTTAGCTCTTATCGAGACTCTCAAGGATGATGATAACCTGAAATTCGAGTATTATCTCCTGAAGGGCAGAGCATATATGGGCAAGGGAATGGATGAGCAGGCTATCGAGAACTTTCTGGAGGGAAATAAAATCTACAACAGCGATACCCGGCTCTTGAACTCGCTGGGCATCTGTTATTACCGAACTAAGCAGAGGGAAAGAGCCCTGGAGGCTCTCGGCGCATCGCTAAAGCTGAATCCTAACCAAGAAGATGTAAAGAAATTGGTTGATAGGATCAAGAAAAGCTGAGGCCCTAAAACCTTAGAAAGGAGAACCTTTTCAGGTTCCAGGCAGATTAGCTTCTTTTTAAAGCGGGAACCTGCTATTTTATTTCAAAATCGATTGTTTTTGTAACCGATTTTCCTGAAACTTTATCGCTGATCCCCAGAGAAAGAGTATATTTTCCTGGCTCCAGAGGTCTTTGTTCTTGTTTCTCGCCTGATTCGGATTTTATAATTACATTTTTGACCAGAGGAAGTGGCTGGTCGATCAACGGCTGGGGATAATTGTAAGACTGCGGTGCCCAGCGCAAGGCTTTTTCCTCGCCTTTTAAAACTTCATAATTCACTTCGATTGTGTATTTCCCGTCCGCTCCGGGTTGGGCACCAAAAATATAATAAAAAACTTGAATGTAGTCTCCGGCAGAAGCAATTCCCTCGACGTTGGGTTCGAACTGATAATTATAATAAGTGAAATAATCCTTGTGGGCAGTTGGCTTTGTCTCCGGTACAGGCAGGTCTGGCATGGACTTGAAGAGGAAGAGAGGAGTGGTGTCGAGTTTATCCGTGAAAGAAGCTGGATCGGGGAGGGAAAGCTCGAAGTACTGGGTACCGATTTTATCTAATTTCTGGGAAGTCATGGCGATTGATACCAGATAATTTCCAGCCGGCAAGGAATAGCCAACTGAGTAAATCTCTTCTTTGTCTGGGACAAAATTGCTGCTCTCAACTTCCATATTGACCGGGACATAAACTTCAAAAGCCACTGCACCGGGAACGCCGCCTTCGAGCTTGTTGAACTGGAGGAAAATATTGGACCTGGCTTGGAGCTTGCCGGGAACAGCTTCAAAGGCGGTCAGCGCTTCTTCTTTTTCCTTCTCTTTTTTCTTTTCCTGTAGTTGAGGAATAGCAGATGTGCCAGAATCAGGAGCAAAGCCGAGGTCTGCGTTTTTTATTTTGAAAAGAAAGATGGTATGGAGACTCTGAGGCATAGAAAAAAATGGGAGATAAAGAACTTTATGGATAGAGAAAGGAACATCAGAGCGAACTTCTCGAGTCTGAATTCCCTTTTCAAAGACGGCCTTGACTTCTTTCGGGATGTAAATCGGCTTAAATTCCTGGGTCTTTTTTTGTCTTTTCTCTGAAAACGCAGAGAGGCTTGGTGAGGAGATCCAGAAGAGCATAAATCCAGAGAGAAGGGCTGCGGTGACAAGATGTCTGATTTTCATCTTTCCTCCTAATTTTGAAGATGGCATTCTGAATCTATTATCTGTTGTTAGCTTTGATTTTTTTTCGGACGGCTAAACCTTATTTCGAATTTTTAATATAGCAGAATCGCACTTTTTTTTCTACTGATATTTTTTATCGAAGTCACCCAGAATCAAGATAGCTATGAGGGTGATGTGCTGGAGGTGAGGAGTCCCCTATGAAGCCTGAGCGGGCACGGTTTCTATCCGAAGGAGAGAAGAGCGAAGGCTGAATGGGAGCTGATTTTCCTCGCTGGGGAAAATCAGCGTGCTCCGAACCTCCAGCACATCACCCATCTCAGGAAATAAGATATTCTTCTTTTTGGCATTCACTTTTTCTTCTGGTATTTTATAACTGCGTTCTGGTGTTCTCTAAAATTGCGGCTGAAGTGGTGGCTTCCGTCATTCTTGGCGACAAAATAGAGGTAGCTCTCCTCGGCCGGGTAGAGGGCCGCCTCAAGGGATCCGCGTCCGGGGTTGCAGATTGGGCCTGGAGGCAGTCCGCGGCGGAGGTAGGTGTTGTAAGGAGTGTCGAATTTTAGGTCTTTGGCGTGGAGCCGGTCCTTAAAGATTCCCTTTTCTCTAAGGTCATAGATGATTGTCGGGTCACAATCGAGTTTCATTCCTATCTTCAGGCGGTTGTGGAAAACCGCGGAGACAAGCTTTTTTTCTTCGGGGAGAGAGGCCTCTTTTTCTATCAGTGAAGCAAGAATGATAACCTGCCTTATGGTCATCCCCAGTTCAGCCGCCCTCTTCTGCCAATCGCTGCTGAGGACCGATTTGAACTGGGAAATAAGGGTTGAGACGATTTTATCAGCCGGAGTCCTTTTGGGGAAATAATAGGTTTCTGGGAAAAGGTAACCTTCGAGGTTTGAGGCTTCTTTATCCAGGGAGGAGATGAGATCCGTCCGGGAGGAAGCGAGCAAGAAGTCTTCAACAGCAACCGAGAGCTCGGATTCAAGATAACGGGCGATCTCTCTCCTCGTCATGCCTTCCGGGATGATTATCGGATGGAGGTAAACTTTTCCCTCGACGATGGCTTTGAGGACTTCTTTGGAGGAGAGAGGAACGCTGAAGGCGTATTCTCCCGCTTTCAGACTTTTCGAGGGCGAAAGAATTTCATATCCAAAGAGAAAAGGCCACTCTTTTTTGATAATTCCATTTTCTCTGAGACTGTGGGCGATCGTTCGCGCTCCTTTTCCATTCTCAACCTCAAAAAATATTTTTTTTGGTGCGGTTTTTGGAGCGAGATAAAATTCCAAAGAAAGCCATGCTGAAAAGAGAAGAATGCTCACCGCGCAGACAACGAGAGAAATTTTAACGATTCTGAGGATCATCGGGCTCTGTTCTTTTTCTTTCGAGATAGCTGGAGAGGATAATGGCGGCCGAGATTTGGTCTTCTATTGTTTTTTTTCTTTTGTTTTTTATTTTTTGCTCCTGAAGAATTTTCGCAGCTTGCTGCGTCGTCAAGCGTTCATCCCAGAGAATGACAGGAAGGCTAAGTGTGCTTTCCAACCAGCGGGCAAATTTTTTTGTCTTTTCAACCCTTGTTCCTTGACTGCCGTCCATTCTCAGGGGCAAGCCGACAACGATTTTGCCAATCTCGTATTTTGAAACCAGCTCTTTGAAGTATCTTTCGTCCTCTGGCTTGCTTTTGGGTCGGTAAGAGCCGAGCGCTTGAGCGGTGATAAGCAGCCTGTCGCTCAAGGCCAGGCCGATATTTTTGTCGCCGAAGTCTATGCCCAAAACTCTCATCAAGGTAAACTTCCTGTATTCCTTTTTTTCTTTCTGTGCCTTTCAATGCCGAGCTCAATAAGTCTTTCCAGAAGCTTGGGATAGGGAAGACCGCTCACTTCCCAGAGCTTGGGATACATGCTGATTTGGGTGAATCCTGGGATGGTGTTTAATTCACTGACAAAGACCTTGCCAGTTTTCTCTTCCATAAAGAAATCGACCCTGGCCATTCCTGAGCAATCCAAGGCCTTGTATGTTTCCAAGGAGAGGTGCTGGATTTTTTTGACCTGCGACAGAGTAAGCTTTGCCGGAATTCCGAAGCTGGTCTTTCCTTCGATATATTTATCGCGGTAATCATAAAATTCTCTGGAGGGGATGATTTCTCCTGGCAGAGAAGCTTGCGGCTCGTCGTTACCCAAGACACTGCATTCCAGCTCTCGCCCTTTGATTCCGGCTTCAACCAAGATTTTTCGGTCGTAGCTGAAGGCCAGGTCAAGAGCAGCCGCCAGCCTCGAGTATTCTTTGACTTTAGAGATGCCGACGCTTGAGCCCAAGCAGGCTGGCTTGACAAAAAGCGGAAGAGCCATCTCTTTTTTGACTTTGGAAAGCACGGCTTTCTTGTTTTCAATCCATTCCTCTACCAGAACGACGAGGTGTTTGACCACAGGTATTTTTTTCGCCTTAAGGATTGATTTGGTCAAGGCTTTGTCCATTCCCAGCGCTGATGCTGTCACTGAAGCTCCAACATAAGGGACGTCGGCCATTTCAAAAAGCCCCTGGATTGTTCCATCTTCGCCATATGGGCCATGGAGCACAGGAAAATAGATGTCTGCCTGGAGAGCATGAGCAAAGGCCTTTTTGCCCCAAGGGAGGAAGGATGAGAAGTGGCCTTTATTCAGAGCCGAGAGAGGCAGAAGCGGGGAGGGGACGACTTTCCATTGGCCTCTCTTGTTGATATAGACAGAAATAACTTTGAATT
>Ga0315306_10001122_pt1 | contig 12868 bp, 13 predicted proteins | sample TDP1_MG_FD_203803 | JGI IMG/M metagenome (GOLD analysis project Ga0315306, IMG submission 203803) | Freshwater sediment microbial communities from Lake Towuti, South Sulawesi, Indonesia - TDP1 | ecosystem: Environmental > Aquatic > Freshwater > Lake > Sediment | place: Indonesia: South Sulawesi... | reverse complement strand
TCAATTTAGGGAGATTCTTATCAAATCCAGCACACTGTATACTAATAGTTATGCCGAATAAGAAAAAGCAAATACGACCTGGAGTCCTGCCGGATAGATTTATTCCCCGTAATTGGCGTCCCACTTAAATTCCATTATTAATAAGCTTATGCCCATAAGCCATCCGCTGCCAAGGAACTTGAAGGGTTTGGGAAGAAGAAAGATCGCCAGCGCATTGTTGCATACATTCAAGAACTAGTTAAAAACCCTCCTCCGTCCGTTTCCCAGAAACTTTCAGGAGCAGACAAGTATCGGATTCGATGCGGTAATTATCGCATCGTGTATTCGATAAATGATGATGAACGCGCTGTCCAAGTTGTAAAAATTGGACATCGAAGAGAGGTATATCGCTAATTCGGTCAAAAAAATATTGCAGCGGACTTGGTAATCCATAGCCCTGATTTGAGGCGTTAGGCGCTAATATCAAGCGGCTCGTAAATTTACAAGCTGTTTGGCAATCGGTGCCGATGGTGAGTATCTTCCCCGCAGATGTGAAGATTATAAATGCACAAAGAAAATTGACTTCAATTCTTTATTCTTTTATAGTTTTCATTGCTATGGATTGGGAAAATATTGCTTCGGAATTGTCCGTTCAAACTCCTTCAAAAATTATCCTTCTGGTTATCGACGGCTTGGGCGGCCTCCCTATCCAAGGAAAAACAGAGCTCGAAGCTGCTCGAACTCCTCACCTCGACAAGCTTGCCTCGGCCAGCATCTGCGGCCTGACTGACCCTGTTTTCATGGGCATCACTCCGGGCAGCGGGCCGGCCCATCTTGCGCTCTTCGGCTATGACCCGACAAAATATCTTCTCGGCCGTGGAATCCTGGAAGCGCTCGGCTCAGGAGTTGAAGTCGGGAAGAACGACCTTGTCGCTAGAGGAAACTTCGCGACATTGAAGGATGGGCTCATCGTCGACCGCCGCGCGGGAAGAATCCAGACAAGCGAGAATGAAAACCTGTGTCAATATCTCAACAGCACTCTAAAAAGCATCGAGGGAATAAAAATCTCCGTCTATCCGGGAAAAGAACACAGGTTTGTTGTCAAGCTCAGCGGAGAAGGGCTCTCGGATGCTCTCACCGATGCCGACCCTCAAAAGGAGAATAAACCCCAGGCTTATACTTCTCCTCTTTCTCAAGAAGCAGAAAGAACAGCTCAAATCGTGAACGCCTTTATTGACCAGTCGATAGAACTCCTGAAGGGCTACCCAAAAACCAACACCATGCTTCTCAGGGGATTCTCCAAATTTCCATCCCTGCCGACCATGCAGGAGCTCTATAAGCTGAAGCCTGCGGCTTTAGCCAATTATCCCATGTACAAAGGACTGGCGAGGCTTGTGGGAATGGAAATCATCGATGTCGGATCACAATTATCCGAACTTTTTGATGCTCTTGAAAAAAATTACAGCGGCTATGACTTCTTCTACCTTCATGTCAAAAAGACAGATTCAGCAGGCGAAGATGGAAATTTTGAATCCAAAAAAAAGGCCATCGAGGAAACGGATAAATACATCCCCCGCCTTCTCTCCCTCCAGCCTGAGGTGCTGGTGGTCACCTCTGACCATTCCACCCCAGCGCTCTTAAAATCCCATTCCTGGCATCCCAATCCTTTTCTCCTTTTCTCCAAGACTGCTCAAGCTGATAAGTTGACTCGCTTTTCAGAAAGAGAGTGCAGCCAGGGATCGCTCGGACGATTTCAGTCAATCTACGCCATGCCGTTGATGTTAGCCCATGCCGGAAAGCTAAAAAAATTCGGAGCTTGAAGGGCCTCTTTTTGTTTCGAACAACCTTTTGATATTATAAATGTAATGAATCTTGTTAGAGTGGCGAGCGCTCATAAGAAGCGAAGATGTAAGCCTGCCATTGCGAACGATCTTAGGGAGCGTGGCAATCTCAAGCATATAATGAGATTGCTACATCACGTCGTTCCTCGCAATGATTATTTGGGAGCGCCACGCTCCGCTCGCGGCTTCGGCTTCTCTTTGCGATGACATATGAATTATTATTTTAATAGAAATTAGGCTTTATTGATGTCAAGACGCAAGAAAAAAATTTCAATGCTCCTGATTCTGACTGCGATCATCTTTCTCTTCTCTCCTTCACATCCTGATTCAAGGGTAGAAGTCTACAACCTTCGCTATCATATTCATCCTTCCTTCACCCGGATCGTCATCGATGTCGGTAAATTAAGGGAATACAGCTTCAATGAGCTCAAGTCCCCGGATCGAATTTACGTTGATATCTACCAGGCCAAGCTGAACCCCATCCTCCATGGCCAGATGTTTCCGGTCAAGAATGACTACCTCAGCCAGATCCGTCTGGCGCAGAAGACAGCTTCGACTGTCCGCTGTGTGGTTGAGCTTGACCTCAGCCAAGCCTATTATCGAGTCTGGCATCTCCCCGACCCATTCCGGATTATCATCGATATCTATCCATCAAAAATCAAAAAGCCTGCGCCGTTAAGCATGGTTCGCCAGCTTGGCCTTGTTGTCAGGAGAATTGTCCTCGACCCGGGCCACGGAGGCGAAGACCCGGGATGCATCGGCAAAAGCGGTCTGCGGGAAAAAGACGTTGTGCTCGATGTCGCCAAGCGCTTGAAAAAAATTCTGGAATCAAAGGACAAGACGGAAGTTATCTTAACCAGAGAAAGTGATATTTTCATCCCTGTGGAAACCAGGACTGTGGTCGCCAACCAGAGTCAGGCTGACCTTTTCATCTCTATCCATGCCAATGCCAGCCGCAATAGGAACCTTCGAGGAGTGGAAACATTCTACCTCAACCTCAGCCAAGATCCCTCGGTGATAGAAACCGCAGCCCAGGAAAATGCAACTTCTTCCACAAATATCAGCCAGATGGGGGAAACCATCAAGAAAATTCTCCAGAACAGTAAAATTCCTGAATCAAGGGAGCTGGCTGCAAGTGTCCAGAATAATCTAGTGAAGCGTCTTTCTCAAAAATACAAGGGCGTCAATGGCTTGGGTGTCAAAGGAGGCCCTTTCTGGGTTCTCATCGGAGCCGACGTTCCCTCGATACTGGCCGAAATCTCTTTCTTGAGCCACCCTGAGGAAGAATCGAGACTGATGAGCTCTCAATACCTCGAACTTGCCGCCCAGGGAATCTGCGAAGGAATCATGGAATACAAACAAGCGCTGGAGAAAGGAACAATAAAATGAAAAGAAGAGATTTCATCAAGGATATGGCTCTGGGCTGCCTCTTCCTGAAATTCCATCCAAAACTTTTTGCCCAAACCAAGAGCTTTCCTGACTTAGCCTGGATCCAGGGCGACTCTCCGGCCAAGATAACCAGGGAAGCCATCTCTTCTCTGGGAGGAATGAAGCGCTTTGTCTCTCAAGGTGATTTGGTTATGGTCAAGCCCAATATCGGCTGGGACAGGACTCCTGAGCTTGGAGCCTGCACCAATCCTGAAATCGTCAAGACTCTTATCGAACTCTGCTTTGAAGCAGGGGCAAGAGAGGTCAAGGTCATAGACAATCCCTGCAATCCAGCCAACAGGACCTATGTCCGTTCCGGCATCGAAGCAGCGGCCAAAGAGGCAGGGGCCAAGGTTCTCCTGCCCAATCCTCATCGGCTGAAAAAAACGCCTCTTAACGGAGAATGGCTGAAAGAATGGGAAGTCTATACGGATTTCATCGAGGCGGATAAAATCATAAACATGCCTATCGCCAAAACCCACAGCCTGTCAAGGGTGACCCTGGGGATGAAAAACTGGCTGGGAGCTCTCGGCGGAAGCCGCAATCAACTCCATCAAAGGCTCGACCTGGCTCTGGTCGACTTGGCCTCCTTCTTCAAGCCCTGCCTCACCTTTCTCGACGCTTACAGGATTCTGGTCCGGAATGGACCCCAGGGCGGAAGGCTATCAGATGTCAAGCTTCAAAAAACAGTGGTGGCCGGTGTGGATTACGTGGCTGTTGACACGGCAGGCGCCAGTTTCTTCGGCATCGGACCCCAAGAGTTGCCCTATCTACAGATTGCCCATCAAAAAGGATTTGGAGAAATCAACCTGGAGAAGTTAGCCATTGAAAAAAGAACGCTCTGAGAAATATCGCCTGATTCAGTTCCTGCGCATTCTCAGCCAAGCGATCTTTTTCCTCCTCTTTTTCTATCTCTTGTTAAGAACTCATTTTCCAGGAAAGGATTACATCAGCCGTGTCGAAATCTTTTTCCATTTCGACCCGCTTTTGGCCGTGGCCACATTCATCGCCTCCCGTGCTCTTTTCGCAACCTTTATCTTTGCCGCCATGACTCTCCTTATGACCATCATCCTGGGAAGGGTGGCCTGCGGCTGGGCCTGCCCTCTGGGGTCAGTTCATCAATTCTTCTCTTTTGTCTTCAAGAAATCGAAACTCCTCAAGCCAAAAACCGACGGAGCAAAGCTTCTCGCCTGGAAATATTACCTTCTGCTGTTTGTTCTTGTCGGAACTATTTTCTCTCTCGACCTGGTGGGACTTCTTGACCCTCTCTCGCTCCTCTATCGCTCCTTTGTCGCCAGCCTTCTTCCAGCTCTAAGCCACGCCTTTTCCTCTTTCCTCAGCCTCTTTTACTTTCTCCACCTCTCTTCGTTTGGAGACAGCCTTGTTCAATTCTTCGAAAGCCTGGCCATCAACTCGACTTTCTCCCAGGGATTTTCCCTCGGCCTGATATTCATCGTCATCGCCCTTCTCAACCTTTCCAGGGAAAGATTCTGGTGTCGCTACCTCTGCCCTTTGGGAGCCTTTCTCGGACTTGCTTCAAGATGGAATGTCATCAAGCTCAAAATAGACCGGCAAAAATGCATCGAATGCGACCTCTGCAATCTTCATTGTCAAACTCAGGCCAACCCCTTTCCTGAAGAAGAATGGAAAAGCTCAGAATGTGTCTATTGCTTCACCTGCAGCGCCATCTGCCCCACAAGCGCGGTTGCTTTTCCGCTGAAATTAACCACAGAGAAGCTGCCGCAGGTCGACCTCTCGCGCAGGAAGCTCATCTTCACCGCGCTACTCGGAATGGCGGCCGTTCCTTTTTTCCGCATTTCACCTTCAGTAAAGCGCGCCAATCCAAAATTGATCAGGCCTCCTGGTGCGCTTTCCGAGGAGACGTTTCTTCAAAAATGTATCAAGTGCGGAGAATGCATGAAGGTCTGTCCGACAAATGCTCTCCAGCCCGTGCTCAGCGAAGCAGGCCCCGAAGGAATCTGGACCCCGATGCTCGTTCCCAAAATTGGCTACTGCGAATACTACTGCTCTCTCTGCACCCAGGTTTGCCCCACAGGTGCCATAAAAGAACTGGCAATCAAAGAAAAAATTCAGGTTAAGATTGGCCTGGCCTGGGTCAACAGGAATAGCTGCCTTCCCTGGGCCTTGGGCATTCCCTGCATCGTCTGCGAAGAGCATTGCCCGACATCTCCCAAGGCCATAAAACTAATCAAGACCGAAGTCAGGCTTCCCGATGGCAGTTTAAAAAATCCTGCGGCTCCTTTCATCGACACAGAACTCTGCATCGGCTGCGGAATCTGCGAAAACAAGTGCCCGGTTGTTGACGCCCCTGCGATTTATGTAACGAGCATCGGTGAAAGCCGCTCTGAAAGGAATCAGCTCTTACTCGACCTGATCAAGCCCATGGAAGAAATTTTCTAGAGTTATTTGATTTCAAAATTCAGGGTCTTCAGCGCCGCTCCATCCGGGCCAAGAATATCGACATGCCAGGCTCCAACTTCACTGGTCTGTATTGTCTTGCTGCTCCAAGTGCGCCAGCTTGCGGATTTTACAGCTAGATTTATCCTGAATCTTTCAGTTTCACCGTAGTACCAGACATGGGTAATTTCAATGGGCTCCTTGGCGCCGACAATCTTCGTAAAGCAGAAGAGCTTGCCCACTGCGGCCTCAAAGCTTTCTCCTGGCTCGATCGGCTCCCGGTCGACAACATCCTTGCAGATGACTCCAACATCGACAGTCAGAGCTGCTTCCTGAGCTCCTTTTGTCGTTCCTGAATAGAAGGGAATGCCGAGGAGCAGGAGAGAAGCAAAGAAAGCAAAAAATGTTTTTTTCATGAACACCCTCCTCTCCTTAAATGAATCTGCTTCATTCAAGATTCCTAACTGACCCCTATTTAAGCATAAAATTCGGATTAGAACAAGAAATAAAAAAAGGGACAGTCCTCTTTATTTACTTATTTATTCCGTAAGCACCTTCTTCAATTCTTCCTTCAAAAAGGGAATGACTTGAAAAAGATCGCCGACAACCCCGAAATCGGCGACTTTAAAAATAGGGGCTTCAGGGTCCTTGTTGACAGCAACGATGACCTTGGAGGATGACATCCCAGCCAGATGCTGAATGGCTCCTGAGATTCCAAATGCCAGGTAGAGGTTGGGAGAGACTGTCTTCCCTGTCTGACCAACCTGATGCTGATGGTCTATCCATCCTGAGTCCACTGCCGAGCGGGATGCTCCAATGCTTGAATGAGGGAGAAGAGACGAAAGCTCCTTGAGCAAAGCAAAATTCTCAGGCCCTTTCATTCCCCTCCCGCCTGAGACCACGATTTCAGCCTCGGTCACGTCGAGCTCAGCTCCCTTCTCTTTCAAAAGCTCAACCACCTGAGCTTTGACCAATTCGTCGCCGATGACCACCTCTTTTTTTATCGACTCGCCATTTTTTGGCCCCGGCTCGATCAAAGGAAAAACGTTAGGCCTGAGCGTCGCCATCTGGGGCGAAGACTTGAAAGTCAAGGTCATAAAGGCCTTCCCGGCAAAAATCGGCCGCATGACCTCAAGCTTCCCGTCCCTGCAAGAAGTTTTGGTGCAATCCGTGGCTACTGTCACACCCAGTTTGGCTGCCAGCCTGGGAGCTAAATCCTTGCCCATCGAGCTTGCGGAAAAGAAGATGATTCCCGGCTTCATCTCTTCCACTAAAGAGAAAAGAGCCTGAGCATAGGCTGCCGTCGAATAATGGCTGAGCAGAGGGTTTTCTAGAATATAGACCTTTGAGGCGCCATAAGGGAAAATCTCTGGAGCAAGATTCTCCAGATTGTGTCCGACAAGGACAGCATGGACCTCTGTGTTTAGCTCTTTCGCTCTTCTCTTCCCCTCGGAAAGCGCCTCCAAGGAAGACTTCTTGACTTTTCCTTCTCTTGTTTCAATAAAAACCAATATCATCTTTTCCTCTTCTTAAACGACTTTAGCTTCTTTGTGCAAGAACTCTGCAAGCTTCCTGGCCGCTTCCTGGGGCGGGTCATCGATAATCTTTCCTGCTTGCCTTGGAGAAGGGCTCTCCATCTTGATAATCTCTATGCAAGGGGCAACATCCTCCTTCTTCAAACCCAAGTCTTCGATGGTGATCACGGGTATTTCCTTCTTCTTGGCCATCATGATTCCCCTCAAGGTTTCATAACGCGGCTCGTTCAAGCCCTTTTGAGCGCTGACGACAGCAGGAAGAGAAAAAGCCACCTTTTCCATTGCGCCTTCAATCTCGCGAAGGGCCGTGCCCTTGTCCCCGTTGACCTCCAGTTTTGTGACCACATTGACCTGAGGCAACGCCAAAAGCTCTGCCACCATGGAAGGGACATGGGAATTGTCAGCGCCAACTGATTGTTTTCCAAACAGAAGAAGGTTGTAGTCAGGGAATTTTTTCTCTAAAGCCCGGGCGATGATTCGTGCCGTCCTCAGCCCGTCATATGTCTCCGCTGCTTTGTCCTCGAGAAGAAAGGCTTCATCTGCTCCCATTGCCAAGCACTTCTTCAAGATAACCAGCGACTCCTCGCTCCCGACTGAAAAGATAGCGACCTTGCCGCCCTTGGCTTCTCGTAAACGAAGGCCTTCTTCAACGGCGAACTCATCATAAGGGCTCAAAATGAAGTTTAATCCTTCTTCAACAACAGAGTTCGTGGGGTGGCTGATTCTTATCTTTGACTCAGTGTCTGGAACCCTTTTAACAAAAACAAAGATGTTCACTCCCTCCTCCTTTTCACATTTTCATCGCTTCCTCGAGCAGAAACGATAAAGGTCGCTTGATAAAAAACTTTATCTTGCGGGTTACTCTTCGAACCTCTTCAGAAGAAGAGTGCCGTTTGTCCCGCCGAATCCAAAAGAATTGCTCAAGGCATATCGAACTTCTGCCGGCCGTGCTTTGTTGGGAACATAATCGAGGTCACATTCCGGGTCAGGATGCTCATAATTGATTGTCGGAGGCATGAGCTGATTTTTCAGACAAAGAGCGCTGTAGCCTGCTTCGAGCGCGCCAGCTGCTCCTAGAAGATGGCCTGTCATCGACTTTGTCGAGCTAATGCCAAGCTTGTAAGCATGGACGCCAAAAACTTTCTTTACGGCCAGCGTCTCAATCTTGTCATTATAAGGAGTGGATGTTCCGTGGGCATTGATATAGCCGACTTCCTTGGGGTCGATGCCTGCATCCTTAAGAGCCCTGTCCATGACCTGGACTGCGCCCTCTCCATCCAGGGAAGGAGCTGTAACATGATAGGCATCGGCGCTCATCCCATAGCCGACGATTTCGGCATAAATCCTGGCTCCTCGCTTCAACGCAGCCCCTAATTCCTCGAGGACGAGGACTCCTGCCCCTTCTCCCATGACAAATCCGTCCCGCTCGGCATCGAAAGGACGAGAGGCCTTTTCCGGCTGGTCATTTCTTACAGAAAGGGCGCGCATGGCACAGAAGCCGGCAAGGCCGAGCGGTGTTATCGGGGCTTCTGAGCCTCCGGAAAGCATGATCTCCGCATCTCCCCTGGCGATAATCCGGAAGGAATCGCCGACAGCATGAGTGCTGGTCGTGCAGGCTGTGGCAGTGGCTGAATTCGGACCCTTGGCTCTGTACCTTATCGAAATCTGGCCTGAAGCCTCATTGATGATGGCCGAGACCAGGAAAAAAGGAGAGACGCGGTCTGGCCCTCTCTCGAGCAGCGTCTTGTGGGTGTCTTCGATGGAGCCGATGCCTCCAATCCCCGAGCCAACATAGACTCCGCACCGCTCTCCTTCCAGAGCGGCGCGGTCTATTCCGGAATCCTGGACCGCAAGCTCAGCGGCAGCCAGGGCATACTGGATGAAAAGGTCCATCTTTCGCAGCTCTTTTTTTTCGATAAAAGCACCGGGGTCAAATCCTTTGACTTCACCCCCGATCTTGCTCGAGAATTTAGAGACATCAAACTTGGTTATATGACTGATGCCGCTTTTTCCTTGGAATACGGCTTCCTGGTTCTTTTCAATGCCCACGCCCAAAGGCGACACGAGGCCGATTCCGGTAATGACCACGCGCCTCTCGGCAGCAGCCTTTCTTGAATAGGATTGAGATTTCATCCTCAGCTTAGAGATTCTTACTTGGCGAGACTAGCAAGAATATAATCCATAGCCTTGCCGACTGTTGTCAGCTTCTCGGCTTCTTCATCGGGAATGTCCATATCAAACTCATCTTCGAGGGCCATGACCAGCTCTACTGTATCCAGAGAATCGGCGCCCAAATCATCAACAAAAGTGGCGCCTTCGGTGATTTGCTCTTCACTGATGCTGAGTTTGTCCGAAACAATGGCCTTTATTTTCTTTAGCAATTCTTCTCTTTCCATACTTTCCCTCCTTTAAAAAATATTATGATGGCTACATAAGCATTCCGCCGTTGACGTTGATCACTTGACCTGTGATATAGGCCGCTTCATCAGAAAGAAGAAATTTAACGATATGGGCAACTTCCTCCGGCGACCCGAATCTTTTCATCGGAATCAAATCAAGGAATATTTTTTTGACCGCCTCAGGGAGGCTCTCAGTCATGGATGTGGAGATGAAGCCCGGAGCTACAGCATTGACTGTAATTCCCCGTGAGGCCACCTCCCTGGCCAAGGACCTGGTGAATCCAATAATTCCAGCCTTGGAAGCAGAGTAGTTGCACTGGCCAACATTTCCAATCAAAGCCACAACCGAAGAGATGTTGACGATTCGGCCCTGTCGATTGCTAATCATGCTCCTGATGACCGCTTTTGAAAAATTAAAAACTCCTTTTAAATTCACGGCCACAACGGCATCCCATTCGTCCTCTGTCATCCGCATCAAGAGATTATCTTTGGTTATCCCGGCATTATTGACCAAATGGTCGATTTTCTTGTGTCTTTCCAGAACTTCTTCAACAACTTTCGTCGCCTGGTCAAGGCGCGAGACGTCTGCACAATAGGCGGAGGCCTTGCCTCCGCTCTCCCTTATCCTTCGCGCCACTTCTTCCAGCTTCTCCTTCTGGACATCAACACAAACGACCTCCGACCCTTCTCTGGCAAGCTCAAAGGCTATTGACTCACCAATTCCCTGCGAAGCTCCTGTGACCAATGAAGTTTTTCCCTCGAAATTCATATCACGCCTCGGCTGTGTCCAGCGGCCATGAAAGCTTGGCTATCTCATTCTGAATTTTATCTTGGACTCGATAAACAACAAAGTCCTTGGCCAATCTCACCGCGTTCTTGATAGCCGTGGAGTTTGAGCGGCCGTGGCCGATGATACACACTCCATTGACTCCTAGAAGCTGCGCGCCTCCATACTCTGTGTAATCGACCTTCTTATAAACTTTTTTTAAGTTTCTCTTCATCAGCAAGAAGCCTATCTTGGAGAAAATATTTTTCATGATCTCATTGCGAGCCATGTAAAAAAATGTTTCAACCACTCCTTCGCTGACTTTAAGGGCAACATTTCCGGTAAAACCATCGCTGACGATGATGTCCGCTTTCCCGGAAAAGATATCTTTGCCCTCGACATTGCCGATAAAATTCAAGGGGGAGGTGTGGAGTCTCTCAAAAGCCTCTTTGGTTAGCTCGTTCCCTTTTGATTTCTCCTCTCCAACGCTCATCAACCCTATTCTCGGCCTTTTTAAGCCCAGAATATTCTCCATGAAAATGTGACCCATTATCGCAAACTGCTCCAGATGATGAGGCCGGCAGTTGACGCTGGCTCCGACATCGATGAGGAGTGTAAGCCCTTTCAAAGTAGGGACAAGCAGGGAAAGGGCTGGCTTATCTATGCCTTTTAAGGCGCCTAAAACCCTCTTCGAGATATAAACAACGGCAGCTGTATTCCCGGCGCTAACGAAAGCCTCTGCCTCTCCATCCTTAACCAGCTGAGCCCCGATGCGGATGGAAGAGCGCTGCTTCCTGCGGAAAGAAAAGAGCCCCTCTCCCATGCTTATGGCTTCAGAAGCACAGATGATAGTAACTTTAGCTCTCGAACGGCTGTGTCTCTCGAATTCTTTCTTTATCTGCGCCTCATCGCCCACGAGCAGGATTTCGACATTGTGTTCCTGGGAAGCCTTGACCGCACCTTCGACAGTAACCTTGGGACCAAAGTCTCCGCCCATGGCGTCAAGAGCAACCTTCACTCATCCCCCTCTTAACTTTCGCTTCCTTCAATAACCTGCCTTTCTCGATAGAATCCGCATTCTGGGCAAGCTCGGTGAGGCGGCTTGGGGTTACCACAGTTAGGGCAAAGAGCTAAAGACGGAATGGAGAGGGCATCATGAGCTCTTCTCCTGCATTTCCGTGAGTGAGAATGTCTTCTCTTTGGGTTAGCCATTTATCTTTTATCTCTCAAAAAATTCTTCAGTTTGTCGAGACGATGGTCGGAGCTCTTCCTGACACAGGCACATTCGCCATTCTTTACGACTCTTCCACAGACAGGACAGAGTCCCTGGCAATCTTTGGAACAGAGAGGCTTGGCCGGAAAGGCCAGGTTCAACTGCTCCAACACCAGCTCTTCGATGTCTATCCTGCAACTGGAATAGAAGAATTTTTTTATGTCCTCCTCCTCCAATTGCTCCTTGGCGATGTTAAGTTCTTCAGGAATAAAAACCAGATCAAACTTTGAATCTATCGGATACTCAAAAGGAGCGAGACAGCGGCTGCAAACAAAGCTGAGACGAGTGGTGATCTTTCCTTTAACGAAAATCTCTTCTCCAATCTTTTTGATGTAGAGCTCAGCATGAACTGGCTCAAGAAAGACTGCGTCTTCGTCGACAAGGTCTACGCTGAAAAATTCAAATTCTCTGGAGACTCTCAGCCCTTCTTTGGGCAACTTATCAATATTTATAATCATTTTCCCTTCCAAATGAGCTTTTTATTATACCATCTTACTCCCCTTTGTCAATAAAATCAGGGCAGAACAACTTGATATCTGGATTAGTAAGAGTATAATAATAAAGCTCATGAGCGGAATCAACTCTGAAGTCATCCACAAGGGACATTCCTTCCATGTCCAAACTCAGGATATGGGCATGGTGGCTCACTATGTCGAATCGCTCATCTATAAATCCGGAAAACTGCTCTCGACACGAAAGGCTTTTTACACGGCTTATCTCGGCAGCCCAGACCTTAAAGAAAGAATCCGCAAAATCATTGAAGACCAGCATAATGAAATCCTAAAAAATATAACAGCCGGAAAGTTTGACCATCTCTGAGAAAGGCAAACCCAGCTCATCCCTGAGGGCCGTTGAGTCAAAGGTGAAAAGAGTTTTCGCTCAAGAGCCATGCCATCTTAAGGCTTTCTGAATGAGTGAACAAAAGCTTTTTTTGATCGACGGCAGCTCTCTTCTCTACCGTTCCTACTATGCGATCCAACATCTTTCGACCTCAAAAGGTTTTCCGACCAACGCTGTCTATGGCTTTGTCAACATGCTCAAAAAATTGATGGAGAAGGAAAAGCCCTCCTACCTCGGAATCGTTTTTGACCCCAAAGGCCCGACCATCCGCCATAAAGCCTTCAAGGATTACAAGGCTCATCGTAAGCCCATGCCCGAAGACCTCGTCGTCCAGATTCCTGTGGTGAAGAAAATTATCAGAGCCTTGAACATCCCTTTTTTCGAATACG
>Ga0315306_10001120_pt1 | contig 12878 bp, 14 predicted proteins | sample TDP1_MG_FD_203803 | JGI IMG/M metagenome (GOLD analysis project Ga0315306, IMG submission 203803) | Freshwater sediment microbial communities from Lake Towuti, South Sulawesi, Indonesia - TDP1 | ecosystem: Environmental > Aquatic > Freshwater > Lake > Sediment | place: Indonesia: South Sulawesi... | reverse complement strand
AAAGCGGCTCGATTCCAGGCTTCGCTCTCCTCTCCCTTCGGTCGAGGAACCATGCCCGCTCAGCCTTCCATACGGTCTTCGAACCACTCAGCCTGATCTCAATTAAATTAAATTTTCATGTATACCGTGCCCGGTCAGGCTTCATGGGGGCGTCCTCACCTCCAGCACGTCACCCTTACAATCATTTTAATTTAGGTATGCATCCCTAAGACTCGGCATTATTTTTTTGATTCATATGGTATAATGAGCGCCAATTAATCGGCGCCTGGTTAAAGGTTATGGAGAGATGACCTGACGACAGGGCTGTTGATATGGAAGAGAAAAGCTTGAAAGAACAAAAAGATTCAGCGGAAAGAGCTTTTGATCTTCTTTCGCTGGCTAAAGAAGGAAGGGATCTCACAGTAAGGGATGACCAGTATGATTTCTCTGTGCTCTTGGATTCAGTCAAGATTTGCCGGCAAAGAGGCTCCCGCTTTCGTCTGGCCGATTCCGGAAAGCTCGACCGTTTTCAGCTCGAATGGCTTGGAGAAGAAGGCGCAGATTTCTACACTTCGGATGAAGCAAGGGCTGATTTTTCTGAGTTAGAGCTTGTCAATAAAGCTTGCAATAGAGGAAGGGCTTATGTTGCCTATTTTCATCATGGTCCTTTAGAGCTGAGCAAGGAGAAGAGTCGTTTTACTTTTTCTGAGCTCCAGGAAATGGGAAGATGCGGAATCTATCTCCATATCACGAATAGAGAAAAGCCAAGAGACCTCTCTCAACTCAGCGAATTGGCTTTTACCTGCCAGAAGGGCAGGAGCTGGCTAGTTTACTATCATCACGGCCTGTTGGAGCCTTCATTCAGCGAGCTTGGAAGAAATGGAGCCTGGATTCATGTTTCCGATCAGGACCTTCCCCAGACGGAAAATACAATTCTTTTCTTGGATCAACTCAAGGCTTTTCTGGCGGCAGGAGTCAATCTTGTCATCCATCTAGAGAAAGGAATGGACTTGTCCCTTTTCCCCGATGTCATGGCCACCGGTGTTTTTGTCCTCTTCAAGTCTTCTCTCTTTGATTACAAGTCCCCCTTTCGGATTCTGGAAAGAAAAGCCGCTAAAAGAAAGTTGGATTTCCGCACCTATTATCTTTACCCTGGGTTTTTGCCCTAAGAGAAACCCAAACAACAAATCAATGCTTAGCAGTTGCGGGTCCCTAAGAATTTTAGATTTTGTTGCGCACCCTTCTTCCAATACGTATAATGGCTCGTGTGTTAATGAGCGTCGGTCTCAAGCGTCTTTTTGTAGCTTTGCCGATATCTTGCAACGCACTGATCTATCTCTATTCATTTTTTTATTGAACGAGGAGTCCTTGCTTTGAGCCAGAAGGAAAAGTTCGTATCGCGATGGGGATTCTTGGCTGCTGCTATCGGGATGGCTGTCGGCACCGGGAACATCTGGCGATTCCCGCGCATGACAGCCCAGTATGGCGGCGGGGCCTTCATCCTTGCCTACACCTCTGCCCTGTTTCTATGGTCGCTTCCGCTGCTTATGGCTGAGATGGCCATAGGTCGCAAGACACGGCTTGGGCCCATCGGCGGCTTCCGTGACTTCTTAGGAAAAAAATTCACATGGATGGGCGCCTGAATGGTTTCAGTCTGCATGCTCATCACTTTCTATTATTCTGTAGTCACAGGCTGGTGCATCAAGTACTTTACCCTGGCCATGTCCGGTGCTTTCAAGGAGGGCGTGGACACGGCGGCTCTCTGGAGTTCATTCCACAACAATTCCTGGCAAAACCTTTTCTTTCACTTTCTCGCCATCAGTCTCTGCGGCCTCATCATTTATAAAGGCATTCAGAGCGGCATCGAGAGTGTCTCGAAGATCATGGTTCCCGCCCTTTTCGTCTTCCTTATCGTGGCCGCGGTCCGTTCGGTTACGCTCGTGGGCGCTGGCCAGGGCCTGACCTATATGTTTGTGCCGGTTTGGTCCAAGCTGGGCAAGCCCGAGACCTGGCTTCAGGCCTTCACCCAGTCGGCCTGGTCCACGGGCGCTGGCTGGGGCTTGCTCCTCACCTACGCCGTCTATACCAGCCGCAAGGAGGACATCTCCCAGAACTGCATGATGGTGGGATTCGGAGACCAAACAGCGGCCTTGCTTGCAGGCTTGGCCATCATTCCGACTATTTTCGCGCTCTCGCCAAACCTCGAATCGGCAAATGCCGCGATGGCGGGCGGAAACACCGGATTGACATTCATCTCCCTGGCCCAGCTCTTTCCCAAGATGCCTGGGGGATTCATCATCGCGCCCATCTTCTTCCTGGCCATGGTCTTTGCCGCCTTCACCTCTCTCATCGCTGAGGTCGAGCTAGGGGTCAAGACTTTCATTGACGCGGGCTGGAGTCGTAAGAAAAGCACACTGTTCGTCGTCATCGGCACCTTCGCCCTCGGGATACCATCCGCTGTTTTTCCGTCTTTTCTTGACAACCAGGACTGGGTCTGGGGAGTAGCCCTGCTGGTCAGCGGCTTCTTCGTCATCCTCGCTGTAAGAACTTATAAGGCCGATAGAATTCGGAATGAGCTCATTAACCCCACTGCGGACATCAAGATGGGGCCGTGGTGGAGCTTCATTATCACCTATATCTCGCCGCTAATCTTTCTGGGGCTGACAGCTTGGTGGCTCTACAAGGGGATTGTTGACAATCCCAAGATCTGGTGGAAGCCTTTCAGCACCTTCACCACGATGACAATTATCGTCCAATGGGCTATCCTGATGGTCATCGTCCTGATGGCCAATAAGGTTCTTATCAAATGGGTCAAACGCTCTCCTCAGGAGGTCGACTGATGCTGAAAACCTACATCTGGATGGCTATTCTCTTGGGCATCAACTGGGGCGGATTCATCGCGCTGATCATCCTGACAATGAGAAAGGAGGGGACCAAGGCAAAGGGAAGACGTTAAAACAGAAAAGGGGACAGTCCGCTTTTTTTAATTGTCATTGTGTCGTCTCCGTTATTAGAAAAAGGGAAGTGTCCCCTTTTCTGCTTGTTCTCTTTAAAAATAAAAGACCATTGGCTATAATAGGTTACTTAAATTTTTCTTGAATAGATGCAGGAAGGAAAAACCAAAGAATTAATTTTATGAGAAGAAATTTATCGGGAATTAAGTACATCATGAGACAGGGTGTTCAGAATGAGCCAAGAGAGAAAAGAAAGTGAAGCTTTAGAAGCGCTTCAGAAAATCAAAGCGGCGGAAGAAGAAGCACGGAAAATTGTCAATGATGCTCAGCAGCGGGCTTCTTCAAAAGTAATCCGAGATGCCTACGAAGAGGCCAAGAAAATCAAGGAGAATTATTTGAATCAAACCAGAAAAAAGGCTCTGGAGAGGAAGAATTCTTTGGTCAGCCAGGCTAAGAGTGAAGCAGAAAAAATCAGGATGAAGATAGAGGAGGAAGCGGCGTCCATCAGGCGCAACGCTGAAGCGCTCATTCCGCAGGTCGTTGAAAAAGTCGCAGGAAAGATAAGACATTTTTTAAAGTGAGGAATTTTTAATTCATGGCCATCGCTGAAGTCCAGAAAGTTGAGATCGTCGCTCATAGCAGCATCATGATGAAAATCCTTTCCTCTCTCCAGGAAGAAGGGCTTCTCCACCTGGAAAGAACGAACATCGAAGAACTAGAGCTCAAATCCTCATCGCTTGAGGTCTCTGAGATTGAGCATCGTCTTCATCGGTTGTCTTCTGTTCTGGAGCTTTTTTCTAAGCGGGAAAAAGGTGGTTTTTTAAAAAAGATTTTAAATCAGAAGCCTCGCCTTGATCGTCAGAAGAGAGACGAAGTTTTAAAGTTTCAGTACCTTTCGGTTTTAGCCGGGACCGAAAAGCTGGAAGAAGAGAAGAATGAGCTGATTTCTAGGATAAGATTCCTGGATAAAGAGAAGGAGTTCCTCTTGCCGCTTGAAGGCTTAGAATTGCCCCTCAATTTGTTCAAGCGGGCAGATTCGGTGGAAGTGCTCGTCGGCACGCTGCCGCCGTCCCGATATGAAGATTTAATCAAGCTGGCTGAGGATGAGGCTCTCTGGCATGAACTCATCAACCGTGATAGAAGAAAGCTTTATCTTTTGCTCATCTATCCCAGGAAGGAGAAAGAGCATTTCGGCGAGCTCCTCAAGGAATTAAACTTTGTTCCGCTCTATTTTACCGAGCCTGTGATAAAAAGGGCCGCTGCACAAGACAGAGTGAAAGATGTCATCGAAAAAATTGATGTGGAGATAGAGGAATGGAGAAAGAAACTCGACGACCTGGATAGAGAAGGGCAGAAATTTTTTGTCCATCGCGAAAAGCTAATGCTCGTCTATGATGTTCTTCTCAATGAACAAAAGAAAATATGCTCCTCTCGTCTTCTCGGCGAGACGGAGCAGGCTTTTATCCTGGAAGGGTGGATTTGCTCTTCTGAAATGAAGAAGCTCAAATCCAAACTCAAGCCTTATTCAGAGATGATTGAGATTTATTCGCGAGAGCCTCTTGGCGGAGAAGACCCGCCAGTTATTCTGGAGAATCCAAAGCCTGGCAGGCCTTTTGAGCTTGTGACCAAGCTCTATGGACTGCCTCGACATGGAGCCTTTGACCCTACGCTTCTTTTGGCCCCCTTTTTTTTACTCTTTGTCGGCCTGTGCGTCAGCGAGGCAGGTTACGGCCTGCTCGTCGCCCTGGCCAGTCTTTTCTTTATCCAGTTTGCCAAGCCAAAGGGCGGGTTGCTTCAGTTCTTGAAGCTGCTTCTTATCTTAGGAATAGCCAATGTCTTTCTCGGCACCCTTTTTGGCGGCTGGTTTGGATTCCCTGTCCGCCGACTGATGATTATCGACCCTCTTCAGGATCCGCTTTCCTTTCTGTATCTTTCTTTGGCGTTGGGCTTCATTCAGGTCTGGTTCGGAACGCTTATCAACATGATTGAAGGAATAAAGAATAAACAATATCTCCAGTCCATCTTTGTTCAAGGAGGATGGCTGCTGCTCCTCCCTTCCTTATCACTCTACGGGCTGACCAGGAATTCCGTCTGGGGAATCTCATCTCTTTTAGGCGCAGCCGGGATTGTCTTCTTCGCCTCGCCCAGCCGCAATCCTTTTGCTCGATTCTTCGGCGGGCTTTACAGCCTTTATGACATTTCTCGCTACATATCCGATGTTCTTTCTTATTCGCGTCTTCTGGCTCTGGGTCTTGGGACAACGGTAATAGCCATGGTGGTCAATACCCTTTGTCAGACAGCGCTTGGAATTCCATGGGTAGGCTGGCTCGCAGCTGCTCTGATTTTTATCGGCGGTCATATGTTTAACTTGGCTATCAGCTTTTTAGGTGCTTTTGTTCATTCCATGCGGCTTCAATTTGTCGAATTCTTCAGGCAATTCTTCAAATCTGGCGGAAAAGCATTCAAGCCTTTCAACCTTGAGAGCAAGTATGTTGAGTTTATCTGAATAGATTTATTCGACGAGAATTTGAGGAGGTCAATATTATGGAGCTGGGTTTAACTTATGCATTTTTAGGAGGAGCTCTTGCCGTTATCCTTGGCGGGATAGGGTCGGCCATCGGAGTTGGGCTTGCCGGTCAAGCTGCAAGCGGCGTGATGAGTGAAGACCCGGAAAAGTTCGGAAGCCTTCTTCTGCTGGTGGCTCTTCCCGGCACTCAGGGCATCTATGGATTTTTGAGCGGCTTTCTGGTCATATTGAAATTGGGTGTGACCGCAGGAAAATTAATCGTTCCGCCTGTCCACCAGGGTTTGCAGATTCTCATCGCCTGCCTTCCCGTGGCCTTTGCCGGCCTTATTTCTGCCATTCATCAGGGCAAAGTCTGCGCCTCCGGGATTTACATGGTGGCCAAGCAGCCCAAGGAGATGACAAAGCCTCTCGTCTTGGGAGCCCTTGTTGAGACGTATGCTGTCCTGGGTTTGCTGATCACCATCCTTCTTCTTAACGGCATTAAACTCTGAAGGATTGAGCCATGAGCTTGGAGAAGATTCTCAAGAAAATCATCGACGATGCCCAAGCCGAGGCGGATAGAATCATCCTCGAAAGCCAGAAAAAGGCGGATGAGATTAAAGACAGCGCCCGCAGGGAAGCCGAAGAAGCTGGGAAGGCCCTGGAAAAAGAGGCGGAAAGACAGGGTCAGCTTGAAGCCAGCCGCATCGTCACCCAAGCCCGCTTAGAAAAGAAGCTCAAGATTCTCGCGCTCAAGAAAGAGTTCATCGATGAAGTCCTCGACAGGGTTTTTCAGAAGAGTGCCCTAAAGGGAGGAGGGCTGATGAAAAAAATCATCCTGAAGGATGGAGAAAAGGAAGAGCCCTACGATGAGGCGAGGCTCAAGGAAGAGCTCCGTTCCAGGCTTGAGAGTGAAATCATGGAGGCCTTGAAGATATGAAAAAGCCTTCCCGACTCGATTACGCCTTTGCGGTCGGCAAGGTGCGTGCGCTGGAGAAGAAGCTGGTCAGCCAGGCCGTTTTCAGACAAGCGGCAGACGAGAATGATTTTCAATCCGCAGTGAAAATTATTTTCGACGCAGGAACTTTCTCAGAAGAGATAGTCGAGTTAAAAGATTCGGAAGCGTTGGATGAATACCTTGAAAAGGAAATAAAGAGCCTGAGGGTTTTGATGAGCGAGCTTCTCCTTGAAAAAGACCTCTTGAGGATTTTTGACCTTGACGAACGCTCTCCTAAGGCGATATCGCTGGCTCAAGGATGCGGTTATGGTTTTATCAGAGACTATCTCCGGCACAGAATAGATTTGGCCAATATCAAGATTTTTTGCCGGATAAAATACTCTGGCCTTTCAAGAGAGAAGCTTGAGAATCTGATTCTTGAAGGAGGTTTTCTGGAGGAGAAGATTTTCCTCCAGAATTTTTCTCTATCATTCTCCGAAATCGGGGAAAAAATTCAGGCCACTCCTTACGGGGAGCTCTGGACCAAGGCCACTGATACTCTTGAGGAGGAGGAGACTTTTATCCCGCTCGAGCGCGGAATCGAGGATTTTTTGATGAAGCACCTGCAGAGGGCAAAGCATATTGTTTTTGGACCTGAGCCGGTCTTGGCCTACGGGCTGGCCAAAAAAAGAGAGTTGAGCCTGGTGAGGCTGGTCGGAATCGGGAAGCTCACTCAGATTCCTTCTGCAATTCTCAAGGAAAGGATAAGCGAAACCTATGTTTGATAAAGTGGCTGTTATCGGCGACGCAGACCTTGTTTTCGCTTTTAGAGCCATGGGAATAAAGGTTTTTTCTCCGCTGAGCACAGGCGAGGCCAGAGACATTATGGAGACCCTCAAACAGGAAAATTATGCCGTCTGCTTCCTGCACGAGAGCCTATTTGAAGCTTTGAAACCGGAAAGAGAAGCCTTGAGAGAGAAATTCTGTCCTGTGGTGGTTGGATTTTCCGATTATCGTCAGGTCACCGGCTATCTGGAAAAGCTGATAAAGGACGTTGCCATCAAGGCCACAGGTTCTGACTCCTTGGTCAAAAAGAGGGAAAACAATGGGACAAGATAAGATAGGTAAGATTATTCGGGTCGCAGGCCCTTTGGTTGTGGCTTCAGGCTGTGCCGGGGCCAAAATGTATGACATGGTCAAGATTGGGAAGCTGGGCCTCATCGGAGAGATTATCGAGCTCAAAGAAGACAAGGCTTTTATCCAGGTCTATGAGGATACAACAGGCGTTGGCCCTGAGGAACCCGTGGTATTGACCGGCCGGCCTTTGAGCGTGGAACTGGGTCCTGGCTTGATCAGCTCCATTTATGACGGAATCCAGAGACCCCTGGATGTCATAAGGAGCCGAAAAGGGGACTTTGTCTCCCGCGGCGTTGAACTTCCAGCCCTTGACAGGGAAAAGAAGTGGCCGTTCATTCCTCTTGTCAGCAAAGGCCAGGAGCTAGCCGAAGGAGATTTTCTGGGCGAAGTCGAGGAAACCCCGCTCGTCAAGCATAAAATCATGGTTCCTCTTGGAGCAGGGGGAAAGGTGGTCGAGGTCAAAAAAGGCAAATTCAATGTCCAGGAGGTTGTGGCCCGCATCCAGACCAAAAAGGGAGTCAAAGAGATTTCCATGCTCCAGACTTGGTCGATTCGAAGAAACAGGGCAGTTCACGAACGTCTCATGCCTGATGAGCCCCTGTCCACAGGGCAGAGAGTCCTTGATACCCTTTTTCCTCTGGCAAAGGGTGGAACAGGGTGTGTTCCCGGGCCATTTGGCAGCGGAAAGACTGTTGTCCAGCATCAGCTGTCCAAATGGGCCGATGCTCAAATCATCGTTTTTGTCGCCTGCGGCGAAAGAGGGAATGAAGTGGCCGACCTTCTTCTGAGTTTTCCTGAGCTGAAAGACCCTAGAAGCGGCCGCCCTCTTCTGGAGCGGACAGTTATTATCGCCAACACCTCAAACATGCCGGTTGCGGCCAGGGAAGCATCGATCTACACCGGCATGACTATCGCCGAGTATTTCCGCGATATGGGCTTCTCCGTGGCTCTTATGGCTGATTCTTCGAGCCGCTGGGCAGAAGCTCTGAGGGAGATTTCAGGACGGATGGAAGAGATGCCGGGTGAGGAAGGTTATCCAGCCTACCTGGCAAGCCGCATCGCAGAATTTTATGAGAGAGCAGGAAAAGTGGTTTGTCTGGGTTCAGACAGAAGAATGGGTGCCTTGAGCGTCATCGGCGCTGTTTCTCCCCCGGGCGGCGACTTATCCGACCCGGTTGTCCAGGCCACGCTCAAGGTGGTTAAAGTCTTCTGGGCTCTGGATGACAGGTTGGCCAACATGCGTCATTTTCCCGCTATAAACTGGCTCCTGAGCTATTCCCTCTATGCGGAGAACATCAAGAATTATCTGAACACAAAGGTTGCTGAAGAATTTACCGACCTAAGACAGCAGGCCATGCAGCTTCTCGAAGAAGAATCCGAGCTGCAGGAAATTGCGCGGCTGGTGGGGATTGAGTCCCTTTCGTCCAGGGAAAGGCTTGTACTGGAATCAGCTCGCTCTATTCGGGAGGATTTTCTACATCAGAATGCCTTCCATCCTCAGGATACCTATACCTCTTTGCGCAAGCAGTACCTGATGCTGCGCACGATTCTCCATTTTCATAATTCAGCTCTTAAGGCCCTCGAAGAAGAGAAAAGCCTGAAAGAGATTTTGTCCCTGAGCATCAGAGAAAATATTTCGAAAATGAAATACCTGCCAGAAGAGGATGTGGCTATGCTCGAGACCTATATCGAAGTCGAGAAAGCTTTTGGAGGACTTTCACAGAAAAAAGGGATGAGTGAACCAAATGTATAAAGAGTATTTGACAGTCTCCAACATCGTCGGCCCTCTGGTGATCGTTGAAAAAATCGAGGATGTGAAATACGGGGAGCTGGTGGAGATTGAAAGCGGAGAAGGAATTCTGCGCCGTGGAACTGTGCTCGATGTTTCCACCGAGAGAGCGGTCATCCAGGTCTTTGAAGGCACCATTGGCCTTGATGTGGACGAGTCGCGGGTGAGGTTTCTGGGCCGTTCCCAGCAGCTCGGTGTTTCAGAGGAGATTGTCGGCCGCGTCTTCGACGGCTCAGGAAGGCCCAGGGACAATGGCCCGCAGATAATAGCCAGAAAAATGCTCGATATCCACGGAAGCCCTATAAATCCGGATGCCAGGGATTATCCCTCTGAGTTCATCCAGACCGGGCTCTCGTCCATCGACGGCATGAATCCTCTGGTCCGCGGGCAAAAACTTCCGTTGTTTTCAGGAAGCGGCCTTCCCCACGCCCGGATTGCTGCTCAGATAGCCCGCCAGGCAGCGGTTCTGGGGAAAGAGGAGAAGTTTGCCGTAGTTTTTGGCGCGATGGGGATAACCTTCGAGGAAGCAAACTTCTTCATCGAAGATTTCCGTAATACAGGAGCACTGGAGCGGGCTGTCCTTTTTCTTAATCTGGCTAATGAGCCTCCGATCGAAAGAATTGCCACCCCGCGTTTAGCCTTGACCTGTGCCGAATATCTTGCCTTCGAATTGGATATGCACGTGCTGGTCATCCTGGTGGACATGACCTTTTATGCTGAGGCCCTAAGGGAGATTTCAGCAGCCAGGAAAGAAGTTCCAGGCCGAAGAGGCTATCCCGGTTACCTTTACACCGACCTGGCTTCGATGTACGAGAGAGCAGGAAAAATCAAGGGCAAAAAGGGCTCGATCACTCTCATCCCCATCCTGACTATGCCGGAGGACGACAAGACCCATCCCATTGCTGATTTAACGGGTTACATCACCGAAGGGCAAATCATGATCTCCAGGGAGATCCACCGCAAGGGTATCTACCCTCCCATCGACGTGCTTCCCAGCCTTTCCCGGCTTAAAGATAAAGGAATCGGAGAAGCAAAGACGAGGGAAGACCACGCTGATGTCCTCAATCAACTTTTTGCCTGCTATGCACGAGGAAAAGAAGCCAGGGAGCTGGCCTTGATCCTGGGAGAGGCAGCCCTGAGCGATATGGACAAGTTATATCTGAAGTTTTCAGACTTATTCGAAGACGAGTTTGTCAGGCAGGGCGAGTTTGAATCCCGCTCTGTCACTGGAACACTCGACCTCGGCTGGGAGCTTCTGCGGAAAATTCCCAGAGCAGAGCTCAAGCGGATTCGTCCGGAATATCTCGAAAAGTACTATCCAGATAAGAAATGAGACTTGCTGTCAATCCTAACAGAATGGAGCTTCTGAGGCTGAGAAGGCGTCTAACTCTGGCTGAGAGGGGGCACAAGCTCCTCAAAGAAAAGCTTGAAGAGCTCATGCGTCGCTTCTTACAGCTCATGCGTCAGCTTTTCAGTCTTCAGGAGCAGGTCAGGCTGAAATTGGAAAAAGTCTTCTTGTCTTTTGCACTTGTCCGAACGCGGAACTCTGGCAAAGACCTGGAGAAGCTCATACCAGAAGGGACGTTGCGCCTGAAGGCGGAAAGAGAAAGGATTTTCAATCTCATCGTCCCCAGCTTTGGAGTCGAAGAGATTAAATTGTCTGATTATAACCTGCTGAGCACAGAGAGTGAGCTTGATATCGGGCTGAAGAAGACCCGGGAGCTGCTCAAGGACCTGCTGGAGATGGCCAAGCTCTGGAAAGCCGTAGAGCTTCTCTCCCATGAAATTGAAGTCACCCGCCGCCGGGTCAATGCCTTAGAGCATATCCTCATCCCGAGCATCAAAGAAACAATAAGCTACATCTCGGGCCGGCTGGAAGAGATGGAACGTTCCTATCAGGTTCAGCTGATGAGGGTCAAAGAAGTCGTCCGCGGTCATTAGAGGGGATGACGCTGAGTATTCGCCGAGCGACAGACCATGATCGGCAAGGCATCTGGAGTGTGCACGTCCGTGCGATCCGCGAGGTCTGTTCGCGCTCATATTCCGAGGAACAGATAGCGTCTTGGGCAGGGCTCCTGTCTCCAGATAGCTACGTGGCGGTGGTTCGAGACCGGTTTCTCGTGGTCTCTGAGGATTCGAGCGGCATAATAGGGTTCGGTCAACTCAATAAGGACAGGGGTGAGGTCGAGGCCGTCTATGTGTTGCCCGAGCGACAGGGTGAAGGTATCGGAGGAGCGCTGCTGAGCTCCCTTGAGGACGCGGCCCGCGCCGTCGGACTCAAGAAGCTGCACCTCTCCGCCACGCTGAACTCAGTGCCGTTCTACCGGAGAGCTGGATACGTTGAGGAAGGTCCCACCGTGCACCGACTTCCCACCGGCGTGGAGTTGCCGTGTGTTCGAATGTCGAAGGAGCTGACGCTTTCGTGAGGCAGCCAACAACGTTTTGGAGCTGAAGAAGCCAGCGCAAGCGATGGAGCTTCTCATCTCAAGGCAATGTTGGGCAGCAGGAAATTCCAATTAAGATGACCGAAAGGAGAAAGCTGATGAAGGGAAATATCGCTTATTGCGGATTGGCTTGCGATGCATGTCCCATTCACTGGGCGACCATTGAAGAATCGCCGGACAAAAGAACCAATTTTAGGAAAGCAATATCAAAAGTGTTCACGGCGCTATATGGCCAAGAGCTTCCCTTGGAAGCAATTAATGATTGCGACGGTTGTCGAACTCAGACCGGCAGGATCTTCTCCTGGTGTCCTCAGTGCCCAATCCGAAAATGCGCTATTGAAAGAACGTTTCACACTTGTGCGGAATGCGGAGAATATCCATGCGCAGGGCTTCAGAATGTCTTCAAGTTGGATCCTGCGGCTCGTTCGCGTCTCGATATTCTGCGCGCGGTTTCAACTGATGCCCCCGGGCAAAAATCGAAAAGCTCCAGCTGAAAAGCAATGAAGTTTTAATTCCACAGGTGGAGGTTTGCTGTGCCAAAATTCCTTCTAGGGTTTTTAAGGATAATGGGCGAAGCTTTAATTTCATTGAGGATATGAGAGGTTATTGACTCTTAAAGCACTTGGTTGGGCGGCAACCTTCTATGGTTGCCGTGGAAACCCAAGATAACGTGGAACTTGCTTGCAGTACTGCGCATACCCCTCACCATGAACGGCATGCAAATGCCTCTCTTCGGTGAGAACCATCATCTGCGCCATAATTGCGTAAAGAACCACCCAGCCGAGAGCATACCAAGACGGCCAAAGCGCAGCATATCCGATGATTATCAGCGCGCCTCCCATAAGCTGGGGATTTCGACTCACGCGGTATAGACCCGACATCTCAAGCTTGTTTACTCCCTGTCCACACGACCGAAGCAACCCCAACCAAGCCACCGCTATTGCTAAGATGAGTAGGCCAATCCCGACACAGGCCCATCCTATGCCTCCCAGGATTGGAATGGCTTGACTGGCGGACGATTGAGACCATGCCCAATTGAAAGGATTGTAGATACATGGAAAAGCGAAGAACATCCCCCAGATCAGAAACTGAAGAAAGAGGGGAAGCGGTGTGAGCCGACGATTCTGTTCAT
>Ga0315306_10001119_pt1 | contig 12881 bp, 9 predicted proteins | sample TDP1_MG_FD_203803 | JGI IMG/M metagenome (GOLD analysis project Ga0315306, IMG submission 203803) | Freshwater sediment microbial communities from Lake Towuti, South Sulawesi, Indonesia - TDP1 | ecosystem: Environmental > Aquatic > Freshwater > Lake > Sediment | place: Indonesia: South Sulawesi... | reverse complement strand
TCATTAGTAGACCGTGAATCCAAACATTCTCGTGTGATACCTTTCCAAGGAAGACCCCTAGGGTGAAGAGAGTGAACAAATTTAGAGTAAGAGAGGCTACGAGGCCAGTTTCAACGGGGATGATGTGCGCGAGGACCATGGCAAAGGGTATTAGGGGGATAGCCGCAGCCAACGCGGGGGATAAGCCGTCTACGAGGGCGATCCATATTGCGGCTGCCCTGGAAGCCTTGTCAAGTATTGAGCCCTCAAGGTTTCTGAACATCTGGTTTTCTAGATCCTTAAGGCTTCGGCGTCTCTCAGCCCTCTCAGCCATATATGCACCCCAAGCGCCGGAAACTCCCATGGCTAGACTAGCGCCCACACCAGCGCCTATGATAACCCTTGGATCTACTTCTTTAGCCATGAAGGCGCCGACGATGACTCCCAAGATGGTTAAAGCTCCGTCAAAGGCGTTCATCACAAAGTAACGGCGGGCAATGGCACTTGCTCTGGCTACCTTTATGTAGCTCCTAAAGGTTCCGAGATCATTCTTCAAGCCCGATAAGATTCTGTCGATTAAAAATCTCAATCGTCTATACATACTCTCAGCATCTGCCTAACGGAAGAAATTATAGGAATTCGCCCTCCAACTCGATGAGAAACCGTCTCTTTTTAGAGCTCCGCGAGATAACGAGTCTCATAAGATTGGGTGATTCCTTTACCTTAGGCGACAAGCCAGCTTAATCCACCGATTGCAGAATATTTTGAGACTCAGCGATTAATAAACCTTATGTATCGTGCGTCAATATGTGGTGCACCTTGCGAGACTCTCAAGGGAGCAGAGGTAGCGGATGAGAACTTTTCGTCTGAGCCGAGCCGATTAGATTTAAGAGATCACTTATCGATATAGTTATGGTTGAACGAGAACCAAGCTAAGGGTCGCAAAAAATGGAAAAGGTGTCGGGATCGCGCTTTCCCGGGCGCTTTTCGAAGGAAGCCATCATAGATATGGCGAGGAAGGGTGTCTTTAACCGCAATCCCATGCTCGCCACTTCCCACGAGGTGGCGTGCAAAGCCTGTGGGTGTACGCAGAAGATAACTTATCTTGACCGCTTGAAGTCTGGTCGTTTTGAGTTGGGGAAGACGAGGGTGGTTGAAGTGGCGGTTGCATCCCCTACAATCTCGGGGCTCCTTAGCATCACAGAGAGGACAACGCCGATCATAATAAGGGTTAGATGTGAGCGATGCGAAGCCGAAATCTCGTGTACTCCTGTGAGCCTAGAGTATCTGTTGTTCACGGCAAGAAAACCACAAAAGTTAGAATATATGTACGTGTGATTGTTGCATGCAAAGTTGTCGTCAGGTTAGTCAAAATGTTGGGATGGGTTGTTCCTCCTCCAAAGAAACCAGAAAAGACCAGAGAGGAGTTATTGAGAGAGAGGAGAGAGAAGGTAGGGTGGTTGATTGAGCAGGGTTTTCTAAGATCTCAACGGATACTCCAGGCGATGATCGATGTTCCTAGGGAGGAGTTTGTGCCAGAGACGTACCGAGACTACGCTTACCTAGAAGTTCCGCTGCCCCTACCGGGACGTGACGCCACGATCTCGTGTCCCCATAGCTATCCTATGTTCTATGAAGCATTGGAGCTGAGGGAAAACGACAGGTTCTTAGAGGTGGGAGCGGGTTCTGGATACGGAGCGGCCTTGGCAAGGGAAATCGTTGGAAAGGGGGGAAGGGTGGTCAGCATCGAGATAGATGAGGAAACCTACAAGTTTGCCAGGAGGAATCTAGAGAGAACGGGCTATTTGGACATATTGCTTCTCCTGGGGGACGGTTCATTGGGTTATTCTGCCGAGGCACCCTATGACAAGATATGTATTACAGCTGCTTGTCCCAGGATTCCAAACGCACTGATCCGTCAACTGAAGCGAGGAGGAAAACTGATAGCTCCGATAGGACGCCCCGGGCTCGTTCAAGACCTGGTCTTACTGGAGAAGGGGCGTGACGGAACCCTGAAAACCAGCTTCGTAGAGGAGGTCCTCTATGTTCCTCTACGAGGAAGATACGGTTGGTCAGGAAATCTTTGATACGTAGCTACTAGTAGAAAGCAGCTTTCCATCGTATTTGACAAAATAATCATTAGGCATTTAACAATATGTATTTACATGCCTTATGAAAAGAACAAAAATTTGTATAAAATATCGGTGGTAAATAAAACCGAGTACAGTTGATCTGGAAAACACCCATACTCGCAAATCACATTTGCCAAACAAAATGACATAATGGTTAAAACGGGCTACACTATTAACAATGTGCCCGGTAAAACAAGAGTCATCCCAAGGCACCCCAGGCCAAATTAAAGCGAAAGATATGGATTTGAAGTGTATTAAAGAACTATATACAAAACGCCGTAGCCGGTCGGGAGAGTATAACGGCGCAAGACGCCTTTTTTGGCTGAGACGCTAAAAGTGATGTGAACTTTATTGAAAGAAGTGTTACGCAAGTTATAAACCTAAAAGGGGGAAAATTGGTACTTAGGTTCGATTGTTAGCGGGTTATTCGCCCATGTACCCGGGGCCTCTCAACACTTTGCCTGCAAGCACATCCTTGTGATACTCTCCCTTTTCTAAGACCACTTTACCGTTTATGAGCACGTACTCTACGCCTACGGGAGGCTTGGCCTCGTAGTAGGTTGCCGTGTCGATGATCGTCTTCGGGTCGAAGACGGTGATGTCCGCGTACGTGCCTTCCCTAATTATTCCTCTGTCCTGGCAGTTGATCCTGTGCGCTGGCAGCGATGTTAACTTACGCACAGCCTCCTCGATGGTGAAGAGCTTCATATCCCGAGCGTAGCGACCTATTACCCTGGGCGCGAGTCCCCAGCCGGCAGGATGCTGTTTTGCCTTCCCCATGATGGCGTCGGTCTCAGGGGACGCGTAGGGATGCTTCAGGTACTTGATTATGCCCTCACCGCGCCAATCATCCTCTTTAGTGGCTGAGCAACCGAAGTATATGCACATCACGGCGCCCTTTTCCTCCAACGCTAGGTCCGCGGCGGCGAAGAATGGGTGCTTGCCTTTGATTTCTCCTAGCTCAGCGAGGGTCTTTCCTTCGAATTGTTTGTTCTTCTCGCTCGCACACCAAATAATCAGGATCGAGTCGTACGGGGTTACCCTCAACAGGTTGTGACCCCACACATCGAACCAGCTCGGCACATACGTTTCCGCGTCATGCAACATCTTTTCGCGGAGCTCAGGCTCCTTTAACCTTTCCACTAGTTTTGGAACCCCTCCCTCTAAGGCCCAGGGCGGGAATATTGCCATGATAGTTGTGTTCGCACCTGAATACGGGAACATGTCCCAGGTCATATCTATATCCGCAATGTCCCTCGCCTCTTCAATCATACGTATGCCGGTGTCGATCTTCCAAAAAGTTTCTGGACCGTACGCTTCAAAATGATGAATGTGCCCGGGGCACTTTGCCTCTTCGGCGATTTTTATTACTTCCCTTGTTGAGTAGAAGAAGGTTGCGGTTGAGCCCCTCCTGTGAGACGCATAGAAGCCACCATATTTGGCCACGACCTCGGTGAGCTCGATAAGTTCTTCGGTGCTTGTGAACATGCCTGGAGGGTAAAGAAGCCCGGTGGTCATGCCGAACGCTCCCTGCTTCATCTCCTCTTCAACTAGCGACTTCATTTTGTCCATTTGTTCTTCGGTCGGAGCTCCAGTTGCGAATCCCATGACGTTGATCCTAATCGCTCCTTGACCAAAGTTGCAGGCGACATTCGTGATGATCCCCTGCTTTTCCATAAACCTGATGAATTCATCTAGGTTCGTCCATTCCCATGTGAGTCCCGCGTCTAAGAACGCTACGTATGACTTCATTAAATCGGCGAACTCGAGGAGAAACGGGTGTGGGGAATAGCCGCAGTTGCCCACCACATGGGTCGTTATCCCCTGCCTAATTTTGCCCTCTAACATGTCAGGGTGAGCCTTTACAGGGAGTGCGAAGTCGTCGTGGCTGTGCAAGTCCCAGAACCCCGGCGTCACCATGAGGCCGGTTGCGTCGATCTCCATGGGAGCCCTCTCGGGAATTGAAAACTTTATCTTGGCGATCTTTTCGCCCCTAATGCCAACATCAAGCTTAGACCAAGGAGCACCGGTCCCGTCGACAATCTTACCGTTCCTAATTACGATGTCGTACTCCTCCATTTCATCATTCATCTCCCTTTCCGTACTTTACCTTCATTATCTTGTTTGTTATTATATTTAAGGTGCACAGATCATTCTTTCTCGTTTTATCAACGTTATCGCCGTTGTCAGGCTTGTGACTGCACTGCTAGTAACCAGATTGTTGGCAAACTGAAGCAACTTGGTATGCCCCTCCCGGAGGAGGGCTGTCAGGAAATGCGCGGAGGCAAGGCATTCGCTAAGCAGCAAAGGAGAAAGTAAAGAAGATCTTGAACAAACATACTTCCCTATATTTACCAAAAATCGTTCAGAAAGCGTGCGCACGCAAGGGTCGGGGCACATCTGCTTATAGGCAAACGTGACACCTCTATTTATTTTTCGAAGAAGCTAAAAACATTAGTGGTATGTGAATGCAGAGGGCGTGCTCGATTTCGATTTAGTCCCCGAACTTTGGGGAGTTAACAGTTGCCCAAACCGTCAAGACACGTGAATAAAATAAGTGAGAGCCAACGCACGTTTTTAAACAAATTTGAAGGCCAAAATCAATTAACTAAAAATTAATTGAAGTGGAGAGGGCAAAACGAAAGAAATGGTAGCCTTTATCGGGTTCTATTGGCAATATTTACGAGGAGAGTGATGATATAAAATTTATTAACAAATCTGAGCAAGTTTTCACAGGAACCATGAAGATGTTGGAGTGGCGAGCGCATTGTCCGTGGCTTTTTCTCCTACTCTGAGAAGGCAGTGTTGCTCCTCACGGAATAAAGGGATAGGGAACAGAGTTTGGAATGATTAAAAAACCTTTTGCTCTAAGAAAGAGTTATGGTTTTGTTATGGTAGCGACGCTGGGTTTCAGTTTTATATTGATATTCTCAACTTTTCTTAAGGACAGTGGAATGTCGAGCCTTCAACAGGTATTGTTTAGAATCGGCATTAGCCTTGCCATGCTCTCCTTAATTCTGTTTTCTAAAAAGCAACCTTACTTTCCTAAAAAGGAAGATCTACTTTTCTTTTCAGCTTTCGGGCTAGTATTTTCTCTTTTTTTGTTAACGACTTTATCTTCACTTGTTTTTGGGGTGCCAATAGCCGTGGCTATCGCATTAATCTTCACTCAACCGATCTTCACAGCGTTGATTTCACATTTTACTAAAAAAGAGAGGGTTACATCGAGCAAGCTATGTGTAATCCTCGTCGGTGTAGTTGGCGCCTTTTTAGTCACAGGCATAGAAGTTTCTGAAATTATCAATCTAAATGTGAATACGGGCATTACATTTGCGTTGTCAGCCGGATTCCTTTATGCCACATATCTCTGGCTGAAAAGAAACGCTAAGGGGAAGAAATACACCCCACTTCAAACTTTATTTAACACTTTCTTGTTTGCATTTCTCTTTACAATGGTTATCGGCATCATCCTGAGAAATTTTACCTCTAACTCTTTATTTATAAGTATCAAAATTCCCACCATATATGAGTGGGTTCTGCTTTTCTTATTCGCGACGGTTTGCACCGTCCTTCCATACGCTGTATTAAACTATGTCAAGGTTGAGGAAATCTCTCCCACTACGGAAGGACTAATTTTGTTAGGCGATCCCTTGTTGCATGTGGTTTGGGCGGTCTTGTTCTTCCAACAGTTCGTATCCTTTCCTCAATACTTTGGAGCATTATTAATCTTGTTTTCAGCCGCCATAGACTTGAAGATCTCAGCTAAACATTAAACGATGTGTTCGGCAAGGAAATATGGATTCATTTGGCAACAAATTTAATAAAGTTAGCCTAGAGACTTATTTCGATAAAAATGTTCGTTCAAGGACTCCGTTGTGTAAAGTGCGGGCGATCGTTCCCTCTGGGCACTCTTTTCACCTGTGAGGGATGTGGGGGATGTCTGAGTGTGGATTATGATTACGAGAAGCTTGCTAGCACAGTTAACAAGGAAAAGGTCGGAAGGGGGAGGCATCTCATTGAAAGATATCAATGGTTCCTCCCCGTTGAAGAACCTGAAAAAGCCGTTTCGTTGGATGAAGGTAATACACCACTCATAAAGTGCAAGCGGCTTGAAAGTTTTCTCGGACTTAAAAATTTATACGTTAAGGACGAAACAAGGAATCCAACCGGCACCTTTAAAGATAGAGCTATCACGGTCGGGGTAACTTACGCTGTTCAGCGTGGCTACAAAAATGTGGTTACTGCATCAACCGGGAACGCTGCAGCCGCGCTATCAGCTTACGCTGCAAGGGCTGGACTGAACTGCTTGGTTTTAGTACCCGGAGAAGCAAGCATTTCTAAGCTCTTTCAGATATTGTCCTATGGAGCCACTGTCGTACCCGTCAGGGGCACCGTTGATGCTGCCCTTACCTTGCTAAGAGAAGCACACAGAGAACTGGGGTGGTATCCAATACCCACCTCCACCCCTTTTAACCCCTACCAAGTTGAAGGAAACAAAACGATAGCATACGAGATATGTCAACAGAATAATTGGGTTCCTCCGGATTGGGTCATACTTCCCGTGGGCGGAGGCGACTGCATCTCTGCAAATTGGAAAGGGTTCCAAGAATTCCACAGACTTGGGTTCATCAACAGCTTACCATCCATGATAGGTGTGCAGGCCACGGGATGCAATCCTTTAGTAAGGGCATTTAGGGAAAAGTCAGAGGAAATTAAGTCCTTCAAGTCCCCAAAAACGATAGCGCACAGCATTCTTGTGGGGAGTCCACCCACGGGGCTACCAGCTTTAAAGTCCATACGACAGTCAGAGGGAATAGCACTAGATGTCACAGAGAAAGAGATGTTGTCCGCTCAAAGGCTGTTAGGAAGCAATGAAGGGATCTTTGCTGAGCCGGCGTCTGCAGCTACCGTAGCCGCCTTAAAGAAGCTAGTTGAAAGCGGGAAAATAGACAGAAAGGATCATGTTGTTTGCGTCATCACTGGCACGGGTCTGAAAGAACCAGAAGTTTTTCCTCTGTTTTATGAAAAACCTAAAATTATAGAGCCTACCCTAGAAGATCTAAAAAGGACGCTGCGTCAGCGGAAGGAACATGACAAACATTCATGCCCGTATCGGGAATTAGAGTAATTATAGCGCGCGTAGAATCGGTATTAATGAATTGAGGAAGAAAATACGCGAACGCTACTTCACAGCTCCCCTCATGATGCCTTTGACTATCTGCTTTTGAAGTATTATGGACAATGCAACCACCGGAAGGCTTGACAGTATCCCTGCGGCCGCCATTTGCGTGTAGAGGACTCTAGCGCCGGACATGAATTCTAATATTCTAGGTTGGAGAAGCTTGATTTTCACTATTCCAACGGTGTTGGCGAACATTAGGTCGTTCCATGAATTAATAAAGGAGAACACTAAGATCATGAGGAAGCCAAGCTTAGTCAAGGGTATGACCATCTTGAACAAGGATTTAAGTCTTGAATAGCCATCGATCCGACAAGCTTCGTCGATATCCCCTGGCACAGACGCAAAGATCCCTATAAGGAACCACGTCATGAGGGGAAGTAGAATTATGCTGTGGGCAAACATCATGCCGATGAAGGTATCCAAGATACCCAATATTTTTAGGGAGACAACTATGGGTATTAACATCGCTAAAGCAGGCAACATGTAAACAATAACTATCATGTTAAAGAGAAAGTTTCTTCCGGGAAACCTTATACGGGCAATGGCATAGGCTCCCAGGGATCCCGCAAGCAAGACGAAGGCCGTGGTCATCACAGCTACTGCCGTACTATGCAAAAAGCCTGTAGCGAACGGCTCATACGAGAGAATATATGCGTAGCTGTCTAGGGTAAATGTGACAGATTTAAAGGGGAAAGGGGGCCTTGAGGTAAGGTCTACCTCGCGCTGGAGACTTGTGAAGATCATTAGAATGTATGGCGTGAGGGTAAAAAGGACTACAGCGATAGCTCCTATGTATATCGCGACTCTCTTGACTCTCCATTTTCTCATGTAGACCTGCTCCCTACGCCCTCTTATACCACAATTTTAGGAGCACTGTGGCGAAGACCACGGCGATGATTGTGACAATGTAAGATATGGTTGACCCGTATCCTAGGTCGTTCCAGGGGAAAGCAGTCATGTAACCTAAGTAGTAGAGCATGTAGGTGTGGTAGCCGGGTCCTCCTCCAGTGATCCCAACAACTATGTCGAAGGCTTGAGTGCCTGAGAGTGCGAGAATACCTGAAAGTATGCAGTTCACGGCTAGGGTTGGCTTTAAGAATGGAAGAGTGACTTTTCTGAAGATCATGAAGCTTGAGGCCCCGTAAACCTTAGCCGACTCTACGGCCTCGATGGGAAGATTTTGAAGGGCCGACAGAAATATGAAGGCAAACAGGGGAGCGCTTTTCCATAAGGAAACGACCGCTAGCCCAAACAAAGCTAAATCGGGGTCGCCGAAGATGGAAAACTGAAAAGGAAAGATTCCTGATTGTTCAAGGGCATAGGTAATAGGGCCAAAACTAGGGTTAAGAGATATAAAAAATGTTAAAGCTGCAACTATGGGCGGTGTGGACCAGGGTATTAGGAGGCAAGCCCTGGCAAAGCTTCTTCCTCGAAACTCCTCGTTTAGGAGCAGGGCTATCCCGAGTCCTAGGGGTACCCCTACCGCCGTATGGAAAGCTAGATACAGCAGGGTTTGAGTTAAGGCTTGCCGGAAAAGTTTGTCGGAGAAGAGCTTAGCGTAATTGTCTATCCCTATAAACTCGGGTTTAAGGTGGCTTAGGGTGATATCGTTAAGGGTATAGTAGAAAGACGCGATGATTGGGTAGACTGTGAAAACTCCGAGAAAAACAAAAAAGGGGAGGAGGAATTTTAGGGCGTCTCTCACTTCTCGGTTGAACCGAGGCACGGAGGCCTACCTCTATCCTACTCGGGAAAGATGTATGGTTCTTCCACCGGGATTTGCTTCAGTAGGTCGTCTATTCTTGAGCTGTATTTTTGCGTGTCTGGCCATGGGTCGTAGTAGCCGCCACCATATGTTGCGTATTCTTTTTCTAGGATTTCGTCGCATCTCTCGCGAGCATCCTTCATGGCGTCCTCGGGTGTCTTCTTCCGCGTTAAAGCGTTCATAACCTCAGCCTCAATGGCGCCGGCGTAGGCCATGTAGTGCGGTCGCTCATAGCGGTTAGCCTTATATTTCAATGCAGCAAGCGATGCCCTCATTATCAGGTTGTATGGGTATTCCTTTAACCTGTCGTCTGTCATGTAAGACCATCTGGTCGGTATGGGCTCCTCGTTCTCCTGCTTCCAAAACATGTTTAGGGACATTTGGACCTGGACTTCGCGGCTGTTGAGGTATTGGATGAAATCCCACGCAGCCCCCTTATGGATTGCCGTCTTGGGGATACAGTAGCCTTCACAAGCCACTTCTGAGCCCGACCGAACCACACCCTTCTTTCCAGGCCATAGCCATGGATAGACGCGTTTAACCTTTGATTCAGGATCTGTTACCACCATGGTGATCCAGGGGTAAAAGAGACCAAAGACGTACTCTCCTCGCCACCACTCGACACATGCCTCGACGAACGCGATTTTTTCGATGGCTGCAGGAGGCATATAGTTTTCGTATACGTAGACCATGTCTTCCACAGCCCTAATTGACTCCCTGCTGTCGGGTACGACCGTCTGCATTGCGTCATCCTTCCATAGGCTTCCGCCGTTGCCGTGAAGAAAGCAAAGGTATGGAGGAGTGAGATATCCTTCCTTTAAGCCGACGCCAAAGGCGTAACGTCGGGGAGGGTCATGGACCGCCTCACAGCACTCCAAAAACTCCTCATAGGACGTTGGAAATGTGAGGCCTTCAGCGTCTAGAGCGTCTGCGTCAGCCATAAGGTTGAATATTTCAAGCATCCTTGGCAGGCCATACCAATGCCCTTTCCAGTAAACAGCGTTCTTGCTGTAGGGAACGATGTCGTCCTGAACCTCCTTCGGGAGTTCGATTCCCATCTCATCTAGGGGCGTCCAGTGTTCGCTGAATTCGGCAAGGATTGCGCCCCATGTGTATGCTGCGTCCCAAGCATAGACGCCTGCTGCGAATACGGTGGCCTCCTTGGTATAAACGTCGAAGAACGAGTCCACAAAGGTGTTTATTTTAATGTGAGGATTCTGTTCCATATATCTCGCTATAGGCTTCCAGCCAAGACGACCAACATCATAGTAGAAGCCAGAGTGTCCTGTGGTGTAGAAGTTAAGCTCCAGTGGCGCGGGCGGTGTTGTTGGAGTCGGGGTCGGCGTCGGCGTTGGGGTGGGTGTTGGAGTTGGCGTGATTGGCGCCGTAACCGTTTTCGTCACCGTGGTTGTTGGACCAGGAACCTCAACAGTCTCCGGTGCTCTACTGAGCCAGCCAGCGGCCCCACCGACAGCGAGGCCCACCACCAAGCCCCCTACAGTCTTCAGGTACTTCCTCCTCTCCTCCTCTGGGGGGTCTAAGCGTTTGATGCTTCCCTTACCCTCTTCCGATTTCCTACTCATGTTTCCATCTCCTTAACATATTCTATTTTTACTTTATATAAAGCTTATATATGATTTATTTAGGATTCATGAGATTCCGAGTTTCTCATGCGAAATCTCTTTCTTGCTGGTTCAATTTCGCCCAATCAGCGTCTAACATAAACTTAAATATATTTCGTTGACTATGATTATAGCTTATAACAACCCTTAAGGTGATAGGATGGCTAGGTTGCGGGTTGAAAACCTCACCAAAAGATTCGGCAACGTGGTGGCCGTTGACTGTGTGAGTATCGAGGTCGGGGAGGGAGAGCTTATGTGCATGCTGGGCCCCTCCGGCTGTGGGAAGACCACCACCCTTCGGTGCATCGCGGGGCTGGAGACGCTTGACGAGGGAAACATCTACATCGGCGACACCCTAGTCAACGATGTTCTACCAAAAGATAGAGACGTTGCGATGATGTTTCAGTCATACGCTCTATACCCTAACAAGACCGTGTACGAAAACTTGGCCTTCCCCCTTAGGGCACGCAAGGAGTCAGAAAGTGAGATTAAGAGGAGGGTAAAAGAAGTTGCTGAGATTCTCCGTATAACTCCACTTCTAGACCGTTTACCTAGCCAACTTAGTGGAGGTGAGAGACAAAGAGTGGCCATAGGCAGAGCCATAATAAGGGAGCCGAAGGCTTACCTATTGGATGAGCCCCTAACCAATCTCGATGCAAAGTTGAGAGTGCATATGAGGGCTGAGTTGAAGAGGCTGCAAAAAGAGCTAGGGACCACGACGATCTACGCCACCCCAGATCAACTTGAAGCCCTAACCGTGGCCGATAGAATTGCAGTTATGGATCATGGTAAGATCATGCAGTACGATAAACCAGACGTTTTGTATGATCATCCAAACAATCTGTTTGTCGCCGGCTTCATCGGCAGCCCGTCCATGAACTTCGTCGACTGCACCTTCGTGGATAAGAACGGGAAAGGTCTTCTGGACGCTGGAGAGTTTCTCTACGAGGTCTCAGAGCTTAAGGACCCGATAAAGGAGCAATTCACGAGTTCCGAGCTGATACTGGGTGTGAGGCCGGAACACATCTCCATAAGCAAGAAAAGAGCTGGGAAAGACTCCATTGAGGCAGAGGTTTACGTGATAGAGCCCGTAAGGCCGGAGATGATCCTTTATTTGAGGGTTGGAGAAAAGAAACTTATAGCAGTAGCTCCTATCACCTTCCCTTGCAATCCGGGAGAAAAAGTTTGGATGACTTTCGATAGAAGCAAGATACACATAATTGATAAAAAGACGGAAAAAGTGATTGTGTGAACTCATTAAAACATTGTATTGAAATCGGGTGATGATATGGCTAAGGTTCGGGTTGAGGATCTCACCAAAAGGTTCCGCGACGTAGTGGCTGTCGATCACGTGAGTTTTGAGGTTGGGGAAGGGGAGTTTATGTGTATGCTTGGCCCCTCCGGCTGCGGGAAGACCACCACCCTCAGGTGCATCGCAGGGCTAGAGATGCCAGACGAGGGAAACATCTACATCGGAGACACCTTGGTTAATGACCTTCCACCAAAGGACAGGGACATCGCCATGATCTTCCAATTCTATGCTATGTACCCGGATATGAATGTCTTCAATCAAATAGCCTTTCCTCTACAGATGCGTAAAACCCCCAAACACGAGGTGGAGAAGAGGGTAAAAGAAGTGGCAGCTATGCTCGGTATCGATCACCTGTTAAAAGAACCAATTGCACGCCTCACAGTAGAACAGAGGCAGAAGGTAGAGGTAGGGAGGGCAATTGTAAGGGAACCTAGGGTTTACCTGTTCGATGAGCCCTTAACCAACCTAGATGCCAGGATTAGGGCATATATGAGGGCTGAGTTGAAGAGGCTGCAAGAAGAGCTGGGGACCACGACGATCTACGTGACCCACGATCAGCTGGAGGCTATGGTTCTGGCGGATAGGATCGCGGTTATGAACTATGGTAAGATCATGCAGTACGATAAACCAGACGTTTTGTATGATCATCCAGAGAATCTGTTTGTCGCCGGCTTCATTGGCAGCCCGTCCATGAACTTCGTCGACTGCACCTTCGTGGATAAGAACGGGAAAGGTCTTCTGGACGCTGGAGAGTTTCTCTACGATGTCTCAGAGCTTAAGGACCCGATAAAGGAGCAATCCACGAGCTCCGAGCTGATATTGGGCGTGAGACCGGAATACATCTCGATAAGTAAGGAAAGAGTTGACAAAGATACTATCGAAGCCGAGG
>Ga0315306_10001118_pt1 | contig 12892 bp, 10 predicted proteins | sample TDP1_MG_FD_203803 | JGI IMG/M metagenome (GOLD analysis project Ga0315306, IMG submission 203803) | Freshwater sediment microbial communities from Lake Towuti, South Sulawesi, Indonesia - TDP1 | ecosystem: Environmental > Aquatic > Freshwater > Lake > Sediment | place: Indonesia: South Sulawesi... | reverse complement strand
GGGTGCGATAACCGTCATTGCAGACAAGGCAGCACCAGGCGTGGACGTCGTCATGTTCAGCGCCAGCTCGGTGGTCGAAGTCGAGCGGGCAATTTCATCCTCGGGGAAGCTGCGCCAGCAGGGGAGAAAAGTGGCGATCCTCGTCGAGATAGCCGACAAGGAGCTCGAGAGGGCAGCGGTCAAGGCGGGAAAGGCGGCTGATTTCGTCGTCGCGGTCGGGCGCGACTGGAAGGTCATCCCTCTAGAAAACCTGATCGCAGAGCTCCACCGTGCGGACGTCAAAATCCTAGCAGGTGTCAAAAATGCCGATGAAGCCAAGACTGCAGTAGAAACGTTGGAGATAGGGGCGGACGGCGTGCTGCTTGACCCGAGGGAAAAGGGACCAAACGAGATCCGAAAGGTGTGCGAGGCATTCGAGAGGCTCGCGGTTGAAAAGCTCGAGCTGGTGCCAGCCCGGGTGACAGCGGTTCGGCCCGTGGGCATGGGCGACCGGGCCTGCGTCGACACGGCTTCGGTGATGAGCGTCGGCGAGGGGATGCTTGTGGGGAGCCAGGCTGGGGGCATGTTCCTCGTCCACTCGGAAACGCTGCCTAGCGAGTTCGTCGAGCCCCGCCCATTTCGCGTGAACGCCGGGGCGGTGCATGCTTACATCAGACTCCCAGGTGGCAAGACCAAGTACATGTCCGAACTCGGTGCAGGCGATGAGGTGCTCATGGTCAACGCCAGGGGTGAGGCGAGGGTAGGCGTGGTCGGGCGGGTCAAGATAGAACGCCGCCCGCTGCTCTTGGTCGAGGCGGAGCGAGAGGGACAATCGTTTAAGACACTCCTTCAGAATGCCGAGACAATCAACTTGGTCGCTAAGGACGGCAGCCCGGTGTCGGTTACCAAGCTCAAGCCAGGTGACGAGGTGCTCGTGCACATCGAGCGGGCCGGGCGACACTTCGGCATAAGGGTCGAGGAAACAGTAGTCGAGAGATAGTCGAGGTATCAGCTGTGGGTGTGAAGGGTGCACGGCCGTGAAGTCGGCCCTTTCTTTCGCTGATTCTAAGTTTCATAAAAAATCTTTCTGGAAGGTTAATTGATGAAAGTAAAGCCGGGACACTCGCGGCACCCCTTCGGAACTCGTTTGTACCTTGCTGTTGACCCAAGGCCCTAGCAATCCACCCAGCTGGGGTCCCTCGTGGTCGGCGTGTAGGGCCACAGTCCTCGTACGGCCACGAGATCCTTCCACAGGTTTTCCCTATTCTCTGGGTATGGCCACTCCGACCTGATCCCAATTAGCCTCTTCCAGAGGTCATCCTTTATCGTGACCCAGCCTTTTACTTTAGATATCTCGTTGTTCTCATTGTCCACAAGCCATAGCTTCGCCTTCTTCACGGGCTTGACGCCCGGATGCGCGACGATCTTGTTTTCCTTGACATGCCAAGGCAGGGTAAAGTTCTCGTGAATGACGCTCTCGTTCTCGAATATGTTATCATAGGTGTAAAACTTCACCACGAGCTTCGAACCTTGGTAAAGGGCAAGATTCATTTCTAGGGAGACATAAAAAATCCTCGGTATTGGCCACCAGGGGAATCTCCAATACTCAAGGGAGAATCTCGCCCATCCCGTCCAAGATAGGGGGAAGGGGCTCATGATTGGGTAGCGGTCGAAGTTGTTGTCTCCAGAGATGTAATACGGCGTGTCGCCTATCCGGTCACGCCCGGGCATGCCCTGATTTTCGCCCCCATAGTTGTCCACACCCGCGTAATCGCTCCAGTAGTTGCCGCCAGATGGGTAGCCGTTGTCCCAGTAGTTCGAGCAATTATCGTATGCCTGATTCACGTTGTTCTCGAAGTTGTTGTGATAGATGCGGTTGTTGTCCGAAGATTCTGAGAGATGGATGCCCCACTGTCCGTTATTTGAGATTATACAACTGCCGATAGTGTTGTTATTTGAGTTCCTAATTACGATGCCGAAGGAGGCATTGGATATCGCGCAGTTCGTTATTTTACCGTTCGTAGATCTCCAGAGCTCGACGCCGTAAGATCCGCTGTCCAAGATGTCACAACCAGTAACCGTGTTACTATCTGAATAGGAATCAAGCTGAATGCCAAAAATGTCATTCGTAGAGATGGATACGTTAATGATATTGCCGCTTGAGTAGTAAACGTAGATTCCATATTCATTATTTGAGGTGGCGGCACTACTAACTATGTTGTTGTCGGAGTTATTAAGCAGGATGCCAACATAGTTGTTGTCGCATGTACAGTTCTCGATTTTTCCGTTAACCACAATGTATAAGCGAATCCCGTCGTAAAGAACCCCACCGTTCTCCACCAAGCAGTTCCTGATGATGAAGTACGCGGTCGTACTCCATATCTGAATCCCATTGGCGCCCGAGGCATTGATGATCCAGTTCTCTATGATGTACGGGTCGTTCTCGGTGCCCGAGCCGCCGCCGTTTACACCATTCGCGGGTGTGAAATTGTCATTTCCGACGATGTAAATCGGGTCGTGCGGAGTCAGAGCAGCATGCACTGGGCTTGGAGACAAAATTGGTATTGCCAGCGCTATGATCGAAGCTATCACCAAGGTCGACAGCAAAGCGCCTTTAAAACTCCCAGCGTTCACTTATAGCCTCCTTTTCCCCTATTTCGATTTGGCTGGACGGCATAAAGCCTTTGCGTGCCGAAAGGAGGCGGGCGAGGTCCTAGCAATCCACCCAGACGGGATCCCTTGTACTCGGCGCGTAAGGCCACTGCGAGCGTATGCCCATGATCTCCGCCCAGAGGGCATCCCTTTCCAATGTACCGGCGTATGGCCACCTAGACCTGATCTCCATTAACCTCTTCCAGAGGTCGTCCCTTATCGTTTCCCAGCCCTTTATCTTAGATATCTCGTTGTTCTCATTGTCCACTAGGAGCAGCTTTGCCTTCTTGATGCCGATATTTTCGCCCGGGTATGCGACGTTCTCGTTCTCCTCCACATGCCAGGGCGGGGTGAAGTTATCGATGACGACCTCATTCTCGTAAGTGTTGTCATAATTGTAGAACTTCACCACGAGCTTCGAACCCTGGTAGAGCCAGAGGTCCTTATCCAACCTAACCGCGTAAAGGTTCTCTAAACTGAAAGTCGCTGAACCCGTCCAAAACGCCGCGTGCGCCACGCAGCTATAATTGTCCCTCACCTCGGCATTCTCCATCGAGGTGGTGGTGACAAGGATATTGTCCTCAGTGCAGTGCAGCGCGTTCTCGGGTATTGTGACGCTGAGCGTCGCCGTCCTGTTCTCACCGGCTGGCACCATGAGCGAAGTCGGCGAGACGGTTAGCCCCCAGTCTGCGTTGTCGCTGACCGCTAGGCCATAGTTGTCATCGACGTTGCCCATGTTGGTGACGGTTATTGTGTAATCGAGCGTCGACCCGGGGGTGCCGTTCTGATAGTCGGGTGTGACTTCCACCTCGACCTCCATGAGCAGTGTAACGTGTACCTCGCAGGTATCGCTGTCTATCTGTGATGGGTTACTCTCTGACGTTTCAGTGACAGTTATATCGTCCGTGGTAGAGGGCAGGGCGGACCCGGGTATCGAGATTGTAAGTGTCGTGTACCTGTATTCACCAGATGGAACATTATCGAACCGGTTGTCTGAGAGCACGAGTGGCCAGCCAGCGTCGTCGCTTGCGCTCAACAGGAGGTTGTCCCACCAACTTCCGATATTCTGGGCCATGATGTTGAACACCACGGTCGTGCCTGGGAAGTTCTCCTGCCACTTGGGCGACAGGACCTCGATATCCACGAAAAAAGATTGTACAGCATGAGCCCTGCATGTGGCATTGTCCTTTATCGTTGGATCGATAGAGGTGGCTGTGACGGTCACATAGTCCATAGTGCAGAATGGCGTTGGGCCGGGTATGCTCACGCGAAGCGTTGTTGTGCGGTTCTCGCTGGCTGGAATGTAGAGCTTCGTGTTATCGAGCGTGTGGGTCCAAGGCTGAGTGTTGTCGATGCTCAAGTTGTAGTTGTCCCAAGCGGTGCCAGTGTTGGTGACGGTGACGGTAAAGGTTAGCGTAACCGGCGGCAACCCGCTCTGAATTTGTGGGGAGATCAGGACATCGACGCCCCTGACGTTCACATTGGCTATGCAGCTCGCGTTGTCCTTCACGGTGTTATCGGCCTGCGAGGTGGCGGTGACGGTAATGTTGTCCTCTGTACATGGCGCGGCGTTCTCGGGTATGTGGACGCGCAGTGTAGTGGTCCTGTTCTCACCCTGTGGGATGTTCTCGAGCCGATAATTGTCGAGCCATACGTTATCCCCCCAGCCAGCGTTGTCGCTCGCGGTTAAGTCGTAATTGTCGCTGCCCATGTTTCCGGTGTTCTTGACGGTAACAGTGTAGGACAGATTTCCGCCGGGCAGGTTTTCCTGATTGTCCGGCGAGATCGACACCTTCACGCCTCTTGCAAGAACGCGAACGGTCTGTCCGTTTGGGTAAAAAGGATTAGCTAGTGGTATAGACTCGCTGGTGCTTTCGCCCCAATCTATCGAGCCGCCCCAACCCAATTTGTTTATCGCATGGTCCCATGGGGCGCGGTGAGGAGTTCCCCGGCTCCCAGCCTGCATGTAAATTTCGACGTCGAAGTACCCATCGTTCGGGTCGCCCGTCGTGTTATAAACTGTAAATGTCCACCTGGTGCCATTCGTCCCAGCTCCTCCAACGAGTATCGTCGTGTTCTCCAACCAAATGGGCGAGGCACCTGGAAGATTATCATTGTCGTTGTCGAAGAACGCCCTTGCGCATATGACTGTAAAGTTCTCGTCCGCGCGGTTGTTGTCTTCCCATACAATCGTGAAGCCGTAATACCCCGGCACCTCCGCTTCCCAAAACAAGATCTCGGCGCGGAGGACGAAGACGCCTCCAGGAATGACCTCGATCAGTGAGGGAAGGGGGGGAGGACCAGGCTCGATCGAGCTTGGACCGAACTTCTGGAAGGCTCGCTGGTCCTCGATAATAAACCGTGCAGAGACGAATACCATCGATGTTACAAAAGCTAAAACCAGCGATGCAGACGCTATGCCACGACTAAAGTATTTAATCCCCACCTACAGCCCTCCTTTTCCATATTGTAGCGAGGCGACTTAAAGCCCTTTGCGCGCCGCTCGGGAGGCTGAAGAGACGAAAGGGAGCTAAAAACAACCATGTCCCCCACGACATTCTGACCATAGATGTTCCCCGTTCCGTAGTAAAGCTTTGCGACCCCCAAGGACATCCTCCTTTTTAGAGGTTTCCCACCCTCGGTAAAAGTTTCCTCTTTAATCGGTATATAAAACTACAAAATTTAATTAGTGTAGTGTGAATTCATGGAAATGCTCAAACTCGGCAAGCATAAGCTGCGGGTGCCAGCGATCTGCGCATCGGTCATCGGTAGCAACGTAGATGTAATGACAGCTGGCGTAGCTAGGGCTATCGAAAAAAAGGCTGACATCGTCGAAATTAGACTCGATGGCCTTCGCAAACATGTGGGCTGGGAAAAGCTGTTGAAGACGGATATGCCTTTGATTCTCACCAACCGTGCCGAGCGGGAGGGCGGACATTTCAAAGGCGGGGAGCGCACACGTGTGGATCATTTGTTAAAGGGTATTGCCGGAGGCGTGGCATGTGTCGACATCGAGCTCTCCACCTCAAAACCCCTGCTCAACGAAGTCGTGAAAGCTGCGAAGACCCAAGGAACGAGCTTGCTCATAACCCATCATGATTTCAATGAGACACCGTCGATCGACTCCTTGGTAAGCATCGCAAAACGGATGGCGGATGCTGGCTGCGATATCGCTAAAATTGTAACATTAGCAAAAAACCCTCGAGATGCGCTCACGGTTTTGGATTTCCTGACCCAGGTGCCTGACTCGGTGGCCGTGCCGGTAGTCGCATTTGCGATGGGCGATGCCGGCAGGCTATCGCGTATCGCTGCGCCCATCTTCGGCTCCCCAATCGTATACGCGGCAGCTGATGAACCCACTGCACCTGGGCAATTCGATGTCGAGACGACAAGACGGTTGCTGCGCGAGTTCGGGTTGAGGGGATAGGGTGACCAGCGGGACAAAGCTGATCGCGCTCATCGGCGATCCGGTCGAGCGCAGCCTATCGCCCGCCATGCACAACGCGGCCTTCGAGGCACTTGGTCTAGACTACGCTTACCTGGCCCTGCGCGTGCCTCAGGCAGCGCTTGATGGTGCCATCGCCAGTGCCCGCGTGATGAACATGGCGGGTATGAATGTGACCCATCCACATAAGATCAACATCCTAAGCCTACTCGATGACCTCGATGAGTCGGCTGAGTTGGTCGGCGCGGTAAATACGATAAAAAACGATAGGGGCAGGCTGATCGGCTACAACACGGATGGCGCCGGGGCCGTACGAGCGCTCGAGGGCGAGGTCGGCAAGCTGGCTGGCCGCAATGTCCTCCTGTTGGGCGCGGGTGGGGCAGCTCGGGCGATCGCATTTTCCCTAGTCAAAGCTGGGGCGGAACTGACTATCGTGAACCGCACGGCTTCGAGGGCAAAGGAACTCGCGACGGCCATCAAACGCAACTCCGGGGTCGATGTGGGACGGACCGGTATTGGTCGCGGGGAGCTTGCCAAAGCGATGGAGCGAGCAGACATCCTCATCAATGCGACCACGGCGGGGATGTATCCAGATGTAAATCGGGTGCTCGTCACCGCTGACATGATGCACCGCGGACTCATCGTCAACGATATAGTTTATGAGCCGCTTCAGACGAGGCTGCTGGAGGAGGCGAAAAAGGCTGGTGCCCGCACCTTGACGGGCTTGGGCATGCTCGTCCACCAGGGCGCCCTATCATTTGAGATATGGACGGACAGACGGGCACCCATCAAAGTTATGGCAGCTGCCGCCAAACGTGAGCTGCGCAGGTGGGGAAGGGCATGAAGGTCGCGATCATCGGCGCGGGCGCGATGGGGAAGTGGTTCGCCAGCTTCGCGAAGCAAAACTTGGGAGAAGTCACGATAGCTGACATAAACATCGCGAAGGCAAAGAAGGTCGCTAAGGAAGTAGGCATCAAAGCAGCGGAAACATGCGAGGACGCGGTTGCGCAGGCGGATGTGGCGATAATCGCCGTCCCGATCGCCAAGACCCCCGAAGTCGTCAAGTCCATGGCAAGGGCGATGCGCGCGGGCTCCCTCCTCATGGATGTCGCCTCCGCGAAGGGCGATGTCGTCGACGCGATGAACGAGCTGGACGTCAAGCCCGAGCTCGTCTCAATCCACCCCCTCTTCGGCCCAGGTGCTACGACCTTGAAGGGGAAGGATTTTGCTGCAGTACCCGTGAAGCCCGGGAAGCGCTATGCCCAGTTCAAAAATCGCCTGACCAAACTCGGCGCTCGCATTACCGAGATGGAGGCCGAGGAACACGATAAGGTGATGGCAATTTCCCAATGTCTAACCCACTTCGTGCTCCTTTCCTATCTCGCGGCACTTAAATCCATGAAGGAAATAAAGCTCGCCGAAAAACTGCGCACGCCAATGTTCAATGCTTTGCTAGAATTAGCCAAGGCTACCCTGGCTGGAAACCCAGACCTCTACGGTGAGGTCCAGGTGATGAACAAGTACGCCAAGCTCACCCGTAGCATCTTGATGGAGGCCAGCCGTTCCCTTGAGGTAGCCTTCACGGCCCACGATGTCAAGGCAACTCGCAGGATATTCGACGAAGCTCTGGACCTCTGGGGGCAATCAGAAGCGAAGGCAGCATATAAGCGGCTGTACGAGCACTTCGAAGGGGATGAAAAAACATGAAGGTTGGAATTTTAGGTCCGAGGGGCACGTATGCGGAGATAGCTGCCCGCTCCCAATTCGGCAACGAAGTCGAAATCGCGCCCTACCCGATGATCACCGATGTGGCTGAGGCGGTTGCGAGGGGGGATGTTCAGGCAGGCGTGATCCCGGTAGAGAGCCTGCGCGAGGGCTCTGTGGGCGAGAGCTTGGATGCGCTTGCGTGGATTGATGTTAAGGTTCAAGCTGAGGTGGTGGTACCGATATCGCACAGCCTGCTGGGTGTGCCCGGCGCCCAGCTAGATAAAATAACTCAAGTGCTCTCACACCCGCAGGCGTTGGCGCAGTGTCGCGACTTCTTGCGCAAAAATCTGCCCAAGGCGGAACTCATCGAGATGGCGAGCACTGCCAAGGCCGCCGAGCAGGTGAGCAAGCTCAAGCAGGCGCACATGGCAGCAATAGGCCCCCGCGCCCTTGCGGATTTTTATGGGCTGAAGATCTTGCGGGATGACATACAGACCGGCGAGATAAATGTCACCCGCTTCCTCTGCTTGGCAAAGGAGGATAGCGAGCCCACTGGATACGACAAGACCTCAATCGTCTTCTACACAGCCGAGGATAGGCCGGGTATATTGTACGAGATACTTCGGGAGTTCGCGGTTCGGAACATAAACATGACGAAAATTGAGTCGCGGCCCTCGAAGAAAGCATTGGGAGATTACCTGTTCTTCATCGACATCCAAGGACATCGCGAGGACGCGAAGGTGCGCGAGGCCTTGAAAGCCATGCGGTCGAAGGTGGCGATGCTGAAGGTCGTCGGCTCATATCCCAAACGCTTCTAGCGGGGATAATGCATGGATGCGGCGGCAAAGATAAAAAAAGCACTGGAGATAGACACAAAAAAAATCAAATTTAAGTTGACCAAATTCATCAAGGAAAGGGTCGGGAAAGCCGGGGCGAAGGGTGTTGTGATTGGACTGAGCGGTGGCCTGGACTCCTCGACCACTGCAGTCCTATGCACTCAGGCTTTAGGCGCGGGCAGCGTTTTGGGGGTTTCCATGCCTGAGGCCGGGGTAACTGATCCGCATGACGTGGCGGACGCCCGCGACATGGCAAACAAGCTCGGCATCGACTTCAGGGTGGTCGACATCACGCCTGCGGTGCTCGGCGTGCGCGCCAACTTGACGGATTTCAGGCCGATTGCCCTGCTCCCAGCTGCTAACATCAAGCCAAGGGTTCGGATGACGATCCTTTACTACTATGCAAACCTGCTCAATCGCCTAGTCGTGGGATGCGGAAACCGCAGCGAGACTCGCGCGGGTTATTTGACAAAGTACGGCGACGGCGCTGCGGATTTGCTGCCCCTGGGCTGCCTCTACAAGACGCAGGTCAAGCAGCTCGCCGCCCATCTCGGAGTCCCGAAGCAAATAATCAACAAGGTGCCATCAGCTGGCCTTTGGAGGGGACAGACGGACGAGGCCGAGCTGGGACTGCCCTACGAGAAGATCGACATGATATACGCTGGCTTGGATTTGGGCTTGAAGTTAGATGACATAGCTGAGGCTGCGGGTGTGAAAAAGGTGGATATTAAAAAGTTCATTGAGCGTGAGCGAAGGAGCGCCCATAAGCTCACAGGTCCTGAAATCCCTAAATTATAATCATTTCGCTGGAACTAAGTCGACGCACATCCCAGCGGCTACCGTCTGCCCGCCGTGACGGACAGCAAACCTCGCCAGTGGCGGAATCTCGCTCACCCGTTCGATGACAAATGGTTTACTCGGCACGATTCGAACCACTCCAGCCTCACCTTTACGCAAATAGCTGGGTTTCTCCTCGATCGCCGCGCCCGTCTTGGGGTCTATCTTCTGCAAAATTTCCTCAAAACGCCCTGGCACGTTGGCTGCATGACAGTGGAAAAGTGGCATAAATCCAGGGGCTATGTCGGTTGGTGCGGCGAGCACGATTATCTTCGCGGTAAATTCCCGCGCGACCATGGGTGGCGAATCTGGGTGTCCAGCAACATCCCCCCTCCTTATGTCCTCCTTCGTGATGCCTCGGACGTTGAAGCCTATGTTGTCCCCAGGCACCGCCTGCTGAAGAGGTTGATGGTGCATCTCTATCGACTTTATCTCCCCGCTCGCACCCGAGGGCTCGAAGACGACGGCTTCACCAACCTTTAGCACCCCCGTCTCAACTCGCCCGATCGGCACAGTGCCCACGCCCGTGATCGAAAAGACATCCTGCACAGGTATCCGCAGGGGCTTGTCTATCGGCTTCTCCGGCTCCCTGAAGACCTCCAGTGCCTCCGCAACGGTTGGTCCATCGTACCATGGCATCCTCTGGCTCCGCTTCGTCACATTGTCGCCGTGAAACGCCGCAACTGGCACATAGGGCAACCTGTCAGCTCCCCTATAACCGATGCCGCTAAGCAAGGAGATCAGATCCTGCATGAGCCTTTCGTAAGCGGCGCGGTCGAAGTTCACGAGGTCCATCTTGTTTATCGCGACGACGAGTTGATCTACCCCAAGCGTGAAGGCGAGCGCGGCGTGCTCCCTCGTCTGGGGCATTATCCCATCGTCGGCCGCCACGACCAGGACCGCTGCATCCGCCTGACTAGCTCCGGTAATCATGTTTTTGACGAAGTCCCTATGCCCCGGGGCGTCGATGATCGTTATCTCATTTTTTGGTGTCTCGAGCTTCATGTAGGAGAGGTCGATCGTGAGCCCCCGATCGCGCTCCTCCTTGAGGCGGTCCATGACCCAAGCGAATTTGAATGATCCAGCCTCGTCGCGCAGGTCCTTCTCAGGCACTATGCCCTTTTCAACAAGCAGCCTTCCGATCAGGGTGGACTTGCCGTGGTCGACGTGGCCGATGAAAACTAGGTTTATATGGGGCTTCAACCGCACACACCTTTCATAAATCCTATTTTTCAGCATTTTAACTTGCCGAACAACTTCTGGAATTGTCACGTTCTTAATTTAACTATAACTTAAAATCCCCGTGAACAACGGGCTTTTATTTCATGTTTTTGGTGGATAGTTCAAATCCCTTCATACACCATTCCCCTTGGATACCGTCCTCTTTATTTTTAAATTCTCCCCTTGTATATCTATGGGGTATCATTGTTTCAAAATAAAGCGGAATTGAAGGGAAATTCTTTCGGGAGCTTTCGGTGGCCTACAGTAAGTTGAGGATTTCAAAATCCTGAGGATGGATGTAAATGACGCCATACTACCAAGAAAAAGCTGAAAACTTGCGAAAGTTACTGGAGCAACATTGGCTCCATTGCAGACACTTGGAAAGCGAAAGGGCATGGTTTATGAATGTGTATATGGTGGCAATGGGGGGTGTATTAACCCTTATAGCCTTCAAAGGCCCGGTATCTCCATTGCCTTTCTATTTTTTAATATGGCTCACGTTTTCCGGCTTCTTTCATACCCTGAGATGGACTTATGCATTTGAATGCCACAGGAAAAAAGTAAACGAGCTTATTAGAATCCTATGGTCCGAAACTGGGGTTAAAACGCCGATGGACCCAACAATGGATATACCACCAATGTTTATAGTGCCGGAACGCTTTCAGAAAGTCGGTGAACTCTTTAGAACAAGATACTGGTTTCCATTTTTTTACTTTATTATACTTCTAGGATTTGTATTTTATTTTATCATTGCCGATTTTTCTCCATTAAGTGTATGGATGGCCATAGCGGCTTTAGTATTCGCGTCTATCCTTGGAGTTAGATGGTATTTCTCGCTCAGAAAAGTAGAGAATGTGGTTAGAGTAGTTATTGAAGGATGCAATGGCGAGTGGTCTCAAGAGCACTATTTACCGTTTCTGGTGAAGAAGGCAGAAAAGGGAGACATCGAACTATGGGCAATAGATATTAAACCACGGATACAATGGAGTAATCACTCTATTGCTAAATTGTGGCGATCTGCTCAAAGTAAGGGTAAAGTCTGCTACTTGAATAAGAATCAGGATAAAGAATACCCTGAGAAACTTCCCAACGCAGACTTTGTTTTTATTACCGCTCCTGACCGGTATCATTGTAAGATAGCTGAATTTTGGCTGGAGCGTCTGAGCTCCAGTGGAAGGATTTTTATCGAGAAGCCACTTGATGCATCTGTGGAGCAGGCGAATGAGTTTAAAGAAAAATTAGGTGAACATGATGCTGTCTATGGCTTCGATCATTATCTCGCCACGGCTCAACCCTTTTTAAAGGATAAAGTTAAATATCTAAAGAAAATTGGTGAGATAAAGGAGATAGAGTTTTATATTTTGGAGCATTTATGCATTCCTCCAAATAAAAAAAATACTTTAAAAGAAGGCATGATATTCGACCTTTTTTGCCATATTTTAGCTTTGGTCGGCGCCGTGGTTGACCAAAACTTAACCCAACCTAAAATAAAAGAGGTTAAAGCAGCCAGATATAGGCGTTCCCCGATTTCTAGGGAGACCTTTGCCAGTATCAAATTTTTTATCGATGGTACGAAGATCACAAGTGCAGTGGGAAAGTGCGTCGGTAAAGCTGAGGATAAGGTTATGATAATCCTTGGTTCAAAGGGGAAAATAAAACTCGATTTTCATGAGAACAAGTTTTCTGTCCTTGACATATATGGCGGTCAAAGCAAAGAAGGGAAGCTGGAACCAAGCCATGTGGAATCCTTCCTTGAAGCTATCCTGCGGCAAAGGGATCCGCGGTCAGTTCCTGGTGTCCTTAGCTTTGATACGGATTTAGAAATTCTAAAGGTATTAGATGAAGCTAAAAAGAAAATTGGGAAGATGCTCCAGTATTCTTGTAAAGAGTCTATTGATGAGATCTTGAGAAAGTTTTAGGGCAATCTTTTGGAGAAGATGACTTTTACATAAATCTACTGTACAACCCTTACATACTAGGTTGATATGCGGCTTTGCCATGTCGTCACTGTTGAGGAGCTGCCACAGGTGAAGGCGTTTCTGTGGTCACCTTCATGTAATTTCTCAAGTTTGTGTTTGCCAGCCGAAGGTCCTTGGAGAGCTTCTCGGCTGCCCGGCGCAGGGGTTCGCTGTACGCCCTAACGATCTCAGGTTTCCCGCGCTCGAAATCGTAGAGCTTGTTGGCGATCCTGTCGGCTTGGGCGGCGCATCCTTCG
>Ga0315306_10001116_pt1 | contig 12921 bp, 11 predicted proteins | sample TDP1_MG_FD_203803 | JGI IMG/M metagenome (GOLD analysis project Ga0315306, IMG submission 203803) | Freshwater sediment microbial communities from Lake Towuti, South Sulawesi, Indonesia - TDP1 | ecosystem: Environmental > Aquatic > Freshwater > Lake > Sediment | place: Indonesia: South Sulawesi... | reverse complement strand
TCAATCCTTCCGGCTTCAAGAGTGGACCCGGTTGCAAGGTTGGTCAAGACCAGCCTTGCGGGAGCGAATAGACTGGGGTCGATCTTATAGAAGTCCCTCCCCGCCTCCTCGAATACCTCCTTGAAGGGCCTGCCGTGCTGAGGAGAGCTGCTGGAAACCCCCCTCCGAGCGAGGTCACGGATTTCCTCATCACTTTCGGCCTGTAGGAACAGCTGCACCACCCCTCCGTACAGTATGGCGTCGTTCGACCGGCCCATCGCTTCCGAGAAATCGGGGTGAGGAGGCGCTACGGGCGCGTAGCCCGCTCCGCACCTGATGCTCTTCGGATCGAAACCCAGGTCCGTGGTCCTGTGCACGGCGGTTTCAACAACCCTCCCGGAGATCTGCGCCATGCCGGCGACCGAGGCTGTGGGCGCCACAAGTATCCGCAGCCTGTCAGGCGATATGCCGCAGGCCTCGGCCACCTTGAACACGGCTGATGGCGTTGGAAGCTTTCCCGACTCCAAAACCAGCACAGCGGACTCGCCGCTGTCGCTGTAGCCGGTTAGCTCAAGCAACTCCTTCGGCTTCTTGGCTAGAGCCCTCGCGGGACCGGAGCCCATGGCGAAGTAGTCTTCCGTCTTGACCCTCCAGCCGGCGAACTGCGATGCAAGCGTAGCCACGGCGGGGTGGTCGGTGTAGACCAACATCGCGGTCAACTGGAGCTCACCGAAGGGCTTGACGTCGAGGTGACACTGACCCAGCCCACCCATGCAGATCTTCGTCATCATGATGCCTGCTTCAAGTCCCCCCGACGCATTCACCCCGCAGTCTACGACGGTGGCTCCAGCCACGGTCTTCGTCAGGACGCCGTACGACTCGCTTCGAGCGACCATCTCGTCAACGAGCTTGGCTGAGAGGGAGTTCACACTCAACAAGAAAAGCCCACAGAAGCCAGCCAAAGCGGCTAAGCTTTTTACTCTTTCCGGTTCGCTGAAGGCGGGGAGACGCTTGGAGATCGTTCCTCTCGCGGGAGAGAGCCTCGGCGTAAGGAGCATGGCGACTTTCGTGGACACGGGGGATGTCCGCATCCTCTGCGACCCTGCCGCTGCTCTGGGTCCACTCAGGTACGGCTACGAACCTCATCCCCTCGAGCTTCAGAGGCTGGAGCAGCTCACCCGCTGCATCGAGGACATGATCACCCTGAGTGATGTCGTCGTGATCACTCACTACCACTTCGACCATCACGACCCTGGCATGGCTGAGTCCTTCAGGGGCAAGACGGTTCTCCTCAAGGACTGGGAGAGGATGACAAACCGAAGCCAGAGCCGCAGGTGCAGCAACTTCCTGGGAAGAGTTCGGGGGATGGTGAGGTCTTTTCAGATCGCGGACGGCAGATCCTTCAACTTCTCAGACACGACGGTCAAGTTCTCCGAGCCCGTACCCCACGGTGCCGATGTCAGCCTTGGCTACGTCGTCGAGGTCAGCATCAAGAGGAGGGATGAATCGTTCCTCTACACCTCCGACGTCCAAGGACCCTGCCTTCCAAGCCAGACCTCGTTCATAGTGCGGGAGAAGCCTGAGGTGGTGCTGTGCGACGGCCCAATGACCTACATGCTGGGGCAATCCTACAGCCACAGCCTGCTGCTGAAGGCTATAGCCAACCTCAAGACTGTCCTCACCCTGCCGAGCCTGAGGCGGCTGGCCCTCGACCACCATCTGCTCAGGGACCTCCGGTGGAGGGAGACGATGCAGCCCTTGTTCGAAGAAGCTGAGAAGAGAAGTGTCGATGTTGTTACCATGGCTGAGATGCTGAGGTGGCCTGTTGACCTTCTGGAGGCGAAGAGGAAGGAACTCTACGAGCTGGAGGCCACCGCCTAGCTCCTCTTGCCCTTGATGTTGTGCATCGCCGCCAGATCCTTGGTGAAAGGCGCAAGCGAAGCCGGAACCTCGACTTCCAACGGCGCCCTCAATGAGATCCCCTTGCTCTTCTTGAGGTTCCACACACCTGAGTTGAAGTCGGTCAGGTCCTTCGTGTACCTGCTGTACGCGGTCTTCCACGCCGCCTTAGGAAAGAGTTGTGTGTGGATGGTTCGGCGGCTGTACAATGTGGACCAGACCTCCTCGGTGACGAAGGGCATGACGGGCGCAAGGAGAAGGAGAATGGTCTTCAGACAAAAGTGAAGAGTGAACCACGCAGCCCTCTGTTCTTCCCTGCCAACCCCCTTGCCGTAGGCTCGGTTCTTGCAGAGCTCCACGTAGTGCGGAGCAAACAGGTTCCAGAGGAAGTCGCGCGTCCTGTTTGACGGGACGAAGAAGTCAAAGCCTCGGTACCCCTCCAGACACGACTTGACGAGCTTGCTGAGCTCAGCCAGGATCCAGCGGTCGCTGGCGGTGAGCCTCGCCTTTCTCGGCTGTGGAAACGCAGATATGAACCTGGATACATTCCAGAGCTTCGTCACGAACCTTGAGGCCGCCGCGACCTTGTCCTCGGAGCAGCGATAGTCATGTCCAACAGCGGCTTCGCTGGCCGCCCAGAACCGGAAGGAATCGGCTCCATACTTTTCAAGGATCGGGACGGGATCGATGACATTTCCGAGATGCCGATGCATGGCCCTCCCTTGCGCATCCAAACCCATCCCGGAGATCCACGCGCTTTCAAAGGGCGCCTTGCCCGTCAGCTGATAGCACCTGAGCAAGGTGTAGTAGAGCCACGTCCTGATTATGTCCTTCCCCTGAGGTCGAATGGTGTTCGGGTAGAGTCTCTTGAACGTGGAGTCGTCTCGAAGATACCCAGAGTTGAAGAGCGGGGAGATAGCTGAATCCATCCACGTGTCCAGCGTTCTGGTCTCTCCGATGAAGCCCTCTTCACTTCCGCATCCAGAGCACTTCCTGAAGGGAGGCGGCTGTCTCCATGGCTGGTAGTAGCGTCCCGGCCTCGGCAGGTTCGGTGACCCGCACCTCCCACAGTACCATACGGGGATCTCTGTCCCGTAGTATCTCCTCCTCGAGATGGGCCAATCGATCGATATCGAGTCGATCCAGTTCAGGAGTATCTGTCTATGCATCTCGGGATGAAACTTCAGCCCTCCAGCGATCTCCCGCATCTTTTCGAGAAAGTCCATCTGCTTGAGGTAGAACTCGGCCATCGGGATTATCTCGATCGGGGTCTCGCTTCTCTCACAGATCGGGGTCCTGTGGGTTATGCTCTCAACCTTAGCCAGCAAACCCCTTTGGCCAAGCTCCTCCTTCATGCGGCTCCTCGCCTCCTTCACAGCGAGACCGGAAAGCAGGCCCGCAGCCTCGGTCATCGTGCCGCCCACAGAGACGGCGACGATCTCCTTCAGCCCGAGCTCTCTGAAGAGCTGCACGTCGGAGTAGTCGCCATAGCTGCAGACCATCACCACTCCCGTGCCGAACTCGGGTTTGGCGTAGGGGTGCGCCATTATCGGGATCTCCCTATCGTATATCGGCACGACCGCAGACCTGCCGGGAAGATCCTTGTATCTTTCATCCCCCGGATTGACTATCACGGCTTGGCAGGAGCAGAGCAGCTCCGGCCTCGTCGTCGCGATCGTAAGTTTCTGGCTTGATCCCTTCATCCCGAATTCCACATAGACAAGCTCCGTGGGCAGGTCCCTGTAATCTATCTCTGCGTCGGCTATGGTTGTGCCGCAGTCCACGCAGTAGTTGTTCGGGCGCTTGTCCTCGTAGATCAAGCCGCGGTGCCACAGCTCGATGAAGGTTGCCTGCGTGAGCGTTCGATACTCCCTTGAGTCGGTTCGGTAGTGGTGATCGAAATCTCCGCTCAGCCCCATGGCCTTCATTATGCCTATGAGATGCGCCTCCAAGTCGTCCAGGGCGTGGATGCAGAGCTCGACGAACCTCTCCCTCGGGGTGTCCCTTATGCTGACACCAAATTTTCTCTCGGTGTAGAGCTCAACCGGGAGACCGTTCCTGTCTATCCCTATCGGGAAGTAGACCTCGAACCCCATCATCCTAGCTGTCCTCGCGACCATGTCGATCTCGGAGTAGTGGGCGGCAGCCCCGATGTGCCAGATCCTTCCGCTCGGATACGGCGGCGGAGTGTCTATGGTGAAGATCTTCCTCTTGATTGGTGGATGAAAGCTGTGGACGCCCTCCCTCCGCCATCTCCGGAAGAGTTTCTCCTCCTTGCCCAGACTCCAACGCATCTCTTTGACCGCTGGCTGCAGATCGGGCATACCCAAAGCCTCTTTGGCGGAGCGGTGGCCCGGTTTTTCAAGTCAACTAATAACCGTTACGTGCGCATGATTGACCGTCGCGAGGGCGCCGCCTTGCACGTTCCCAGCATCCGGAAGAGTGGCTGCCACCAAGAGGAGAAGCAGCGAAAGACAAGGCCCTCTGCTCCCCCCCTGCTCGTGACCCCCGGGCTGCAACCCCCTCACACTCAAGTGTTCCCACGGCGTGCACAGAAGGTCACGGCAAGAATCGATGGATCGAGAACATTCTCCGTCTTCCTGGAGACACAGGAAGACTAGGCGTGAAGAAAGCCTTCCCAGACAGCGTAGCTTGATGGTCCTCCCTTTTCAGCTGCCTGCTGATCACCCACTGAGGTGAGTGGAGGCGGCTGAACCAACCCTATTCCAGCCCTTCACAGCCCATAATCCGAAAACGATGGCCAGCCAACTTCTGGAAAACTTGAACCGAAAGTATTAAGGTCGTGGGTATGCCCACACTCCGACCCGTCGTTGAGAAACCTAACCACTGAGGCAGATAGTGGTATGAGAAAGCCTCAGGAGAAGCGGCGGTTTCCAAGCGCCCTCTTGGTGATCTCCCTCACGCTCCTCGTGCCGCTCACGCTCAGTATTGTGCCGCCAGTAGGAGCCGCTCCATACGTGATAACGATAGTGAGTGTGGAAACGACCGACCAAGCCGGGAATCCGAGAAATGTGTTCTGGAGGGGCGAGCTAGTGATGATCAAAGTCAAACTCAGTTGTCCCGGCGGCGGCTATTCCCCTGTCTCATACCCGTACATACAGTTCGTGAGAACAACCGACCCGGACCTGCGCATGGTCTACCTCGGGTTCATGAGCAGCACGATATCCAGCGGTGAGAACCAGTCAAGCACAACCGGATTCACAATACCGTTGACGGCCACGACGGGGCAATACAAGGTGAAGGTGATGTTGTGGAACACTCGGCCCTCCAACCCTCAGTTCCAAGTGCTGGCGGCGGCAAGGCAGGCAACCTTCACCGTAACCTGAAAATACGAGGAAGACGATAGAAGATGATTGGAAGGAAGAAAACAAGAAGATCGGTAACAAAAGAAACAGCCTGCATCTGTTTGGTCCTCGTAGCATTCGCCTTCGCCCTGCAAGGCGCCCATGCTCAACCACCGTACTCGATCACCGTCACAACCGACCGGAACTCCTACAGCAGAGGAGACCTGGTGACCATAACAGGAACTATCACCCCACCAGATCAGGGAGTGGATATCGGCGTCGAAGTCAGAGGTCCCGGTGGAGCCACGATTTGGATCGACACGGTCACAACAGATTTCTCAGGAAACTACCTTTCACAGTTCCGCCTCGACCTATCTGCCCCATACGGGGTTTACACCGTCTGGGCAAGCCCAACCGGAAGCAACACAAATTCCTGGTGCGAGTTCACCATCCCCCAGGCCGCTGAGACCACAACGACAATGACCATCTCAGGCAGGACATTGACCATCATTAGGGTTGTTACAACCGGCGTGGCAGAGACCACAGTAACCGAGTCCGCTGTCACAGTTACCGTTGGCACCACCGTCCGCGTTGTCACTGGAACGACGGAGACCAAGCTGACCAAGGAGACCACCTCTCTCACACTCACCCAAACACAGACCACGGTCAGCAAAGAGACCACCTCTCTGACACTTACCGAGACGGAGACAACGACCGTTCAGATCTTTGACCCAGTCCGGCTCGTCAAATGGTGGGCGAGCGAACCCGCAGTTCAAGTAGGGGTTCCCATCTTTCTTGTAGGAGTGGTGCCGGCGGTGTTGATCTTCGCGATCATACGCAGGCGTCGCAAACAAGAGAAGCGTCGCATGGAAGAGCTGGATCGCCTAGAAGGCAAGAGTAAAGCAGAAGAGTGACACACAGCTCGACATTCCGCTCGTCCCCCATACGGATGAAACAGGCTGAGCAGAAGACAACAAGAAGGGAGCATCTGCCTTGGCTGAGGCCTTGCTTATGACCGGACAAGCCGCTCGCCCAAGCCGCGAACAGAGAGACCCCGATCGACCGACCGAGACACCGGAGACTCTCCATGTGACAGCAGCGACCAGAGACGATGCCTGCAACCTCCCCCCACCGGAAAGTCGCCGTGAACTCGATCATCCCCTCCAACACTCGAAAGTCACAACGCGGGAGACGTATCCCTGATGAATGCCAAACATCTTAGCAGACTAGTCACAAATTCTTTCTCCGCGGCCCTGTCTCTGTTAGCCCTGTTCTTCGCCCGTTACTTGGTCGCCACCTACGGCTTCTCCTACTACGTGATGGAGGGAGGGGCCTACGTATGGAAGACTTCCGCAGCCTACCTGCTTCCTCCGCTCGACAACTCAATCTGGACGGCGCTAACCGTCCTGTCCTCCGCCTGCCTGGCCGCGCGACTCTGCACGAGGAATAAGAAAGCCGCAGCCATCTTCCTGGTAGCCTCCGCGTCATTCCTGGTGGCCTACATCTGCACGGATCAGATGTCATCCGTCCTCCTGCAAAACATCATCATCTTCTCCACCCTAATCCTGACGAGGCGAAGCCTCAAAGACGACCGACAAAGCCTGTTGGCAACCACGCTCAAGTGCACGCTGCTGATCCTGCTCGCCGTGGAAGCAGCCTCACTGATTTACTACGTCTCGATCGTCATCGGCAGCCCCCTGCCTCTCCTCGGACGCTTCGCCTCAGTCGATCAGGGAATCTTCTACTCTTTCCACGTGATCACACCTCTGCTCATCATCTTCTTCCTGTACTCATGGCTGCTCAAGCCATACCTCACACAATACATCAAGTCCCTCAGAGCAGCGAGCGGGTCACCAGCCCCCCCAACGGTGGAACCGCGTGGAAACAACGATTCCAGACCACTTCTCCCTCAAGGTCTCCGAAGCTGGCACGTCCTTCTCATCAGCCTGTGCATAGGCGCGGCGCTGGGACTCATACCCTACCTCCCCACGCTCAACCCCCAATCGGTGCTTGTGGGCGTGGACCCCGTCACCCGATATTACCCGCACCTGACGGCGATAGCGTCCTCTCAAGACCAGATCTCAGCGGTCTTCAGTATCGGACACGACAGACCCCTCATGTACCTCTCCATGTGGATCCTGGCTGCAAACACTTCCGTAGATTTCACTGTGAGAGTCATGCCGCTCACATGCGCCGTGATCTACATCGCCGCAACCTACCTTCTGACCAAAGAGATGTGGACAAACAAGTCTCTGGTAGCCACCGCCACATTCTTCGCAGTCTTCTCCTTCACCACAACCGTCGGAATCTTCTCAGGCCTGTACTCGAACTGGATCGCCCTCAGCCTGATACTGGTCTCCGTAGTGCTCCTCCATAGGACCCAGCGATCGCTCGCATACTTCCCGATACTCCTGATACTCTACATATCCGCCCTAGCTGTCCATCCATGGGTCTGGGCTGTCTACACAGGAGCCCTGGGCGTCGACCTGCTCCTCTGCGGCTTCATCGCAGCCCGCAGGCCGGAGGCAAGGCCGAAGCTGAAGAAGGAAGTCGCAGGAATAGCGCTGCTTCTGTCCACCTCGTTCATCGTCGTCGTGGCACTCTTCACACTCTGGGGCGCAGGAGCCCCCGGCTCGCTCCAAGCAAACCTCACATCATACATCTCCCAAGCCCTGGATCTCTTCAGCGGATCCGGGCTGAGCCTCTTCTCCCAACAGTGGTGGGACACCACCTTCTTCTCCATCTACAACTACGCCGGAGGCGCCCTGGTCAACATCCCGTTCCTGATCATCTCCCTGATCGGCGGTCTGAAAATGAAGCTGGACACCCAGCTTGAACGAATACTCCTCTCATGGCTCGTCGTGGGCTCCCTCCTCTTCACGGTCCCCATACGGTGGGCGCAGTACAGAGTACTCTACGACATCCCGATCCACCTCTACGCTACACTGGGGTTCACCAGCCTCATAGAGTATGCTCGACGAAGATCAACACCGGAAAGAGAGGGACGCCATCTGACCTCCACCGCCTTCCTCCTGGGAGCGCTCATTATCCTCATCAACCTCAACTACGCCACAAGATTCGTGACATCACTCGTTCCCTAAAGGATGTGAAAGAATGAAAAACAAGCCCAGGCACGCAGTCTCGCTCGCCCTGCATGTATTGATGCTCTTTTCGCTGCCCGTCGCCCTCGCAGTCGTGACCACAAACTACTTCGGCCTACTGTCTAAATACCCTCAGCTACAGTTAGAACCTTCGGCCACAACCCCCCTGGTCGTGGAGAGCCTGAACATCACAGACATGGAGGGCCGTGAGAAAGATGTCTTCGAAGAGGGAGAAACGGTTCAGGTTGAGATGTTCCTGCGCGCCTCAGCCGAGGTCGCCCGGAAGCTGGAGCTGCGGCTAGAGTGTAGGGTGTACGGCCCTCAGGGTGAAGCAGTGCAGACGCAAAGCCAAGGAATGGACCTAGCCTCCGGACAGATCTCAATCCTGACCTTCGGCTTCACCCTGCCCAACGACGCCATGGCCGGGCAGTACAGGCTCGAGGTCGACTTCTTCAGAGCCGACACAGGCGGACAGGTGTCTCCCACAAGGAGATTGTTCTTCACCGTTCAAACCATAGAGTAGACGAATCGACCAATTCTCCATCGTCAGCCGTTCGATCGTTTGCGCCTTCATGAGTCATAGCTGAGGAGAAACGAAAGGCGATCTTCAGCGGATCGATCGATAGGAAGCCTCCCACTGCTCACCACAGAAAATGTAACCCCTCATGTTCCTACCCATGAGTACTGCAGACGTGGAGGTGTTGACTAGATACGTGTCCGTGCAGGTGTCCGGCGAGCTCAGGGAGAGGATGAGAGAGCTCGGTATCGAGGCATCCAAGGTGCTGCGGAGAGCTATCGAGGAAGAGGTGAGGAGGAGGGAGATCGAGAAGGTCAAAGAGGTCATTGAGGAGCTGAAGCCAACGCTCACTGAGGTCTCTGTGGAGGAAGTTGTGAGAAGCATCAGACAGGATAGGGAACGTGGATGAGCTACGTTTTCGACTCATCATCGATATTCAAGGCTATGACGGAGAACGTTGTCGAGGCTGTGGCAGGAAATTGCACTTTGGAGTTGGCAAGGTTTGAGCTGGGAACCATCTTGTGGAAGAAGTATGCCGTAGAGGGACGAGCCACCGGGGAGGAGCTGAAGAGGCTCGCTAAGCTGGTGAAGGAGATCCTCAACTTGATGGAGGTAGTGACCATAAGCTGCCATGAGGAGGAGATACTGGGTGTAGCTGAAGGGTTGAGGTTAACATTCTACGATGCGTCCTACGTGTATTGTGCCAAACGGAATAAGCTGTCACTGGTGACTGAGGATTCGGACCTCATGGATAAAGCAAAAACCCAAGTTAAAGCTCTGAAGCTGGACGACATAGTGTAGATGCCGGCACCCTCCAATGTGGGGCCCTAGGCTACACAGGTTTCTGTAGGCCTGCCTGGCTCCTAGGGTGGAGGCTCGAAGAGGGGTGCGCCTATCGGCGCCGGTTGCACCGTCACAACCGCGGGAGAGATAGCAAACAATTGACCAAGCCGTTCTCTCCTACAGAGAACCCTGTAGCAGACGTGCTCGGTTCCCCACGGCCGCCATGAAAAACAGGTAGACTAAGATCGTGAAGTCCCTACAACTCATGATGCTGGAGTTGGCCACCATCACCAAGAAGCCAAGGGTCTGCAAGGGATCACAGGGCATGACCACTCCGAGGCTGCGAAGAAGCGTTGATCGAGGCGCGCCAGCCAGGCAGCGTGGGTGGACGCTGGCATGGAGATCTTGGTGACGCCGCTGAAGAGACCAGATCGACTGAGACTGGGTTCGTGCCCAACAATATGCAAGGCTTTCGCGTCCAAGGCTAGGTGCCTTACCGATGCACATCTTCTGTGGATGAGTCAGTTCGTAAAATCATATGAAGAGCATGTACTCCGCTTTTTTGAGTCGCTTCGTGACAGGATCCACTTCAAGCATTAGGCTTTCCAATGCATGAACGCCAAGAACCTGAGCATCGCCTCTTTCAGCAAAAACCACAACTGTAGTAGCTTTTTCACCGTCATACTCAACCACAGCTTCCCCCCACACCCTTTCAACAGTCCTCCCATCACCTAGCATAGATCTTCGCGTCCCCTTTGACCCAATTCCCAGCTCATTCAGTATCTCCTCCCTAACCCATGTGTAAGTAGACCCGGCATCCACCATCAATTCCAACTCTCTAGATCTGGATGAGTCTTCAGAGTAGATCTTCACCCTAGCGTAGGTGTGACCCACGAGAACTCATCTCCCAACTCCAACTGATAGATCCGCACACCCCATTCCGGTCGCAGCAGCTTATTAACGCGTACCCCCTCTACCCCCGTCGGATGTTGAATACCACGATCGATGGGGCCATCCAATCTCATGATCCCGACACAGCCTTCCGACAGATCTCATGAACAACCTTCCGCTTCACGCTCCCCAACGACGCCGTCCCTGGGCACTACAAGCTCGAGATCGAGTTCCTCAAAGCAGACACCGGCGAACAGCTGTCACCCACCAAGAGAGGTCGTTCACCGTTCAAGCCAGAGAGTAGACCAACCGGAAAAATCGTTAACTGACAGTCATCGATCGATCGACGATTGGGTTTCTTCAAAAAAGGAGGAGCAGGTTATTCTATGCCCCAACGCTTGGCGATTTTCACGAGGATGAAGATTACGAAGGCCACGATGATGAAGGTTATCAACGCCACCAGGAAGTCTCCCACGCCGAACTGCTGGCTGCCAACTGGAACACTGTAGGTAGATAGATTTCCAAGACCAGGCATACCAAGGCCAATTATCGGCATAATCAAGTCTTTGACAAGCGCATTCACAAGGGCACCTAAGTAAACGCCCATGATGAAGGCAACGGCGAGGCCCATGACCTTGTACTTGGAGAGGAAGTCCATGAACTCTGCCCACATGCCCTTGGGAGGCGGTGGTGGCGGAGGCGCAGGCTTGGGTGTAAGCAACTCCCTGATTCGCTTCAGCTCCTCCAACATATCGCTTTCCCTGGACATCCTCCATCACTTTCTCCTTCTTCGACAGAAGCCTAAAGTTGCTTATTTAACGCTTACGGGCATTTTTGCCGTCTCTTCGATCAAATCCAAGACCGACCTAGCCTTGTTCGGGAGGTCCTCGACCCACAAGAACTTAGCGGAGATCGGGGCGTCCGCTACATAGACCTTCACCGGGCCCCGTAGAGAACGCTGTATAGGGGGAATGTGCTAATCGAGATGCGGTTCACAGGATGTGTGGGGACGCTACGTCTGCGCCCTGATGATCCATGTCTGGTTGTGGAGAGGAGCCTCATCGCTGCTGTTTCCATCTCCGTAGATCTTGAGGTTCAAGACCATGACCCCGTGGCTCGGCCTGGTCAGTGAAATGGAGTAGCCAAAAGTTCGACCTGGCGGTACGGTTACGCTCGATCTATCGATCTTTGTCTCCGTGCCGGTTGTGTTGTACGTCACAATGTACATGTAGCTAGCATAGTCTTTGCCGGTATTCCTTAGGTCAAAGTATAGCGCTGGTCTACTGCCTGACTCGATGAGGCCTGCTTCGATAACCTTGACCTCCATGGAGGAGCTTGCCTGTCTCTCAAGCGAGTAGGCTACCGATACCACCAGGGCCAGCATGATCAGGTGCAGTGGGATCCCAACTTTTCCTGAGTGCCTACGGACGACCATTGACACGAGTCGACACCCCTACGCGTGAATGCCTCCTCAGGAAGATCGATCGATCGATGCCACGATGGGCAAGTTCGATCTCATCTTCATCCTTAAGGTTAAGGACGTAGGAGAGTTGGAGGCGTTTGAACTCGAATCGATCGATCGCGATGCCTCCTGAAGTGAAGGTAGGTGGCCGCAACCGGTGCCGCCAGGACGAGTAGACCAAGTGGGAATTCGGGTGCACCACCGGTCATGGTGTACGATGCGTAGCTGGTGCCTAATGGGGCTCTATCCTTCTTCGTCCCCTCACCGGGGTCTGGGTAGCCTGTATCTGAGCCGGAGTAGGTGTAGCCGGCGATATTCGTCACTTCGCTTCCAGACGCGCCGAGTTCAGTTAGGCGGCTCTTCTTCACCTCCAGCTTCACCACGCCTAGGCTGTCCGGCGCGGTGTTCGTAAGCTTCGCCGCTATGTCGCCGTCTGCCGACTGGAAACGGGTGCCCGAGGTTATAGGCCCGGATTCATCGTGAGCTTCAGCCTGGACCCATGATCCGCCGGAGTAGTAGAAGAGGCGGAGTTTTCCCGCCGAGGATCCTGTGGCTACAAAGAGCATTGCAAAGTTCACGGTCCCGACCGTGAAGTTGATCTCCCACTTGTCGCCCGCTGTCATGCTGGATGTTACGAGTCCGCCGATCCTTATCCCGAAGGCGAGGCTGTCCGAGTCATCGCCAGCCATGAGACCATCTCTGCGCGGCATGGGTGAACTGTATCCGACAATATCCAACGGGTTGTTCATGTAAGTAACAGTGAGGTATGGACGATTCGTTCCCAAATCAAAGGTCACGTATTGAATTCCGCTAAATCCGGTGTCGGGGCTGACTATCCAACCGTAGTTCGTGGAGGACGTCTTGACAAAGCTTTGAACAGCGGGGGTAATCCCGATAACCGGCGAACTTCCCACCCACGAACACCATTTTGGGGTAGTGTCCACCAAAACATATTGGTCGTCGTCGGTATCGATGAAGTCTCCG
>Ga0315306_10001115_pt1 | contig 12931 bp, 15 predicted proteins | sample TDP1_MG_FD_203803 | JGI IMG/M metagenome (GOLD analysis project Ga0315306, IMG submission 203803) | Freshwater sediment microbial communities from Lake Towuti, South Sulawesi, Indonesia - TDP1 | ecosystem: Environmental > Aquatic > Freshwater > Lake > Sediment | place: Indonesia: South Sulawesi... | reverse complement strand
ATCATGACTGATCTCATGGCTTCCTCTAGGGTGACGACCCTTTGTAGGTGCGCGTAGGGGTTCATGGCCCCGTACATGTGGTTCTTGACCGAAACCATGGAGAGTTGCTCCCTTGTCGTGCCGAACTCGTCCATGTGAGCCGTGGCCATGAGGGCGTAGAAGCCCGGAAACGTGATGCCGAAGGGGTACTCCCAGCGAGTGTCTCCAGCTCGAGCCATGAGCTCTGTGGCCATCGGCGTGCCCACGTGCGTCATGGTTTCAGCCCCGATCACGAGAACAACCTCCGCGAGACCGGCCTTTATGAGCGACCATCCAGTTCTGATTCCTGCGCTTCCGGTGGCACAGGCGGCTTCAACTCTGAAAGCGGGCTTGTTTCCCATCCCCACGTAATCGTGTATCACAGCTGCCGGGGAGCCTTGAGCCGCAAATTCATCGCCCGCGACCCCTATGACTGATGCATCTATGTCGTCAACGCTTATCCCAGCGTCCTCTAGCGCTGGCTCCACAGCCTCGTGAGCCAGTTCCCTGATGGTTGCGTCGGTTCTCTTGCCGAACTTTGCGTGTCCAACGCCAACGATTCCTACTTTCCCGGTCAAGGAAACCTCTCTCCGCAGTCTTAAAAAGAAGGGATGTTGGTTTATTTCCCCTTGAATTGCGGGCTCCTCTTTTCTAATACTGCTTTGATGCCTTCCTTGATATCTTCGGTCTTGACACAAGCTGCGACGGCGTCCGCCATCATTTTGTTTCCCTCCTCCATGCTGATTTCCATGGCCTTAGACACTATCTTCTTAGCTAACCTGACTGCAATGGGAGCTTTTGTTGCTATTGTTCCAGCGGTCCACATCACGGTTGAGCTCAGTTCATCTGGAGGGACCACCTTGTTAACTAGTCCTATTCTCTCAGCTTCTTTTGCGTCGATTTGTCCTCCGGTGAGAAGTAGCTCCGTGGCTTTGCCTCTCCCTATGATCTTAGCTAGTCGGACGCATCCGCCCCATGCTGACAACAAGCCGAGGCCAACTTCTGTGTGTCCAAGCCTAGCATTTTCTGACGCGATTCGTATATCGCACGCCAGAGCCAGTTCTAGCCCGCCGCCTAAAGCGTATCCATTAATAGATGCAATGACCGGCTTCTCGAAATTCTCGATTTTGTTAAATACCTTTTGCCCAGACTCGACAAAGGATCTTGCGCTGACTTCGTCCAGTTTTTCAGCTAACTCTCTTGCTTCTTTAAGATCGGCTCCTGCACTAAATGCTCTGCCGGCTCCGGTGATCACCACGACTCTGGTCTTTTCATCCTTCCTTATCTCTTCCAGCAGGTCGTCAAGCTCCTTCAGGAGTTCCATGCTCAACGCGTTTAACGTCTCGGGTCGGTTTAGCGTGATGACCCCTATGTTTTCCTCCTCTGGAGCTAGGAAACTAGCTTCTTTAGAATATGTTAAGGTCTTATACTGCATGCTTTTCACCTCACCAATCTTTGTTTCAGTACTCATAAAATCCTTTTCTAGTTTTCATGCCGAGACGCCCAGCCTTCACCATCTCCTCTAACACTGATGGAGGCTTATACTTCTCTCCCAACGCCTCGTAGATGGTTTTGGCCACCTCCAAAGCGACGTCTAGTCCCACGAAGTCGGCGAGCCTAAAGGGTCCCATAGGCCAGTTAAGGCCCAGCCTTACCGCCTTGTCAATGTCCTCAGCGGAGGCTATCCCCTCTTGCAGGAGCGAAAGGGCTTCGCCGAGGGCGGCTGTTAGCACCCTGTTGACGATGAAACCGGGCGTGTCCCTTGCTGTGACCGTCTCTCTGCCTAGGGAAACCGCAAAGTCGATGGCGATTCTCCGCGTCTCTTCGGACGTTTGTTTTCCCATCACCACTTCCACAAGTTTCATTGCGTACGCTGGGTTGAAGAAGTGGAGGCCGATGACCTTGTCGGGTCGCTTGGTTGCCGAGGCCATTTCAGTTATGCTTAAGGCTGATGTGTTTGAGGACAGTATAGTATGGGGAGGACACGCTTCGTCGAGTTGTCTGAACACCTCTTTCTTGACGACCATGTCCTCGTACACTGCCTCGATCACGATGTCCGCTTCTTTCGCCGCTTCAGCGAGGTCTGTGGTGCCCTTGACCCTCCTCATGGTTTCTTCAGCCTCCTTTGGCGTCAGTTTCCCTCGGTTCACTCCATCAGCGATCATCTCCCTGATTCTTTTCATTCCCCGTTTGAGGAGGTCCTCGTTCACCTCCCTGACTGAAACATCGTAGCCCGTCCAGGCGCAGAGGTAGGCTATGCTGGATCCCATGGTTCCCGCTCCAATTACGGCTACCCTCTTTATTTTCAAACCTTAAACCTCCAGCATAACGGTGGTGATCAGTCTTCCGAGGGCGAACCCCTCATGCCCGGCGCCGATCAGCACGAGTTCCCAACTTTTTATGACGTCTCCTATGGGTCTTCTTCCCGTGAAAACATCGGAGATCAGCTTTGAAGAGCCCCTGAAGGTGAGGTCTGGAGCCGGATATTCCCCCTCATGAACCTTCATCTTTCCGTCTGTGACCACCAGATAGAACCTTTCCGTGTCGGTTTCGAACTGGATGACCTTGCCATCGTATTGTCCAGTCCAGTCTCTCATGATCCTCGTTCCCTCGCTGCTTCTGTTCGCCTTCATCGCAACCGCCTCAAAAAACCTCTTCACGCTGATGTTCACTCCACTTGAACCCCCTCAACCCAAGCCCTAACCGCCTCTAGAGCGGCTTTTTCCACGTTGGAGGCCGAGATGTTGCCGAACTTTTTCCTCACCGCATCGAGGAACCTCTGGTAGAAGTCGTGGTCCATTAACAGGTAGACTCTCCCCTTTCTGTTCTCCACCAGCGACTGTGCAATGTACTTCGTGAACTTGAAGGACTCGTGTTCGATGTCCTCTAGGCTCAGCACCGGATAGCCGAGCCACTCCCCGCTGGGAGCCCTCCTGTACTTCTCCGCCACTCATCTCACCCCCATTTTAGATAGGTCCTCACCCCTCAGCTTCACGAGGCCGGTGAGGAAGGGCCACTGAACCACGAACCTCAAGCCGTCACCCTCCGTCCATCTTCCGACGTAGATGCGTCCTCCCTCCAGTCTGGCGAACTCGGAGAGGACGATTTCGCAAGATTTTTCCAAGGGGAGATTGCAGTCTCGGGCCATCTCGCTTAGTTTTTCCTTGATTTCGGGGCTTAATGCTATGTTTACTTCCATTTTTTCTTCCCCTCCCTAAACGCTATCCTCTTGTAGGGGTTTCCCCATCTCTCGCTGTACATCACCCCCTCCATGGGGAATCTAGAGGGTCCTAGCATCCTCTTCTCCTTGGGAACTCCGATGCATAGAACTCCGACGGGCTCCCACGTTCTTGGGATGCCCAGCCTCTCGCAGATCATCTCTCGATGTCTCGGATCCGAGATGGCTAGGGCCATCCACCCGACGCCATAGCCGAGCGAATGAGCAACCAGCCACATTTGAAGCATCCCCATCGCCACAACCACCGAGCCGAAGAGATGAAGGGAGTAAGGTAGAAAAGCGTCGTGGAAGGATTCTGAGGCACAACCGATGACGATGGTGTCCGCGTATTTTGGGTAGAGGAAAAGGCTTCCGTCTCGAATGTCCTCGAATTCTCCGGGTCTCAATCTGTCTGGGAGGTACCAGAGTCTGCCCTGCGTCAACTCGTAGGGTTGGGCGCCAAAGACCTCGCGAGCCATCTCCATCGACACCTCCGCAATAAAATCCTTCATCTCTTGATCGTCTCGTATCACCACGTATCTCCACATCTGCAGATTTTCCGGGGAAGGAGCATATCTAGCCGCGTCCAAGATCTTCTCAATGTCTTCGTCTGGAATCCGCTCACCCGTAAATTCTCTGATGCTTCTTCTGGTCTTTATCGCTTCTAACAACTCCAAACGTTATCACCATCCCATTCTTAGGAGAAAATATAGGGGCGCTGTTCTTATATCATTAGTTCCGCAGGCTTATTTTGTGGTTTGTAGAGAGAGCCTCGTGTTTATGTGAAAATAGAAGGATTGGAGGCTAGACTTTGCGGGTTATTGACGGTTTGTTTGTAATTGACCGAACCACGCGACGGGTTTGCTAATTGCTTCATTCCCTCTGCTTTGGAATACGCGGTTTGCAGGTGGAATAATGAGAATTTCCTCGCGCCCAGCGGCCGCACTAAAACATTTTGCTGATGTTTCAGGTTTCTGATTTAAATGGGAGTTGTTATTACAATTGACGTTGGAGAGCGTTACGTTTGAAGTTGATTTACGCGGTTATAGATGGCATGGGTGACCTGCCAATCGAAGAATTAGGAAATAAGACTCCTCTTGAAGCTGCTGAGACTCCTAACATGGACTTCCTCGCCAAAACCGGAAAAACAGGACTGATGTATACGGTTGGTAAAGGTATAGCTCCTGAAAGCGACGTAGCCGTCATCTCAATTCTAGGCTACGACCCTTTCAAATACGATGTAAGTAGGGGAGCCCTCGAAGCCCTCGGCGCAGGCTTAACCATGAAGGACGGTGACCTAGCCCTAAGATGCAACTTCGCTACCTTAGGTCTTGGAAACAAGATCATAGATAGAAGGGTGGGAAGAAAACTAACCACAGAAGAAGCCACAGAACTGGCCAAAGCCATAAACGAGCAGATAAAATTAGAATCCTTCCCAGCCACTTTCCAGTTTAAAAACACCCTAAGCCACAGAGGAGCCCTGGTCATAAGAAGCAAGGAAAAAAAACTCTCAGGCAACATCACCAACACAGACCCAGCCTACACCAGAATCAAGGGCATCGGCGTAGCAGAACCCGAAGCAAAAATGATCCTAAAAAAATGCAAACCCTTGGAAAAAACAGAAGAAGCAAAAATTTCAGCAGACCTCGTCAACGAATTCACCCAGAAAAGCATAGCAATTTTAGACGAGCATGAGGTGAACAAAAAGCGCGTCAGAGAAGGAAAACTAAAAGCAAACGTCATCCTCATCAGAGACGCAGGCCACCGCCTGCCAAAATTCCCCCACCTCAACCAGCTATATGGCCTCAGCTTCGTCTGCCTAGCTGACATGCCCGTTGAAAGGGGAATATCCAAACTAGCCGGCATGCACATGGTAGACCTTCCCCCTCCATCCAACAACCTTGAAAAAGACTGTAAACTAAGAGTAGAAAAACTGCTAGAAACCCTTTCCTGCCACGACTGCTTCTACATACACATTAAGGGACCGGATGAACCAGGCCACGACGGAAACTTCAACCTCAAAACTCAACTCATAGCCACCGTTGACAAACACTTCATCGGAAACATGCTACAAAAAATAAACGTAGAAGATCACGTCGTCTGCGTCACAGCAGACCACTCAACACCCTGCAAACTAAGAGCCCACAGCGACGACCCCGTGCCCCTCCTCATATCAGGCAACAAAATCCAAGCCGACGAAGTTCAAAGATTCTCCGAAAGGGAATGCAAAAAGGGAGAATTAGGTGTCTTATCACATGGAACTGAACTCATGCCAAAACTAATCATGTACCTTAAAAGAGGCCAATAGTCTTCGCGCGTTCCCCAGCCGCGGTTCTGAAACAAGGTCCTTAGTAAAAGTTATAGGTTGACAAACTTCAAGGAGAATTCTCTGTGAATTTTATATATTTGTTCTGCTCTAACCAAATTGAGGTTGTTTTATGAAGAGTAAGCCTTGGCTAAATTTTTGGCCTGAAGGAATACCCAAAACTATCAAGTACCCGGAGGTTCCACTCCACGGCCTACTCAGAAGAACGGCGGAGAAGTATCCAAACCAAACCGCGATGATCTTTCAGGACGAAAAGGTCACTTACAGGGAGCTAGATGTGTTCTCCGACAAGTTCGCCGCTGCTCTCAACGAAATGGGAGTGGGAAAAGGCGATAAGGTGGCCCTCTTCCTCCCAAACATTCCACAATTCGTCATCAGCTATTATGGCATCCTCAAGGCCGGAGCGGTCGTCACCGCGATAAGCCCGCTCTTCAAGGAAAGAGAGCTAGAGTATCAGCTCAGCAATTCGGAGGCGGAAACCATCGTGGTTCTCGACTTGCTCTATCCCCTTGTGAAGAAGGCCCGAGACAAAACGAGGCTGAAGAGGATCATCGTAACCAGCATCGGAGAATATCTACCCGCACTGAAGAGGGTTCTAGGCACGCTACTCAAGAAGGTGCCAAAACTAAAGGTGGTCCCGGAGCCCGGGGTTTCCTTCTTCCAAGATCTGCTGGCTGGGTATTCACCTAGGCTACCTAAAGTGGAGATCGCCCCTAAGGAGGACCTTGCAGCCCTGCAGTACACGGGAGGTACGACGGGCATACCAAAGGGGGCCATGCTCACCCACTATAACCTCGTCTCTAATGCGGTGGCTTGCAAGGAGTGGCTCAGAGCGAGGGAGGCGGAAGAGGTGGTCATGACGGTTCTGCCGCTGTTCCACATCTACGGTATGACAACTTCCATGAACGCCCCCATCTATTTCGCTTCGCCCATGGTTCTTCTCCCTCGCTTCGACCCGCCAGAGGTTCTAAAAGCCATCGAAAAACACAGAGTAACAGTGTTTTGCGGGGTTCCCACCATGTACGCTGTGCTGGTGGCTCAACCTGACATCGCCAAATATGACCTTTCATCTGTCCGCTTTTGCATCTCAGGCGCAGCCCCCCTCCCACCCGAGGTTCAAAGGAGGTTCATGGAGCTAACGGGCGGAGTCTTGGTTGAGGGCTACGGCGTCACCGAGTCCTCGCCGGTTACCCACTGCAACCCGCTGGATCGAACGATGAAGACGGTGAAGATAGGGTCCATCGGGTTGCCGTGGCCAGACACAGACGCCAAGATCGTCGACATGGAGACGGGTAAGAAGAAGCTTCGTCCCGGGGAGGTTGGAGAGGTCGTTTTGAAGGGCCCACAGGTCATGAAGGGCTACTGGAAGATGCCCGAAGAGACAGAAGCTGTCCTTAGAAGGGGCTGGCTCTACACGGGTGACATTGGAAGGATGGATGAGGACGGCTACTTCTACATCACTGACAGGAAAAAGGACCTACTCAAGTATAAGGGCTACAGCGTGTATCCACGAGAAGTCGAGGACGTGATCTACGAGCATCCGGCGGTAAAACTGTGCGCCGTCGTGGGCAAGCCAGATCCAGTCGCCGGCGAGATCCCCAAGGCCTTCGTCGTCCTAAAAGAGGGCGCCACAGCCACCGAAGAAGAAATCATGGACTTTGTTAAGGAGAAAATCGCCTCCTACAAGACAGTGAGGGAGGTCGAGTTCAGAAAGGAGCTGCCCATGACCCTCGTAGGTAAAGTGTTAAGGAGGGCCCTCAAGGAAGAGGAGCTCAAGAAGGCAGAAGCAGCCCAAAAGGCGGGGTGAATCCCCCCACCCCTCATTTTTTAACGTCTATAAACCGAGGAGTTTCGCGGCGTTAAGGCCAAGGATGCCGATTTTCTCCTCTTTGGTTAAGTACCGAGACCCTCTCACCTCGGCAACCATCGACCTTATGTCGAGTCCCCTAACAGCCGGATAGTCGGAGTCGAAAAGGACGCGATTCATGCCCATGACCTTTCTGATCTTATCCACAAACCTCTCTTCTGTAACGACGTATGTCGCAGCCGATATGTCAAACCACACGTTCTCGTGATTTTTACCCAATTTGAGGGCTTCATCTAACCATATTCCAGGCGACCTAGCACTATAGCATCCCATATGAGCCAAGACTACAGGGACCCCTTCGAAATCTTGGATCAGCGATTTTGGGTGCCTCGGGTTTGCGTCCTCTGAAAACTCTGGATACTCCCACACGAGGGGGTCGCAACCCGTGTGGCACACGATGATCTTTCCGTTTCGCTTGCAATACTCAAAGACTTTCTTCAAATTTTTGCGAACCTTGACGGAGTTGAAGAACTGAAGCGTTGGAATAAGCTTGATCCCGCTTAGTCCAAGCCTGTCGATCTCCCTTATTTTCTCCTCCACATACTTGTGGCTCTTGGATAAATTGATAGATCCGAAGCCCACAAGGTTTTGGGGATGCCTTTTCACCAGGGTTGCGATCAATTCGTTTTCTGTTTTCACCGTATGAAGGAGCCCTTTCATTTCTTCTATAACTCGAGGAGCATCCCACACATAGAGGTCTAAACACCGCTGAAAAATCATGTTGCGTATCTCGGGTCGGTCGAGATCCTTGGGATCCATGTCCAATGCCAGCAAAACGCCGAGGTCAACCTTAGCCCTCCTCAACTCGTTTAACAACTCCTCCTCAGTGGTCAACGTGAGCAAGGGATGAAGGTGGACATCTATAATTCTTTCAGACACTTACACAAACGTCCTTTATCATGCTGTATCCTCCTTTTGTTTAGGGTTTCATTTAAATTATTTTAACAAGACGTTAACGCACAGGGATAGAGATAAATTCCGTTTTGGCAAATTCGTCTACATCTGCGTCTGAACAAAAGGCTTTGTCGCCTGCGCCGGTAGTGACAATAAATCGGATGCTGGGGTCTTTATCCGCGTCCTAACAGCCCTAGTCATTTTTTCAATTGTTCTTTCTCTAAAAGCATCTTATTTCCAGGTTTGTTGATCGTTATCCAGGCAATTCCGTCAGCCATCGTCGTCCCAGTCTCGTATCGTTATCTGTAGGCTATCTTTCTATGCCTTACATTGTAGAGAGTAACCGTTTTCTCGTGTTCATTATATAGATGATTCTGTAATCTCCAGTTCTTAGACTCCATTTGTTTGTCAATTCTCCTTTTGAGTTGGGTGTCAAGTTTATGGAACTCTTTTTCAAAGCTTCTTGTAACTTTGAGGCTATATTTGTCCAGATTCTTTTAGCTCCTTGATAAACTCATTGTAGTTTCTTACTCTTCCGGCTTTGACATCTTCTTCAGCCTCTTTGATGGCTTTCATTGTGTTTTTATCTTCCAAAATTTCAAGTGTTTCAATGAGTTCCTCCAGTAAGGTGTTTATTTTTTTTAAAAAAAGCACGATCCTCATCAGTTAAGAGAAGACTCCCTCTAGGCATAACTCCACCAAATCCACATTGTGCCTTTAATATTTTAACATATTTATCTCGAATTAAAGAGAAGGGGTTGGCTCAAACGGCCTTCCTCTTTTTCGGTTTTTTCTTTTGGAGAGGAACCGTTTCAAGGCTTCGGGGAGACGAGACTCTAGAATTCGAATCTTTGCTTAGATGGTCGTCTATGGGGCCCTTGCCTTTTGGACACATTTTCCAGTTTATTCGGCGTGGCCCAGCAACTCTTTAAGAGCCTTCACTTCTTCCCTAAGCGTGGTTACCTCGCTTTCTAACGCGGTGGCCTTGGCCTCAGCCTCCTTCTTAAGCTCCTCTATCTCCGCTAAAAGGCTTGCTCTCTCGGTCTCTAAAGCCCTGATTTTTTCTCGTAAATTCTTCAAAACCTGCACAAGTTCTTCCTCGATGCCTTTAATTCTTTCAGCCATGCTTTTAATGTTTACCTTCTCTTTTCCTATCATGGCTCGGAATCTAGCTCTACAGCCAGGACATTCGAACAGTCCCATCGTGAGCTTCCACCTTTCACCAGTCTTACCGGGTCTTGTAACCATAGACCAGGTCTTATAGGGATTCGTGACCTTGATTTCACACCTCGGGCACTTAGCCAAGCTCAACCCTCAACACTAATTTTAGACGGGCTCTAAAATGCCTTTTTATCAGCGCGCCCTTGTTGGAGAAAATTTTCTATTTCAGACCGTTGGTTACTAAAGCGTCGGGAGCCGTAAGCTGTTGGGATGATTTTGGAATACTGAGCACTTAAATAACTTTCGAACGTTTTCCTTTTAGAGCGTAGCTCAGGTGCGAGATAACGGATGCAAGTGTGTGCTTTGATCATAAGAGGAGAAGTGTATGGGCGCCGCATCGTCGAAAACATCTGTAAGAGGGGATTCGCCCACTGGTTCCGGTGGCTGCACGAATTTGAACCCACCATACCCTCTGATCTCCTAGACTACCCCAAAAAATATCTACCAAGGGAGATGCCGGAATGCGACCTGATATTGTCCCTTGGACTGCCCTCTGACTTGCAGTACACCCTACCCATCATAGCCAGAAGGACAAAGGCCAAAGCAGTCATAGCACCCATCGACGATTCCAGCTGGATTCGCCCAGGATTAAGGGGCCAGATCCAGAGGGAGCTTGCAGAAATGGGCGTGGCATCAGCCTTTCCCAAACCCTTCTGCTCACTGGAGAAAACGGGCAACCCCTACATAGATATGTTTGCGGAGCATTTCGGGCGACCAAAGCTTGAAATAAAGACGGAGGGTGGCATAATTAGGGAAGCTCGAGTTAGACGTGGCGCCCCGTGCGGGTCCACCTGGTTCATTGCAGAGAAGCTGGTTGGGTTGGACGCCTCCTCTCGGCAAAGGCTTCGAGACGAAATAGCGAAGGCCCATCACGTGTACCCCTGCCTCGCCAGCATGACCATGGACCCCGAACTTGGAGACACCATTCTCCATAAGTCTCAGTATCTGATCAGAGAAGCAGTGGAAGAGGCGCTTGGGCTTGAGTCCTCCACTAAGGGGAGCGAGTGACGAGATAAGTCATTTATGGTTCATACGAAAAGTGCCATCACCTGAAAGCTTGACACCACAGCAAGGGAAGCCTTGTACTTCGATATTTTCCTGAAAAAGTGGGCGTTAAAGGGAGATGATGAACATGAGGCGCTCAACGAGTTCCTTGTAGCGGTTTCGAATCGTGACTTCGGTTACCTGGGCGATTTCAGCGATTTCCCTCTGGGTTTTTCTTTCGCCAGTGAGCACGGAGGCGATGTAGCTGGCGGCTGCGGCTATGCCGGTTGGCCCTCTGCCTGAGGTGAGCTTGAGCTCTCGGGCAGTGGTGAGGATCGTGTAAGCTATTTCCTCCACTTTCCCCTGCATGGTGAGTTGGCTAGAGAACTTGGTGACGTATTGGCTGGGTTTTAGGGGTGGGATGAAATAGTCAAGCTCCTTGATGAGGAACCGGTAGCTGCGTCCCACCTCCTTTTTGTTGATGCCTGAGGCTTGGGCGATTTCTTCGAGGGTTCGGGCGAGCCCACACTGTCGGCAAGCCACGTATATGGCGGCGGAAGTCACGCCTTGAATAGACCTTCCTCGAATGAGGTGTTCCTTAACGGCCTTTCGATAGATGACGGAGGCGGTTTCCAGAATGTTCTTTGGCAGGTTGAGGTTGTTGGCTATCTTGGAGATCTCGGATAGAGCGAAGGCAAGGTTTCGCTCGGTGGCGTCGGAGACTCGAATGCGACGCTGCCACTTACGAAGCCGATAAATCTGGGCCCTCTGCCCAGGACTTAGCCTCTTGCCGTAAATGTCGCGATCGTGCCAATCGATCATGGTGGAGAGTCCTTTGTCGTGAATGGTGTAGGTGAGGGGGGCGCCGGCGCGGGCTCTCTTAGCCCGCTGTTCGTCGTCAAAAGCGCGCCATTCCGGCCCTCGATCCGCGAGTTTGGCGGCAATGACAAAACCGCAATTCATGCACACGATTTCGGCGCACTCATAATCTCGCATGAGTCGAGAGCTCCCGCATTCTGGGCACTGCTGAACCTTCAAGGGTTGTGTAGGGGCTTCTTTACTCATCTCCTTCTCTTCCTCACTTTAGGTGAGGGGATGGCGTAAAGAACATGGTTAACGAGACGATGCGCATCCTCTACGTTAGGTTTCACGGCCACGTAGGGAGTGGAGGTGGGTCCAAATATGTCGAAAACGGTTCCAACAGGCTTAAGCTGTTCATCCACAACCTTATCGCCGATTCGCGGAAGGTTTTCCGCTTTAAGAATGATATTTTTGTTAGAGCTTACGTGAAGGACACAGCCAATTCTATGCAAACATTCCCCTCACAAAAGTTAAGGTCTCAAATGAACCCGCGTTATTTAAACTTTTTCCTTAAACAAAACATAAAACTCTAATTTTCGGTCATTTTCCCGTAGAACTGTCAAGGCTGCAACCATCTTATGATGAGGATCAGAGTTGACACGCGACCTAAGAAATAGAATGGCCTCCAGAAGGCGCAGGCCTCTTCTAACTAGTTGACCTTTCTGTTTTCTCTTCAGCAGAATACCTTCTCGCCTCTTAAGGGGTTGACGTAGCTTCTTAGAAAAACCAGTAGGTGAAGCATTGTTGTTTGAAACGTGTCTTCTCCGATCTCGTTAACGTTGGTGTGAACTAAGCAGAAATGGTAACAGAATAATGGCTAACCCACATCTAGCCTTTTGTCCAACCCACCAATCTCTGAAGGAGACCTTTCTTAGGCATTTTAAAGAAGTCTCTGTCAAATTTTGGTTCGAAATCTGGGTAGTCCCCTTTTACCTTCTTGATAGCCTCTTCTAGGGTTTGTTCTTTCGACTTTCCACTCAACAGATCCCTTCTCCTCCATGCATTGTAATAGATTCTGAGTCTATTCTGGACTGACCCCTTCGAGCCCTTAGGTATATTCTCTAACTCCGACTTCACAATCCTCGTCATTTCTTCTCTTTTCATGGTTACCCACTAAATTATTCATATTACTACTACTATATTAAACTACACTCACTTGTTAATGAGAACTCAGAGAAAAACGTTAGCCTCTTTTCCTCTTTGCCGTCCATTTTGCTTTACCATAACTCCTTTTTGACTTTTCTGAGGACTCAGTGAAATTGGTCACTTGACCATAGAGTTGATGCTAGTCGGAGGAGTGAACTCTAATTCAACTATGCGCTGGTGAAGCGAGTGGATATCTTGATCTATAATCCACATCTCTCTTTCATAGTTTTTACTTAGTGGGATAGGCGCTGAAGAATTAAGGGGGTTTCGCCTAGAATCCGCGTGGCCAAATTAGAAGGGAACACAGCATGAGTTTGGTCCTTTACTTTTTCTACGGAGTGTTGGTCATCACCTTGTTCAGGCTGTCTACCCAACTGGTTTTATCCTGGGCTTATAA
>Ga0315306_10001113_pt1 | contig 12948 bp, 13 predicted proteins | sample TDP1_MG_FD_203803 | JGI IMG/M metagenome (GOLD analysis project Ga0315306, IMG submission 203803) | Freshwater sediment microbial communities from Lake Towuti, South Sulawesi, Indonesia - TDP1 | ecosystem: Environmental > Aquatic > Freshwater > Lake > Sediment | place: Indonesia: South Sulawesi... | reverse complement strand
ATTCGAGCTTTATACCTCCTCACCTCTCGGGTTAATTTTGAAATTTGATTAATTATTTGATGAGGCACTTGGCAAATCATGTAGTGGGTTAAGGCGTCCTCGAAGGCCTCTGACCTCTTTTTGAAAACGCCGAGCCTAATCATGTCATCTATTAATCTAGCCATTTCCTGAGAAGTTCTTAAAGATATTACCCCGCTCAAACCCATCACCTCTGTATACAAAGTTTACAACTCTATTTAAATGTTCGCATGGTCCCCACAGGATTCCTCTCTCTGTAGTTTGGCTTTGCCGAAACCAAAAATTATACGATTATAATTTTTGTGTTTCATCAAGAACCCCATTTAGGTTTCTCGCCGTAAATTTCCAGGGATACTATGGCCTCTAGTTTTTTCTTGGGCCTTACAGCGTGGAGAATTCTCGCCCCTAGGTCTAACTTTTCACGTGGGAATCCTAGGGCCATCAGAGCAATGATCTCGAAGTTTTCGGGTAGCTTCAATCTTTCGCGAATGTCTTTTTTGTTGAACATTCCAATCCAGCAGGTTCCTAGCCCAAGCGCCGTTGCCGCTAAGACAACATGTTCAAGGGCTATTGATGTATCTACAACGTGCCAGCGGGGAGAAGCCTTCTTGTCTCCACAAGCGACAATCACTACTGGCGATTCGTCTAGAAATCTTCCGTACCTACAACCCTTAGCAATTCTAGCCCGCTTTTCTTCGTCCCTTACTATTACGAAGTGCCATGGCTGTAAATTTCCAGCTGAAGGCGCCAACCTAGCAGCGTCCAGAACCTTAACGAGGGTCTCATCTGGAACGGGAGTCAGCACATAAGACCTTACAGACCTTCTCTTCCTGAAAGTCTCAAAAACATCCAAGGGCCTTTATTCTCCTATCTTTTTAGTTAATTGAAGGTGTATGTAGGCTAGGCGCATACACGCATGGGTACTCGTTCCACTAATCGTTTAAGGTTTATGGAGCGCCTTTAAAATTCTTTCTTCCAGCTAATGCTTTGAAGTTTATTGCACGCCAGCTTTGCCTACGGAGTTACGCCAAGGAAACACTTAAGCAAAAGAAAAACAATTCAAAACTGTTGAGGGGTGATCCTTTGCGGGCTAAGCTGTATATTTACCCTTATCGCATAGCCGAACGTAAACCCCATCCAATTCTTTGGAGTTTTGACACAGAAGCCCTGAACGAGATTGCCAAAAGATTTGAGAACAAATCGGTTTTCAACGTCGAGATAAAGGAGAAGACCATCACCCTAAGGTTGATTAAGTGAAGAAGCCCTGTCATCAATAATTGTTAGGAGCCTCTCTAAAGCGTTCTTCAGGATTAAAACTTGATTATATAGGTATTTGGGCGTTGATGAGAAGCGGAAATAACCGTAAAAGTAATGAGGTTCATTAAATAAACATGGGATTGGTATGAAGCTTCTGTTTATTACTCCCTTGTTTCCTCCCCAGGTTGGAGGGGCGGCTACCTACTTTAGCTTGATCACTGGAGAACTTAAGCGAAGGGGAGATGTTGAGAAAATTATGGTGTTTTCAACCTATTATGGTGGAGCCCGCCTTTTAGAAAAGGAGGAGAAAATGGAAATTTGGAGAATCCTCCCCCCTACATTATCCGTGGGACCCACCCTTGTTGTAAAGATGACCAGATATGCCACCTTCCTTCTTTCCCTGCTCGTAACAATGATTTATATCGCCTTCCATAAGGTGGATGTGGTTTCCTCGCATACCATTCCCCAATATTCCGGCGGAATCTTTGCAGGAAGACTCCTCGGAGTCCCCGTGGTTGCTGATCTGCAGGACTTGGGCTCTAAACCTGGGCTTTTCAAGCGAAGCGATAGGCTAATCTGTGGCTCAAGGAATACCCTTGATTACGCCTTAAGAAGTGGATACCCTCGAGAGCGCATAGAATTCATACCGTTGCCCTTGGCCCCCTTGGAAAAGGCGGAAAGTGGGTATGTAAAAGAGGTGAAAACAAAATATGGCATCGACTTGAACAAACCGCTAATTTGTTTCCTCGGTGACATCGTCGAGTATAAGGGCGTTTACGAGCTGATTGAAGCCTTTAAAATCTTTAAGGAAAGGCATCCCAACTTTTCGCTCATCCTTATGGGAGAAAACCGAGAGGGAAGAAAATTTACGAACAGGATTAGAAATGCCGAGGAAGTGATTTACCTAGGAGCCCTCCCCCGCGGGGAAGCCCTCGCCGTGGTTCAGGGTTCTGAAGCCCTCGTTTTGCCCTCCAAGTCTGAAGGCCTGCCGTGGGTTTGTCTAGAAGCAATGTCCCTGGGCGTGAAGGTGGTCTGCCCGCCAAAGGTCCCTGAGTTTCAAGAACATTGCCCAGAATTTGTATTAAAGGATGTTAAACCTGAGACCATAGCAGAGAAGATGGAGGATGTCCTGTTGATAAAGGACGTACCGAAATATCTTCTGGAAAGGCATGATGCAAAAAGGGTTGTGGAGAGGCTTTATGAACTCTACAGGTCGATGACCACGCCCACCCGTGGTTAAGGAAGCTTCATTTCGCGAAAGGCCGAAAATTGTGTATCCCATGTTTTGACAAACTCTGGGGCGAGAAAACCGATAAATCCCCTCTTGGCAAGTTGTTGGAGATAGCTTGAAAGCGATATTTCGGCTTCTTGCCTCACCAACTTATACTTATCCGCAAGTTCTTGGGCGATATCTGATACACGGCGTTCCCCGTCACATCTTTCCCAAACAAAACTTCCAATCTTATCCAAGGCCACCCGCCTTTTTTCGGGAAGCTTATAAAATCTTGACCAAAATTGTAACCATTTACCCTTCTTAACAGGAAACACAATTTCAACTACCTCATCCTTAGTTTTCTTATCCCTAGTTTTTTCCCAGGTCAAGATGGGATTTTTCACTGGCTTAAATTGTAAAAAATCATATAAGGATAACTTTGGACCCTTTTTAGGTTTCTTACCTGAACCCGGCATAGACCTTCCCACTCAAACTATTATTGTAAGTTATAAGTTTTTTAAGGTTTTGGAATTGGGTTTCGGTCATTTTAAGCATGGTGTCGTTTGCTTCTTTGGATTTTAGAGGTTTTCCAAATAGGGTTGTTATGGTTTTGTTAAAAGTTTCGATTGGTATGCTTGAGCGAAGTTTGAATAGGGTTGTCAGTAAATCTGCCATTCTACTAAACTTATCAAGGTAGGGCTTTGTTAAGGTTATGGCTGTTAGTGCCCTCGTATGGACAGCTGTGACTAGTCTTAATGGGATGTATCCTAGTTTTGTGTACACTTTTAGTCTCAGTAGTCTCGCCGCCGCATCTATTGTCTTTTTCGATTCTAGCTCCATCATACTGACTGTAACATATGGGACTGTGTAGATGTGAACGTATTTGTATTCCAAGTTTACTCTGTCCTTTCTTTGTGTGAGGTTCGCCCATCCCATGGCTCCTTCTGTGTCTATGAAGAGGGCGAGCCATCTGGCGTTTTCTCGCTTCTCCAGTTCTGGAAGGGCGATGCCTTTGCGCGTTGGTCCTCGATGGGGTTCTTCTGTGTGGATACCTTCTGTAAGGTGTGGGCTAAATTCCCTAGGCTTCACGGGATTAAGAGATATGCCTTCTGCGTTTTGGTGCGCGTGTCTCCTTATCTCCCTTACTCGGTCTGTCCAGTCCTCATACCTCATTCGCTCCTGTCCCCTCGTAACTCTCACCATATCCTCTAGGTGGTGCTCCATGTCCCTCGCATCCCTTTCCAAAAGCTCCCAAAACTTACTCGCGCTAGACATACTCTCTCTCACTAAGGTCTTTCTCCTTCAAATATTGTTCGTATTCAGCGTGCTTAAAGGTTACTCCATAGATTCCATAGTTTGATTTTTTGAATTCCACAACCTTCGTCACACCACGCTTCATCACCGAATTAATCGAAAGTTTCCGCCTCAGGGAAGTCTTAGACGACTGCTGAACTATCAGCCTTCAACCCCTTTTTCTGCCTGCAAATTTGCCAGTTAATAAAATTTTAGTGGCACCTGATCGAGTTCAAAATCTCCTCAAAAACCTCTGAGGGGAAGGTTTCATATTTTTTCTTAGATACGAATTTGATTTCCTTACTTACCGATTTTGATAGACTCAGCGCATAAATCCTGTTAAACTTGGAGCAGTACCATAGGTAGGTGTTATTCTTGCCAAGAATTTGGCTTAACAGCAGGCCCTGCTTGGTGGTGCTCGTGAAAGTTTTGGCCTTGTGCCCATTTATTCTTAAATCCTGGAATTCTCCAATCCGCATCTTCCCCTTGTACCTCTTTTTGAAATCCCGCGAATAATGTTTTTCAAACCATCTCTCAAGATCCTTATATTCACCTTTAAATTTCACATTTGCTGGGCTCCAATATTGGAGGACAACCTCAGTTTTTTCACTGCAAAGTGGATGGGCCTCGATTTTAGATAGTACAAGGGTTATAAAACCTAGCATAAACTTCCTGTTTTCTACTTTAAGGTCTAAGGGTGTTTTAAAGGAGAAATCGAAGAGGGCCCAAGTGTTCCAATTGTTTGAAGGGTGGCATTTAATTGAACTAAGCAGGTTTTCAAGGATTATTTTAGACTTTTCATGTTCATCTGGTTTGAAAGCAAAGAGGCTTACGAAAAATTTCTCCTCCTGGTCACAGTACCACGTCATGCCGTATCCCTCATGCCCCGTCTGATAATGAAAATAGATGGCTTTATGATTAAAGATCTTGGTGTCCCCCTCATTTAGTATTTTAAACTCCTTATCGACTTTTTGAAGTTTATTCACAAAATTTTCAGCGACCGTGTCAATGGAGAAAACCTTCTTCTTTTTCGGCTTTTCCCATTTAAGTTCAAATTTTGAAGAAGGCGAAGTAAAACCCATGAGCCCCTCATCTCGCCCCCCAGATTCCACGACGAAGTCCCAATCCACCGGCACTTGAAGCTCTATGCCTTGCCAACCAATCAGTTTAAGCCCAGGAAGCTTTGCACCCTTCTTCATTTCAGTCCCTTTCAGGATTCTATAAGATGCATTAGTATAAATATTACGCGGAAACTGCCGCAGACTTTGGAAGCACCATTTATTTTAAGGCTTAATTTTCATTCTCCTTTGCCACATGGAGGGCCTCTAGAACAGTAAAATATTAATAGTCAAACCCCAAAATAGGTTAGTGGTGTGAAAATCATGGCATCGGAGGAAAGACGTGAGATTATATTTCCAATGGGCGAGGCGTTCCGCTTTTCCCTTGAGAGCATCCGCAAACGTTTCACCCGGGCCATAATAACGGCCCTCTCAATAGTGCTCGGAATAGCCTTTCTGGTAACTTTGCTAACCATGGCTGCCATCCTGGGAGCTGTTCCCGGGGCTGGGGGCGCAGCCATCGAAGCCTATCAATACTGGATGGTCATAATAGCCCTCCTCGTCTGTGGCGTTGGCATCGTAAACTCCATGCTGATGTCGGTTACGGAGCGGTACAAAGAGATAGGCACCATGAAGTGCCTAGGCGCAACTAGTGGGGTAATCCTTGAAATCTTCCTCATAGAATCAGCGTTGCTGGGCCTACTTGGGGGAGTGATCGGCTCCGTTATAGGATTGACGGCAGCCATTGTAACCTACGGTTTCCAACTTGGCTGGGCAGTTATAGCCGCGGTTTCGGCAGCCACCTACGTGTACAACTTTGGGCTTGCCATCGCTATAGCAGTAGTGTTAAGCATAGTCGCTGCCATGTATCCTGCCCTCTACGCTGCCAGACTGGATCCGGTCGCTGCCTTAAGATATGAGATATAGTCTCAACCATCGTCGCTGTTGAGCGCCTTCGCTTCCCTCACCATAGGGAGCGGCTAATGCAAAGCCCATTACCATAAAGGTACGCAATTTTCTCTCCCCTGCACTTTGCTGGCTCCTTCTTTTATGTAAAATTTGTCAAAAATGACTAAATTTCTCTGGTCTAGAATAGTTTAAATGGGTCCCCTTGGGTCAAAGCTTTTATATTAATAAAATTTAAATGTATAGAGAGCGTTTAATAAAGTGAGAGGTGTAATGTTGTGAAGGAAGCCCCCGCAGTTCAAGTGAAAAACGTTCATAAGAATTATCTGCTCAAAGGTGAAACCATCCAAGCTCTTCGGGGAGTCGATATCGACATTGAACGTGGGGAATACCTTTCCGTTATGGGCCCTAGCGGCAGTGGAAAAACCACCCTATTCAACATAATTGGCGGAATAGACCATCCCACAGAAGGCACAGTCGTCATTGACAACGTGGACCTTTCAGGAATGTCCTCAAAGGAGTTGGCCTGGTTGAGGTGTCGGAAAATCGGGTACATTTTCCAGACCTTTAACCTGATCCCCGTATTGTCCGCCCTCGACAACGTCGCCCTACCCATGATCTTTACCGGTATGCCCCCGGAAGAAAGAATTAAAAAGGCAACCGAACTACTAAACCTCGTCGGCCTCGGTGATCGCCTTGACCACAGGCCTACCCAGCTGAGTGGTGGCCAGCAACAGCGCACGGCCATTGCCCGAGCCCTGGCCAACGACCCCACCATAATATTGGCAGATGAGCCGACGGGAAACCTAGATTTGGCCACCGGTTTCAGCATTGTTCAGCTTCTTTACCGTCTGAAGGTGGAGAAGAGCACTACAGTTATTTGCGCAACCCATGACCTGAAGATGATTGACGTCAGCGACAGGGTCCTCTTCTTGAGGGACGGTTTGATTGAAAGTAGTGAGAAGAGGCGAACTCTCACTTTAACAGCCAAGGAGCTTAAGCTTTAATATTAAGAATCATAAATCTAATACAGGGTGAAGGTATATGTCTGAAAAGGTTCAATGCCCTTGTGGAAGAATCATTGAAAATGCAAGCGAGTATAAGCTGCTATACCTGAAAAAGGAGCTGAGCGAGATAGACGTCCTATGCCCTAATGACACGTGCTACCTTAGGGAACTTGGTTACGTTAAATTTGACATGAAAGGTGAGGAAGCCAAATTCAAAGAGGCTAGCCTCTACCCGCCCTTCGTCACTTGGAACGCGGGGCGGCTGGGATCTGAAAAGGCTGAGAAACTATTGAAAGCCCATCTCCGACAGATCGTAACCAAGGAAATCGATTGGGTGATGATTGCTAAGGTAACACCCACCGCGCCCGCAGCGCCTACAGCATCTGAAACCGAATGAAACATTGCCTAAAAGCCCCACCTTTTATCTTAGTACCTATTCAACGGTCTCTATTAAAGTAGGAAATCTGAAAACTAATCGTTTCACAGGAATTTTGGTCTCAACGCCTTACTGGAGCAAGCGGAAACGCATTTTAGGCAGTATATACACTCTGGGTCGGTGAACTTTTCCCAGGGCAGGTCGAGGATTCGAACCTTCATGGGACACACCTCCACACACGCCCTACATTCCGCCCTTGTACATTTTAACGGATCCCTTTTTAAGCCAAGAAAACTGAATCGGTTCAGCAGGGCCATGAGGGCTCCTTCAGGGCAGAGATACCTGCACCAGCTTCTTTGAATGTAAACCCCCATGGCTAGAACGATCACCATAATTGCTAAGCGAAGCCAAAAAAGTGGTGAAAGGGATAGGATTCCGGTGAGGATGGGTTCTGGAGCCTCCATGACCCTGGAGATGGTGTGACGAATGTCAAGTATGACCCCTGGTAACATCGCGAAAAGCGTGTTGGCGGGGCTTAAGACCTCAAAGGGGGCTGGGGCAAAGGCGCCTAATGCCTTCACATAACTCTTACCGGCCCCTGAGACCAACGATACTGCCAGAGATCCGCTAATAAAAAGGGTTAGTAATAGAATCCCGTGCTTGACTTTGATCATCGTCTCATGGGTCCTTAAGGAAACCTCTGCCTGCTTCTTTTTAATGTATTTTAACAGGTCTTGGATGAAGCCGAAGGGGCAAACCCAACCGCAGAGGGACCTCCCCGTGGCAATGGCTGCCAGAAGAATTGAGGCTAGGGGGAGCCATGGGAAGATTCCGTTGTAGAGCATTAGTTGCAAAGCACCAAAGGCGTCTCCCATAGTTTTTGGGGGAGCACCTAAACTTTGAAGAACAGGGAGGAATAGAGGCCAGGGACCTATACCAAAAATGGCGGCATTAAAGAGCAAGAAGCATAGGAATTGGACGATTCTCCGTGCGTTTTCTAGCCTGAAAACCGCCTGTCTAACCCTTCCCATCCCGACTCACTGCCCTTTTTCGCTTCTTCGCTCCCTTCTTTATCAATTGTGCGCCTCCTAAAGGAATGTGTTACAATGGAAAAGTTTCTTCCTAACCTGTGGCTTAAAAGTTGAAGCTGGTAACTTAAAAAGCTTTCATCATAGGGTGTGGAAGCCCTTTATTAAACTAGACCTCTACACGGAAAAGGAGAAGTGGAACACTACACTCTCTTGAGAAGAGACGCCATAAAAGCCTATTTAAACGACGCAAAAAATAGAGGAGTCCAATTCAGCCACGAAATGCCCCTGTTAATAAAAGAAGAAAAAGGCAAGGCTGGACCCCTCTGGGAGGCAAACATGAAGTACCTAGATGTGATGAATGATTTATGCGAAAAGGCATAGCAACGAAAAGCCAATTTAGAATCCCGATCAGTCATCCTGATCTGGGTGGTATTGGTGACGCAAGAAACTCTTAGCTCAAGACCGGGATTTAGCAAAGATGATTGTTGTCGACCTTCCCAATCGCACGGTATTCTCTCTTTTTGGCGTATTTCCTTCACAATTTAACCTTTCTTCTGGTCTCCAGAATCGAACGCAACCTATTCGATAGGTATTTTGGTTCTGTGGGTATTGGGCAAATTCTGTTGCAGTCTCCGTAGAAGCAGGCCTTCGGGTACAGAGCGCGGTCGGTTCTACGAGTACATAACGAGGCGTCTGTTTTGGCGGGTGTATCTATGAATATCTGGCTCTTGTTGACATTGTCTCTAAGTGTTATTGCTCCCATCGGGCATGTCTTGAGGCAAAGTATGCATTTGTCCCTCAGGCATATGGGCTTGGCGATTAGCGGGTCTGGCACCAGCTCTGCCTCGGTTATGATGGAGTTAAAGCGTTGCCTCGGCCCAAATTCCTTCGTGAGGACGATGTTATTGTATCCGAATTCTCCGAGGCCAGCTCTCGTAGCCGCATGGCGGTGTGATAACGGGCCAAAAGTGTATCTGAACGGGGAGTACAACTCGGCCCACTGTCGAGATGGCCCTTCCCAGATTTCTCTTTCAGTCATTCCCGGCATTTGGGGGTGCATCCCTGTGGTTGGGAAAAACATTGTTCTATAGCCCTTTCTTTGTAGGTATTGACCTACAACTTGGGCGATGTGTTCGAGCATAAAATCCTGCGTCCTGTGCCCCGTCACGTTGTAGAGAACTTCAAGGTAACGATGTTTAACATCCGGGGGAACCATTTCTACATCTTTGTCCACTAAGGCAGCGGGCGCCTCCATAACCGCATCCAATATTGGCTGGGCAATGGAGATAACTGATCTGGCGTTAGATATGAAGTCTCGGGGATCATGGCCACGCGGCGCGCGGTCAAAGAGAGGCGGTATCGGATCAAAACGCTCAATAGGAGCCACTCCCACGAGGATAGCCCCCTCCTGTTTCGCCAATTTCTTTACGGCTTGCGTAAGCTTCTCAACATCATTTTTTGTAGTCATATTTATTTCCGCCAATCTAAATTGTATCATGCTATCACGCAGGGATGTTTAAAATTTGCGGTTTCAAGAGGAAAAGTGATCGAATACTTTGTTGAGCCTGAATTACACTTGAGTCCATTCGAAGCATTACAAGTTTGATTATTGTCCTCTGGTACGAATATAAATTGGGCATATTCAAGTTCTGGCTGGGCAATTACTAAGATTTAGAAACAATAAAACGGGCTCAGAACCACAATCAATACAAAAATGACTCCTACTATACCCCTCAATCACTCTTCTGATGCTAAAGGTGGCCGGATTTGACACCATAGACTTAAGCGCTTATTCACGCAGTTTAATTATGTACAGGTGAGGATATCGATCAGTTTCACCTGCGTATATTGTTCCGTCAAGACCAATAGCTGTGGAATGAATTACATAAGCCCTCTTTCTCGTTCCGGCCCATGTGCCTCTCGTAGAATCTTCAACAAGCCCTAAGTCAGTTACCTTGTCAGTGTCAGGATCGTAGACAAATAAGTGAGTATTTCCTATTCCTCCAGTATGCACGTCTCCTTGGAAGCCATAGATCTTTCCACGCGCCACTTCAACCCCGCATGTACGCTTTCCGCCAGGTGGGCTCCCTAGGTTTCTTATCTTCTCAGTTTCAGGGTCGAAAGAGAAGAAGTGTCCATCTCGGGTTCCGCCATAGATGGTACCGTCGTCGGCTAGAGCTCCCGCGTCGAGGACACCTTTCCCGGGAAGCTTAATGTCTGTTTCAATAATCTTATCCTTGTCAGGGTCGTACTTGAATAATGCACCTGCTCCATAAGAGCCGTATACATTTCCTAACTTGTCGCGTACTAAGTCATGACAAATGAACTCTCCTAAACTCCCCCGTATTTGTCCCTTTACAGAGATTATGCCATCAGGAATTTCAAAGATAAAGAGGAAGTTCATTGGATATGTGAAACAATAGAATTTCTCTCCCTTAGGATCAATAGTTGCGGCGAAACCAAATTCGTGAGGCACCGGAACACCAAAGTCTTTGATTTCTCGAGTCTTTGGGTCGTAGCTAATCATGTGACCCCCATCAATGACTTCATAGCTGTAAAGAGCGTATGATGGACCATGAAGCGCTGAAGTGCAGCCGTAAATTTTGCCGTCACATCCAATCTCTAAGGCATGATGCCCAAGCTTAACGTTATTCTTATCCGGCTGATCTTTAGGGGTAACATCATCTATTAAGATGACGCCACAGTCCCTGACGGTATCCGTGTAAGGGTCATACTTTAAGAGCAAGTGTCCACTTCCAGATGGATTGGTTAACCCGCCATAGATTATTCCTTCCTTCGTAATAACCATACCGACCACAGAGTCTGCTCCCGGTACTATGTCGTCTATGATCAAGGTTCTTACATCAAACTTCTTAGCCATAGAATTTCCCTTTATGAGATTTTTTATAAAAAGCTTTTTATGTTCTACTGATTTTCGATCTAAGGTTTCCAGCTTGCAGGCGTTAATCCTTTGCCTCAATTTAGATTTTCTAGGTATACCTTGTCCCTATCCAACAAAATCAGCCTCTAATTCTAAGGTAGATACTTCTTCGGAAATTTTGCAACAACTGTATAGTTAGGGTCAACTACGTTTCCGATACGGCATGTGCCAACTTGGGTCAAGATTTGAAGAGCCTCCCATCTATCAAAGCCGTAATCGGCTACTAGCCAATTTATCAACTCCACATGGGCAATCTTGAAAGCCTCCATCAAAGGCCTTGAGCTGCCCGCAACCATGATAAATTTGTCATCCTCTAACCTAGGCCACTCTATCATCTTACCTTTTATCACATTTACTTCAAGGTTAACCTCAGCAGAGGTTTCTAAAGCGGTTCCACAGAGTTCTCCATCACCTTGAACAGCGTGGACGTCACCAAAAGCGAGGTAAGCTCCCTTCACAAAGACAGGGAAGTATATGGTTATTCCTTCCTTTGTCTCCACGCAGTCCATGTTACCACCATACTCACCCGGGGTGAGAGAAGTTTCGATGCGCCCATATCGAGGTGCTACGCCAATTGATCCTATGAAGGGACGGAGTGGTACCTCTATCTTGCCCAATTTACTCTTCTCAAGATTCAAGTTAGCCACTTTCCTCCCGAGGTCCAGCGTCCAAGGAAAATACCGCGCATCCAAAGGCTCATTGAGGAGGAGTCGTTTACCCGGTCCTTCTTCTGTTAAGGAACCGAAGTTTGGATTAATTCGCGACCAAGCGGTGTCTCGGTTCAGGGTTATCTTTTTGATCTTAACAATTAAGGTGGCTCCTAATTCCGCATCTTCAACGTAGAAAGGTCCAACGAGAGGATTAGTGGGGTAATACTCTGTATCTTCACTTTGTTGCCTCATCCCGTCGGGAATCGGGTTACCTTTTGAATCGTAGCCTCGAGCATCAACTGTATCCGTTATAAGCGTGTCCCCAGGCTTAAGCCTCAATGCAGGTTCGTGAGGGCCGAAGGTGTAATAATACTTAGATGGCTTAAATTTGTGTTCCATTTTAATACCTCCTTTCCAATGTATCCCAACATCATTTTTACCTTATTTCCTATTTCCTCTTTTCCTCTACGTTGCAAACCAAATGAACCTGCCTTTAGAAATAATTTGTAACACAGTGCCTTTCCCATGTTCAGAGGAGTCGCCGAGGCGGTGAATTCAAGGGCAAAACACACATCTGTCAAAATCAGTGGCAATAAATGCATAGATGCCATAGAGATTCCATAGACGCAATGTTTGGTCTGCAGCAACTTTGGAAGCGACTATACGTGTTTTTATTTTCGACTCTCACCATGCGGCATGAAGTAGCCGTAGCCAGTTTCCATGCATTATCCACCTTATGTCTTCCTCTCCATATCCTCTCTTTACTAATATGTTTGGAATCTTCTGCAAGTCGGCAATCGTGTCCAAATCATGAGGACATTGCTCTTTACCGTAACCACCATCTAAATCGCTTCCAATGGCTACATGGCGGCTATTCCCAGCCAACCGACACACGTAGTCTATATGATCCGTTACAGCTTCCAAACTGACTACAGTATTCGGTGTCTTTCCCTTAACCCATCCGGGATAAATCATCCAAGCGTCTAAGGCCGCCCCAATTACCGCATCCCGTTTAATTAAAGCTCGGATCTGCTCATCTGAGAACTGTCTGTCTCCTGGAACTAATGTTCGACAGTTGTTGTGGCTGGCGATGAGAGGCCCATTGAAGATGTCCAATGCCTCCCAGAAGCTCTCTTCAGACAGATGAGTAACATCCAAAATCATGCCTATAGAGTACATTCTCTCTAACAGTTTACGT
>Ga0315306_10001112_pt1 | contig 12950 bp, 14 predicted proteins | sample TDP1_MG_FD_203803 | JGI IMG/M metagenome (GOLD analysis project Ga0315306, IMG submission 203803) | Freshwater sediment microbial communities from Lake Towuti, South Sulawesi, Indonesia - TDP1 | ecosystem: Environmental > Aquatic > Freshwater > Lake > Sediment | place: Indonesia: South Sulawesi... | reverse complement strand
TTTGTTGCACGCGACTTTGTCATAAGCTGAGGTGTCTATGAGTGGGCTCTGTTGAAGTGCAGGTTTTGAAGGGCTTTGGCCGCGAGTCTCAGCTGAGGCGGAAGTGGAACAAGCTCTGGGCTGAGATAGGCGAGCGCATCCAACGTTTGCCAAGGAGAGAACAAGACATCATACTTGAGGATTTCCACACCGCCATCGAGAGCCGAATCATGGTCATGGAGAGGATTAACAATGCGAACCGAAACCGTTGAAATAGACGACAGCTTCGGAAAAGAGTACGCTGGAAGATACGTTTTCCAAGAGATTACCTGGGCAAGGCGTAGTCGGATAATCCAAAAACACACGAGGTATCATTCAGTCACGGGGCAAGTCATTAACAGCGACTTCGTGGCCATACAGGCAGAGAACATATGGGCTAGCCTGAAGGAGCAGCCGCCAAGCAAGCCTATCACGCTTGAACGATTGCTCAGCGAGGAAGAAGGCGTTCCAATCGAGTTGGGCGAGTTGTTCTCGAAAATCGCGAACAGGCTCTGCGGCGTAACCCCTGAAGAGCAGCGTTTTTTATCCGAGCCATCCGAAGGCAAAAGCCTCATCCAACGCTCACAGAGTTCCGAATCTGCAAAGAGTTCAGTTGGACACCGCTCGAACTCGCAAGGCAACCCGCCAAAACCATCGAAGAGTTCATCGTGATTCTCAACGAGGTTGACCGTCGAACAGAGGAGGAAATTGGCAAAGCCAAAAGGGAGGCGCGTCATCGTGTCGGTTGAAATGCAAATAGATGTACATGGTATTCGAGAGTTGCAGCGCAAACTCGACCGCTTAGACCAAAATGTGCGCGGTTACGTTGATGACGTCCTCAGCTTCGAGGCTGAAGCCATACGGCTGCGGGCTCAGAGCTTGGCTCCTAAACGCACTGGTTATTTGGCGAGCACAATGTTTGCGGAGAGAGTTGGGGAATGGGCGTTTAGACTCGGCGCCAGAGCACCCTACGCCTTTTTTGTGGAGTTTGGGACCCGCTTCGTGCATGCTCGGCGTTTTCTCAGTCGAGCCTTAGAATTGAGTATGCTCGGGCTTGTTCAGCATGTTAACCGAGCCATACACGAAGCCATTGAGGAGGCGGGTGAAAGCTGAGCTTCCACGAGATAAGCGTCGCTGTGAGAGCGGAGAACCGTGCCAGCTATGCCTTTCGCTCCATCGCCATGGACGCCGTGCATTTAGCCTACTCTTTTGGCGCTTTGGATTCTCAAACCGGACGCATGGTCACGGGAATAATGACAGCCGTGCATCTTTTCACCTCTCTTAGGGCAGTTTTGGGAACAACTTCAGTAGCTCAAATAGCACACACTATCGCCACAAACGCTGCAGCTATGGCAACATGGGTTTTGAACGCTGCCCTAGCCATGAAAATCGCCTTGCTCACGCTCGGCGTCGGCTTGATCGTTGCGACAGCTGCCTACATGAGTTGGCTGGCGACCACAACGCGTGATGCTGCGGCTGCTCAAGCCGAGTACAACGCGGAAGTGGTGAGGGCGCCCTCACGGTCGATTAGGCGGGCCGGCGAGGAGGAGTATTACCGTCGAGGTGTGGAGTATTGAGCGTGGGCTTGCCTATTTGCGCTGTTGTTTTTGGCGCTGTGACACCTCCTCAAGCCGACGTTGTGGAGTTGAGGGTTCATTTGGGCTGCACTGACGAGGTCAGCAGTTTTGAGTGTTTGCTGCAGAACTTTGACAAAAAGTACAGTCCGGGGGGAACCTATCCTATCAATGTGAGTGATGATGGAAGCGTAAGCATTGGCAGGGGCGCAAACTGCCCAACTCTCGCAACAATCACCGTTGAAGAGATTAAGGCGCTCTCTGATTCCCGTGGTGAAAACTATCTGCGTGTCTTGGGCCGTTGCTGGGGAGAACGCCTCTTTCGCCGAGTCGTCACCAAAACGTATGAGAATCAAAAAGGTGAAGCCATTGTTAAAGATGTCATCGACTACTTTGTTGGTTTAAGCCATGTGCGCGACTCAACTGAGCTGGTCGAGAACACAGACACTACGTACACAAAGCTGGAATATGAGAACACGCCTGTTTTTGACATTCTCAAGTTTATTGCTAAGACAGCTGACAAGGCTGGAGTCATAGGCTTCGACTTCCGAGTGGCGCCTGATGGCAAATTCGAGTTTTTTCAACGCAATAGTAAAACTTGTTCTGTTAGCTTATCCGAACGATTAGATGTTAGTGAATATCGGAAAAGCATTTTCCGCAAGCGAGACAAGATTTTTATTTATGGCGCAGCTGAGAAAAAATATCCAAGCAATGGTGACGCTTGGACTGAAACCCTGGATATTGACTCAACACCTCCAAATGATTGGGTGAGTGGAACAGGCACGGGAAGCGTGTCTCTTGACAGCGTGACCAAGGCTGTGGGTTCATACTCGATTAAGCATACTACGAACACGGCTGATATTTATGGTCAGCTTCGATTAATTGTTCCCTCTGGCTGGCAGCCAGACCTCAATAAGTATCCATCCTTACAGTTTCAGATCAGGCGTGAATCAGCCTTTAGTGGACAAGTCACATTGCGTTTGAAAGATAATGCTGGCAAGTTTGCAGTCAAGGAGTTTCAGATTAACCCTGACAAGTGGTATCTTCAGAAATTCAACGTTGGCAAGAAATACGAGAATGAGTGGGGACAAGTCGACTCGGCCTTCAACTGGGCGATCATTAACGAGATCATGTGGGACATGTGGTTTAGCGGCAGCGGCACAGGCAGCTTCTGGGTCGACAATCTGTTCTTCAACAGTGCGCGTTGGAGCGCTGCCTACGGTTCAGGTTCACGTGAACTGGCTGAAACCGATGAGGAGCTCCACAGTGACAACGAATGCTTGCTTCGAGCCAAAGCGCTTTACAATAATCTCAGCGACCCAGCCGAGTACATTAGGGTTGCAAGCGATGTCATCGACTATGGCAACACGCCAATTCTTGCAGGTGACAGAATCTGGGTTACTTTGCCAAACGAAAACGTGGATGGCTACTATCGAGTCGTCAGCGTCGAATACCGCTTGATCGCCGAGACTCAAACTCTGGAAACAACATTGGAACTTGGCAAGGAACCAACAATTCTCGCTGACTACCTCTACGCCTTGAAAAGCAAGACTGGAAGTCTGGCTCGTTACAAAATTGGAAGGATTTAACCGTGAATAGGAGTAGGCGAACGGTTGTTGAGGTTCGCGACGACCTGCACAGAGAGATTAGAAAATTGGCTTTGCTAAACGACTTGCGAATATACGAGTTGACAAACGCAATCATCGAAGAATGCTTGAAAGACCAAGAACGGGTTAAGGCGTTGATCAAGAGGTTGAGGCTTTAATTTTTAATTCAGCTTGAACATCCTTCACTTAGCAGTAGCTCTGCAGAAGAACTGAAAAGGAAGAGAGAAAACTGAAAGTCGACAGCGTGTACCGCGCTCGATTTGTATTACCAACCGTGCTTAATCGTTGACGGTGGAGTCGCTTCCTTTTTTCGCTTTTCGTGTTCCTTAACGCCCTCAAACCTATTGACTTTAACGACACCTCTTTCCATGGCAACCCAGTATCTGTTATTTAGATTTCGATGGTAAACAAATTTGTTTACTAATCTCTTCAGTTCTTGTAAGGATAATTCTTCTGAATCTACCAACAACTTGTTGCCTCTTGAAGTAACATCAACTTTGAGGCTTGAGCGCAAGAAACTAGAGAGGGATTCTGCTTCATTCTGCAATTCAGCCAAGTCCACTTCTAACTTTCTTCGCCGCCTAAAGAACGTGGCGCTCAGCCTCTCGGTGACATGAGTTACTCCAGCTTAAAAAAGTGTGTATATGCCCGCTCGAGCGATTTCTCGGAAGACTTTCATCGTGCATGCGTACATGATATACGTGCGATAAACCCACTGACTTTTTGACGAACGTTCATACTTTTATCTGCATTTTCTTCATGATTTCCTTTTCCTCCATGTCTTTCTGCTTTGCCATGGGTATCAACTCGTTCAATTTGCCAACGAGTCTCTTTGATTCATCTGGCTTAAGAGGAATGGCGATGTCTTTGTGACTGGGAATGGCAATTTTGGTGGCGCCATTTTTGTCAATGGTTACGGACTCTATGTCCTTTAGCCACATGTCAAGCGGAACAACTACTTGGAAGATAAAGCCGAAGCTCTTTTTGGCAGCCTGATCTGATTCCAAGAGATCTTCCAGTTTTTTCTTTGCACCTTCTTTTAGGTCTACCTCCAGCACGTACTCGTGGAGTTTAACCACAAAGTTGGGTTTATCGAACATTAGAATCACATCTTTCTTTTTTACCATTTTGCCCACAAGCTTGATCCATTCTATTTTGTTTTTTCAAAAATAAGGCTTGTGGAGTATAGGAGGCAAATGCACGCGCAATATTCTATGATTATTTGGCTCCGCGTATACCTGAGGAAGTTTGCTTTTGACAAAATGATAGAGTTAGAAGTTCCTGAAAGCACAACTGATTTCATTGAGGGTCGTGTGCCTACACGGATCGGAGCTAAACACTACTTGGCTTTAGCCAGACAGAGCAGCAAATATCATCAACGCTACGCACAATACATTGAGAGACTGAGAAACCACGCCTTACGAAGGCGAAGCCATTAGCCTTCGTAAACCACATGTGCGCGCATGGGCTTCTTCGAGCTCGATGTGTGGGCGAAGTGCATTAAGTATTTTAAGGAGATGTTCCGTATTCATAAATAGCGCGCGCTTGCTTTATGAATTGGGGGTTTCATCTGCCAGGCACAAAGGCGGAGAAAGGAGGCTTGTGGCGCGTGCATCAACCCCCAACGATAGTGATGGTAGCAGAAATATTTAGGCTTGTTTGCACGAGGTATCCTTCACACCCTTTAGTAGACTAAACCACTGGAAAAGTCGTTGTCATAAACATAGGCTTGCACGCGCAAATTGGACTTGAACTAATTATTACTGAGACACAATCCTAATTGGTTTTTGAGAATCTTTTGTTTAAAAGGAACCATGCCCGAATGAAGTCTGTTGACGACGGCTCAGTTTCGTTGGTCCTGTTGCTGATGGCCGCTTCTTCGCTTTTTTCAATGATTGGCAGTTATGCTATCACCTAGAGGGAAATTAAGGGCTTGTCTGGAAAAATAAAACCTTGCATATGAGACTTAGCGATTGCGTTCATCTTTTTGGTAGCGCTCTTGTATTTTTTCTGCAAGTTTGCTATCTTCAAGTATGAAGGGACCTTCGTAGCCGCAGTCCAGGCATTTCCAGATTGAAGGGCGATAGAAGACAAGAAAATTGATGTTTGTAGAACCGCATTTTGGACAGAACTTCGTCCTCCTCAAGATTCTCTCGTGTTTCTTCGCTGTCTCGATTGATTTCTTGAGATCCCACTTCTGTTCCAGCAGGTTGCCAAACTCCTTGAATTTGAAGTCTTTAGCTTGTTCCCCACATAATGGACAATGTTGCCCAGGTTGGAGCTGCTTATCATACGTGCATTTGGTGTTCGGACAAGTCCACGAAGTCATGCTTGCGCACCATCAGCACTAGACTATTCATGAACAGTTACTTCTTCTTTTCCCGTCTTGGGCATTAGTGCGCGCGAAAGAAGATCATGTTATAAGAAACCATCATAGCGGTTGAAGATACAGCCGATTTACTTTGTTTGAAACGCCTTACAGTTGTACATGTTTGATTCTGCAAAAGGCTTTTCAGAGCGATGGTTGTTATGGATTTGATGGTTCATTATTATGTCGCTGGGTGAAAGTTTAGACAGCATCATTAGCAGAGCGGTGGAACTTGAGAAAAATTATGATTGGATGAGCTCTGTGCAGCTATATCGCTCTGCTTTGAGTATGGTTCCAGAGCAAGACATGCTGAGGGCTGGAGAAATTCATGAGCGGATTGGTCACGGTTTCTTCAGGGCTGGTTGCCAAGCGGACAGCGTGGAAGAGTTCAAGAAGCGCATGAGAATGTCGGTTGAATCCTATGAGAAGGCTGCAGAATTGTTTGAGAGGGTTGAAACAGCCAGAAGTCTATATTGTAAGGCAATGGCTAGATACTCTGACTACTGGTTTGTCGAAGACCCTTCTCAGAAAAGAACGTTGTTAGATGATTGCTGGAGATTGTTGAAAGAAGTGCTTGAACGCTTTGACGCCGCTGCGGATCAAATGGGCTACGGAAAAGCTTTCCACAGCCTGTCTTTTTGCCTCTTTGACAGAGTTATGCTAGAAGGGGATTGGCGTGAGTGCAAAAGAATTGTCGAGGAAGTAATAGGGTATGGTAGAAACACCATCGCTAGGCTTTCTCAACTAGGAGATGTAAATGAGTTGGCTTGGGCCTACACAATGACATCGTTGTGCGTATTGTTCTACTTGGATTTATTTGAAGAAAGAAGAACAGAGTTGACTTCAATGATTTCGAGTTTTTCGGAGAAGGCCTTAGAGCTTTCGGAAAAAACCGAAAACGGGTACTTCCTTGCTTTCCTATATTTTACACTATGTGTAACCAGTTTTTTGGTCAAGGGTGATTTGCGTGATGCATCGAGACAAACTGAAAAGTTGTTGCAGCAAAGCGAGAGGTCAAACGATTATTTTCTGCTTGGAATGGCCTATTACTGCTTGAATTTTTTTGCTTCGCACGAAGCTGCGACAGAAGAGGGTCCAGACCAGAGAAAAGAAAAACTCAAACAAGCCATACGATTCGCCGAAATGTCTATCGGGCATTTTGTGCAAGTTTGCCGCTATGATTGGGTTGGTCGGGTTCACTCGCTTTATCTTGTTGATAACTATCCTTTCTTAGCTGAACTTGAAACCAGCCTTGAAGGAAAACGTGCGCTCTTAAAACGTGCTGTTGAAGTGGGGCGAAAAGGTTCTGAATACGTTCGACTTTCCGGTTCTCCAGACCCGATGTTCGGTGTGTTTCATGCTCTTAGCAAGGCTATCTTTTTTCTATCTGAGATCGAGACAAGCAGCAGTGAGAAAAAGAAACTACTAGAAGAGGCTTTAGAGCTTAGGGAAAAGGGCATCAAAATCTTGGATCAACTCATTCCGCCCTACGGGTGGGATCTTGGTGTTTCCCACAACTACTTAGCCCTCATAAAAGCAGATTTGGCCAAGATGGAAAAAGACGAGGAAAAGAAAAGGCATCTGCTAGAAGAAGCCGTTTCGGGCATGGAAAAATGCCTAGAAATATGTACAAAATACCTGCAAACGGTTGCGGTGAGCCCCACGCCGAGCGATTTTGCGTTTCTAGGATGGTACCACGACTGGTTCGGCGAAATCCTTGACCAACTGTATTCGTTAACGAGAGATGAAAAAGTCATTTACAGAGCCATCGAAGTTTGTCAAAGCGCTGCCCAAGTCTACCAGAAGGCTGGAATGCCAAGTCGTGTGGCAGAAGCCTACTGGAAAGCTGCCAAACTCTACAATCAACGGGGCGAATACATGAGAGCTGCTGGCAATTTTGAACTGGCCTCTCAGAACTATCAGCTCGTGGCAGAGAAGATTCCTCAGCTGAAAGATTTCTGCCAAAACCAAGCGCTTTACATGCAGGCTTGGAGCGAAATCGAAAAAGGCAGACACCATCATACCAGACAGGAATATGGCTCAGCAAGAGAACACTACGAAAAAGCCGCTTCTTTTCATAAATCGTTGAAGAAGTGGAGCTATCTGGCTCCGAACTATTCTGCATGGACTCAGGTCGAAGGTGCAGAAGACCTGAGCAGAAGGGAGCAGAGCGAAGAGGCAATCCGAGCCTTTGAGCAGGCAGCCAAGCTGTTTACCGAAACCAAAGAATCCTTGCAGGCGCAGCTCAGCAGAATTGAAGACGCAGACGAAAAACAAATGGCAACCAGCATGGTAGAAGCAAGCAACCTAAGACGCGAATATTGCATGGCTAGAATCGCACTTGAAGAAGCAAAGATCCTAGACAAGAAAGGCGACCATTACTCCAGCTCGGAAAAATACGGCTCAGCAGCCGAGAGTTTTGAAAGAATAACACAAGCCTTAGAGTCAGAGCAAGATCTGAAGGAGTTCAAACTCATCGCAACTCTTTCAAGGGCATGGCAAAAAATGACTCAAGCGGAGGCAGAAACATCACCTACACTCTACATGGAGGCGTCTCAACTCTTCGAGGAAGCTAAGGAACTCAGCCCAAACGAAAAAGCAAAAACGCTGGCTTTGGGTCACAGTCGCTTCTGCCGAGCGCTTGAAGCTGGAACAAAATTTGCAGACACAGGAGACGCAGCTTTACACACGGTTGCCGTACAACACCTGGAAACAGCCGCCAAATATTACGTAAGAGCTGGCTTTCAAAATGCTTCAGAATATGCCAAGGCAACGGAACTACTCTTTGACGCCTACGTGCACATGGACAAAGCCAAAAAAGAAGGCGACCCTGAGAAAAAGACCAAACTCTACGCCATAACTGAAAAGGTCTTACAAACATCAGCTGGCTCCTTTATGAAGGCCGAGCATCCAGAAAAGAGAGAGCAAGTTTTGAGGCTGCTGGATAAAGTCAAAGAGGAACGGGAATTAGCCCTTTCCATCAGCGAAGTGTTACATGCGCCCACTATTATTTCCACGACAACAACCTTCTCAACGCCGACTCCGACCCATGAGAATGCAGTGGGTTTAGAAAGATTCGAGCACGCTGACATTCAGGCAAACGTGATCACCCGCCAAAGGGAACTGAAAATAGGTGAAAACCTCGACTTGGAGATAGAACTCGTCAACGCAGGAAAAGGTCCTGCCCTCTTGATTAAACTCGCTGAAATTATCCCTGAAGGTTTTGAGCTTACAGAAAAGCCCGAAATCTACCGCGCCGAGGACAGCTACCTCAACATGAAAGGAAAAAGACTCGACCCACTCAAGACAGAAGAGGTAAGACTCGTTCTCAAACCAAAGGTTCAAGGCGTGTTTCCACTAAAACCGAGGATACTGTATCTTGACGAAGACGGCAAATACAAGTCCCATGAACCCGAACCGATAACCATAACCGTCAAGGAACTCGGAATCAAAGGCTGGCTCAAAGGAGAAAAATGACCGCGCTCTCTATTTGCTTCGTCGGGTTTTTCCTTCATATTCCCGGGCTATGATCATCGTGGATGTCAAGAGTACACTCGGCACTTTTCTTATCTTCACCGACAGAAACTCATCAAGTGTCTGCAGGTCCGGCGCAGAGACCTTTGCGATTACATCATACTCACCGTAGATTACGCTTGCCACCAAAACCTCGTCAAAATCGGCGATTTTCCTGCAAACCTCTCTTTCACTGCCTGAGCTAACCTTGAAGAGAATGTAAGCCTGAACCGTCATCAACCCACCTCAAACAAATCACTCTCCAATTTGCTTCCTAGATTAAATTAGTTTTTCCAATTCAACGCACGCAAATGTCAAAAAAAATGAAATCGCCCAGACACCGTTAGATAGCTATTTCCCAATTGCCAGTACTCTTATGTAGTCTGCAGTGTCCGCGCACGTGTCTGCTATTTGTTCCATGCACTCCAAAAGATCCCTTAATACTAGCATTGTGGCGAAGTTGAGTTCCCCAGAGTATTTGGAAAGCAACGCTCTTGTTTTTAGGTATTCGTCGTCAACAATGTTCTCTTGCTCGTCTACTTTTTTTGCGAGTTCTTTGACTCCAGGTGGGGCGATGCTGAGCTTTTCTATGGTAGATCCCAACAGGTTTGACTCTTTAACTAGTGTTTCTGCGATTCTTGTGCTTGCGTCCCAGATCTCCTTTGGGACCTCTGCGCCTAGCAGTGTCTGAACATTTCTTGCTGAGTCCTTAACCTGATCCGCCATCACATCTAAACGTTTTACTATGTGCATCAAGTCTTCTCGATAATTGGAGGATAGTGACTGTCTGGTTAATTCCTCAAAGACCAGTCTTCGAAGGTCATCGATTTCCACTTCGTCCGCAAACAATGCTTTTAGATGTTCTTTAGCCTCTGTGTGCTTGCCCTCAGCCGAGGCCGTTACGGCTTCCTTTAACGTGGTGACTGCCTTTATTGCCATTTCTATCTGTTTCTGTGCAAGGTCTAAAGTTTTCGATTTTCGCTGCGGGTCCAACCACGTGAACATTTTATGGGCTGCCAAGATAACTGCCTGCTTTTACCACTTTGATGTTACAGTCTAAAATCACTTTTGGTTTTCTTTATGAGTTCAAAAATGGGTCACTAGAAGAGCCCACCCAAAAACCTCGGAGTAAAACTTCTTAAGTCTTTCAACGTCTTCCGCAGGAATCTCAAAGTGAACAATTGTGTGATCCAAGGTTTACACCTCCCTTTCAATTGAAATCCCGTTGCAGCGTAATGCGAAGCGAAGAAAATTAATGCTTGTGACTGTTAGACAACAGTAACACAGAAGCCTGAACAGTTTAAGAACTGAATGCAAAAGTTTAGCGCGCGCACGCGCAGGCGTAACGTGAAGAGTACTTCCTGTGTCCGCATGACGGTGGTATACGTGATCGTAGCGCGCACCTAAAGAGGCATCAGATCAAGAGAACGACCATGCATTTTTTGGAGCGCGCTGAAATGAACGCAACGAACAGAATAGGGGGGGTTGAAGGTTGATTCTATCGCTTACACGGGAATTTGACCTTCCTAGAAGACAAAGATTGTAGCTGTTGCTGCAAATAGTGTTCCGTCTGTCAGTTCACCAGTTATGGCTAATGTAACTTCATGTCGCATCTTCACGCTTTGGCAAATCCATGAGGCTAGGCTTGCTCTGTCAAACTTGACCATACGCTCAAGAATTCCATCACCATCGTGATCTACTAAGTATTCACGTGAATTTGTTACAAAACCATACTTAGAGTCCAGAACAGGGGCAATAACTCCATTGAGCAGAATAGTGGAAGCATCAATGTCTGCTGCATTGTATCCTTCAGGAAGCTGAATGTAAGCAGTAATCCACTTCTCCTTAATCTTCAAGTTCAGAGTGTCGGGGTCAATGTCCAAGCTTGTCCAAGGTTCCATCAGAGGATAATTGTCTTTGTTATTCTCATCAAGAACGTAGGGTGTGTCCCATATTCCAGAGTCATCCAGTTCTTGAGCACTTGGATATCTCGCCACATAGTCGCTCCAGTAGTTTCCGCCTGAAGGATACCCGTCATCCCAAACGTTAGGATATCCAAATGAAACACTGAATTGCGCGTAGTTGTCCGTGAAGCAGTTATGGTAAAAGCTGTTGTCAGCAGCTACTTCGAGACGAATACCACACTCATTGTTCGCAAAGCTGTTTCCGCTGACGGTATTGTAGCTCGAAGACTCCCAGACAATTATCCCATACCCGTTGTTTGTAACCACGTTTCCACTAACGCTGTTACTTGTAGAAGTTTCAAGCGAGATTCCAGTCCAATCGTTTGCGGTTATGATGTTTCCGCTGATATCGTTGCTTGAAGAAGAATCGAGAGCGATGCCAGCGTAGTTTGCGGATGCGCTATTTCTCACGATGTTGCTGTTGTCAGACCCCCAGACCCAGATGCCATAATCCCCGCTTTCTGAAATAACATTTCCGCTGATATTCGTGCCGAAAGAAAAAGTCAACGCTATGCCATCCCAACTATTTGTTATGTTGTTGTCACTGACGCTATTGCTGAAAGAAGAATAGAGGAATACGCCATGCCAGAAGTTTTCGATTTGTATGTTTTTGACGGACACATTTGTTCTTCCTGACAAGTCTATTCCCCTAGAGTCAGTGTCTCCAGTTCCTTGAAGCTTGTATCCTGCTCCATCAAGTAGTATGTAATTTCTTTCCACGACAATCGAGTCAAAAATGTTGTTAGTGAAGGTGTAGGTGTCTCCGTCTCGCATTATCGGCGCTGTTGAGGGGTCAATACTTCCATCAGCTCGGATGTAAATCGTTCCGCTTGCCTTCACTGGTTGAATACTGAATGCAAATGTAAACATGCTGGCTAGTAGAAGTATCAGCATTATCACAGAAACTCTTGCTCTTTTCAACTCAATTCTCCTCTCTACAAATATCATGTTCATTAAGCAGCATTTATGCCTTATGAAACAATCTTCGATAACAAAGCGCGCGCTAGTTGCATCAATGTTTGCTGTTTTTTGGTCATGTTTCTGTTTCTCTTTTCTGCTGTCACCTACGTATTGGCGTCATTTTAGAAGAAACAAAACCTGACCAGTGACACATCAAGAAAGCTGCAAGAAATAGCGCGGCAGCAGGAAGTGTGAGCCAAAAGCCTGCTTGAAATGCGCATTTGTAGTACGGATAGACAAACGCTCGGCTGGTAAGCCACATGCAAAAAGTTGTAAACATATTGAGAACTGCGGCTGAGAGAAACAGGTAGGGCCTGACCCTGAAAATTGCCAACGCTGCAAACAAAACTGTAAAGGCTTGGGCCATAAACATAAGCATCAAGACGGTGTCCATTCCTAAGCCTAGCTCCATTGTTTTGTAATTGATGTATTTGCTCCAATAGTCTGCAAACCAGTGCTCCGTTAGGATCAATTGGTTAGGGGTTGGGAAATAGATGGCAGTCATCCTAAAGGACCAGAAGGTTGCTGGTCCAGGATATCCAGTAAAGGTTACGATTCTATACCATTGTACCTGCAAAAAGGCGTAGAAAATGGAAATTGTGAAGAGAAGGCACGGAAAGGCTCCGATGACCCGCAGTCGGTCCCTCCCGTTCAACAATAACCACCAAGATTGCTTTGTTCAAACCGAATCTTATAAAACCACGGTTTAGAACAAAGAAAACTAACGCGTGCTGACCTAGCTGTTCTCTTTTGCCAATACCTTTCGTTTCTCACGCTTGATGAAGATTCGTATTCAATGAGGTAGTATCAGAGTTAATCTTATGTTGTTTCTATTATTTTTGCCAGGTATCTTAATGATAATGGTTTGGCGATAACCCCTCTTAAGCTGACGAGTATTGTATCGTAGTCTTCTATGGCAGCTTCCCAGTATTGCAGGTTTTCTTTA